>Ga0209303_1002062_pt1 | contig 11049 bp, 6 predicted proteins | sample SidtaG_3_FD_187449 | JGI IMG/M metagenome (GOLD analysis project Ga0209303, IMG submission 187449) | Marine algal microbial communities from Sidmouth, United Kingdom - Sidmouth_Asex1 metaG (SPAdes) (version 2) | ecosystem: Host-associated > Algae > Red algae > Unclassified | place: Sidmouth... | reverse complement strand
TGGTCACGGCGGGCGGGGGGGTAGAGGGTGCGAAACAACGCAGGTAGCAGCCGCCGCAGTGGCGTGGGAGGACGGAGGGATCGGCACCCGGCCCACCACGATCCGTTGGCGGCGCGGCGGCAGCCGCGGGCGGCGGCCGACCAGACCCACCCGACCAGGAGGACCCCTTTCGCAGTTCCTTTGGTCGGATGCGCCTGGTTCTCTAGCGACGATGAGAGCTGCGTCCGGCCGGGCCTCCGGCCCGGCCCGGGCACGCCGGGCCGGGCCAGGGTCCCAGCCAGATGGTGGCGGATGAGCACAAATCTGGGTCCGTGGGGTTTCTGGGTCTCCGACAGATCAGGACAGTCGACTGCAGTCCCGCTCTCTTGGGCGCCACCGTCGCCGATCGGCACCCCTCTGCACCCCTCCCCCACGGCGGGGGATCTGGGCGGTCGCCCACACGTCTGCCCGCCCGCACCACCCGCCACCCCTCTGCACCCCCCCCCACGGGGGGGGATCTGGGCGGTCGCGCACCCATCCGCCCGCCCGCACCGACCGCCACCCCTCTGTACCCCCCCCCACGCGGGGGGATCTGGGCGGTCGCCCACCCGTCCGCCCGCCCGCGCCCGCCGCCGTCGTCGGCCCCGTCGTCGTCGTCCGCGCCGCCGCCGTCGGCGGTGCTCCGCCCCCGCCGGCACGTCCGCCGGCACCGCCGCTGCCGCCGCGCTGCACGGCGGTCGCCCCCGCTCTCCCCGCCCCCCACACGCCGTCGACCGCCGTGCTGTGTGCGTGGGTCCGCGGGGGTGCTCGGCCACCGTCGGCGCTCCTCCATCCCCGCCGGCACGCCCACCGGCGCGCCTACCGGCACCACGGCCGGCTCCCCCCGCCGCACCGCGGTCGCGCCCCCTTCCCCCCCCGGCACCGCGCCATTTGCCGGCGCGCCGGGACCGTGCCGGTAATCGGTGATGGCATTTCTGTTGCTGCATCTCTTTTTTAGTCACCCATCCCTGCTCGCCCCCCCACCCACCCACCTTCTCGGCTCTTCCCCTCTCGCAACGGCTGCGTTCGTGTGCATGTGGAGCATTGGAGGGAGTTTTTGTGGATGGACGGCTTGCCATGGGGGAGGCTTGCTGCGTGGAGGATCTTGACGCGGTTTGTGGGGAGGCACAGGATGGGGAGGGCGTCGACGTGCCGTACTTTGCGGCTCTCGGCGCGGAGGCGCTTGGGTTCTACCCGCCAGCGGAGCTGTTGCAAGCTCTGCTGCAGCACCGTGGCGCGGGCTTGAACGTGCGCGCCGAGCCGATGGTAGGGACGCGCGGTCCCGACGGTACTCGGGCAGCTTCTCCCGACCCGCTTCCATCGGGCGCTTCCCGGGCTCGGTCGCGGGGGGTGGGCGCAGCGCAACAGGCGTTCGACGTGGAGGGGCGGGCGGCATTCGTTGCTGCCCTTTCGTGCCAGCTGCTGGATGCTCTACTTGTCGGGCTCGACCTGGTGCTGCCGGACGTCGAGCTGATGGGACGCAAGGGCCCGGTCATCGTGCCGGTGCCCGGGGGACGGGCCGTGTTTGTGCGGAGCGCCACCGAGGCCCCTTACGTGGTTTGGGCGGCGGCCACCAAGACGAGCGTCTGCACGTTTTGCTCGTGTGGGACGGCGAGCAAGGACGAGAACGTCGGTGCGCGCGTCCGATCGAGCAAGTCCTCTACGTGCATGCACGCCGAGGCCTATTCTCAGGCGCTGCAGCAAGCCGTCAAGCATTTTCTTTGTAGCACCACCCGGGCCTTGCTGAGGCTCTATCCCGCCATCGACAACTTCTCGGTCAACGCGCTGCACGTCGACACCTTCATGATGCAGCCGCTCCCCGACGGCGCGGCGATCCATGTGGTCGGGTACAACCACATCTGGTGCATCGTGCACACGCCTGGGGCGCGCACGCGCAAGACCCGGCCCGTGTGCCAGCACGTGCCGTGTAGGACGCGGAACAGTCGCTGCCTTCACTCTTTTGCCGTCAAGCCACCGATTGGCGGCTACGGCGGCTTCAACAACCCGGCCAAAGAGGGAGCGGAAAACAAAGGCGACGACGACGGCGGCGCTGCGAGCGAGAACAGCGACCAGAACGGTGGCGCTGAAGGTGAGGCACGGACGGCCCCGCCGCCGGCTGCTTCCACTGCTCCACGGCGGCGGCGCCCAGCTGCTCACGCGGCCAAGAAAAAGGGCCAAGAGCGTGTCTATCTGGACACAGACTACCGGCGACGGGCACGCAACCTGCTGCCGTGTGCGTCGGAGACACGTGTTTGCCTCGTCTGGGACGGCGTCGCGCGTGGGACCCCGCTGCCGGCGGACGTGGGTGAGGATCTATACGAGTCGAAGTGTCACAAGTGCGGTACGGCGGCGGGCGTCCTGGGACCGGCCGTCCTCGGCGACCTGTACACGCTGAGCGGGCCGACCAAGATCCGCACCCGACAGTGGCTGTGCCCAGACAAGGAGTGCGCCGAGATTGTCCGGTTCGACGGCTCAGACTACGGGCTGTTTGCCTACAACGCCGAGACGATCTACACGCGCACGCTCCTCGATGTCATCCTGTTTACGATTATCTCCACCAAGAGCAGCATCTCGGCGGCGACGGCGGTCTCGGCCTTCAACCTCCACTGCAGCGGGGCGGTCCACGCCAACGACTCGACGCAAACGCGGCAGGAGTTGTCGTACGCGACCGACCAATACTCGCGCACCCTCATCGTGCCGCGGTCGTTGTACCGGTGCGTCGACTGCTACCACTGCAGCGAGACGCCGTACGCGGCGGTCGTCGCCGACGGCCAGACCATCGGCATCTTCCGAGAGGCATCGTTCCCGTTTGAGAAGGACACAATCAACGTGCCGACAATTCCTATCTCAATCAACGACGCGTGCGCCGCGTTCGACCCCAAGGTGCGGTTGTGCGTGCGGCAGCGCCTCAAGGCTGGCTACTCAGCCGAGGTGACGTTCAACAAGGCCGAGCAAAAGGCGCTGTCAACCTTTGCGTCGCTGAGCGACGTTGCACCCGCTCTCGGCGTCCACACCGACGCGGAGCACCGCAAGAAGGCCGGCTCGTGGGCGGCCAGCATCTTCTGGTGCTCTTTTTTCGCCACCACTGCCGAGGCGCAAGGCGGGAACGATGACGAGGAGCTGACGGACGCCTCGAGGTCTCCACCGGGGTCGCCGCCGCCCCCCAAGGCTTTGCTCTCGCCGTCCGTCCCCCCCCCTGCCATCAATAACACGTCGTCAACATTTAAGCCAACGCTGCGAGGTGGGGGCGTGGCGGATGACGCGAATGGAGCGGTGCAGAGCACGGCCGGCTTTCGCTTTTGTAAGGTAATCCCCGAGGCCATTGGAGGGGATGACGTGCTGCCGATTGTGCGTCGGGAGCGGTGGTGCATCCTATTTGATTTTTTTTCGACCTTCGTTGCCGAGCCGGTCATCGGCATTTTTTCGGGGTGCAACGTAGACGAGCTGACGGAGCTCAGCCAAGCGTTGATTGACGGCAAGAAGCAGGAGCAGTGGAACGAGAACACCACGGGCATCCAGTCGCTGCACGTCGTTTGGCCGGCGCTCGACCTGCTGGCCGACAGCATGGACGACGACGTGGAGCTCTCCCGTGCGATGGGCGAGCTGATCCTGTTTGCGGTGCACACGGACCTCCACATGGAGGCCCTGTGGCGCTGTCGTATGAACGCCGAGGCGCTCCGCTTCGAGGCGGACTGGACCGATACCGACGCGGCCAAGTTCAAGGAGTGGCAGCTGCGCCAGCCGGCGCCGGCAGAGCCGCGTTTGCCATCTGGCCTCGTGTCCAAGGCGGCGTCGGCCGGCAGGGCAGACGACCAAGCTGCTGAGATCAGGTCGGGCGTGGTCATGCCCGACCTGGACCAAGTGCGCCCGCACCCGACGGACAACGTGGCGGCGGCGGCGGCGCGCGCCGCCCGTGACAAGGAGAAGCAGACCAACCCCACCAAGAAGACGAAGCGCAAACGGGCGGATATGGAGAACGGCGGCTTGGGCGACGACGACTGCCGGCACGCCTTCATCACCCACAATGTCTTCACGCCTGGCGTCGTGTCTTACCTCTGCCCGTGCGGGGTGCTCATCGGGTTCGAGGTCCTCGAAACCGCCGAGAGCCCGGCGGGCATCGTGGCTGCCTTGGCGGCGCGCTTCCCCCGCTTGCCCAAGACGGTGTATTTTGACACCGCCTGTCAGTCCTCCCGCAATGCTACCCGCCGAATGCCGTGGCTTGTGCGGCTGTCCGAGACGTCGTGGGCGCTCGACCGCTTCCACGCGGTCGCTCACAAGTGCTCTCCCTTGTTTGATGCCAACAACTACCCCGAGCGGTCGGGCCTCCACAAGACGTCGGCGGCCGAAAACCGCCATTCACTCAACAAGCCGCTGAAGTCGCACCTAACCTACTTGGGGCAAGACCGCTTCGTCGTCCAAATGCGGTTGATTGGGGCCATCAACAACCTGCTCATCTTGTACCGACGTACAATAGGCAAGTCAGACGTGCGTCATCGCCCCCTGCCGTCCTTTTTCCATTCTCACTTGGTGTCTCAGTGCGAGCGTGTGGTGTGTGCATGTCGTCAGTAAACCTGTTTCCTTGTCACATCCTCTCCTCTATGGTACCATCGACAGCTTCACTGTACCCGTCGATACCTGGCCCGCGTCCGTTGCCCTTAGAAGAATCAGCAGGCTCCCCACTAGTATACATCCCTTTGCAGAAAGTCAACGGTAGCCTCTGTTGGTGACAACAGCCGGGCGTGCGCGTCCGTGCGGCCGGCGTCGCTGTTGTAGCCGCTGCGGCCGCCGTCGCTGCCAGCTGGGCATTGCACCGCCGCCACCAGCCCCAACTGGACCGCTTCCCCGCCCCTCTCGACGCAGCAACGCCGCTGCTCACAGCGGCGACGATGGCAGCCATGCTGTTCAGTGCCAGTAGGGCCGCCACTGGACAAAAAGATTGAGTGGGGCGGGGGGGGAGGGCAATACGGCCCATCGCGTGACAGCGGCTGCGGGAGCAGCCGTCGCCGCCGCTTCACCACAAACTGCCCGATACTCTCGTCGTCGCCGCCTCGCACCGCACCCAGGACGTGCTCTGCCCTACTGATGGCGCCACTTACGCATATCGAAAGACTGGTGACTACGGGCAGCCAGGCCAAACCAGGGCGCGGCCCTCCCCTGCTCACGTGTTGGATGCCCGCTGAGTACTACCACCCGTAGCCACTGCCATCATACATTGCCATGCACCGTCCCACGGCCGTTACCTGTTTCCCGGGCCAACATATGGACCGCGTCCACTCTGGCGGTTGTCTCCCAACCACAACCCCCCCACAGCCGCTCGCCACTTTCACTCTGGTGAGCTCCACCGCCCCTGCGCTTCGGTTCCTCCCCATAAATCACTGTGCCATACCACGGCTGCTCGTGGCGCGCTGGATTGCGCAGAAAGGGGTACCAAAAGGGAGACGAGGGAACGCCTTTTACCGGACAGGTTCAGGCCGGGTGTCTCAGTGACCCTTTCAGACAGTATGGAAGACGCCACTTTCTTTCTAACCCGCACCGAGGGGGAAGAACTGCGCTGCGAAGCTCACCACAGATGGGCAAGCGCACATTCGACTGTATTGCTTCTATGCGTGGCACTTGGCATGACATACACGAGTAGCAGCCCCCCCCACCTGCCCCAGCGTCCCATCCAGTCCCTATCGCCAGACGGACACCACACCAGTCTACCATAGAAAGAAAACCGGCCGCCTCCCATCCATTTACTCTACAGATTCCACACAAAGCCTTTCCCGCCGAAGCCCCAGCGTCTGTTGTCAAAGAGAGTTGGTAGGGGCCGCATGTGGCGGATCTCATGGTCATCCTACGGCGTGCCACAGTGGTCCCCTGGGTGCGGGGGCCAGCCGCTCCGCCGGGACACAGCCAGCAGCCCGCGGGAGCAGGACCATTGACGGCGCCTGGAGCAGCGGCACTGTGGTCGTCTCGTGCGAGCAATGCGGGCGGGACAAGCGCGGTCCGGCTGCGCAGCCAGGGAGCGCAGCCAGAGCGGCGGGTGCATAGCCGGCGAGGAGCGGCCCCACACAGCAGCAAGCCGCCGTTGTGGGAACGCCCAACAGACCAACACGGGCGGGTCCAGCACCGCCCAACACGAGTCATGCTTGCCGCCTCTTGGGCGTGCAAATGGTGAGCATCAATGACTGAACTTTCGCCAGACGAATTTATCAAATACACACCGTAATTGACAAGCTCCCGAACCGCGACCCCCCTCAGCACCCTTTCCAACGCGGACACCGTGAAGAATGTCCGATTCAAATATGATTTTTGACATTTTATATGGTTTAGATATGGATTAGATATGACTCTGTTACAGAAGCTTCAGTTTTAATAATATTTTCACGTAATACGATGCGAAAGCACAGCTGTTGAGCAGAGGCGGCTCGCGCCCACATCGCCTGATCCACCGGATTTGGGCCACGATTCCGCCTTGTTAAAACGGCCGCATGTGAGCATGGACGGTGCATTGGATCTGCCACTCCATTTCGCTGCCATATGTCGTCTCTTTCGCGATTCTTCTGTACGGGTATATTTTCCGAAAGGATGTCGGTCGTTGTGTCGGTTGACAAACTGGTATTCTCTCGTTCTGTATTCATGTTGTCGGATCGGCGCTGTGCAGCTGCCTGACACGGGGCCCGTCGAGCGTTTACGGATCTCATTTGGGTCTCTCGAAAGTAGAAGACGCATCGTTTTCGATTTGGTTTGGGTTGGTACTTTACGACAATCGAGTGTTGCCATGGCCGTTGTGTCCATATCCCTCCCCACTGGAGTGCCTCCACTGCAGTTTCTCCACCGCAGCAGCGCCCCAATGCCGCCGCCGGCGTGGCCGCTATCTCTGCCGTTGTGTTCCTCACGTGCGGCAGCGGCTGGGGTGGATGGGGGGGGGGATGGGCAATTGGTCCGTGCGGGACTGATTGCGACGGCGATAGCGGCAATGGGCAGCGACGGGGGCTGTACCATCAGCCCGCGCCGCCAGGGGGTGGGCGCCGTGCTGGCGTCACTGCGAGCTGGCCTGCTCTCTTTGTCTCTTTGCGCGAGTGTGCAGGAAGTGTATTCGAGTAGTGTGGTTTACTGTTAGCTCTCCATGGCGTCGGCGCCGCCTAAAGCAAACGACCGGTCAGCGGCAGCCCGTGCTGCACGCTCCTCCCGGGCCTCCTGCTGGGCAACCCCGTCACGCACAACGCTGGCAGCCATTTCTAGACGCACGGCACTCGCATCTCCCGCCTGCACCTTCGACTTCTCCTCACGTAAAGTGTGCCAAACAAAGGAGAAAGCGTACGCCCCACAGCTGGTTGAGTCGGTCTGCGAAGGAGCCTTGATTTTTTTGTGCGACCAGCTTTTCTTTGCCCCCTTGTCTTGCTCGCCCTCGCCCTCGCCCCCCACCGACCCAGCCACCCTCGCCTCCTCAATCGACTTGCTCATCGCCGCCTCGTCAAAGAGCACGCGCAACCGCTTGCCCATAGCCTTGACGCGCACCACCGCCTCGGCAACATCAGGACGCAGCGTTGCAAAGTGCTGTCCCGAGTCGTACAGCGTCACCGTCTTGCTCGGCAGGTGGACGGCAAAGGCGACCCAGTGCGAGTTGTCAATGTTGCATACGCCGGCCAGCTGCTCGACAATGCCCGCCAACCGGAAGGCCTTTTGGGCGGCCGCGTCAACGGCGGCCGCTACGGCAGCGGCGTGGGTGGGGCCCCGCGGCGGCTGCAGCAAGGAAACGAAGAAGGAGCACGGCAAGGCGTACGACGTTGGCTTGTTTTTCTTCAGCCACCGTCGAAGAATGGTCTGGTTGACCGCCAGAAAGTCGTCCGACATCCAGACGTCGCCGAGGTTGGCGACGAGCCGGTTGGCCGTCAGCCCCGCGTCCTCCTCCGCCGCGTCCTCCGGCTGAGCGTCCGTGCGCCAGACCGTCGCGTTCGGGTTGCTCTTGAGCACGACCTGCATCACCTCCGTGCCCAGCTCGCCGGTCGTCGACTCCTTGACCCCGTAGAAGGTAGAGACCCGTGAGTTGTACAGGACGGCCGCCTCCCGTACCCATGCGACAACGCCGCGGAGGGCCTGCAGCCGCTCAGCAGCCAGGTGGAGCTCGCCCATGGCGACGAGCGATGCCATGGACACACGCACCGTGTCGCCCGACTCAAGCGCCTTGAACTTTGCGGTGATCTTGCACTCGTCGTCGACGTCGACCTCACCGCCAACCCTCATTGCCGCCGCCTTCTCCATCAGCTGCTTTCGCGCCGAGCGCGCGACCTTGTCGTCAAGCACACACTCCAAGAGCGTTTGCGACTTGGTGAAGGCCGACCAGTCGCTCACCGCCACCGTCTCAATCACAATCTCGTCGTCGACGACAAACACGACGGGAGGGCACCAGTTGGTGGCCAGCGAAAAAAAGGTGTGGTCCGCCAACAGCGCCGCCTCGGCGTGTAGTGGCAAGCACACCACGTCCTCCGATGCGTCGAGTATCGGCAGCTCCAGATCCACCGCGCTCCGACGTGCTTGACCTTTCGGCTTCTTAGCAGAGGGCTGCGCGGTTGCGTCGGCGCTCCTCTTGAGCGACGCACGAGCGGCCGCCGCCTGTGCCTTGGCGAGGCGATCAGCGGCAGCAGCCTCTCTTCCGGCGGCACCGGCTGCACGACGAGCGGCCATGCGCGCAGCGGCCAGAGTAGACATGTCGGCGCCCGGCGCGCCATTGGCGGGGCTAGGGGACCCGGTGGGGGACCGGTACGGCGGTGTCGACGCCGTGGAAGGTGTGCGGGGCGTGCCGGGGGCCAACCCGAAGCCGTCCGTCAAGCGGTGATCGTTAATTGTCAAGCCCGCCACGGCCTCTGACGACACGGAGAAAACGGACGGGTCCAGCTTGACGCCGAGCATTGCAAGACGGTCACAGATGGCAACCCTGACACCACGCTCCTTGTCAAAGAGTAGAAGCAGCACCGCCACGACCAGGTTGAAGTCGGGCGTCTTGGAAGTGCCAATCTCCACCAGGGTGACCATCGCCTCCTCGACGTTGTCCACGTCCCGCGTCCGCTCGCCCGTCGGCAGGTGCCGTCGCTGCACGGCGACAGGGAACGGGAAGTGCATGCACCTCACGGTGCCACCGACGTCCGCCGATGCCCTCGTGTTGCCCATATCGACCGGCCACCATGGCAGCTTGCCTTGGATGAATGCTCGGCACGACACGCCGTACTTGTGGAGCAACGCGTTGCGCGCCACGGTGACCGTCTCGCGGACGGGACCGACCCAGCCCTTTTGAACAGCTGTGAAGAGCGCCTCCATGACCCAGATGCCGGCTTCACTGGGAAAGTGGATGTCCGGCCGCTTGAAAAAAGCAAAGGTTGGCTCGAGCACGGGAGGCGACAGACCCACGGCGGCGGCGGGAGGAGCATCAGCGGCATGGGGACGAGCACCGGGGGCAGGTAGAGGAGCGTCGGCGGCAGGGGGAGGAGCACCAGCCGCGTCTCCTTCTGGATCGAAGGCGAGAGCTTGTTGGACCGCGTCTTCCGTAGAACCCCGCGGTGCGACGTCGGCGGTAGCATCAGCGAAGGCGCTCGCCACCAAGGAATCACCGTCACCGTGCGCCGTAGAGCGGTCCTCGTCCTCCCGGGGGGCCGCAGGTACACAGCCCCTCTCACGCAACGACCGCCGAAAAAGTCCGGAGGTAGTTGTCATCGACAGCTCGGAGTGAATGTGGGTGTAGACCGTTTGGATCACACGCTTGGCGTCCTCGTGCGCCGAGAGCGCCGCGTCGTACAGGACGACGAAAAACGCCTTGCCCGTCGCCTTGGATACGCCCGACAGGTGGAAGTGACAGCATAGCGACGGGCACCGCTCCTCCAGGTCGACCAAGGTCTGAACGAGCACGCTAACAAGTCCATCGACGTCGGAAGGGAGCGAGGAAACACCCAGCAGCACGCGTAATAGCGCCCGCAGCCTAGTAGCCCGCAAAGTCGACTGGGGGACCGGCGCCATGCGACCAATGCAGAGCGGCAGCGCCCGTCGCAAACGGAGAGGCGGGGAGAGCCGCCGAGCGTCGCAAACCACAAGGGCACATGGACAACCGGCGGCAACGGCAACGGTGTGCACGCAACTCGCGGAGCCGACGGGGCGGTGGGGCGGGGGGAGGGGGAGCGACCTCGATGCGGCGGGGGGAGCCGACCGTTGTGCCGGTAGGCGCGCCGGTGGGCGTGCCGGCGGGGATGGAGGAGCGCCGACGGTGGCCGAGCACCCCCGCGGACCCACGCACGCAGCACGGCGGTCGACGGCGTGTGGGGGGCGGGGAGAGCGGGGGCGACCGCCGTGCAGCGCGGCGGCAGCGGCGGTGCCGGCGGACGTGCCGGCGGGGGCGGAGCACCGCCGACGGCGGCGGCGCGGACGACGACGACGGGGCCGACGACGGCGGCGGGCGCGGGCGGGCGGACGGGTGGGCGACCGCCCAGATCCCCCCGCGTGGGGGGGGGTACAGAGGGGTGGCGGTCGGTGCGGGCGGGCGGATGGGTGCGCGACCGCCCAGATCCCCCCCCGTGGGGGGGGGTGCAGAGGGGTGGCGGGTGGTGCGGGCGGGCAGACGTGTGGGCGACCGCCCAGATCCCCCGCCGTGGGGGAGGGGTGCAGAGGGGTGCCGATCGGCGACGGTGGCGCCCAAGAGAGCGGGACTGCAGTCGACTGTCCTGATCTGTCGGAGACCCAGAAACCCCACGGACCCAGATTTGTGCTCATCCGCCACCATCTGGCTGGGACCCTGGCCCGGCCCGGCGTGCCCGGGCCGGGCCGGAGGCCCGGCCGGACGCAGCTCTCATCGTCGCTAGAGAACCAGGCGCATCCGACCAAAGGAACTGCGAAAGGGGTCCTCCTGGTCGGGTGGGTCTGGTCGGCCGCCGCCCGCGGCTGCCGCCGCGCCGCCAACGGATCGTGGTGGGCCGGGTGCCGATCCCTCCGTCCTCCCACGCCACTGCGGCGGCTGCTACCTGCGTTGTTTCGCACCCTCTACCCCCCCGCCCGCCGTGACCA
>Ga0209303_1002059_pt1 | contig 11053 bp, 13 predicted proteins | sample SidtaG_3_FD_187449 | JGI IMG/M metagenome (GOLD analysis project Ga0209303, IMG submission 187449) | Marine algal microbial communities from Sidmouth, United Kingdom - Sidmouth_Asex1 metaG (SPAdes) (version 2) | ecosystem: Host-associated > Algae > Red algae > Unclassified | place: Sidmouth... | reverse complement strand
CTGAGTGGGATCACCTTTGACAATCGCTACATGTTCGGATTGATCTAACTGATTTCGGTAAGCATAGATATGAAATTGGCCAAATTCTGTGGGTAGCTCAGCCACTGTCTCTCGATGCACAAAGCGCTCATGCTTGAGCCGAAAGCTAATCAAATCAGCAATACTAATAATCTTGAGTTGATGTTCGCGCGCATAGCTTTTGAGCTCTGGCAACCGGGCCATTGACCCGTCAGGATTCTGGATTTCACAGATTACACCTGCTGGATAGAGACCGGACAAGCGGGTCATATCAATCGCTGATTCTGTATGTCCTGCCCGTTGTAAGACCCCACCGGAACGGGCTCTCAAAGGGAAAATATGCCCTGGACGCCGCAAGTCAGCGGGTAAGGAATCAGGATTCACCGCAACTTGGATGGTGCGGGCGCGGTCTTCAGCCGAAATGCCAGTAGAGACCCCCAAATGGGGCGAAGCATCAATACTGACGGTGAAGGCGGTTTGATTGCTATCCGTATTATGAGTGACCATCAACGGTAAATCGAGAGCATCGAGACGTTCGCCGGTCATGGCTAGACAAATCAGTCCTCGAGCATTAACTGCCATAAAGTTGATCATATCGGGCGTCGCGAACTGGGCTGCGCAGATCAGATCCCCTTCATTTTCCCTATTTTCGTCGTCTACTACCACAATGGCATGCCCTGCCTTGAATTCAGCGAGTGCCTCTTCAATAGAGTCAAATTCAAACGGGTCAGAAGTAGAGAGATTCAAGGTGTTGGTACCGTAACGTTTGTTAATATCTTTAAGCTCTTTAATTCTAAGGGGTTGAGCCTCCAGTTAGCACAGAATCATTTTTCCTGAAAGTGTCTACTTAAATTGCAGTTTGGTACTACAATGCAGCAAACGTTATCAATGCCCAGGTTTTTGGGAAGCATAAACGACAATTGACTACTTTTTTAAGATCGCCCTCTGAGGAAAAACAAATATGGGTTCTCAGGAAGATATTCCTGTTGGCATTATTGGTGCATCTGGATACGGTGGCATCCAGCTTGTGCGTCTATTCATGGAACATCCTCATGTCCAATTAGCCTACTTGGGAGGAGATAGTAGTGCGGGTCGCCCCTACGTTGATCTATATCCGCATTTGGGCAAACAGGACCTACAGATAGAAAAAATTGATTTGGATGTCGTGGCTGATCGCGCTCAGGTGGTGTTTCTAGCCCTGCCGAATGGATTAGCTACAGAAATGACGCCCCGCTTGATCGATCGAGGCTGCAAAGTTCTGGATCTGTCCGCAGATTATCGATTTTCAGATCTCGATACCTATGAAAATTGGTATGGCAGCAAACGCCAAGACCATAAGCTCGCCGCGACGGCTGTCTATGGTTTGCCAGAAATCTATCGGGAGGCCATCGCTAAGGCTCAGTTGGTAGGTTGTCCCGGATGTTTTCCGACAGCCAGTTTGCTGGCTTTGGCCCCCTTGCTCAAACAAGGGCTGATTGAACCCAACAGTGCCATTATTGATGCCAAAACGGGCACATCTGGAGGGGGTCGACAAGCCAAAACTCATCTTTTATTAGCAGAGGCAAACAACAGTATCGGCCCTTACGGTGTTGCTCGACATCGCCATACACCGGAGATCGAGCAGGTCAGTACTGATCTAGCAGGACGCGAAGTAATCGTGCAGTTCACCCCTCATTTAGCCCCGATGACTCGCGGAATTTTGTCTACTGTCTATGCCACTATGCGGGATCCAGGTCTCGTTCGCGAAGATCTGATCACTATTTTTAGCGCGTTTTACCGGGGCTCACCTTGGGTGAAGATTTTGCCTAGTAATACTTATCCCCAGACCAAATGGGCCTATGGCACGAACCTGTGCTATCTCGGTATCGAGGTTGATCAACGAACGGGGCGGGTAATCGTGATGTCTGCGATTGACAATTTGATGAAAGGTCAAGCTGGTCAAGCCGTCCAATGCCTAAATCTGATGATGGGTTGGCCAGAAACGTTAGGACTACCACAATTGTCTTTCTATCCTTGACATATTCCCACCTCTAAAGAGAGTGGGATTCCGTACTACTGGCGCAAGCGGTCCTTAGTGAGGGACAATAATAGGGTCCTTGGACATCCATAACCTACCTTAAGTCAATGGCTACTCACTACAAGAACGGCCTGATGTGGGCCTTCTGGAGCTTGCTCACTATTACTCTTGGGGCTGCTATCGGCTCCTTAGTCGGCTCGACGCAAGACTCTGCAGGGACCACGATGGCAGTGGTAACAGGGATGGGATGTGTGATTGGCATCGGTGCTTTGGTAAAAGCGATCGCGAGTCGGTTTGGCGAAGACTCAGCCCCCGGTTGGCAAGCGTTGACAGTGAAAGCTAGTTTTTTGCTAGGGGCAATTAATTTGTCTGTAGGGATGGTGCTAGCCCCAATTGCGATTTGCAGTATTGTTTGGCCCTTCGTCATTATCAACTGGAGTCAAGTGGGGATGATCATTGGTCTCGTTGCTTCTATTCTGGGGGGACTGCTGGCAGCGTTGGTGGAGATTCGAGCCCTGGCCCATCCCGCTGCTACAGACTGATTGTTGTTGCAGACTGAACCACCGTTGGCCTCAACTGGAAGCGCTTGTATAAAAGCGGAGAGCAAATTGCCAGAAACGATGGGAGACAACAAACAAAGCCAAGGCGAGCATCCCTGCCCCGAGGCTCCAAGTCCAGGTGACTCGGTTGAGCATAGCCTGAGCCGGGACTGTGGTCAAAAAGGTGACTGGAATCACAAACGTAAAGAAAAAACGGTAGGCAGCAGGATAAGCCACAACTGGGTAACGGCCCGCCTGCACCAATCCACGCAATACTTCTGTGACGTTGTAGATTTTGACAAACCAGATGCTGGTGGCTCCCAACATAAACCACATACTATATAGACTGAGGAATCCAAACAATAGGGGAATCAGGCCTAACGCATAGTTTTGCCAACCTAAGTCCAACTGGAAACCCGCATATCCAATCAGACCTAACCCGAAACCAACATCAGGTAATCCCCAGGGAGAAATGGAATAAGTGGACAACCAAAACTGGCTGCTAATCGGTTTGAGCAGCACAAAGTCTAGGGTTCCCTCCTGGACATGTCGAACAATACGATTCAAATTAGGCACTAAGCAAGTGGCTGAAAATCCTTGCAATAGTGTAAAAATACCTAAAACCACTAAAGCTTCATGCCAATTCCAGTCTTGAAAGGTATATCCAGTTCGGTAAAATAGGGAAAGGCTAAATAAACTGCCCGCCAGGTTGCCAATGCTGCTGAAGGCTGCGATCGCAAAGTTGGATCGGTACTCCATCTCAGCGGCAAGTGTGGTTGCCCAAAATAGCTTTAATACTCGGAAATAGCGTTTCATTTGACCCAAGACCATCCCTGGATTCCACAGTAGCATCGCTGCATTTCCAAGCTGGTGAACATCTTGTTGCAATTAATGGAGTCAATGCTCATACCAATGCGACAATAAACAAGCGCAAATCGCATTGAATTTGTCTACAAGCATAGGAACACGGGTTAAGGACAAACAGCATGTTCAAAAGAATCGCAGCACTTGCACTCATTATCTTAAGTCTGACCTTACAAGCCTGCGCCTCTGATACAGCCGGATTGCAAGCTTATGCAGACAATATTGATGGCTACACCTTTATGTATCCCAATGGTTGGGCCCCCATCAAAGTTCCGGGGAGTTCTGACGTGGTTTTCCATGACTTAATCGAGGAAACAGAAAATGTCAGTGTTGTCGTCAGTGATATATCGAGTGACACTCAGTTAACAGACCTAGGGGATCCAACAAAAGTAGCCCGCACCCTCTTGAATTCAGTGATTGCGCCTTCTCAGTCAGGACAAGAAGCTGATTTGCTAGCCGCTAATTCCCGTTCTGAAGAAGATAAGGTGTATTACGCCCTTGAGTATACGGTTGATTTACCGATTGGCAAACGCCATAACTTATCCACTGTTGTGGTGCGTCGGGGCAAACTCTTTACTCTTAGCTTGTCTACCCCCGAAGTCCGTTGGACTAAGGTTGAACCGATTTTTCATCGGGTCGTAGATTCTTTTTCCGTTTACTAAATTCTGTCAACTTCGCTTGTGAGTCTGGGCATCGCTCTGAATTGACAGGGTGAAAACAGACTCACTAGAATATGTGGGCGCGGCGATAGCTAGCGTTTGTTTGGGGAATTAGCTCAGCTGGTAGAGTGCTGCGATCGCACCGCAGAGGTCAGGGGTTCGAATCCCCTATTCTCCACTTTTTTGAAACTGCCCTTACTTGTTAGTCTTTAGCATCAACTTGCAGTGATTCTGGACCACAGTTCCACGCATCTTTTGCCAGGGTAGGTGGAGCGATATCTTGGCTCGGTTGACTGCTCTCACATAAAATAGCACTGTAAGATACATCCTGTAGTTGAGAGACACCACCGGCATAGCTTTGGAGACCAGGTTTCTTGGCAATTGCGGTGAAGGTTGCTTTAGCCTGATCTGCGTCTAGAACTGCGAGGGTAAAATTTTCAGCTTCCAGGTCTAGACCTAATTCGTCAATGGTCTGGGCAAATGTTCCATTTTCTAAGTTATATGCCATTTGGCCTTGGCTAACTGCACTCATATGCGCCTTGCCAGCCACGTTCCTGGCTTTAGCTAGGGGGGCAGATGCGCTGGTTGGTGGTGGTGTTGTCGTACTAGGTGGAGCTTCTGAGCCACTGGGTACTGTACCATCTTGCTTGGGTGAAGTAGGAGCGGAACAAGCACACAAAACAATAGCAAACCAAGCAGCAGAGTGTTGATTTAACAAGCGAGAGATCGGGTTTATCATTAGGTGTTGTGAATGCATTGGGCAATAACTTTAATTCAGGGTTATTGTACCTGAGCGATCCAGAAAAACTTGGCTGTGCTTCACTGCATCCCTTGCCAACCAGGGAACTTGTCTCTCAATAAAATCTGCTGACTAGCACTAAGTTTGCCAGTACACTACGAAAGGACTGACAACTCAACAGCATTAACTATGGCTCAGGCGAAAATTGGTATTATTGGCGGCAGCGGTCTTTATCAAATGGAGGCCTTGACTGACATTGAAGAAGTGACGATTAAGACACCCTTTGGTGATCCGTCAGATGCTCTCATTGTCGGCAGTTTAGAGGGTGAGCGAGTTGCTTTTCTAGCTCGTCATGGTCGCAACCATCATTTAATTCCGAGTGAACTGCCATTTCGAGCCAATATCTATGCCATGAAATCTGTGGGTGTGGAGTACCTCATCTCTGCTTCGGCAGTAGGATCACTCAAAGCAGAGGCTAAACCCTTAGATATGGTGGTGCCTGATCAGTTTATAGATCGCACCAAAAATCGCATTTCTACCTTTTTTGGCAATGGTATTGTGGCCCATATTGGTTTTGGTGACCCGATTTGCGGGGCATTAGCCGATGTATTGGCAGATGCGATCGCATCCCTCAACCTTCCCGATGTCACCCTACATCGTCAGGGCACCTACGTTTGCATGGAAGGTCCTGCCTTTTCCACTAAAGCAGAATCCAATCTGTATCGCAGTTGGGGCGGCACAGTGATTGGCATGACCAACCTTCCCGAAGCCAAACTGGCCCGCGAAGCTGAAATCGCCTATACGACCTTGGCTTTAGTCACCGACTACGACTGCTGGCATCCTGAACACGATAGCGTCACGGTAGAAATGATTATTGGCAACCTGCACAAAAATGCGAGTAATGCCCAAAGTGTAATCAAAGAAACCGTCAAACGGCTCAGTCAATCACCGCCAATCTCCAAAGCCCACAATGCTTTGAAACACGCCATTTTCACCCCTCTAGATCAGGCTCCAGTCGCCACCAAAGAACAGCTATCCTTTCTGCTTAAAAAGTATCTGTAGTCCATGCCCTGGTTTATCAAAATTGAACGCGGCATTGTTGACAAAGCCACCTTTGACCAACATGTCCCTGCCCATCTTGCCTACGTCAAAGCTTTGGATAGTCAGGGCTACCAAGCCAAAACAGGCTACTGGCGTGAGAGTACGGGTGGCATGCTCATCTTTGCAGCAGATTCCAAGGAAGATGCTCAAAAAATTGTGGAGCAGGATCCCTTGGTTTTGAACCGCTGTGTTGATTATGAACTACACGAATGGGTACAAGTCGGTGGTCAGCCCCTCTAACTGTTCGCCATCCATATACTCCACCATCTCCACACCAGCAATATCCTTAGAAAGAATACCTAAGATGACTTCTTTGGAGACAAATACATAATCATATTGCGGCCTTCACGTTTCGGAGCTTGTTGAATTTCGGCAAAGTCCAGGAGATCATTGGCCATTCGCTTGAGTAAAACTTCGGCTAGATGGGCATGCTGAATCTCTCGACCTCGAAAGTTCACCGTTGCTTTCACCTTATCGCCAGATTTTAAAAATCGCTTGGCATGATTGACCCGAACCTCGTAATCGTGGGTGTCAATCTTGTAGCGCATCTTCACTTCTTTGACATCAGAAGTATGCTGCTTTTTCTTGGCTTCTCGTGCTTTTTTTTCTTGTTCAAATTTAAACTTGCCATAGTCCATGATCCGACAAACGGGGGGATCGGCTTTATCACTGACTAGGACCAAATCTAGATTGCGCTCATCGGCAATTTCCATAGCTTCGCTAGGTTCCATAATTCCTAGCTGGGTTCCATCTGCATCGACCACTCGAATCGTCGGAAACCGGATTCGTTCATTAATATTAGGTTGGTTTTGCTGATTTCTTTTCTTTATTGGAGCCACAGGCGTATTGAGTACTGTTATCTAAATGGCAAAACAAATAAGGAGAAAGCAATTATTCCTTTCAAGCTAACAGATTCCGTTCAGGATCCGCATACTCTTAACACATCCGTCACATCTACTCTCAGTGGAGTAATGCGATTGCAGAATTCCATTAAAATTCCTAGATTGCTCATGGCTGGAAGGGCAACGGGAGGATCGATCATTACAGATCACAAGAGTCGAGGGATTTGTTTTCCTCAATATACCCTGATGCTCTGGGAATCTTAACGCCTTACCCCCTTGCCAGCTTGCCTCTTCAATATCAATGTCACAATGATAAAGATGGTCACCCATTCTACTCACCTGAGAGCGATACCGATGTCTAAAATACCGTTATTAGGGTTACAGGCCGCCCAATTTCGCCACCCCCTTGACTTAGAAGCGACCCAGACGTTACAGCAACTCCCAGGTTTAGATTGGCTAGTGCGACAGGCACTCGGCAATTTGGCAGAGCAGGTTCTCTATCTGGAGAATATCGGTTCTAGTGTGCTAGTAAGCGACCAGCAGTTACCCGATCTGTACCAGCTCCTGCAAGAGGCTTGCCGTATTTTAGACCTAGACCCCCCTCAGCTCTACGTTCGCCAAAATCCGGTCCCCAATGCCTACACCTTAGCTATGCGCGGTAAGCAACCCTTTATCGTTGTTCACACTTCACTGTTAGAGCTGCTTGACCCTGCCGAAATTCAGGCGGTGTTAGCCCATGAGCTGGGCCATCTCAAATGCGAACATGGGGTTTATCTAACCTTGGCAAATTTGCTGGTATTGGCGACTGGGCAAGTATCTCCCTGGGGTGGACTCATTGCTCAAAATTTACAAATGCAATTGATGGCATGGGTCCGTTGTGCTGAGTTCACCTGCGATCGCGCGGGTCTCCTCGTCACCCAAAATGCCCAAGTGATGGCCTCAGTTCTCATGAAGCTGGCAGGCGGATCACCCACCTTAGCAGCACAGCTCAACGTGGATGCCTTTATCGCCCAAGCCCGCGCCTATGATCATATTGATCACACACTCGCCACGCTGCTGAAGGCGGTTCGCACTGCAGAATTGACTCATCCTTTACCCGTACTCCGAGCCCGAGAGATTGAGCGGTGGGCAGACAGTCCAACTTACCAAATGATATTACAAACCCATGCTGTTGGAACAGAACCAAGATTAGCGTGGCAAGATTGGTGAAGGCTATTCTGCTTCTCAACCAGCCCGCAGATTCAGATACCGAAAGCAAAGTGGGCTACACAGATCCCCCCTGCATAACCCACCTAGTCTCTAGGTGGTACGAATACAACCTAGAGTTTTGGATGACCAACAACGCAACGAGACCCTTAACCTGACATTTTTCAGGAACAGCCCGGTACTAGACGGCGTTGCTGACACTAAAGTGATCGAATCGACACCGTTGTCCCTGCCAAATCACGCGCCCTGTAATAATAGCCCAGCCATGCTCGAAATCAGCCTGAGCAACAAACTGCCAACCTGGGCCATCTTGAGGATGATCCAAACCAAAGTATTTAATCCCTTGATAGGCGGTCATTTTACCGCAGCGACCTAAGAGATCCGCGAAACTTTCGTCCAAGTCTTCTCGCCGTGTTGATTTCAACAACATCGGTGTACATTGCCGAGACAACTCACGACTATCCCAATTAGAGATGATTTTAGGAATGGAATGATTGACATAGGCCAGGGATTCACTATATTGCCAAGTCTTTTGCCAAGATTCGGGCATGAATCCCCGCAAGAAGCTAGGCACATGGCGATAAGCTTGAAAATCAGACTGAATATCTGCTTTCAATGCTAAATACTCAGCGTCATTATGCCAGGACTGAGCCTCGACCAGCTGAGGCTGTTTAAGCTCCATCAAAGCTTGCAAATCGCTAAGTTCACGTAATTCAGTTTTCCATTGCGGTTTATGAGAGTGTTGTTTTAAGGCCAATAACGATTCTCGATGCGGTAAAATCAGGACCACCAAAAATATGCTAAGCATTGTGATGCTAAGAACAATGCCCAGCAACAATCCAGCTAGACCCATTAAAATTGCTTCCATCTGTGTAAGGCTTCTAATGTACGGGAATTGAGATGCATTCATGTCATCCCCGAGTCTGGGGTCCCCCCATGATCTTAGAGTTCCCACTTAATGATCAAAATCTGACGCTTTTGATACAGACTTCCGATACAAATTAGTAGGGTGCTGCGATGGATTAGGTGCAGATCTCCATGATACTCCCTTGACGAGCAGGCAAATGGAGGCCAATTTTGGGCAGCGTCACCCTAGTGGAGTCCACAGTAGCATTTCCATAGATGGGCGCTAATTTAGCCATCTGGCGGGGCAAATGTCTGAGGTCAAGGGTTACAGAGATAGAGGCTTCACTACAATTGACAGCAACAATGAGCCCATCTTCTCCTAAGAATCGACCAAAAACATATACCTCGTCTGTAGCGAGCAAAACTTTGTACTGTCCTAGCCGCAAGGCAGGATAGGACTGCCGAACTTGAATGAGTTGCTTATGCATTGCCTGCAGGGGAAGATGCCAATCTGCTTCCTCCGGAAAACTCCGACGACAATCTGGATCGATGCCCCCAGGTAACCCCACCTCGTCTCCGTAGTAGATACAGGGTGCACCTGGAAACGTAAATAAAAGTATAGTTGCCAGTTCAATACTGCTCTTGTCCATGTGCACCATCGATAAGAGCCTGGCAGTATCATGGCTGGATAGTAAGTTAAGTTGTGTTAACTGAATCTCCCAAGGGTACGAAGACAATAGGTCTTGCATCCGTTGAGCATATTCTGGCGCTTGCACGGCTGGGTAAGGGGCATAGGCCGGTTGAGTCGTAAAGGCCACATCCACTCTCTGCCCTGCCGCAAACGCGATGGTAGCCTGTCGAAATTGATAGTTCATCACCCCATCAAATTGATCACCGGCTAACCAAGGTTGGGCATTATCCCAAATTTCACCCACGATATAGGCTTCGGGGTTGATAGCTTTGACGCGATCGCGAAATTCTTGCCAAAACCCTGGCACTTGCACTTCATTGGGCACATCTAACCGCCAGCCATCTATCCCCTCCTGTAGCCAATGTTCAGCCACCCGCATAATGTACTCCCGCACATCTGGATGATCGTGGTTAAATTGTGGCAAGGCTCGATTATCATCCCAGCCGACATAATTGGCAGGCTTATCCCCCTGGTAGGCAGCGACTGGCCAGCCCTCAATCCGAAACCAATCCACCCAAGGCGAGTGGGGACCATTTTCTAAAATGTCACTAAAAAAGAAAAATCCACGACTCGCGTGGTTGAACACCCCATCTAACACCACTTTGATCTGATGTTCATGGGCAGCGGTGAGTAAAGCTGTCAAAGCAGCATTGCCGCCCAAAATAGGATCAACGTGATAGTAATCATGGGTATGATACCGATGATTGCAAGTCGATTGAAAAATGGGGGTTAAGTAGAGGGCAGTGATCCCCAAATCCACTAGATAATCCAATTGATCAATGATGCCCCAAAGATTCCCTCCTTTATATCCCTGCAATGTGGGTGGAGAATGCCAAGGCTCCCACTCAACCTGCGATGGTAGGGAGGGGTGAGCACGACGAGCAAAACGATCCGGAAAGATTTGATAAAAAACAGCATGCTTCACCCACTCTGGAGTATGAATTGTCATGATCACTAAATAACCGCCGAAATGATGACATCAACAAGAGAATATTTTCTACCCTCAGCACCAATAATTTTTGCTGAAAGCTGGCTCAGCCTGTATGATTCTAGCTCTGAAGTTGCTTATACTGACAACAGTAGCCAAAGTTATCAGTATTTAGAATCTTCCTAGATCCATGCTCGTATATTCGTGGAAGTGCAGAGGTAAAGCTGTCTATCCAGTTTATAGACCTTGGTCTCAACGATGAAAAGCCCAGTCATGCAGAATAGATTTAGCTTTAATGCTCAGGGATATAGGCATCTTCAGGATCCTCGGGCGTTACTTTATCTACCTTGGGTTATGGGTGAATCCATACCCGTACAGCATTTTTCTGCTTTTCTGATTCTTATCGTTCAACTTGTAATCCGATTCTCGATGCAGCCAACCTTATGAAAGATGACGTCGTTGAGGCCGCCCATGAACGGCAGCGCCTCTCTGTTTTACACAAACAACTGATTATTAGCTTAAAGTTCCACCACACTCAGACCTTGGAGCAGATTCCATTGGAAATGGCGGTCCAAGCTATGATTGAGGTCTGGCAAAGTTGCA
>Ga0209303_1002054_pt1 | contig 11069 bp, 10 predicted proteins | sample SidtaG_3_FD_187449 | JGI IMG/M metagenome (GOLD analysis project Ga0209303, IMG submission 187449) | Marine algal microbial communities from Sidmouth, United Kingdom - Sidmouth_Asex1 metaG (SPAdes) (version 2) | ecosystem: Host-associated > Algae > Red algae > Unclassified | place: Sidmouth... | reverse complement strand
ACGCTGAATATAACTCAAAGGAAAACATAGGTGCTCAACTAATTTTTGTAGCGCACGACACTAATTTGTTATCCGCAGATTTGCTTAGACGTGACCAAATAGAATTTGTTGAAAAAGACAAATATGGGGCAAGTCATTTATACTCTTTAGCTCAATTTAAAGGAATTAGAAATAATGCTTCATTTGAAAAAGATTACTTACAAGGGAAATAAGGTGCCATTCCTTTTTTAGGGGATTTTGATAAACTAATTGATACCGAAGAAGATGCCTAAAAAAACCAAAGCCAAAAAAGTGACTGATATTAGAGGTCAAAAACCTTGGTTGAAAAAAGCAGCAGCATCTTTATATAAAATAGAAACAGAAGAACCCAACAAAACCATACTATTAGTTGGTGAAGGGCAAACCGAAAAATTGTATTTTGAATCCTTTCCTGTTTTAACACTTACTGAAGAGGTTGTAGATTTAAAAGGTCAAACCAAATTAAAATTAATTGAATCTACCACTTCAATTATTAATGATAACCCCCTTAGTACATGACAAAAATATAATCAATTGAATTTCAGCAAATTAAACATTATATAATTTATTTAAAACATTGATTTTCAGTATATTAGAAGAATAATTCTACAAATTTTTCTAATGATGAAAACCAATGCTGACACTAAAAATAGTCAATTAACTTCAATTCTCAATCATCATTTTAAAGGAATCGTAAATTTGGCGCGCTTAAAGCTGATAGTCCATTTTGTAATTGCACTTTGCAAAGTACAAACCGTTACTTGTAGCAAACTCGCCAATGCTTTTGATACCAAAGCCAACGCAGAATCTTCCCTTAGGCGGATTCAACGGTTTATAGCAAGCTATAGCCTGGATGCTGACTTGATTGCCCGCCTTGTTTTTAGTTTGTTGCCTAAAAAGGATAAGGTTCAATTGACAATTGATAGAACAAATTGGAAGTTTGGACAAACCCACATTAATATTTTTATGCTTGGCATTGTTTATAAAGGAGTCGCCTTTCCTCTATTATTTACCATGTTAAACAAAGGGGGAAACTCCAATATTAAAGAACGTATTGATTTGATTAATCGATTTATTAAACTGTTTGGTAAACAAGTGATAGATTCTTTGGTAGCAGACAGAGCGTTTGTAGGTGAAAAGTGGTTCCAATATCTCAACAACAACAAAATCAGATATTATATCCGTGTGCGAAACAACTTCAAGGTATTTTTACCGCATAAGAACAAACTCGTAAAGGCTAGTTGGCTATTTAATCCATATAAAGTTGATGAATTTATTTATTATCCGAAGATAGTCTATATTAACGGAGTGCTTTGCTATCTCTCTGGCTGTAAATTAGCTAAGCGCAATGGTCAACAAGATTTTCTCATTATTGCCTCCTTCAACAAACCCGAAAATGGACTACAAGATTATAAACAACGTTGGCAAATAGAGACCTGCTTTAGAGCTATGAAATCTAGCGGATTCGATATAGAGAAGACCCACCTTCAAGATATTAAAAGAATAGAAAAATTAGTGTTGTTGGTAATGATAGCCTTTGTTTGGTGCTATAAAGTCGGCATACATCTTCATAAAATAAAACCAATTAAAATAAAAAAGCACGGCAGAAAAGCAAAAAGTATCTTCAAACTTGGGCTATCCTTCCTATCTAACGTATTTCTAAATTCACAAAATAAAGATGATATTGGAATTGCTCAATTTTTGTCATGTACTTAGCTTGTTAACATAAAATTTAAACTACCACTATCCGCAACCTGTTATTTGCGGGTAGTTTTTCAACAAAGTATTTTTTAAGTAAAAACCCCCAAACCTTCGTCTTTCCATATAATCAAAGGCGAACTAAAAAAGGCTTGCATAAAGACATCATTAATTAACAATTTAAAAAAAATTAAACCAATGAAATATTTAAAAATTATAACAACAACAATATTAATAATAACCGTCGCCACATTAAGTAGTAAAACGCCCAAGCGCAAGCCGTAAAATTTGAGTACGATGCTGCCGGCAATATGATTAAAAGAATGGCAGATATAGTCTGTTATGCAGATCATATAATAGAAGCCAATGAAAGCAACAACGAAAAATTAGACCGATTGACTACCAGCAGCGGCAAAATAGAAACAAAAAGCCGCAAACCAACATTTGGCCCTGTTGATGTGGTGGTTCGCAAAAATGAAATGGTAGAATTTAGAGCAGAACATATAGAGTTAAAACCAGGCTTTAGTGTTGAGCTTAACGCCAGCTTTAATGCCATTATTGAACCTTGCGAACAATAAGGTTATAAGTTCATAAAACTAACTACAAAATACCGCTTCTTGCCTTCAAGCTGGAGGCGGCATTTTTTTACCGTTATTCTATTGTGGTGTAACAAGCACTCCTACTACTTTAGTTTTCAAACACGCAAACTTGACAATTAAAATTATTCATCGTAATATTGCAATATATTAATTAAACGATGGGCGTAAGTAAATCAGATAGTTTTACCAAAAAACAAAATCAGCTGGCACAATATGCAAAAGCATTAGCGCATCCGGCACGTATTGCAATTGTTGAGTTTATGATGAAAAATCCCGATTGCATTACTACTCATTTGGTAGAAAATTTACCTTTGGCGCAAGCAACTATTTCACAGCATTTAACCGAACTAAAAAAAATTGGGTTGATAAAAGGCACTATAAAAGCCCCCAAAATTTGCTATTGTTTAGAAGAAAAAAAACTACATCAAATTAAAAGATTATTTAACGATTTTATGGCAAAGGCTATTAAGTGTTGCTGAGTAAGCCATCTTAAAAAAAAATTATTTCATAAAAAAAAATTAATAATGAATAATAAAATTAATTTAAAAGAGCAGGTACAAGAAAAATATGCTGCTATTGCCAAAGGGGAAGAAAAGTGTTGCACAGATATCAGTTGCTGCGATGGCGGTTACTCCATAATGGCCGAAAATTATGAAGATTTAAAAGGCTATAAAAAAGAGGCGGATTTAAATTTAGGTTGCGGCTTACCAACTGAACATGCTAATATTCAACCGGGTAATATTGTTTTAGATTTGGGTGCTGGTGCTGGCAATGATTGTTTTATTGCCCAAAGCATTGTAGGAGATAATGGCTTTGTTTATGGCATAGATTTTACGGAGGCTATGAACAAACTTGCTCAAAAAAATCAGCAAAAATTAGGCTACGAAAATATGGAGTTTGTACAAGGCGATATTGAAGCGATGCCTTTTAAAGCTGAACTGATTGATGTAGTTGTAAGTAATTGTGTTATGAATTTAGTACCTGATAAACGTAAAGCTTATGAGGAAGTTTATCGGGTTTTAAAAACTGGTGGTCATTTTTGCATTTCGGATATTGTGTATACTGGCACTATGCCCGAGGGTTTTTTAAAACAAGCAGAATTATACGCAGGCTGTGTTACTGGTGCAAGTGAAAAAAATGAATATCTAAAAATTATAGAAGAAGTAGGCTTCAAAAACATTCAATTAAAAAAAGAAAGAGTAATTAATTTACCCAATAAAATTTTGCAGCAACATTTAAACGAAACGCAAGTAGAGGCTTACAAAAATGCAGTGGAAGGTTTGTTGAGTATAACTGTTTATGCAACTAAGTAGCTAAAGCATCGTTTAAAACAATCTTTACCAACATAATTTATTGTTTGCTTCATCCATTTTTGCTAACCTAATAGTTTTAAAAAATTCGCCTCAAAAAAAAATAAAAATTTTATTATATGATGCAATACAGGCGCCAAAACGATGGTAGAAATATCTGTTTCGTTTTTTAATATTTAAACTAATCCGTTGTGCATTTTAATATCTTTAAGGATATTGATATTGTGAACAGAAGCAGGACTCAGATTAATACTTTGAAAAACACCATTTACAAAACAGACTGCGTGAAATTTATAACCATAGTAATTGGCACGCTGTGCAGCGCAATAGCCCTTGTTTGGTGATGCATAGCTGGCCTATTTGCATATTGTTGAACGAGACCTTCTATATAGTTTACAAACTTCTAAAGGCATATTGTCTACAGCAAAGTAGTCCTCAAATTCATTAAAATGAGCTGCTAACTTTTGACGAATGGTATTGAAACAAACGACAAATTTTTGTCTTCTTTTATGGTAAACACAGCGTTCTATTTTTGCTGCTATTGTAATAATAAGTTTTCGATACAAATCATTTTCACTATCTATTCCCATAAATTTAGCCGTTAGCCTTAAACTAATCAACTCTAAGTCGCTGAGCTTAGGTAAACACCTTTAATAAGATAAAAGTTAGTCTTTTAATATTTTACATAATACTTTCAAAATTCTTTCGTAATTTTTATTTAAGCTGTTCATTGTTAATGTTTTGTCACCTAAGCAAATTACTCATTACCAGTAAAATGAACTACTTTTTTCTGTTTAATCATAATACGCAACGAGTAAAAGTAGTTTATTTATTACCTTTATAATATTTAATCTAAAAATACAAATTGATTACTATTTTCTGGTTAAATCATTACCGTAAAAACCTTGGACTAATCCAATTTTTATGTCAAATTTAAGAGTTTAGTATTAATTTTTTAATTAAAATAGCAAGTATTTTGGAAAATTAAATGTTAATACTTATTTTTGAACAAAATAGGTATTTTAAGGAAGGAGATATTTCCATCTAATTGATATCTAAAAACCTATAAAAGCCTAATTACTTTAACTTTTTAAAAAATCTGAATATTATGAAAAGAATATTAATTTTTACATTTGTGTGTGTGTGTGTGTGCGCGTTTACTAAAAACGCTAATGCGCAAAGCACTAATTTAAGTTTGGGAGCTGTTGAAAAACAGGCAGTCACTAAAGTTTCTAATAATACTACAACGACTAATCAATCAAAAGAAGGTACGATTATTTTTACTACGAGTCTTCGAACCAAGGCTGAGTTGAATCCACGTGTTTTAGAAAAAGCCAAAATGCTTAAAGAACAAGATCCAGAGAAGTATGAGATTTTCAGAGCATCTCCATCTAATCAGAAATATGTCGATGAAATTGAAAATTAGTTTAAAACCTTACTTATCTAAATTAAAAAATTAAAATGAAAAAAATATTATACTTATTTACAATATTATTTAGTCTTTTTGCCGTTGTAAAATCAAATGCACAATGTCCTGCAGGGCAATGCCAAATTACAGTACTTGTTGAAGGGGATGCATTTATGCTAAGTGATCCAACTACTTTTAGTATTTTAGTTAATGGAGCTATAGTTGCTTCTGAAGTACCAGTATCAAACGAAGCTGGATATACTTATGACTTAGGATGTTTAAACTCTGGAGATTTAGTTCAGTTTCAATACATAGACGGTTTTGGAGATGGAATTATCGGTCCTGGTTTTGTTTACCCGAATATGATTAATTATTTTAAAGATGGTTATCAAGTGTTGGGTGAAGATGTAAGTGCAGATGGGACAGAGGGACCAACAGGCGGCTATGTTGTAGCTACAAACGATCCACCAAATCAAGGTTGTGCAGCACCACCTGCTACTAACGGTGGGCCTTCTGCCGATCCAGCAGGAGTTTCAATATCAGCCGCAGGTGACGGAAGCGATTGTTTTGATGATTTGACTGCTATTCCACCGCCTATTGGAGGTATAATTACACCAGCTGATGCAACTTCTGTAGACATTACTCAATGTTTTATCTATACACCTTCTGCTGGAATTAATAATTTCTTTCCACTCGGAGGAGCAGCTGGTACTGGTGAATATAATTCTGAGGCAGCAATGGGAAATGATTGTGGAGCTTTTACTGAAACCAATTTTACTGTAACCAATGTAACAGGCGGAGCTTGTACTTTGTTAACCGCAAATGCTGACGGTTCTTATGCTGTTAGAGATACTGATACCTATGAAATTTGCTATACTGGTAATTTAGCAGGCAGTACCACACAGGATGGTGATGATATATGCTTAATTTCTACATTAGTTTATTGTGGTGTTGAATCTACGGTAATTTGCCCAGAATTTAATGCCGTATCTTACGGACCTTTCTGTAATGGATATGATATATGTTTTGGTTATAACGATGCTGACCAAGATGGAGTTGGTGATGGAGGAGAAGATCCAACAGGAACTACAATGACGGTAGCCGATGGTTTGGCAAATTCTGTTGCACAAGCACCTATCAATGATGGTCTGTTCTTTTTTGATTCTGATAATGATGATGTTGCTGATGCAATTGGATATTGTCTTACCGTTTTATTTGACAATCCAACTTGTACTCCGGAGCCATATACACCTTTAGTTACATTAGTTTGTCCTGATGGTACACCAGCTACTTTTAACGCAGTCGAAGTTACAGACTACGATATATTAGCTAATTTATTTGGTATAGCTGGTGGTACAGCTATATATCCAGCTCTTGCGACAGAAATTATACCTGTAGTTTGCCCAGCAGCCGATGGCACTGGCGGAGAAGCACCATTTGTAGAAGTAACTTCTACTGATGGATCAGTTTGCACAACAGTAACAGGCGAAGTTCCTGCTGCTTGTGATGCGACTAACACAACTGATACAGCAGTTCCTGTTCAAACAAATCCAATTTCTGATCCACTACTAAGTGCAGCAGTTGGGGCGGGTTCTTTTGTATGTGGTTTAGATGCTACTGCCGATTTAACTTATGTTTGTGATAACTGTACAGCTATTCCTTGTGAGATTACCGTTACTATTTCTAATTTTGCCTGCGATACAGGTGCAGACCCTGACGACCCAGCTGACGATACAGTAACGTTTGACTATACGGTAACCGATGTAGGAGGTACAGGTACAACCTGGTCTTCAGATCAAGGTGATGCTGGCGTTGCTTATGGATCTACTATTAGTGTTGGCCCATTACCAGCAGATGGTACTACTTTTACAATTAATGTAAACGATGATGGTGACACCGCTTGTACTGATAGCGCAAGCCAAACATTAACCAGTTGTAGCGGTGCTACTACCGATGTACCAACTTTAAGCCAATGGGGTTTAATCACCTTAATGTTAGCTTTAATGAGTTTTGGTGCTATAAAAATGAGTAGCATAACTACATTAATTGCAATAAGAAGAAAAGATGAAGAATAGTTGATGTAACTATTTCTTATTTTATAGATAATTTAAATCCCGTTACCTATTATGTAGCGGGATTTTTTTTTTGATTTCTAACAGTCTCTTAATACTTCACATAATTAAAGTAATTGCATAAAATATGATGACTGAGAATTTGTTAAGCTAATAGCTTCGCTTTTGAAATACTATAGCTTTAATGGTTACTACGGCTGGGCGAAGTTTGGAAAAATAGCCCCGACAGTAGAGGTTATACCATTTTGTGTTGGGTGTTTGGGTTTAGCTTACGAGCTTTGAAAAAAATGGTATTTGAACGGATGGCGGGATCAAAATTTCTGCGTGGAGCAACCATTTCGCTTCTAAAATTTGTTTACTAACAACTGAAATGTTTTATTTTTTTTTGAAAGTTTTCATGCGATTGCCTTTCACACGTAATCCATCATACCATAAAAAAACAAACAAGGCAACTTGTAGGCTCATCACTTTTCAATAAAAACAGTAGCCGATTTATATCCAATTTTAAAATAATGATTTTGAAAACTTAATTTATTGGTTTTGGGTACGTTTTATCAAAATTTATTTTTTGATTAAACAGATCTTCACCTAATAAATTTTTTATGGCTTCGTTTCGTTTGCTTTTCAAAACTTTAACTGCCTTTGGTTTGGCATTAACAATACTTTTATCATAGCTTTTAACTAAACGTTTAAAAGCTGCTTTTTTATTGTCATCAAAGTTAATTGCTATTGCCAAATCACTTAAATAGTTATCTAATTCAGATTCGTTTAATAAGCCATTAGGGTTTTTTATTTGATTAAGATAACGTTGGTCAAACCGAACCTTTTGCGCATAATAATGCTCCCCAATTACCACCTTAATACTTTTTTCTTTTTCGGCTAATATCTTACTAAGTTGGGTGGTATCATTTTGCGCATTGGCTGCTGCCTCTTTTTTGTTGTATTTGCTGTAAATATATTCTAAAGCTTTCACCTGTTTTTCTTGCAGTTTAAAATCATGTGTCATTTTTTTTAGGTATTGTTTTAGTGAGTCTTCTTTTGTTTGACTAGCAGCGTTCTGCTGTGCTGTCTTTAGTTCATTATCACTTGTATCGTGGTCAAATTTTTTATAATTACCAAAGTCGTGTTCGTTTATGATATATTCTTTTTCTCTGTTTTCTTTATTTTCTGGTGTTTGGCAACCTACAATAATAAAAGTAAAAAGTATAATATGAAAATATCGTAGCTTCATTTAAATCAATATTTTTAAAAATTAAAGATATGCAGTATTTTTTGCTTTATCTAAATATAGATCGTACTTTTCCTAATTATCTTATAAAGGTTCTATTGTTGGTATAAGGTATAAATGCTTTGTAAAAACTATCTTTACATTTTAAAGAATTGGAAGAATGAAAAGTATTATTGAAACGCTTCATATAGCAGTTGTTGAAAGTTTATCGCAAATTTATAATACCACTATTAATGCAAGTATGGTTAATATACAACCTACCCGCAAAGAGTTTGAAGGAGATTATACCTTAGTTGTTTTTCCATTTTTAAAAATAGCTAAAAAAAAGCCAGAGGCAACTGCCGAAGAAATTGGAAATCATCTTACCCAAAACACTAAGCTAATAGTAGCTTTTAATTGTGTAAAAGGGTTTTTAAATTTAAGTTTAAGTGAAACCGTTTTTACTAAGCAACTTCAACAAATTGCAACTACTGCCAATTATGGTCAGTTTAAAAAAAACGGCAAAGTAGCTACTGTAGAATACTGTGGCCCAAATACCAACAAGGCTTTACACTTTGGTCATTTCCGTAATATGATGGTAGGTGTTGCCACCGCTAATATATTAGTAGCAGCAGGCTATCGAGTACATCAAGTAAATATTTTAAACGACAGGGGCATACAGATTTGTAAATCTATGTTGGCCTGGCAAAAATATGCTAACGGAGCTACGCCCGAAAGTACGGGTAAAAAAGGCGATCATTTTGTTGCGGATTATTATGTGAAGTTTCAAAAGGAATACAAAGCCGAAGTTGACAAATTGGTTGCGGATGGAACAGACAAAAAAACCGCTGAAGCTGAAGCACCTTTAATGCAACAGGCTCGCGAAATGTTATTGCAATGGGAAGCAGGAGATGAAGTTACCAAATCACTATGGCAAAAAATGAACAATTGGGTGTACGATGGTTTTAAAAAAACCTTTAAACGCTTAGGGGTTAATTTTGAAAAAGAATATTACGAATCGGAGACTTATAATTTGGGTAAAGAATTGGTACAAGAGGGAGTAGAGAAAGGAGCTTATTATAAAAAAGAAGATGGCTCAATTTGGGTAGACTTAACCGATGATGGATTAGACGAAAAGTTGTTATTACGTTCGGATGGAACTTCGGTTTATTTAACGCAAGATTTGGGAACTGCCCATTTGCGCTATGAAGACTTTAAAATGGATACCTCTATTTATGTAGTGGGCGATGAGCAGAACTATCATTTTAAGGTGTTGAAATTGGCCCTACAAAAATTAGGTAAAAAATATGCTGACGGTATTTACCATTTAAGTTATGGTATGGTTGATTTACCTGGTGGTGCCAAAATGAAAAGCCGAGAAGGAACTACAGTTGATACAGATGATTTGATGGACGAAGTGGTACAAAAAGCAGCCGAGGCTTCGCAAGAGTTGGGCAAAATAGCCGATTTAACAGAAACAGAAAAGACCGTGTTATTTGAGCAAATAGGTATTGGTGCTATGAAATATTATATTTTAAAAGTGCAGCCTCAAAAGCGAATGGTTTTTGATCCGGCTCAATCTATAGATTTAGTTGGGCATACAGGGCCCTTTATTCAATATACTTATACTCGTATCCACTCATTGTTAGAAATTAAATTAAAATTTGTTAAGCCAATTAGATCGGTTAGATATACGGAATCTTTCAGACGTGAAGTTGTTATAGAATATTTATTAACTGGTAGGCCAAAATCCCATATTCAGCAGGATTACAACATTAGGTCTAATAATGCAATCAGAGAATGGCTAAGAGATTTTGACTTTATTGACCCATACTCGTTAGAACAATACCCTATATTTGAAGAACAGTATAGTTTACAATTAACAGAAAAAAATATTATGAAACTATTGGATGATTACCCTGCAAAATTAAAAGCTGCGGCCAAGCACTACGACCCCAGCGAAATAGCTAATTACGCCTACGATTTAGCTAAAGCTTTCAATAAGTTTTATGCGGAGCTACCAATTTTAAATGAAACTAATGAAACCATAAAACAAGCCAGAATAATATTATGTCAGCAGGTTGGTCGATTATTACAAACTTCAATGACTTTATTAGGCATAAGTTTACCAAACAAAATGTAATAAAATAATAAAATTATTATTTAGTGCAACCTTTTTTTATAACTACCGTTTAATAGGGTATAGTTTATAAAGTTTTTTCATAATAGTTGGTTTAATCCGCACAATAGCTTAAAAGTTAGTGCGGATTTTTTTTGTTTTAGTAGATGAATAAGTAAAGTTTGCTTTGAAAATATAACAATCCTATTAAAATTAGCACCGCTTTAATCTTACCAAAAAAATAATTGCAACCTTTTTTTATAACTGCCGTTTAATAGCGTATAGTTTATAAAGTTTTTTCATAATAGTTGGTTTAATCCGCACAATAGCTTAATAGTTGGTGCGGATTTTTTTTGTTTTTGTAGATGAAAAAGCAAAGTTTATTTAGAAAGTCTATCAAACCTATTAAAATTAGCTCCGCTATAATCTTACCAAAAAAATAAATGCAACCTTTTTTTATAACTGCCGTTTAATAGCGTATAGTTTATAAAGTTTTTTCATAATAGTTGGTTTTAATCCGCACAATAGCTTAATAGTTGGTGCGGATTTTTTTTGTTTTTGTAGATGAAAAAGCAAAGTTTATTTAGAAAGTCTATCAAACCTATTAAAATTAGCTCCGCTATAATCTTACCAAAAAA
>Ga0209303_1002048_pt1 | contig 11103 bp, 7 predicted proteins | sample SidtaG_3_FD_187449 | JGI IMG/M metagenome (GOLD analysis project Ga0209303, IMG submission 187449) | Marine algal microbial communities from Sidmouth, United Kingdom - Sidmouth_Asex1 metaG (SPAdes) (version 2) | ecosystem: Host-associated > Algae > Red algae > Unclassified | place: Sidmouth... | reverse complement strand
GTTTGGATCATGGCACGCGTACTGATGTTGATCTTCGCCTTCACGATTTTCGAGGCGATGCTGCTTAGTATCTTCTTTTCCGGCTTTGCGATCTCTGTAATCTTTTACTTTAGTGGCGTTGTGGATACATTAGATGAGAACATTTCGGAAACTCGCCGAGTCAATAACCGAATTCGCCCCATTAGCTTATCCGCTGCCGGGATAGAATCGCTTGGTTTTGATCGGGATGAGTATGCATATATCCCCAACGGACGGTTCTACAAAAGCACATCCGAGCGCACGTGGGAAAAGTGGCTTTCAAAAGAGATAGCGAATGACATTTATGCAGAGTTTCAGCGTAAACCTAGCACGATTCCAAATCTAAACGATACCCAAATGCGCGAGCTAGCTATTCGTTTAGCCGATTTTAGTATTGATATTCTTAAGCGCAAAACAACGCGCGCGCGTAAGCTAACAATTACAAAAAATCAGTTGGCACGCGAGGTGCAGAAAAATGGTCAACGCGCGTATGATGATCCAATCATCAAGGTGGCCGTTTCTGCCTACAATATGAATACGGATTACTATTACGACGAACTAATCAATGTGGTTCACAAAAAGAAGTGGAGTCAGTTAGCAACAGTTGAGGATGAGGATTAGAGTAATCGTTCAGCCCCTTGGGTTTCGATACAAGCCAGAAACTGCTCTGGCTCACTCAACCGGCAGAAAGACTAAACGATTACGGATGAGAGTTGAAGTAGATTTTGCGAAGAAAGTCATCTATGAGAAAAAATGTGTTAACCGGGGGACCCTATTCTGGCAAGACCAAAACAATTGCCGCGCTTGAGCAATTAGGGTATCGGACGATCCCCGAAACGGCTATCGAAATCATCCAGGCAAATCCTGGGTTACGGGCGGTCAATCAATCTGCGTTTCAAAAACTGGTTATTTCGGCGCAGATAGAGCGAGAAGCCACGATTGAGCCTAACGGCAATCGGCCAATTTTTTTAGACCGAGGGCTGATCGACTCCATTGCATACTGTACGCTGCGCGGTATCTCTCAGCCGGCAGGGTTACACGATGCGTGCAAAGCGACCGATTATCATGCAATCTTTGCGCTTGAGACATTGAGCAACTACGATCAGCGCGCCGAGACAGGGCGCACCAGCAGCGAAGAAGTTTCCCACCGTACCTATACGCTATTAGTTCAGGCGTATGAGCGATATGGATATACGGTAACCACGGTTCCCGAGCGTCCAATAGAAGAACGGATCGAATTTATTTTGCAGGTGTTGGAGCGTAGCGCTTAGGTTAAACGTGGAATAAGTGCATGAGTTTGTTCGTCATCATTTAGTACTTTAGCAGTGAAATTCGTGCGTTTAGAGCAAAGAAAGGCTTTAAGTTTTTGACACTGATACTTGCTTTGCTTCTAGTTTGTCATTAGTTGGCTCTTCACCAGTTACGCCAATCCAGCTATTTCACTTCTTTCATGATATCTGCCATGATCTTGGTTGTATGCCGAATATCGCATTGATCTAATACACTCTGGCGCGCTTTTTCTCCAAGAGCGTATTGCAGCGGCACATTGTGGATCAGCCGCTCCAATCCATCAGCCATCGCCTCGCTATTGCGCTCTTCCACCAGCAGCCCGTTGACATCGTTCATAACCAAATCTGGTATTCCGGCAACTGGCGTTGTGACAACTGGGAGACCACACGCCATCGCCTCGACTATCACGTTAGGCAGACCATCCCGATCACCATCTTTTGCAATAACACACGCCAATGCAAAAATATCACACTCGTGATAAAGGTTGACGATCTCGTCCTGAGTTTGATAATCCAGCAATGTAACAAACTCTTCACATTGAGTCTCGTCGATTAATGATTGTAGCTGCGGTGTATCTTCATCAAAGCCGACCACTATCAAACAGCGAAATTTGATACCCCTCTGTGCTAATAAGCCGCACGCGGCAACCAGATATTCATGTCCTTTCTTTTCAACGGTCCTTCCGATAGATAAAATTGTTGGGACAAGCGGCGTGGTTTTTTCTGGACGCGGTACAATTGTATCCGTTTCTAATCCATAATAGACAACAGAAACTTGATCCGCCCGAAGTTTTGGTACTAAGTTGGCAATGTACGCCTGATGATATGTAGAAACAGTAATAATCTGCGACACATTCTCAAGCGTTCGACGCACATCCTGCTGATCGCGCTGAAAAAGACCAAAAGCATGAGGCCGAACGCTAAAGCTAATACCGGTAAGTTCATTGACAATACTTGCAGCCATTGCTCCGAGCCAGACAAAATGTGTGTGAATATGATCGCAGCCTAGCTCTTGGATTTTGCGCGCAAAGTAGACGCTTTTTGGAAAAAGAATCAGCCCGCGCAGGAGCACTTTGGGTTCCCGATAATTTTGCCCAATTAATTTTGTCAACGCACGAAAGTAGGATTTAGATGCATTTTGTAAAAAGTATCGTTGCGCTTGCAATACACTCCATGAAATATAGGGAGAGTAGTGCGTAAGCGGCAAGAGAGCTTTTGATTGAGTATGAACCAAGCTATCTTTCGAAGAAAGTAGTGAAAAAATTGTGATATCAACATCGTGACTTCGTATCCAATCAATCTCTCGCGCAACGAATGTTTCTGTTAAATAGGGGAACCGATCAAGTATGTAAGCGACTTTAAAGTTTGTTTTCATTGCCATATAGTATCAGAAGATTAAAAATTAAGGTTATTGCAAAACATTGACAATTGGACGCAGACAAATAAAATATACCTCCATGCAAGAAGCTATTCAACAGCGTCTAAAAATTATGGTACAATTTCCGAAGCTAGCAGGCTGCGAAAGTCGTTCAATGGACATGGCCGGATTTGCCTTTGCTCACTTTCGTTTTGCGGGCACAAAGTTGCTCTTCTATTCTGCTTCAGTTGATGATCCCGACAACCGCGCTTTTGGCACCCAACTTTAGCACAATTCGGCAGTTGGGCATTTTTGATACGTGGCTGGCTGTAGCAATTCCATACTTTGGCTCCGCTTTCGGGACATTCCTCATAACGAGTTTCTTTGGCCCTTGATTGTCACATTGTCGGACAGCAGCCGCCCATTGACAGTTGGACTAGTCCGTTTTACACAACTAGGCGAGATCGGCGCTTGCTGGTCGCTATTGATGACGGCGACGCTGATTGTTGCGAACCCGCTGCTGCTGCTATTTTTGATTCTCCAACGCAGATTGATCCGCAGCTTTTCGCGTTCGGGAATTAAGTAGGATACTAAAACGCATCCGTTTTAAACGTATAGGTTGTCAATAAAATGAATACGCTATATACTATAGTATGGTTTTTAGTATAGGCCATTCCAAAAAATAAAATATATAGTATGGCCGTAAGCTATGCCAGAAAATTGCTAAAATCCGTATAATTATTTCTCTGGCTTAGCCATAAGCATTGAATCCAATTAAGTTTGACGCATGGAGAGTTAGAAATGGCCCATAGTAATGGTACAAATGGCTCAGCAAAACCTGAGTTTAAGTATGTTGGTAAACCCCGCCCAATTATTGACGGGCTCGAAAAAGTAACCGGCCACGCGAAATATGCTGGCGATCTTCGGCTGCCAAACATGGTGCATATTCGTCCCGTTTTGGCTCAGATGGCAAATGGGATCATCAATAGTATCGACAAAGAAGCTGCCGAGGCGCTACCGGGCGTGGTGGCTGTTTTAACAGCAGAGGATCTGCCAACCAGCGCAAATAAGATCAACACACGCAACAATGCCGTATTGGCCAAAGAACGCACGCTTTGGGTAGGTCAACCGGTTGCGGTGGTTGTGGCCGAATCCGAGGCAATTGCATCAGATGCGGCAGAGCTGGTGTGGGTCGACCTGACGCCGCAACCCGTCGTAACCGACGTGATGGAAGCGATTAAACCCGATGCGCCGAAGGTCTGGCCCGATGGCTTTCCCACTGCGGATGATGATCTCTCGTCACTCCACGGTAATACCGAAGTGGGCGAAGCAGCCAGCGGCGATGATGAGCTCAACAATCTACAATCGAAAAACATATTTACGCGCGGCGATGTGGCGGTAGGATTTGCCGAATCAGACGTGATCGTAGAGCAACGCTATCGCGTGAGCAGCGTCCATCAGGCATACATGGAGCCCCATGCGTGTGTGGTCGAGCCGTCACCCATTAGCAAAGCACTGACCATTTACACTGCAACGCAAAACATGTTTGCAGTGCGTGGCGATGTGGCGAATCAGCTTGGTTTGGATTTGCATGATGTGATCGTTAAACCCACTGTCTTTGGTGGTGGCTTTGGGGCCAAATATGGCATCTACGAACCCCTAGCGGCTGGGGTTGCCACGGTTATTGGCCGTCCGGTCAAGTTGGTGATGTCCCGGCGCGACGATTTCCTCACATCAACGCCAGCACCAGAAATTGTCATCGACATCAAAACGGGTGCCAAGAAAGATGGTACCGTAACAGCCATAGAAGCCAGCGTCTATACAAATAACGCTGTCTTTTCGTTTACTCATGGCGGCATGATTTCGGGTCCACTGGGTGGGACATACAAGTGGCAGCATGTTAAGATCAACGCGTATGAGATCAACACGTTTGCGACGCCGGTGGGTGCGTATCGCGCGCCGGGTGCGCCACAAGGTCTCTTTGCGGTTGAAGGCAATATAGACAAAATGGCTGAACAGTTGAGCATGGATCTGCTTGAATTCCGCTATCAAAATGCGGTCGAAACGGGTGACTTTACCGGAACGGGCAACCCATGGAATACAACGATTGGCATGAAGGAAGTACTCGAAAAGGCGCGTGAACACCCACTGTGGAAAAATCGAAAACCTGGTGATGGCGTTGGCATGGCGGTTGGTGCATGGCCCAACTTCTCGGGTAGCGCCGAAGTCACTTGCCGCGTGGATACGGATGGCCGTGTGCGCATGGAAACAGGCATTGTGGATATCTCGGGTACAAAAAGTTCGCTGGTGCTGATTGCGGCGGAAGCGTTAGGCGTTGACCCAAGCAAGATCGAGCTAGCACAGGGTGACACAACCGGCGCATTTGGTCCGGGCAGCGGCGGCAGCGTGGTCACCTACACAATGGCTGGCGCTATGCACAACGCGGCGGAGGATGCACGCAATCAACTAATTGCCGTTGCGTCGGATCAGTTCGAAGCTGCGCCAGAGGATATTGAGATTGTCGATGGGAAGGCGCAGGTAAAGGGTAGCCCGGACACGGCCACCGCCATCGGTGAGCTATCGGCCAAAGCGCGCGGATCGGCTATGCCGATTATTGGGGCTGGCACCTCTCGCCCCGAAGCTGCGGGTCCTGGCTTTGTGGCGCACATTATCAAGGTCAGCGTGGATCCACAATCGGGCGAGGTAACGCCAGAGAAGTATGTTGCGATTCAGGACATCGGGCTGGCGATCAACCCAATGCTGGTCGAGGGACAGATGCAGGGTGGCGCGATTCAGGCGCTAGGCATGGGTCTATACGAGGGCATGGTCTTTAGCGACAATGGTCAGCTTTTGACGGGTACCTTTATGGATTATTGTATGCCGCGCATCGACAATTCGCCCGAGGTAGAAGCGGTGATTGTGGAGAATGCAAATCCGCTGGGGCTACATGGCGCACGCGGTATGGCCGAGCCACCCCTCTGCGCCGGAATGCCCGCACTGGCATCCGCAATCCGCGACGCAACGGGCGTGACGATCACCGAGACACCGGTTCGGGGCGAGACAGTCTGGTCCGCAATGCAGAAAAACGGGCAGAGCTAGGACACGGACGAGTGAAGTTGCTGCGAGCCAGCGATAGACTTGTTTTTTAAAAAGGAAAGAGGAGGTACGAGAATTATGATTCTCGCACCTCCTCTGTTTTTGTTGTGTGGTTTGAAAACTGGCAGTACAGATTTATAGAGTTTGACTTGAGCAGACAAAGTTATTTACACATTTGTGGAACAGTCCTTGATACGTCTTATCTTTTTTGTAATGTGCTCATTTTCACTGACTTGTGATCGGAAGATAATATAGATATGGCGGTACAGGATTTAACAATGTAACAGTATCTTGACAAAGATCGTTTTTCGCAGAATCCCCAGAGTTACAATTGCCGTCACTACTAATGGTAACAACAACTTCTGACTTCAGAATTTCTCGGACGTGAACAGTTTGCAATTGACTAATCGTTGAATCACTCTTAATCTTTGTGACTAGTCCATTAAATTCTACGCTTGAATCCGAACTGTCGAGAATGATATTATCTTTAATACACTCTGTATCTTCTGTTGCCACCACCTCTCTCTCTGTTACTTCTTCTTCCGCTTTTACTCGGCATACAAGTATATGTGAAATTTTGATTTCATCATCGGAATTCTCAACGAACACATCGAAGTCTAGGTTAAACTCTCCGCCCGCTTTAATTGGCATGGTTTGAGTAAATTGATGGGTTTGACTAACTCTAAAAGTCCCTGGAGCAAGTGGATTGCTCACCTTATGTTGCTTGTCAAACTTAATATGAATTTCATAATCTGAAACCACTTCTTCTGTATTGTTTGTCACTTTCACAGTATATGGAACTCCTTCATTTAAGCGTGCTGTTGTGGGAGCAATGATGGAGGCCAATAACCCGCCATTATAATTCACCGTATATTCTAGGATTTTCTGCATGCCCTGATCGATTGACAGATTAGAGAATGTGATTTGCTTTGTCCCTGTCTCCGAACATTCAAATTCACTATTAGTAGGTTGCATACAGGCGGTACTCAAGGGCAATTCAATTTCTGCATTTAAATTACTAGCATTACCTTTTCCATTCCGAATAGTTACTCGATATTGTATTTGAGCATCGGGCTTAAGAATCTCATCTTGGCTATTCAATGCATCACCAATAGTTTCTAACCGAACAGATTGAATACCGGCTGATGCCGGATTGATGGTTACCGCCACTGTAGCAGATGAAGTATCAAAGCCGTCTGACACAGTATAGCTGATATTATAACCATCAAAGTCGATTTCACTATCTAATGTGAGCGTGCATCCATCCTTTTCTGGATTAACTTCAACGCTTGCGCCTTTTGAATCAGGCACGCACTCTATGACCGTAAGTGTGTCACCATTTGTATCGCTATCATTGGCGACTAAATTACTCAAGTTATAAGTATTGGCAACTAGGTTTTCATTAAATTTACGACTATCATTGGATGCAATCGGGACTGAGTTTATTCCATTCTGATATATTGATCTCTGGTAGCTAAAATTCTCTCCAACTTTACCAATCCCACCGATTGCATAGACCAATCTTTTGTTCTGATCCGCAGCGGTGCCGTGCTGCACAGCAAGTGCATGGCGAAATAGTGGCACGGGGAGGTCTGTGCGTGATGGCAGAGGTGATTCTACTGGACGATTGTTTTCATCTAATCCAATGCTATATACCTGCTGACTAGGTATCATTGTTCCATCACTCGTCAAGATTCGTCCTCCTATCACCACAAGGCGATTTTGCGTTGTAAATGTGGCGTGATAGTCCATTGGATGTTGTAGTGTAACCGAAGATTGTTCCCATCCAACGCTTTTATCGTCGCCGTGTATATAAGTTTGAATCAAATTTCTATGACTGGTTCCATCATATCCACCTGTGACAATGATTGTATTGCCAGAAACTGTTGCCGAATGGCGGCGTAATGCCGTCAATAGCTGAGGTTTTGGCTGCCATGTAATATTGTTCTTAGTAGTATCTAGTGCATAGACTGACGCCGTTGTTGTTCCATCTTCAACTTCTCCACCCATTATATAAATTGTACTGTTCACCGCAACGGCGTTGTGCAGAGCAATCCCTGTTGGATAGCCACCGTGTTGCACCCATTGACCTATTCCACCGTTACTTTCAATTGTTGTGCGCCACACTTCATCGCGTCGTTCTGAGCCATCCCACCCGCCGATTACGTAGATATAACTAGTTCCTGATTGATCTCTAACCAGTACAGCAGCGTGCGCGTAGAGTGATTCTGGCAGAGATATCAGGGAGGCAACGCTTAAACTTCCGCCTCTTCTCTTCAATAAGTATACGCTATCGGTAGGTTGACCCGACGACAATTTCCCACCCATAACGTATATATTAGAGCCATTTACAACGGCAGCGCTACTGGCAAGCGCATTGGATAATTCGAGCGCGTTGAGTTGCCATGATGCGATGGGAAAGGCACTTTCATTCTGTGCGTTGACTGTATTGTATAAGAGACTAAAGATTAAGATAGCGGCGCAGGTGTATAGGATAGCGAATGCTAATGTCCACTTATTCATCAACCACACCTTGCCCGTATAAAAGAGGCGCAAAAATGTAATTTACTGCAGGGTTTGCAATGGGTGATGTTGTACATTTCGATCCTTTCTCATTTATTTTTGTCACAAGATATTCCCAGAAAACACACGCAGTCGTGGCATATACGGGCGGAATATATTGTTGTGTAGGAGCAATATCGGGACTTGAATTATGTACAACTATACTAATCGGATCAAATGGTTTTTCGACTGGTGCAAAAGAGCTTCCATCTAGTTGTTTTGCCCTAACATTGTATTGGTCATGTAGTATGACTGAACCGACTGCATCCCGCAATATGGTACCTGAAAAAGAGACGGTGATTTGCTTAGATGGAGCCAACTCAAAGTCGCTAAATGCCCACTCTAGTATAGTGGGTCTGCCATCCCCTGGAGGCAGAATTGCCGTCCCATCCGCTGGCGAGAGGGATGATGAACTGACAACAATGTGATTAGGTATCGTACTGGTAATCACGAGTTGCGTCGCCGTGATCGGACTGTGGTTTGTAACCGTTAATAAGTACGTCTTGTTCGGTCCCGGCACGGTATAGAATGGTGCGATTCCTTTAATAAATAAGCCAGTTGGTTTCTGAATTGGTACTCTTGCCTGATAGGATGCAGTGGTTCGCTGGTTAGCGGCAAGATTATCTATTGTCCAATTCACCACGTTCTCAACATTGACGGTTGCGGTCACAGGAAGCGTAGCTGTTATAACTTCTAGTTTGCTCGGCACAGGGTTTGCAATCGTCAGGTCGGTCAGTGGGAATTCACCATTTTCGATGTGAATCGTGTAAGTGACAATATCTCCGACATTGAGTGTGTCGGTCGGCGCATTGGTCATGCTTATGGATTTGATGCCGGGTGTTGGTTCTGGTGTAGACGTTGGTGAAGGTTCAGATGTTTCATCGGATGCTACTGTTTCTGAATAGGTGATAATTAGTTTTGGAGCAAAACCTTTTCCCATATCTATACAATTCGCGTCATCACAATTTTTGGAGATAAACCCTCTGTATCTGTTTGGGACAGTTTCTGCATCCAGTGAAGTAAGAATTATCATGAGTTTGTCGGAAGCAGCAGAACTTTTTTTCCATGAATCTAATAATGGCGTGACGTTCCACTGCCATTGTTTGAAGGGGACTGAACCAGTTGGTTCTAATATGTTACTGACTTCGATTCCGCTAGCAGAAAGTGATGGATCGAATTGGGCATTCTTCACTTGGTTCCAGGTTACGGAAGAAAACGCAGAATCTGAAATAATCCGTCGAGCTTGAACGTCTAGTTCGACGCTTTCACCAGAATCAGCAGCTTGATAAAGAAATAATGTACCAGTTATCGTTTTGGCAGATTTCAATGATTCAATATCGGCAAGTTGAAATTGCAGAATTACTCTCCGTGCATTTCGATCATTACTATCCCAATATCCTACATACAGTCCTGATTTATCCTCAAAGGATATATCAGGTTTTCCTTCTGCAATGTATGCATCCCATACCAGATCGGCGTCTGCGGGTATATTTTCTTGTGCGATCGCAATCAGATTGTAAAACAATATTAGAAGCAGGCAACATAAAGTTGATAGACCAAAGGTTGATAGGGCAATTTTTTGATTCATTTTTATTTACATCGTCTATTCGTTAAGTAAAGTTAACCATCGTTCTCAATAGGATTTGTGGATGCTGGTGGGCTAGATTGTTCGGATGGTGCTTGTGGTGATGGATTACTCTGCCCAGAAGAGCCCGATCCACCACTAATTATCAGAATGCTTGACTCTTTGTGACACTTTCGATTTCGATCATTGTATTCCCGATATTTATCGTAGGGTAGCTTTACCAACACGACACACCATTCAATCTGGGTTTGACTCTCAAATGTTTTCCGGTATTCGAAATATCCAGAAGGCATTCTTTTCCATCCGCCTTGCTCCGGATCCCCTTCTGTATCCGCACTAAATAGCCCATTGAAGCTATTATCTCCCACACGTGTAATCAACTCGAAGCCCGTCCCCGGTGACAGAATTGATTGATAATCCCATTGGAAGAGAACAGGCTGGTTTTTTGGAACGTCCGCTCCAGTGGTTGGAGCGACAAGGCTCAAAGTCTCTGACGATAGTGATACTTCTTCAAAGTCAGACTTGATTGGCATATTCGTTGGTCGCGGTGCTTCAGTTGGTAGTGGCGTTGCTGCGACTACAAACGGCGTAGGTGGTGGCGCATTAGGTACAACTTCGGGTGCGACAGGTTGTTCGTTTACAACGGGTTGATTGACTACAATAGTGGCACTTTGGGGCATGCTGGCAGCAGGTGTAGAGAATGTCTGTTCTTGTTCGCGTGTCTGCCCAACTGATTGAGCATTTAGTTGTTCCGCTATCAAGCTTATAGCGGTTTCGGTTGCAAATAGATTCGCACTTTGTATAGCAAATGCTTCGGCAGTTTTCTCAATGGCATCCTTTGTTGCCAACGCATCTTGTGCAACTGATGATTCAACGCTCTCTATGCTTACCACTTCCGCAATTGGAGTTTCTGCAATTTGAGCAGATTCAAAATCTATACTCTCAGTAGTAGCTGTAGGTGGATTGGGTGTATCTGTAGTAATAGTTGGTGTGCTTATAGTTGAAGCAGTAGGTATAGTCCGAAAAAATCGACCAATTTGTCCACTTTGTGACAAGCCCCAACCCGCCCCCAACAACAGCAACCCCAACAGAGCTGGCACCACACGACTCAAATCAAGCGCGCCAGTATTCTGTTTCCCTGATCCCCCAAGCACGCCCACATCCACCAAGCTAAACGTACTACTCTTCTGAATTTC
>Ga0209303_1002042_pt1 | contig 11114 bp, 3 predicted proteins | sample SidtaG_3_FD_187449 | JGI IMG/M metagenome (GOLD analysis project Ga0209303, IMG submission 187449) | Marine algal microbial communities from Sidmouth, United Kingdom - Sidmouth_Asex1 metaG (SPAdes) (version 2) | ecosystem: Host-associated > Algae > Red algae > Unclassified | place: Sidmouth... | reverse complement strand
CAACGATCCGATGTTGACCGTGAGCGGTGGACCAGTTGCGCTGCTAGCAGTTGGCGGTGTGGATAGCACAACCTTCACAGGCGTTTACGCGCTAACGCAGGCAGACATCAATGCGGGCGTCGTTGAAAATACAGCCACGACTGAGGGCACCGACCCAAGTGGGAACCCAGTAACGGATACGTCAGACGATCCACGAGATCCGACCGATGCTGATCCAAATAATGACGGCAACCCGGATGATCCAACCGTTACACCGCTAACGCCGATGCCAGCCATTAGCTTGTTGAAGAGCGGCACCTTCATGGACGAAGATGGCAACGGTTCTGCGCAGGTTGGTGAGACGATAGCCTATGCATTCACTGTTACCAACATTGGCAGTGTAGATTTGACCAACGTTACTGTAAGCGATGCCTTGATTACAGTAACTGGTGGACCACTTGCAATGCTAGCAGTAGGTGATAGTGACAGCACAACCTTCACGGGTGTGTACGCGCTGACACAGACAGATATTACAGCAGGAATGGTCGAGAATACTGCTACGACTGAGGGTACAGACCCAAGCGGTAATCCTGTCACAGATACATCGGATGATCCACAGGACTCAACAGACGTTGATCCAAATGGTGATGGAAATCCAGATGATCCGACTGTGACACCATTGGCGTCAGGTAGCTCATTTGGCTCGTTCTTCTGGGTCGATATCGATGGTGATGGCATTAAGAGTCCTGATGAAGAACCGGTAGCAAATGCAGATGTGCTTATCTATGACACAGTAGGTAACATCATTGCTCAAACAAAAACTGATGAGAATGGGGAATTCGAGTTTAATAATCTCCCACCGGGTGATTATCAACTACAGTTTGTGCCGCCAGCCGGATTTGACTTCACACAGCGAAATGCGAATGGTGGTCTAAACAGCGGTGCTGATGATAGTGGATTTATGAGTATCACTTTGGGGCCTGGTTCAAACAAGATTGAAACGGGTGCCGGTATTGTGGGTAATCCAACGGCAATCAACCTAAGCAGCTTTACGGTGGAACTACGCAACGAAACCGAGCTTATTGTCCGCTGGACGACCAGTGCAGAGATTAACACGGCTGGTTTCCACGTGTTGCGCAGCAGCAATGGCACATTAGCGAACGCACGTAAGATTGTAGAACAACTGACGGCAAGTCAGGGCAGTGCGGGTGGCAGTTACGAACTTGTCTTACCCTATGACGAAACAGCGGAACCGCCACTGAAGCTGCTCAGCTTCTGGCTCTATGAGGTTGAATTCAATGGTGACGTCAACTACTATGGACCAGCAACTGTGGAAGTGGATGCAGCGGAGATAAAACAGTTCATGTTCCTGCCATTCTTGAGCCAATAATATAGAATAAATTGGTTCAAGAATGCAGTAGCTTCTCGATAAATTAAATCGGGAGTATTACAAAAAGTGCCCTTAGCCAATTGGCTAAGGGCACTTTTTGTAATACAGCCTAAAAAATAGAAGGCTGAACATCGCTACTATGAGCCTAGATAAAAATCGAGTTTCAAACAGAACTCATTGTTAGCAAAATTCATCCTTTTAGAGCATCTAATTTGAAATAAAACGCTCTAGCCGTAGATTTAATCCTATGGAAGGTAGTCGCCAAAGGATAAGCCATCTATACTACCCCAAAATTTAGGTGTCAATTCATCAATGTCGAATAGTTTCTCTATGCGTCCAGTTGTGTCGTCACCCAAGGAAGTTGGGATAAAGCGGAGGATATCTCCTTGATCAACCCAACCAAGGTTAGCAATATTCGTTATTGAATTGATTGTGAAGACAAAGCTACCGTCTGCTAGAGCGTTGACAGAGAGAATATCTGTACCGCTTAAGCCGATATCCGAGCCATCGATAACCATACTCCATGAGCGAGATTGTATGTTATAGCCAATCACATCATGGTTTCTATAGACAACATTATTAATTCTAATCGATCTGCGGCTAGGGCTAAAATAGATCATTTTATCCCCTGGCTGCGGAGTTGGCGTTGCCTGTGGTGGTACTGCTGTCGGTGGAGTTCCGCCAACGAGTTCAAGTGCCAGCTTGTCTAGTCGTGTACCATCTTCTCGCAGGTACACAACAACTGTGTGGTCGCCTGGAGTTAGAGATATCTCAACCGGATCTTCGTTGCCTGCTCTGTCGTTGACATAATCAGCCGCATAGGTTGTGTTATTATTCACAAACCAGAGGTAACCACTGCTTGGTTGCCCATCGACTGTCACAAAGAAGCTATCGGAGAGACCATTTTTCGCATAGGCATTGCCATTGATGCGATAGGTGCCTGCAGTTGTTATGTTCATGCAAAACTCGATGCGGCTAGGAGAGCCAAAGAAAGAATTGCCGGTTCCGTTTGGCACATGAACATATGCACCACCGCTGGCCGCGCTATCGTTGCCAACGACAAATCTGCCCGACAGAAGAGCAGCCTCAGCCTCTTGCATCAGTCCACCACAGCTTACAGGTGCTGGTGGTATAAACGTTGGCTCTGCTGGTGGTATAAACGTTGGCTCTGCTGGTGGTATAAACGTTGGCTCTGCTGGTGGTATAAACGTTGGCTCTGCTGGTGGTATAAACGTTGGCTCTGCTGGTGGTGTAAACGTTGGCTCTGCTGGTGGTATAAACGTTGGCTGTGCTGGTGGTGTAGCCGTTGGCTGTGCTGGTGGTGTAGCCGTTGGCTGTGCTGGTGCATCCCCAATCGTACAGTCAAGACGGGGAAAACTTATGCCGTTATCAGGATCGGTAATGCTGACAGGAGATTGCTTTAGCCGCGTTTTGAGGGCATTTACATTTGTTATGCCACTTTCAACAAGTAACGCTGCACAACCTGCAACATGAGGTGCGGACATACTGGTACCGCTCTTCTGCGTTGCCCCGCCGCCCAAGTTTGCTGCAAGAATATTTACGCCCGGAGCAATCAGGTCGGTCTGGCGGTTGCTGTTCCCGAAACCACCCCACTGATCATCCTTCCGAGACATTGTCACTGAAAGTACATCACCAAGACAGCCTGGTGCTTGCATCTGCGTCTCACTTCCATTGTTGCCGGTAATGGCAATCACGAGTACACCGCGATTCTGCAGCCGTCTGACAGATGAGGACATCGCCTGTAGCCAGGAAGTTTGGTCGTCACACACACCTGTGAATAATGCGCTCGTCCCCAGACTCATTGTAACAATTTTGACTTCAGGTAGTTCCTCAAAGATATAGTCCCATGCATCAACAAGCTGGGATGTACTCTGAAAGGAGTTGTTGCTATCTAGAACCTTCAACGCTGCAATCTTGGCTTCTGGTGCCATACCAACGCTAACACCGTCTCCACCTCGACTGGCGGCAATACTAGTGACGTGGGTGCCGTGGCTTTCGTCATCTTCAGCCGAACCAGGACCACGCGTCCCATTAGGACAAATATTGGCTCCGGAGGCGGCGGAGAAACAGGCTTCGTCTACCAATGCGCCAGCCAGTGCTGGATGGTCACTGTCAAATCCTGAATCGATGACTGCTATCGTAACACCTGCCCCTGTGAAGCCGTTGCCCTGACTGATGCTGGCGCCAACCAGAGGAATGCTCTGGCCCAAGCCACCTGTACCACCATTGCCTGCTAGATCGATTTTTTGGACGACAGCATTGTTTACTAGTGTGTCCAGCATCTCTTCAGACGTGACCGTCAAGATCATCGCCGCAGTCAGATTAAAGGTCTTAACAGACTCTTCGACTTGGGCCGAATTTATACGACTATCGTCTTGTAAGGTTGCCAGAACATTCTCTTGCAAGGCCGCAACCTTTTCTTTGTGGCTGCTAATGCTGGCTGCATTCACTTCACCAAGCTCTGACTCATTGAGCATGATGAATATTCTGGCTTCTCCGTCGTTAGCTAGAGCCGTGTAGACATCTTCTCCAACTTTTGCCCCGTTTTCATCAGCTACAACGTCAACTGAATTTGTTGAAGCGCCCTCACTAACGAAGGGAAGAAAGATAGACCCCCCCTCTTGCGCCGACCCTGGTACAACAATTGCCAAAGCGGCAAAAATTGCAACCAACGACACAAAATTCCATTTAAATAATTTGTTTTTACTCGGCATACAGAAAATGCTCCTTAATAAAAGTCGGTAGACTGAAGTCGTTGACTAAGCACGCTTTTGTATGAAATGGGGCGTGCTGCCGGACTACGGCCTACTGAATATTTACAGATTTCTACCCACAAGGATGAAAGTTATTGCCTTGAGCAGTCATCTGCCTAAATAATCAGCAAAAATTGCGTTAACAAATAAAAAATGAACTTACTTTAGACTATTAATTTAATTCAGAAATGTAATCATTCGTATTAATAACCTGCTTCCGCGAAAGTTTAATTTTAGTTTGCATCCCAAAAAAGTTACTGTTATTCAGTAGGTTAAGTATTCAATTGGGGGTTGAACTAAATTATAGCATTAATGATTGCAAATATACTGCTAAATTACTATTAAGTTACTGTTAAGTTACTGCCATAACGATAGATATGCGATCTAATTTGGACCGATTCATGGCATGGCAAATCAAACTTAACGAGTCACTTAACTTTCTAAGAATTGCCTATAAGCTTACGATATCGCTGCCATTGATATAAGCTTATTCAGTGAGTAATAAGGCGCACGTCGAACGCTGATTGCTTTACATAAGCCATCTTGCTTGTATAAGCCAGATTAGGTAATTACATATATACAGAAAAAGCGTTCTTTGATATTTTAAGGTGAGGCCTTGGATAGTGCCGGCTCAGAGAATATTTTCTCCGTAGCATATGGAGATTCATTTTCCTCGAATGACATCAACTTCCTGACATTTTCTATAGATTTCGTAACATTTCTTTTAGCTTGCTAATATTCTCTGGCCTACTTGGCCCCGAATCTACCTTTAAGATTACATTTGTACTATTTCTACCCATCAAAATAATACAAAAAAGCCAAAAAACGACAGACAAATGCAATAAAAGAAAGCATGAATTCATATATAATTATTAGGAGACAACCTACATCCTTGCATCCCTAATGAAGTATAATTAATTAAAACCCGCTTACTTTAAACAACATCTTCATCAATATATGAACTGTTTTCCCAAAGGGGAATACCCCAAACGAGATATGTGCCATACAATTAAAATTGAGTCGGCTCAAACCGTATATGATTTTAATTTACCTTTAGTCATCCCCATGTTGCATTGTCTGCAAGTAGTCCACGCTTTACATAGTAAAGGTATTGTTTAAAGATACTAGAGAAATACCCATCAAGAAACCCTCATGAAAAATGACCAATTAGTAAACGAATTAGATGACCAATTGATAGATGAAGAAACAATTACATCTGTCATTCATCAAACACTAGGAGAATTGAGTCGCTCTGAGTCGGTAACAAATCCTTGGCTGCTTAACTTAACTGTTGTTCAAAATCCAATGCAAAAGGTAGAAAACCTAAATTCTGTTGGTCAATATGATGCTACCTGGGCAGTACGTAATGTTTTTGAAGAATGCCTTACCGAGATGGAACTTCGTAACGTAGATGATGCTAGACTACTGCGGCTACGTTTTTTCGAGGGTCATACAGTCGCTGGCTTAGCTCTCAAAATAGATCGATCCGAAAGCAATGTCTTCTATCGTCAAAGGAAAGCGATTCAGCAACTGACCGACTGCCTAATGGCGCGAGAATACAAGGCTCGCCAAGAGCAACTCCAGCAAGAGCAGCAGATAAATAAGCGGTACGAGGAAGAAACAATTTCATCACAACGGTTGCTGCTGCCATCGATTACTTATGGCTCGCTTTTTGGCTTGGCCGAAAAAGAAGAAACGATGCGAAATATTGCCGTGTCATCTGAGCAGCCCTGGATTATTAACGTTGTTGGTATGGGCGGCGTGGGTAAAACGACCCTAGCCCATTCTCTGGCGCTTTGGGCTGCGGACCATGGAGCTTTCGAGCATATTATCTGGATTACGGCCAAATCAGATGAGTTCAATCCGTGGAGTGGGCAATGTCAACCTTATCTGGATTTAGCGCATTCAGAATCCAGCGTCATTCACTCAATACCTCACGCTTATGCTGCATCAAATGTACCAATGCAAGAGAAGGATGGCCATCAAATCCTGACATCTCTAGATACACTGCTCGACAGAATTGCCAGCCAACTTGGCATGACGGAACTGCCCAGTGATCCAATGCAGACCTACGCAAAGCAAGAAGCTCTTCGCTCATTCCTTGACAAGCATCCTGCTTTAATTGTTATCGATAACTTAGAAACATTGGCTGATACAATGAACGTTATTGAAGATTGCCGCCTTTTAGCTCGGCCAAGTAAGATAGTGTTAACCAGCCGTTATAGCATTCATTCGGATGATATATTTCATATGCGCATGGATGAATTGACCGAAGAGGACAGTATTGCTCTACTGTATGAAGAGGTTAGGGGGCGTGGTCACGGTCGCATTACAGAGAGAGATGTGGAGTGTTTGAAGGATATTTATCAGATCATTGGAGGGAATCCACTAGCCTTAAAATTGGTTGCAGGCCAGATGGCTATTCTGCCATTGCATACAATTTTGACTCAAATACGCGCGGTAGACAACTCTTCTCAAGCCGAACGTGAATTATATTCTTATTTATATCGGCACACTTGGCAACTCCTTTCGCCAAAAGCGCGTCACATTCTATTGGCTTTATCCGTATTGCCTGCGGAAGGCGCAACTTTGAATGATTTGGTCACTGTTGCAAGTATAGAGTTGCAGCAGCTATGCAGCGCATTATTAGAATTAGTTGATTACTCATTGGTTAATGTAGGTGGCTGGAGCGATAAGATTTATACTATCTATCGACTTACACATACATTTTTAGTCAATCAGGTTCTCAATCGTGAATCTCATAACGATCTGTTTTGTCATGAGGAGCGCCTGCTTTTGGGTGAAACCCACAATCAGCAATCCAAGCGACTGGGAAAATTAGCAATTGCTTATCTTTCTCAGTACAATGAGTCGCCAAATAACAACGAGATATATCGATACTATCTCTGGCGAGCTATTGAAGTTAATCATTATCATGATAATAAAGAGATTGTAGTTGAATGTGCCTTGATGGGTCATGAATATATGATGCGTCGTGGACCATGGCAATATTGGGGACACTTATTAACCTTCGCCATCGAGGCCGCTGAGCAATTACAGGATGTAGAGGCACGAGCCAAACTCCATTTATATATGGGGCAACTTTGTCGTAAACAAAATTTGTGGGAAAAAGGTAAAACGCATCTTGCAGAGGCAAACGAGCTTTTTGTGGCGCTTGAAGATCCTATTTGGCCTGCCCGAATTCAGTGTCTCATCTGCGATCATTATCGTGACCAATCCAAGTTTACCAAAGCCGAATCATATGCACGGAGGGCGCTTAGCGCTCAAGAAAGTAACGGTGATCTGACCGGATTGGCTGTGACTTGTAGCACGCTAGGAAGTTTGGCATGGGAGCGCTATAATATCGATGAAGGCATAGAGTGGTGTCATCGAGCCTTAGCTATACCCGCTTTAAAAGACAATCCCACAATTCTTGCGCTTACCCACTCGCGGCTTGGCCTTTTATATGGAGATCGATCTGATTTGGTTAAAGGGGAACGATCTGATTTGGTCACCGCAGATTATCATTATCGATTAGGCCAGGCAATTGCTGAAGAAATTCAGGATGATGGTACCTTGACACTTATTTTAACAAATCGGGCTATGCTTCTACGTTGTCAAGGCAAATTTTATCAGTCACTTGGTATGCTAGATGAGTCGAAAAAGATTGCAGAGCGCTGCGGCAGTGTTTTGGGCGGTGCGATGGTCGTATTTAATATAGGAATGAACTATCTTGAATTAGAAGAATTCAACCTAGCTCAAGAGCAATTTAATGAATGCAATCGTATTATGGGCCAATTTGGGCAAAATTACTGGTTAGCAATAAGTTTCTGGGGTTTAGCTAAAGCGCAGCGACATTTAGGTGAATATAGGCAATCGGCAGACTCGTTAGCATCTGCTGCCGATTTTTTCAGCCAAATAGACAACAAGGCGTTATTACATAGTATTGTCAAGAGAGAGGAAGGAGAGTTGGCCCTCTGTCTTTCAGATTTAGAGAAAGCCAAAGAATGTTTTGATCTTGCCTATAGAAGAGCCATTGAGGTTAAAGAGTATAAAACAGAATTTATCGCGGCCATTGGCTTGGCACAGATCGCACTGCTCCGAGATAATCAACCGGAAGCCAATCATTGGCTAGAGATTTCCTACGCAATTAGCAAAAGGAAATTGAGTGCAGGCTGGTCTGCCCTGATCGATAAGATGCAGGGAGACGTAGCGCTATCTAAGCAGAAAGTAAAGGATGCCACCCGTTTCTATCAGAAGGCGCTCAGTTATGTAAGTAAAGAACCAAACGATATGAGTACGATTCTAAAGAAAAACTTGTACACAAAACTAGATACACTTACACAAGATACGACTGATCCGACATCCAACTCAAGTCGGTGTTACCAATTTCAAAAGCATTATTAGTACGTAGGGATGAATTCAATAGCAACTATTTAAAAATTCCGGCTTCTTGATGCTTTGTGGAGTAGCGCTGGTTAAGTGCAGGATGCTGAATCTATAGCAGTATGGACGAGTAATTATGCAGGGGGTGTGACTAGTGGGCACGCCTTACATATGAGACGTGCTCACTAAACTGCTTAATAATTCATTCACACATACTTATCTTTCTGAACGCACCCTAAGTAAGCTGAATAGTCACAAATCTAAATAAAGGTATAAAGTTGGGAATAACTTCCCGATAAAACCGTATCCTAAAAAAGGCCCGTAGTCATCGACTACGGGCCTTTTTTAGGATACGGTTAAAAACCTTCTCAACACAAAAGTGTTTGTGCTGTCTAAATGGATATCAACCATTCCACAAATAAGGCTAATCTAGAGCAATAATTACCAAAAAGCCTTGAGACCCTCTAGTAGCATGTCCTCATGCGATTTCTTTGTAATATGCGAAAATAAATTAAGCATAATGGCCTATATACAAAGGTAAAGAATTATTTTATGATCGTACGGTAAACAAAAAGGAGTAGTCCGCAGCAACGAACTACCCCCTTGGGTTAAAACTGACAAGTGTAGTAAAGCTGACAACACTTATATACAATAAATCTAATACAAGATTATTGTAACAGTATCTCAAGCAGGAAGTAAAGGAAAAATTCTATCAAAGAACTGTCACTTGTGAAACTGTCCCAAATTGTGTGTACATGGCATCGGGCTACTTAATCAGGCAAAGCCATTTGCGCACTTTGTGGTACAGTCTTTCATTAGTATTAGTCTATTTACCTTTCTTCCTATAGTTACATCTATAAGTTAATGCAATCTAGTAACACTTTAACACAGCTTTTGTACCTTCTTTCTTCTCTTCTTTTGTCAATTTCTCCTTGTTTACATGTAAAAATAAGTAGCGTGCCTATGAACAGATACTAATGACTAACTTACCGCAATGGATTTTAGCACATCACGCAGTCGCACTGAACCCAACTCCTTGCAAACTTATCTGCGTATGCGAGTCTATGCCTATTTCTACATTTAATAGATGGCACGATCTATAATTTGTTACCAATAAGGATTTGATAGAGTGAATAAACAAAGATTTTTAGCAAAGAGCGTTCAGATTGGGCGTCCGCTAAAAAAATGGCCGCGCGGTTCACTGATTCGTAAGTGCGACACAATTCGCGCACTTGGCATGATTATTGCCTTATTAGTGATGGGACTTGGCTCGCTAAATAGTCACATCCCGGGATTTTCGATCAAGACAGCCTATGCCCAAACCGGTACTTGCGCACGCAATTTATCGACTGCATGGAGAGTTTCAGGCACATCAGCCTCTAGTACAGCAGGTACGACCACTGTCACTATGAGTACGTCAGAAATTTCTGGCGGAAATACAGATTTAACCTACACACCAAACGGTGCAATGAACAATATCCCTGCCCTTTGGTCGAACAGCAATATTGCTGGATCAAGCTCTTTGGAGTTAGCATTGATATGGGATACAACTGCTGAAGCAAATGCTTTGACTCGAGCTGATACAGATGCTGGCGTGCGTGAAGTGACCATTACTTTCTCTTCGCCACAGGTAAACCCCATTATACACTTTGATCGCATGGGTGGATATGGGCAGCAAGATTTTAGCAACTTTATCTCCAACTCATCAGAGTGGACTTTGACAACAAGCGGTGTAACCTTAAACCGACTGGCTGGTAACGTTCAATTTGAAGTGGTTGGCAATCAGTTCTACCGAACCCCTGATGCGGATTTAGGCCCCGCAAATCCAGGGACCGAGAGTACTGGCAATTCAAGTGGTACTGGCGCAGGTAGTATTGAATTTTTGGGGTCCGGTATTACGTCTCTAACCTTTGAAGTTACTGGCGTTGGCGTTGAAGGTGCTGGTAATGACGGCATTGAGATAGTTGTTGAAGGTTGTGATTTAGCACCAGCGATTCAGCTTGTGAAATCAATAGCTGATATTGCAGACACAAACGGCAGCGGCGTGACCGATGCCGGTGACCAGATCAGCTATGGCTTTACTGTAAAAAATACGGGGAACGTTACGCTCGATCCGATCAGCGTGACTGATGCGAACTTGACAAATATTAGCTGTCTGGTTACGAGCTTGGCACCAGATGCAACCACAACCTGTACAGCCGATCCCTATACGCTGACGCAGGCCAATGTTGATGCGGGCGGTGTGGAGAACACCGCGACGGCTAATGGTACACCACCTACTGCACCAGACGGCACGCCAGCCACACCAGTTACAGATCTGTCAGATAGCGGAGATGAGGCTACCGAAACGGGTGATCTCGCTGGCGATACCAATGGTGATCCGACCGATGATCCAACCGTTTTGCTGGTGCCAGCAGCCCCGTCGGTTCAAGTTGTAAAATCTATCGATTCTATCTCGACAGCGCTCGGCGCAAATGCCGCGATTGTCGATGCGGGCGATCAGATCAACTATATTTTTACGGTGAGCAACACGGGCAACGTCACGCTTGATCCAATTAGCGTAAGCGACCCAATGGTCACAAATG
>Ga0209303_1002031_pt1 | contig 11160 bp, 13 predicted proteins | sample SidtaG_3_FD_187449 | JGI IMG/M metagenome (GOLD analysis project Ga0209303, IMG submission 187449) | Marine algal microbial communities from Sidmouth, United Kingdom - Sidmouth_Asex1 metaG (SPAdes) (version 2) | ecosystem: Host-associated > Algae > Red algae > Unclassified | place: Sidmouth... | reverse complement strand
CTTTGCCTGCAGCGACCCACCGCGATGAGCGCGATGGTTGCTGAAGCGGAGAGTGTTGGGATGTGGGTGGTGGTGGTGGAGCCGCTATGCGGGTGGACTCCCCGACGCGAGCGGGTCGAGAGAGTGCATCGACAGGGAGATAGTGGGCACGGGTCGGCGTCGTCCCACAATCGGCGACGCGACGCCAAGCCGGTGACAGCCGCCGCCAGCTGGCGCCTCACTTGTGCGTAGTGAGAGATTGAGATTAAGAGGCTACAAGCAGTGGCGGCTGGGTTGGGCTCGATGGGTTGGGTCTACCGGCGTTGGCACACGGGTGAGGCTAGAACCGACGCGGCGGTCACTATGGTCCAGAAGCAGCTGCAGCAGCCTCCACGGGGGGTCGCATGTTGTCAGTGCGACGGCCATACCATGGCGACCGGCTCTGTTGGCGGGCAGTGGGTTCATGAGTGTGAGCGGTGGGTCAGGGGACGGCGAGTCACGTTTTGCTGTTTCTTGCTGACGTTTTTTCCAGCACCGCTTGTGACACTACTGTAAAACCGCTGGTTGCATGAGCAGTGGCGCGGAGCCGCGCAGGGCAACAGATGCGTGCACGTTTGAGATAGTTACAGTGCCGTCACAAAGATCTCGGGGTCGTGTACTTTGTGCGTGTCGGGCTCCTACTCCATCTTTTCTTTGCGCTGCCCTTGTGCCGTCCATGCTGTTGGCGCTGCATTTGCGTGCACTTATTATGTTCATCAAGCTCTCTTTGTGGTCCACTGGGGCAGCAGGCTTTCATATGCATCTTGTGTCCGCACACCGGCGTCATGTGTGTGACAGTCTTTCTGCTTCTCTAGTATACACCCCATTGCGGCTGCAGCACCCGCGACCCCATAGAAGTTTTTGTTCAGGGCAGGAGGGTCTCGGTGATCGAGAGGTTGGCTTGCTGAGCGAACTAGAGGTGGTGCGCGTTATAGATACATCCGCGGTCAAGTGTTTGTTATTGTGCAACAGAATCAAAAGAAAGGAGAAAGCAGACAATCAATACACAAGCCCGTTTATCGGCCACACTATCACGGAGCCGACCAGTGTACTCAAGCCTACGGCTTTCTTGCCGGTGCCAGGGAGAGGGTACCTCGAGCCGTACGGGTAGGGGTGCTCGTCCAAGACCGCGGTGATCTGGATGTCAACCATGTCCTTGTCAATCCGCCGGCTTTGCATCGAGTGCATGTCCTTGACAAGCCGACCAGTGGCAACCGGCACGGAGAGCTCCGACATGAGCGTGCAAGTCTTTGAGTTGGGGATGGCATGAAAAGCCAGCTCCACCGATGACCGCGTGTGTGTACTTGGGCCGCCAGAGTCGTCTGCGGTTGAGACGAGACGGTCTGCCAATCGGCGGGACCTCTTGCGAGGTGGAGAAGATGCAGCACCAGTCTCGGTAGCCGCAGCCCGCTTGCGGATCTGGGCTGGAGCCGGGTCCTAAACCTCCAGGCCAGCAGTTGCGAGGTCGGCGGCGCGCTGACCTCTCTTTGAACGCCTTGTCGCGACCGCCGGAGGAGCACCGTTAGTGGCCGCCGCCGCCCCACCTGCAGCGGCGGTCGAAGCTGCCAAACCGAAGTTGAGCGTACGCTTGCCTCTTGCTCGAGGCGCAGCGGCGACAACGACAGCTTTTAACGTGCCCTGCAGCGACGCTTGCGCACTGCTTGATGACGGGCCAGTAGTAGTGGCCGCTTTCGACCGCCTGCCCTGGTCGACCAAGCTGGCGCGCACCCCCGTTACTGCGGTAGTTGCGGCGCGGTCCAACCCAGCGGCCGCGTCCCCACCTTTTCCGTCCCGCCCGCTGCCGCTTGTCTTGCGAGCACTGGCTGAATTGGCGATGGCATCGCCTCTCTTCTTGACGGCGGCATCCCCCCCGCCCACACCGAAAGTGCGGCGCTCGCCCACCTTGCCTGCAACAGTGCGTGAGGTATCACATGATGCTGCCGAACGGCGAGGCGGCAGCGGAGGTCGCCGAGCAGACGAAGCCGCAGGCGACACAAGACTTGTCCCACCGCATGGTGTGCCACCGTCGGGTGGCCGTGGCAGCCGCCGCGCACTTAGTGGAGCGGCAAAGCCGCTGCTGCCCGACAATGATGTCGCCGCCTTCCTCTTCCCCGGTGACTCCGACGGCCGGACCGACTGGCGTGTGCTTTCAGTGGAGCTGACCGCCGCAGCAGGCGGTGATCGTTCAGCAGGTGAGCGGCCACCGGATGGTGGTGGTTCCGCGACTGAGAATGTCGCTCGTGAAGGTGACGGCGCCGCCGCAGCATCAAAGGTAGAAGCGCCCAAAGCAGCGGCAGCCGCCACGAGCAAGGCCGAAAATGTGTCACCAGCGGCCACTTTCGGGCAACTATCGGATCCCGCAGGTGTAGAAGCGACTCCATGCACGACACCGTCGTCGTCTGCAGCTCCGGGTGAGGGCGGTTCAGGAGGAGAAGGCAGAGTAGCAGGAGTTTGGCGAGGCGCTAGTCGTCCTGCAGTCGTACCAGCAGCAGCCACCGCTCTAGAATTCAACGGAGGCGGTGCCGGTGGGGGTGCACTTGGAGGTGTCGAAGGAGGTTCCGCTGGCGCAGGGCGTGGCGGTCGTGAACCGACTGGAGACACACTTTTGGAAGACCTAGTCAACTGGGGAGCAGGGCGGGGGGACGCCGGTTGTCTTGCAACTGTACCAGATGCAGCTGAACGTGCCGGATGACCACGAGGCGGCGCAGATAGTGGTGTACTTGGCGTTGTCGGAGGAGCTGTAGTCTGCGCAGGAGGTAGTTGTCGGATAACGATTGGAGACGCACTTGTCGATGAGGCACGCAACGGTGGAGCAGCAGGTTTCGACGTTGATGACTTGGGCGGCGCCGAACGAGTAGCAGCTCGTGCACTTCCAGTTGCACCACTTGGTGTTGTCTTCGCAGCAGCTGCACCCGCTGCACGTGCCAGCAGCGCCGCCCGAATCGACACGCTGTCCGAAGTAGCCTTTCTGGTAGTCGCGGGGGTGGCCGTCCCCGTGGCAGCCGCGAGAGCGGCGTGCACAGCAGTGGGGTGGTTGGGGGGCAACGGGGCGGGCAGCTCCTTGGGTGCCATGCGGGTGTGATGTGTTGGCCGCGGGGACCCGAGTGGCACAAAGCTGGCAGGGCGAAGGGGCCGAGACAAGAATTTCTCGCCGGTTCGCCTCGGAGCTGCTTGTAAGGATGCCAGCGTCGCCGGCGACGGAGCAATGTGCGGAGCCGTCCGCAGTCCGCGCAAGACCCCGAGCACGGGCGTGCGCGCCTTACCCTGCATCCGCGCCGACTGTGCGAACCCGGAGATGTCATTCGTCATGGACGCACGCGCCGCCGGCGACTTGTCAGCGAGGAGAAGGAACTCGGCTAGCCGCTGTGTGACTGTCGCTTCGCGCTTGAGGGTGATCTTCAACAGGACGGCCGTAACCGTACTGATCTTGATCGTGGACGACTCCTTGGAGCACACAGACGCGATAAGGTCCTTGTCTACGACCACCCCCAGTGGCCAAGGTGCGTCCTTGTTAGCCTGCCGCGGCCACCAGGGCAAGCAGAGCCGCAACCGCCTTGTGGACATCCCTCCCGCCACGGCCGCGTTGCCCTTGACAAGCGCACTACGAAGACGCGTCAGACGGTTCGTAGAGGCGTCCAGAATGGCGCGAAGCAACTCCTTTGCATCGGAAGTGGGGATGTGGTTGGCCGGTGCGTAGTGCATCACGGGGGCCAGGCGCTGCCAACGCTGCCGCTTCTGGGGCCGGCCGCCGACTTTCTTCCGCTTAGGCTTGCCATCAGCGCGTCGCATAGCGCTCGGCTCTCCCTCCCGCGAGGAGCCCGACGAGCTGCTAGAGCTGCCCGAGTCAACCTCCTTGACGTTTTCGCCGCCATCGACAGATCCAGTAGGGTGTGGGGCGCCATCCGCGGCAGGAGGTGGGGAGCCTCCACCCGACGAAGTACCGCCGCCCACAACGACACCACCTCCCTCCACAACCACGCCGCCACCCCCCATAACCACACGACCACCCCGCACAATAACACCATCACCCATCGCACCCATTCCACTTCCCAGGGTCAGGCCGAGCACCCCACCTCCCCCGACCTCGCCATCGGCATTGTCTGCGTCCGCATCGGCCTCAAGAATCGCTGCGGCAGCAGCTTGAGCTCTAGCAAGGTCGTCGGACGCGGCTTGAGAAGTTGTCGCCGGTGCTGCCGTGCCGACACTGCTGGGGACACCGTTGGGGGCGCGCTCGGCGCCGCCTGCTGTGGCCTCACCCCTACCAATGGCCGCCCCAGTTGCACCGTCACCACGCCCCGCTCTCCCAGTCCACAACTTGCCACTCGCGCGTCCTCTGCCCCCTGCTTCTTCGCCCCCCGCCCCTTGGCTCGCAGACACGACCAGCTCGTCGCCCATGGTGGGCGGCAGATGACCGATGTCAAGCGGATCGCCAACGCCACAGGCAGCCGCTGACCTCGGCTTGAGCGCCAGAAGAGAGCCAGACGCCGCCATCATGCCGTCGGCGCTCTCGATGTAACGGTACAACATGCTCAGCACTTGCGTCGCGGGAGCGCTGTCCACCACGTTCTGGTCCTCAAACACCGGCAGCCTGAAGATCTTGCCCGTGGTGTCGTAGCCCGACACGTGCACGTGAAAGTTGAAGTTGGTGTTGTTGTTGGAGAAGAACTCAATCATGCCCAATATCTGCTCCAGCCGTGCTTGGGAAACGGGACCCGTGCGCCCTGGGCCGACAAAGCGCAGCAACTGGCTCCAAGTCCGCGCCGCCGCGGCACGCACGGCTGCGGACACCATGACGCCTCCCACGTGGTACAACGAGAAGCGGTTGAGAAGCAGCGCCAGCACCCAAGAGCGCAGCAAGTAGGTCACGAGCGCCGCAAGAAAGACGGAAGAGCGGGGCTCGCCCACGCCGGCAACACCAGCGAGTGCAGTCCGCACCGCCCAGCGCGGGCGGCCGCGGCAACGACGCGGGCAGGCCAAGAGAGGTTCAAAAAGAGCAAAACGGAAGAGCGGGGCTCGGCCACGCCGGCAACACCAGCGAGTGTAGTCCGCACCGCCCAGCGCGGGCGGCCGCGGCAACGACGCGGGCAGGCCAAGAGAGGTGCACCCCGAGGGGCCGTGCGGGACCGGGCCGATCGCCAACAGCGCAGGGCGCGCTTGCGCGCGCTGGCGGGAGGGGGGAGAATCTTGCGCGGTTGATGAGCTGACGCACAGGGGCATTCACGAGACACCGCAGCGCTTACCACCCTCGAGGACCCCAACCAAGAGCGTGGCGGGCCCAGATCACCCGCCGACGGGTGCCCCTGAGCTCACGGGAGGGCCAGTCAATGCCCCAATCTGGGGCCCGTCAAATTGCAGGGGCGAAAAACACTGTAAGAACATCGGCACCCTAGCGCTGCATGAGCCCAATTCATTTTGCAGGCGAAAAGCGCCAAATTCGAGCGACAGCCAGAGCGGCCTGAGGCGGCGTTCAGGAGGGGTTATCCTGGCTTCCTATTGGCTGAATCCGAGGCACGGACAGAAACTGGCTGTTTCGTGCCGTGCCGAGAGCCGAATGCGGGCTGAAAACGCATCGAATGCGCCCCTTGGAGACTAGTGGCACCTTCTCGCCGCAAGAACGGAGGTCTTCCTGGACCGCGATGGAAGGTCGGTTTTCTTGATCCGACTTCGGCAAAATCGCCCCGACCCTACCGAGCCCATAGTAGTTCCGCGTCGGCAGGTCGCATCCGCCGCGACGCCAACCCGACTACCGCAACTCGGGCCCGCCGCGCTCGAGCCGCTACCACTGCGCCATGTCGGCGCCGCCCAAGTATGGGCCGACGCCGATCGCGTCGCGGAACGCCGTGAAGGCGGGCGACGGTAGAGGCTTGGTGAGTCAGTCGGCGGGCATTTCCGCGCTGGGGAGAAAGTAGAAAGCTACGTCCCCGCGCGTCTGGTAGTCACGCACCATGTCGTAGGCGACGTCCACGTGCTTGGTGCGGCCCGTCGCCTCGGGGTTGTTGATCAGTGCAAGGCACGACTGGTTGTCGTCCCCCATCGGCACGGCTTGTCCATCGACGCCAAGCACCCCCAGCAGCTTGCGGAGCCATATGGCCTCCTTCGTAGCCATGGCGGCCGCCACGTACTCGTCCTCGGCGGTGGAAGTTGCCACAGTCGACTGTCGCTTGCTCGCCCACGCAACGAGACCACCGTTGACGGTGAAGATGAAGCCCGTGGTAGACCGACGGCCGTCCACGTCGCCCGCCCAGTCAGCGTCGACGTACCCCTGCAGCGGCTAGCGGCTACCGTACGCCACACCCAGACCTGTTTTGCCGCAAAGGCAGCGTAGCACACCCTTGGCCGCGCGCATGTGAGCTTGCTCGGGGCAAGACATGAAGCGGGACAGCACGCCGACTGCAAACGAAATGTCTGGCCGCGTCATCGTCGACAAGTAGAGCAGGGAGCCTACGAGCGCCGCGTCGCGGTTGCCCTCCGGCACCAGGTCCTTCCCCGTCTTTGCGAGCTTCACCCCCGACGCCATGGGGGTCTCGTTGGGTGTCGCCATCTCCATGCCGAACGCCTCGAGCAGCGCCGCAGCGTGACCCGGGTTTCTCAGAGTAATCGTGCTGGCCTTGCGGTCGCGCATGACCTTGATTGTTGCATTCGGCAGGGGCTAAGTCCAGTACTTATGCCCCTGCCGGGACTTGCGCCCGTCTCTCCGTACTTCGGATTGCGGCCTGTGGGACGGCTGTCCCTCCCTAAGTAGCCCCCCCTATTCGGGCCAGGGGTTACTCTTTCGTCTCTCCTTTTTGTCAGTTTTTGTCTTGTTGTTACGGCGCCGGCCTGGCCCCGCGCCGCCCCGTCTTGCTCGCCATCTGAATCTTGGCGTCCCTCTCGAGTCCTAGCATGTGAGCGCCTTTGCGCCGTCTAGGTCCTCTCGGTAGGTTGACCCTTTAGGTCCTTCTCTTTTGTACTGTCAGTGTGGTTCTAGGGTATTTGTTCGCGCCTTCTTTGTTGCCACAGTGTACATGCCACATCCTTGAAGATGCCCTGCGCTGTGCTGCTTAAGTGGGGTCGGAGCACATTGGCCTTTTTCCCTATGCAGATCACACATTCTGGTGTGTGCGGCCGCGGCATTTTGACTCGGCATTGGGCGTTCGACGGGAGTGAAGCTCGGCACATTCTGCGAGGTTCGATGCACAATGCCCAAATGTGTAATATCTCCCTGCAACGCGGTGCTGATACCTCTGTGAGTGCCAATAGGCTGGCGCCGTTCGGTCCTCAATGGTCCAATGGACCCATGCAACGCCTTGCATGGCGCACGAGACCGGAGATGAAACATGATGTCCGACCCGCCTCCGGGAATCGGCCCAGTTCTGGCTGCAGTTCGCCGTGGAGGACGAGAATTTGGCCGTTGCCCTGCCAGCGGCAGCGGTGGTGAACGTCGTTGGGCGACGCTGCGCATGAGCCAGACTCCCCCGGTGCGTTGTTCATGTGGCGCTGGCTGGAGGAGGAGCTTACCATGATGGCGCTCTTCATCATGCGGCTACGTACGTGCCCTGGGTTGAGTTGTGGGCATGAACAGATGGGGTCACGCTGCAAGACATTGCTCATGGTTACGTCATCGCCTGACATTGTTCTCCGCGTGGACGTGCATGTGTACGGGCGATGGTCCAGCTTGAGGGGATGCCCAGTGAGCTCAGTGGCACTTGTTTCTTGCCTGCGCGGCTTCCGAGCTTCTCTGTTGGTGGATTGCATTAGGAATGTGTTTCTGGCTGGCGTGTCAATGGAAGTAACGGAGATGCTCCTGTGCCTTCCACGCAGTGGTCGTGTACAGCAGTTGGGTCACTCGTTCCCTGCTACTGCTGTGCTTACTGTGGGGAGATTTTCCCGCAGAATGCGTTGTACGCCGCGCAGTGTATCACATCAGACCGCAGACGCTGCCACATCGGGACCTCGGCATTATGGCGGCATTCGCCCTTTTTGCTCATTCCGCTGTGAAGCGCTGACGGGCTCATCGTTGGCATGCGGACACCGTATATCTGTACTCGTCATGATTATACGCAACTGTTGGTGTAAAGCGGACAAATCAACGGTGACCCCAACTTTTGTTAACAACCAAATGTGTTGAATACATACACCCACGACCACGTTTGGGGGGGTCCACACACCAGACTGTGTGTTCCGCATCGGGAAAAAGGCCAATGTGCGCCGACCCCACCTAAGCAGCACAGCGCTGTGGGCACGCCGGGCAGCGAGTGCCGACGACACTGCAGCTGCTCAAGAAAAAAATACATATCCGAGGCCTGACCGAGATTTGAACTCGGGACCTTTTGATCTCATGCCACACATTCAGCGGGGTACTAGTCAAATGCTCTACCAACTAAGCCATCAGGCCGCCATGGCGTGAGCAAATTTATGAGTGTATATACAACTGATAATAAATTGGACGGCGGTGCTTGAAAGCTCGCCACTGCGGCTACATCTGAGAATTATGGCGCAATGGACCTCGGCCTATCCGCAGAGTTCCTATGAGGTGCCGTAGAAATGTATCTGGACGCAGTAAACCCACGTATCTCGTCTGAACGATTAACTCTATCGACCTTGGCGCTATACGAGAGAGTTGACACGTGACAATCACGTGCTGCAGAATAGATAGCGTGGTGAAGATGGTAAGGGGGGTGCCAGCCGCAAAGTGTCCCCGGTTCATAGAGAGATCAGGGCCTTCGTTCCGCTGTCCACCGGCAAAAATCCCTTGCGGATACCGATTCCTGGATTGGTCCCCCGAAAGAATATACGAACGCTCGCGGCCGAGACCACAAGGTCTGAGGACGAATCCGTACTGGGAAGCAACCCTTCTGGTGTGAGAATCCACCGAAGCATACAACCTCAAGATCCCTAGTGAACTGTACGGGCGCCCCAGGAACCGTTTTATGCCAGAAGCAATCGGCAAGGGGACAACCGTGCAAACCAGCAAGCGAATATCCGGTCCGAGTTATGAACTCCCCCTCCAACAGTCGGTCAGTCAAACCGGTCTTGTCCTGTGGCCCGGCGCCCGAGAGGGGCACCTAGCTGTCGGTGTGTCAGGCGCGCCCACCAAGAACCGATCGCGCCGGTGACGGCGCGCCCGATCAAGACGGGCGCGATGACTGCGACGCACGGAAGCCGGCACGCGCGGTGCAGAGGATGTCGAATGTGAAGTGGCATACACACTCCAGTAGTTAAGGATATGCTAACTTGATCGTACGTGGGCAAACTGGCGCGAAAGAAGTGTGCGCGTTGCGCTCCTGCTGTGGCGCAGGAGAAATGCGAGTTTTTCAACTGTTACTGATCCAAGCGTCTTTCGGAATTACGGGGCCCGCCTGTGCCGATTTGGTGGCGAACTTCCTGCAATCGTGCCAACTTAGCGTTGGCCGCTTTTCAACCCAGCAACGCGCACTTCCAGTGTGGACGCATCTGGCAGAAACGAAACGAAAAACTTACACCTTCAAATTGAAGTAAGCAGCGGTCGGAGCGGGGCGTCGACTCTACATGTGGGTGGCCACATGGCCAGCAAATTCAATAGTCTGGTAACACGTCTGATATTTGGGTGTCCTAGCGTGCTCGCCTGTTCTGCGTTGATCGCCCGAGGATGAGTGTAGGCCAACATATTCTTGGCACTGCTGCAATCTATTTTGAAGTTCTTGCAGTGCCATACTTGTAGGTTGGGTCTCTATGTTTTTTTTTCGCAGCGCGAATGGTCCGGGCCTCGATCGCACGGGCTGTGATACAATGGACGCCGGCGACTGGGCGGGGCTCTGGCACGCCGGCACCGCCGCCACTCGCATCCAACGCGGCCGCGCGGTGAGGAGAATAGGGATCAGATGTCCCATACATAGACGCAACAGCTGTCTCGCCGCCACCCTGCGTCGTGTGGCCGCCCGCCCGAGCCGATCTGGTGAGCCCAGCTATGATTTCACGCGGCCGCGTGGGCAACACGAGCAATAGCGGCCGGCTGGCCGCCTCGGATGAGGCAGGCAGCTGTGCCAGTGGCACGTAGGGCACGTCGCGACCAGGTGGCGGCGCAGCGATCGCCGCCCTGGGCAGGGCCGTAGTCTCAAATTGCACAGCTCCACCTACCGATTTAGTGCCGATAGCTATCGCGACGCGCCCAAGCAATGGAGGGGGTGGTCAGCGTCGTGCGCGCGGCAAGGTGGGATGTGCGCCTGGGGATGGGGTGTGAGAGCTGGTGGGCAGGCGGGAGATATCAAGCAAAGGGCTCAGGCATCAAGGGGATGAGAGGGAGGAGACCATGACGTCGGCAACTGAAGGGTGCTGGGCGGCTCGGAAGCTGCTCGAGCCCCATGCTCTCGCTGGGTCCCATTAAAATTGCGAGTCGCTGCGCACTCGCTGCTTTGTCCGGCGGTGCCACTGCTGCCCACGATTCGTGTCTCAGCTCTACTGGAGCCTCGCACAGCCCCCAATCGTAGGAATAATAAAGGTCTCCTGCCTGTTACCCCTGCGACAGATTCGACTACGAGCGTATCTGGCTGGGTGACCGCGGAATATTCCCGCCATATCATCAACCGCTCCCTTCCTTTGGTCTGCAACGTACAGCGCGCGCTGTATCCATCCAATTGATTCTGTCAGACCGTCGGCTGACTGTTAATTCAGGTCTGCGGCAGGTCCGAGTCATGCACCATCCCGAAGGCGCCATCAGGCAGTCAGCCGACCGGTTGAGCTACTTGCTGGCGAGGCAAATGCAAGTCATCGCATCGAGTTCGGTAGGTCCGCTGCGATTGTTTGGAGTAAATATCTGGCATCTCAAAAAAGAAAACTCCACCCAAGCCGCGTCGGATTGAGGTCGGATGACCCAAAGAATTGGCTCGAGCAGCGCCGCCGGAGGCGTACTAAATCCGGCAGCCAGCTTTCCTGCGTCGCAAGCAGGAGGCTTGTTGTACGCTGCTCCGCCTTTTCCATCCCTAGAACCCCCCCTTTATGCACAGTACACTTACCCCCCCCCCACCGCTCCTCCGTGATGACTTCACCCCCTGTCCGGAGACCGATACGCGCCGGTCTACTTCTGAGGTCTACCGCGCGCTGTTAGTGCTGGAAAGGCTACCAAAACGGCGACAGGTGTGCGGCAGCGGCAGGATTAGCGCCCGGAAGAGTGCGGCCGAGGACGCC
>Ga0209303_1002026_pt1 | contig 11177 bp, 13 predicted proteins | sample SidtaG_3_FD_187449 | JGI IMG/M metagenome (GOLD analysis project Ga0209303, IMG submission 187449) | Marine algal microbial communities from Sidmouth, United Kingdom - Sidmouth_Asex1 metaG (SPAdes) (version 2) | ecosystem: Host-associated > Algae > Red algae > Unclassified | place: Sidmouth... | reverse complement strand
CAATAAGTTGTAGGGGGGCTGGGAAAACCACTGGGGAAAAGCCCCGCCTCCGACCGAATCCAATCTCCCCGAGATCTGGACAGGTCATTCCCTTGCTGGCCCGGATCGTGATATTTTGGGACGGCCGCCAGGGGTGTGCTGGCCACAGCTGAGGGGCCACGCCCCTTCCAACTGGAAACCCCCGACCGCCACAGCGCCGTGCCCAACGACGGCGGCGGTCGGCCCTCATATAGCCATGTCCGCGCGGTAGTGCCGAGGCGGGCGCGTCCGGCCTGACCGGCGGCTCGGACTGCAAGCCTCCCCTGAGCCCCGAAGCGGTTCGCGCATGCTGTTTTTCAATCCGCGCTGGCACTGACGCTCGTGGAGGGCGCACCCGAAGCGGTAGGGGCGGCGATACACTGCGCGCCGTTGGTCGCGCGAAAGGGTCCGCCGCCGTCTTTTTTTCTAGCGCCGCGCCGCGCCGCCGCCCGCAGGTCACCCGTTCACCTGCTCATGTGGTGCAGGGTTGTCAGGGTCCCGGGGCCGACTCGGATACCGAAGTGTCAAGCAGAAAGCGAGGCGCGGCCGACACAAGTGCCGGCAGGGCCCCACGGTGGACTCCATGGTGGTGCCATTCGCGAGGGCACCAGCAACAATCTGCAACCGACTGCTTTAACTTGAATCATGTCTTACTAGTTCAAGAACGATTTAATCGGTCATGCCATGAAAATATAACTGTTATACTTTGTCATTGCTTCAGATATGACTTCGTGTGCATAAGTGTCAACGTTTACCGACACTCTTCGATCGCCCTCGGCGGTGTTCAAGATGGCGAGGACTAGGACGACAGGGGATAGATGTACCACAGCAGCGGGTCGACGTGGCGTAGGAAGCCGTACAGAGAAGCGGGAAGAAGGAGCACTGCACTCCCGTACACTGCAAGAGTGTCGCAGCAAGTGTGCTGCAGCGCTCAAGCCATGTCAGAGCCGAAAACAACATAGAGGCAGCCAAGCTGCTCCACAGTTGCGAGAACAAAAAGGCAGTCGGTAAACGAATTTCATGCACTCGATACAGATAAAAGCATATTATACATTTCAAAAATTGCCAGAGCCGATGATGGCGTCGGGCTCTATACGCTATTTCGAGCGAAATGGGACCCTGTTCAGAAGGCGAGAAAGTGGTCACGATGACTCGTTTGTCGGCTGTCCCCACAGGTATTCAGCCTTGTTGGGAACAATACGCTGAGCGGAGCCGGCGACAGGCCGCGGCTTGTATTGCTGGGAAAGGACCCTGGACGGGAGCGTAATGAGCCAGCAAGGGTGCACAGCTGGGTCCCCGCGGCTCCCAGTACAACGGTGGCCGAATAGCGACAGCGTGCGTGATATCTGCCGTGCCGTCGACAGCCCGATCGGCGTCCATTGATAGATAGTAGCCAAGCAGCCACGCGTCTGTCTAACAAAGTGCGCGGGTGCGGCCAACAAACTCATCAGACGGGGCGCTTGCGACACACAACACCACGAGAGGCGCTGTCAGAAGTGTCAGACGCGACTGTTGATCGAGCAAGAAGACCAATGAGGCGCTACTAGAGTGCCCAGTATCTCGGACACATCATTGATACTTAATGCATTCCACCAGTCCAGAAGGGTGCTGCCAACTTTCGTCAGGCCCTTTGGGTGCACTCTTCCAACAAGAAGGACGAGTTTGATACATTATTTTGTATCGTATCGTTCGGACTGTTATCCATCGAGAACCCATTTGCGATTGCAACGCGATGGAACCGTGCGATGAAGATAGATGGGACCAGATGGTGCCGTCGATGGAAAACCTCCGAGGCTGACGTCAACTTTCAGAGCTGACAAACCGCGTTTTTGCGCGGTCTGCAGGGAGTTGATTCTGTCCTGAGTACATATCAGGAATCCGAAATATACGCAAGTACTTCTGTCGTACGTCCTCGTCGCGTCCCGTTCCGTAGACATCGCTTCGTCGCGCTCTCGGTTGGCAGGCTGTGTGCACTGGCGAGCGCAGCGCGGGACGGCGTGAGTTGTGGGTTCCGGAGCGTGCCTGATAACATCCTGTCGAGACGACCACTGTTCTTACGTTGGATTCTTCACGTGCTCGGACGTCTGCGACCCTTGCAAGGTCGTCTTCTGAGTTCCACTGCATCTGCGAAACAGAAGTGTTGCGAGACACCAAGTCAGATCCTGTCGGCGTGCACCCTTGTCAAGAAGACGGGTACAATATTGGTCGTAACGACGGTGAGATTGACAACTCCACGGCAGACTTATATTATAAGTTCCGCAGAAGTGTTTACGAGACAAAGGTGCAGAGTAGTGGTCGACATGTCAGATCATAGAATCCTGGATTGTCCAATCACACCCGAGTGTCTGTCTTCGACTGATCACAAACGGATCAGTAAAAGTTGACAGGACCACATCGCAATGTGGACTTCGCTGGGTCTGTCGATGAGCAGAAAAATGCCCATCGTATGCCTTTCCCGTCGGTGCGATGCGCAATCGCAGTGTCGATAGGGCATCGATGGAAGAACGTCCCAAGCAAACGATTGTAGCCAGCGGAGGGCGGTCGCCTGGGTGATGCTTAAGCGCGATCCCAGCGCTCTCGTGACTAACCAAAAACAATCTTCCGCGGCGGTCTGCGCGGCTCCGCCAATCGCGTGCGGCCATCTCCGTGGCTGGGAGCGCACAAGGGTGCGGCGAGGGGACGAACCTCGTCTGAGTGGATGATATTCTGGATAACCGAGGGCGAACCGGTTTCATGCTGCCTGATCCATGATGGATCACGTCGGATCGCACGCAAGCTTCTCTCACTTGAACTTGTCTAAAATGTCACAATGACCCTTTCTGCATTTGAAGGTGGGATGATGTCATCAGGTCTGCCACGTGGTTCTCGGAAAGCACTCATTCCAAGCACCATGTAAATACAATTGAAGTACCAGCACGTAGGGTTGTGCATCACGCCCCTTCGTGGGTTGCGGGGTGGGCGATGCACGCCTAATCAAGCCCTTTTGCACGCCCCCAACATTGGCACGCCCCTCTTCAGGCCCCTAATGAAGCCCGAATATTCTGACACTTACTTGATAGGCGATTCAAAGTACCCAATATTCTTACAATTAAGTTGATTCAAAGGACCACAAAAATGCCAGATGACATGGAGGAAACAGCTGCATGAGATGTATGGTGCTTTGCTATATTTTGCAATGTTAGGTCGACGGCATGTTTGCCCGAGCAGGTTGGTGCATTCGGCACCCCCCATTCGGTGGCCTGGAAACGCAATGACGAAATCCCACTAGAGGCTTGGTGCCTGTCTGCAGTTCGAAAATGACCCGATCGAGAAAGATCTACAATAGTTTTCGCGTTCTGGCCAGTGGGGGCACTGCCACACCATGCTCCTGAAGACCGGTGGTACTGTTCCAATGGCCCAGGCCAATTGGGAGAGGAAACCCGCCTCAGGCCATATTCGCGAAACCACCAATTCTTACTAGCACCCCTCCAGGAGCCCCTCCCCGGCTGGTGGCTCCCTCATGAGAGTATCGTGTTTTGCGGAACGTGCCACCACGCTCGAAATTGGCATGCAAACGCGCTCGCCTGACAGAGCCGGTTTTGTCTGTACGGCCGGTGTAGCTGTTAGCGGGACGTTTTTCCTCTCTCGTCATTGGCTATCAGTTCAGATGAGAAACAGGTCAAGACACTTGACCCACTGAAAGCACTACTGGCTTTGCCGACAGAGTGCACGAAATCGTCGTGCTCCTCTCATCGACGACAGCATCTTTGTTCTCCTGCATGTCCATGCGATGCAGTCAGTCAGAGGCCGTTCCACAGCGACGAAAAGCGATGTTGCTGGCTCCGCTAGTCTCAACCATTCACGCGTTCAGCGAAAATGAGCTTCACAGAAGGTTTTCTGCAGAGTGGACGTTGGAGTAGACATGCTGGGTGCATGCTCTCTTTTCCTCATTGCGAGGCATCGAGCTGTACTGCTTCTCTCTTTTCCCGTACGACGGTGTACATTCCTTCTGCTCGCGGGGTGTACACAGGCGCCGGTAGAGCCATGGCCGGGCCACGTCGCCCGAGCAACCGCTGTGGTCTGTGCCCGCAGATCACCCGCACGGGCGGCATCCTACCTTCCCCGCTCATGGGGCCGTACCGGCTGCCCTCGACCACTCGTCTCATCTTCATCCATGAAATATGCGCGCTGTGGGCTCCCGAGGTGTACTGCGACAAGAACGGAGGCACCATGCGCAATGTCCTGCAGGCTTACCGCCGCGGACTTCACATGCGTTGCTCTTCGTGCGGCTCTCTGGGAGCAACTGTTGGCTGCAATGTGAGCTCCTGTTCAAAGGTCTTCCACTTTTTTTGCCTCCAGTGCGGGAGGTGTGCCTTTGTCCAGGCGTCCTACGCGGCCTGGTGCAACCGGCACGCCTCTATCGTCGGTGACCACGCGGACAAGGGCAATCTCTCTGTCGAGCTGTCCGCGCTGGATGACTTGGAGAAAGAGGAGGATGAAACAGACGACGTGAGGAAGGAGAGGAGGGAGAGAACGATGAGGAGGAAGAGGTGAGAGTGAAGAGAGAGCAAGACAATGAGGGGGAGGACCTGGCGGACGCAATGGACGACCACAAGTGTGAGGGAGATGCGGCCGAAGACCGTTGAAATGATGGGGGGTTGCTCGAGGCAGAAAGAGACCTGAAGGATAGATGGCATGCGATTGCGTGTGAGAGGGTACGAGCGAGGGACTGGGCGAGGGCATCCTGTTTGAAGGGCCAGATTGAAGCGCGAGTTGAAAAGAGGTGTGGAAGAGGAACTTGTTTCAAGTGCGAAAAACGTCGCCCACCGCCGGTGGCACTTAAGCTTGGGAGCGGCGGACCCTTTGGCCGACCGCGCCTCCGTCGCCGCCGTCGTCGCCGCGTCCGCCGCAGCCACCGTCGTGTTGACCACAATTGCCACCGAGTTGGCGGCCTCAGCGGCGGCTACCTGGCAACTCTCCGCGTCGCCGCCGTCGTGGCCGCGTCGACCACAGCCACAGGCTGGTCGACGGCTGTCGCCACCCAGATGGCGGCCGCTGCGGCGGCTACCTGGAAAATACTCGCTGCGCCGCGACTGCCGTCGGCGCCACATCCAACTTGTGGCCCTCGCTGTCGGCCACCCGCGCCTCCGTCGCCGACGTCGTCGCCGCGTCCGCTGCAGCCACCGTCGTGTTGACCACAATTGCCACCGATTCGGCGGCCGAAGTGACGGCCGCCTGGGAACTCTCCGCGTCGCCGCCGTCGTCGCCGCGTCCACCATATCCACAATGTGGTGGGTGGCTGTCGCCAACCAGGCGGCGTCCGCCGCGGCGGCTACCTGGCAACTGCTCGCTGGGCCGCGACCCCCGTCGGCGCCACATCCAACTTGTGGCCGTCGCTGTCGGCCACCCGCGCCTTCGTCGCCGCCGTCCTCGCCATGTTCGCCGCAGCCACCTTCGTGTTGACCTCAATTGCCACCGAGTTGGCGGCCTCAGCGGCGGCCACCTGGCAACTCTTCGCGTCGCCGCCGTCGTGGCCGCGTCCACCACAGCCACAAGGTGGTCGGCGGCTGTCGCCAACCAGGCGGCGTCCGCCGCAGCCACCTGCGTGCTGGCGACTGCTGCGACTGCGGCGGCGGAGGCGTCAGCGGCCCCCTTCCTCGCCGGAATCAACGACGCATCGAGCAGTTGACTTCCGCCACCGGCACGGCAACCCGCCCTTTCGACGATAACATGCAGTCGACGAGCGCTACCGTCACCTCCACGTCATCGCGTCCGACGGTGTCCACTGTGTGTCGTTGGAGCCGAACAGTCGGTCGAAGCCGTCGCCGGGCAATGTTAGAGCCAGCCGCCAACTGTCGTTGTCTGGAGAGCTCTCGGCACAGCAGAGCCGGTCCTCGTGATGAAGCGGGATAACTGAGGCACAACGAGAGACCTCTGGGGCGAAAAGTGGGCGTGTAACGAAGAGGACAATGCGCGCCACTGGTGAGTGGGTTGGGGACGAGGTGGTTACAACAAAAGAGGAGAGGAGCCCGCGTATGCCATGTGACGTTGTGTATTTAATCGATGAGCTGCAGACGTAAAAGAAAATCCGGAATGTCCAAAAGTGAGTGAGAATCAGTACAGAGAGTGCCCTCGCATGTACCAAAAAACAATGGTTGTGCGCAAAAGCGCGCGAACGCTCCGACCCGGGCGGGAGGGAGGGAGGCGAAAAAACAGCGGACGTGGGGAGCCGGGGAGCAGCACTGGGAGACGCGGGCGGCGTCGCCTTATGCGGGCTGGGGTTGGACTTGGGCGGCCGACGCGTGTGGCTACGCGCTGGCTGCTGCTCGGGGCAGCAGGAGCCGCCGGGAAATGGATCTCCGGCGGAATCCGATCCCACAGCTTAATCCCCGGTGAGGAATGGGAACGGTCCCATTCCTCGCACGTCGCTTAATCTCTTCGCCCCACCCCGCCTAAAGTCAACGCCCGTGGTACGTAGAACCGTCGGACACAGACAATACGGAGGGGTGACCGGGATGATGACGGCAGGGTTTCACGTCGTGCGTCCGTTGAAAACACGTGGCGCGCCCCTGACCAATCACTTGGAGTCGCCATTGTACATTCTGGAATTTTATTACAAATCCATACATGGGGACTGGCAGGGGATTGCTCCATCCCCAGGGCCATCCATTCTCACGGTTAAGACTCAGCGGTCAGCAAGAACGCTGTCTAAGAAGCAATTGACTGACTCTACTTGCCTTGACACTGCCTGACCAGCTGGTCTGCGAGGCCTTGCTTTTCGCGATTCTGAGTTCGTCCGTGTGGGCGGCTGCAGATATTCTCGAGCAGGCAAGTACTGGCGCCACACTCCCCGGCGCGCCATCGACGCCCATCCTCCTCGCGAACATCAACCGCCGCAAGGAAGGCCGCACCCCTCCTGATTTGCCTTCCCGGGGTACCGCAACGGTACGGAAGCCGGCTGCTGCGTGAACAACATTGGGACTCGGCGAGACGGGCTGCCCCGCGTGGGGTTCTGGGGAGAGCAAGGGGAGGGTGCTTCGAGGTGACTGAAGATGGAAACAGCGGCTGCTCGACGCGCGTGGCGTGTGTCGCACGCGCGGTCGCGAAAGGCGGGATGCCTGTCTGGCTTGCGCACCCGTCCTTTTTGTGCTGCGCAACTGTCGGCCCCTCCCGCAACAGCACCACCATTCAGAATCTGACGCGGGTTGGGCTTTCGTCACCGTCACGCCGTCGCGGCGATCTACTGTCTGGGCCCCTGCAGCCGGTTGCGGCGCGCTCCGTCTTCCTAAAGTGCCAGCCTCCACCGTCGGATACAACCGCGAGCGGCGCATCGTCGGGGTCCCCGAGCATGGCCAGGCCGACAGCGGCCACGGCATCACCAGCGGCCGCGACCTCGCCATCCGCTGTGGCGGCGACATCACTCGCGACGGGAGTGACCCCGGGCTCCGCAACCTGTCCGGCTGTGCGTCGCGACGACGTCGCCGCGGTGCCTGCGCCGGCGTCCCCATCAACAAATCTACAGTAGGGACCAAGTGCCCCGCTGTTACAGGAGGGCGCATCGAAGGATGTGGCCAAGGCACTGGCAGGTCGTTTCTCGGATGGGTCATCGGCGACGTCTGTGGGTTCTGAAGGAGCGCCCGACACCAGGACATTGGCGGTGGTCAGAATGCCGCCCGCGGCAACGACACCTGCGCATGGCCCTGCCGTGGCGCGGTGCACGCTTCGTCCAGACGCAAGCACTGGGGTCGCGTTTTTTGCTGACCGTGCGGCGGTAGTGATTGCCTTAACGAGGCGCGCGGCCATGTCTGGTCGACTCTTTTCGGCTCCATCCACGTACTCTGCGCTTCCCCGCTCGTCTTCATTGATTAAGCCGGAAACTAGGGCGCTTCTGCTGCTGGCGATTGCCGGGACGCTGCCTCCTTTCCGCGCACGGGTTCACCTTCCCCCGTGTGCAGATGCCGGCCGGCCGCTGGCGCTGGCGTGGCCAGGTGTTGGTTCTGCGTCTTCTCTGTTGTCGGACGGTGGTCAGCAAGCGCCGGTGGCGGCGTGCCGTGGGGGCATCGCGGGTCCGCACGAGTCTGTGCCTGGTCCCCTTCGACCGGCGCATGGTGACTCGGCCGTCCGGCCGCTCTTACCTGCTGTTCGTCCTCCTCGTTCTTCTTCGGCGGCTGACGAATTTGCTGGCGCTGCCTCCGCAGGTGGTTTCCGGCTCTTCACCCCGTACGAGGTCGGGGCCTCAATTGCGTCTTTTGCCGGGGTGCAGCTGTCGCCCGGACGCCAAGTCAAGCTGATGAACGAGCTGACGATTGGCGCCATCGAAGGAAACATTGCCGGCATCGTCGCATTTGAGGAGGATATCAGCCTCTTCACCGATGCCATCATGACGTTTTGTCACCGCACTCACCGAGGGAAGCTTCCGTACGCCACCAAGTGCCGAAAATTGCGCTTCCTGCGGCACATGCGTTGAGCGTATGGCGCTGGAAGAACGCGTTGTTTGTGCCTGTATCTCGTTGCGGTCCCCCACCGTGTCTTGTTCTGTGGTGTGCTACTCCTGGCTCATACGTTTTAGACTGGTTCCGCCCTTTTCCCTGGCCGTAGTGTGTGCTGCTGTTTGTAGGTTTGAGTTTTATGCCGCATCTGGGGAAGATGTGTCCTGCTGTATGTAGGTCTGCCTTGTATTCCGCATCTGGCGAAGCTGTGTGTGACGCAAACGTCGTGCTGCTCCCCCATCTTTCTGCTTTCGTTCGCATTTCTCGGTCGCCGTGGAAAGGGCATCATGAACACTCGTCTGTGCTGCACTGCGTTTTTGGCATGAGGAGTTTCAGCAAGCAGCTGCCCGTGCGCGTTCTCCTACTCGTGTTTGCTCCCATGAACTGGCTTCCCTGTAACGCAAGGACATGGACGACTGCCGGGCGGCTTCAGTGCAGTTAATGAAGACCGATGCAGTGTGTCGATGCCCTCCGTTTGCTTGCCCTGTGCGACTCAATGCTGACGAGGTGACGATGTCGCCCTTCGACAACATCATTCGGAGCGCGTCTCGTACTCCGCGTGTGCGTTTGGAGCGATAAAAGCCGCCGCCCCACAAGAAAGAAGAAGGATGGCCGAAAAACCGACGTGTCTCATGAACACGCGGCATCGGCGGCGTCGTTATTTTGTACTAATGATTGGCCAATCCCACAACATCCGCATTCTTTTGTCCCAGATGAGCGTAGCCCCCGTGTGGAAAAGCTGCTGCAATTCCATCTCATAAATGGAACGAGAATGTCTTGCAAAGTCGACACGGGCAGCATCACAACACAGCTGAAGGCGGAAATATCAATGCTGTGAGCTGGACTGTTCCTGATCCCAGGTTCGATTCACAGGACGTCTGAATCGTTCGCTTTTTCCCCCATCTCCGAGAGCACAAAACCCCGGTGTGAACATCGTTTCATGCATGTGCCACCACACTGGGTCCTCGAGCTTGTTTACATGACGTTCGAGTGCTCCGCGTACCAATCCGAACCGTAGGACACTTCGATTTGACGTTGCACTGTCTCCGGCCGGTGTGAGTGACGCGAGCCGTTTGTCATGGAGTGACAGCGGGTGTTCCGTGTAGTGCACTCTCGCCGCACGTGGTGCTCCTGAAAAACGACGCTCTGGTATTTTTCTGACTGCGGCAAAGGGGTCTTCATGGCCTTGAGGAGGGCTACCTTTCCATTGAAAAGAATTCCTGTGTCCGAAGGTGCTCTGATACGAATGTGATGTCGCCTGCTTGAGCACGACGGAGAATCCCATGGCAATCTAGGCATTCCCAACCGAGGTTGGCGATCGGCACGCGAACCGATGTCATCTGGGAATGCAAAATGCACATGGAGCACTTCTCCGGGGAGACGCAAACGGGGAAAATCGAATCCCGGAGACGACGACGGCCGCAGGTTCCCGTGGTGACCCTCAGTCCTTGCCGATCCCAGTTCCCACAGGGCTGGTGGCCAACATGCCTTCGTTCATTGTCGCGGACCGAGGTGACGTTTGCCCTCTCAGCGGCGGACTCCCATTGCAACGGCAGATGCCGTGCTGGGGACGGACAATGTACGACGCGGGACGACCCGACTGCACTCGTCGCTTCTTACCGCTGCTGGACCGTCATGATTGGGTATCTGGTACTATGGTACCTCGTCATCGTTTTCGGTCATCTCAGCTTTTCATAGCATGGCCGCCGCGGACCGAGCCCCCTGATGCATACATGACTGACGATGTTGGAGTGCCCTCTTTTCTTGCCGTGCGTACTTCTTCGCGATTTTTCCCGCCCGCGGCTGGCGTGCAGGGGTTGTCAGGATATGGTTTTTGGGCCGTAATAGGATACGGATACACGCCGATCCTTCGTATCTGAATACGGATAACTCCCTGAGCTGAGATCCAGATCAGGATATCTGCCTCCGGACCCGAAACTTTGAGTAGCTTATATTCGTATCCGGATACGATTATTGGATAAGAACATAATCCCCCAAGACCGACCAAAAGCTCAATTACAGCCGTTCTCCAAAAAATGCCTCAGTCACGAAATGCAACAGTCATCGGATCCAAAAGTTGAAACTCATAGAATTTCATGTTTCTTCAGAGACAGAAAGACAACGTGGACGATGTTTCAAGGTCACGGTCCCTGCAAGCCTCTGCGGTCCATTTCGTATCCCACAGTGGTCTCCAGCAAGATGCAGGCGAGGCTGTCATGAGAGGCCGACACATTAATCTAGTGACTGCCGTTTTCTCGTGGAGCCTTGCATGATTCGTCGCTTTGTCGTCCCATTTAGCAAGACAACAGCGCGCTTTCTGAGAAGTGTTATTGCATCTTAGCATGCAATGTGAGTGTCTTCTCGGACCTTTGTCACGGCCAGTGAAGTGACGAGCACCGACTAATTCAGCAGCGAGACGCTTTTGGCGTTGCGAACAGGCTGCGGGCGACGATCTGGGAAAATGTGACCGATTTCACGCGTCTGTCGGTCGCACGCCACTGGCACGCCCCACACTATCTCGTGGCTGATGACTGAGCTCGGCTGTGCACGCTTCATCTGCCCATCATTCATGTCCAGTCATTTGCGCACTCAAGAGGGTCTTGCTTCACGTCTCAATTTGCGCATGATTCGCCGTCCTCTCGTTAATCTAATTCTGTCGACAGATCCGCTCGTCACAATGCCAATGCTGAG
>Ga0209303_1002020_pt1 | contig 11188 bp, 9 predicted proteins | sample SidtaG_3_FD_187449 | JGI IMG/M metagenome (GOLD analysis project Ga0209303, IMG submission 187449) | Marine algal microbial communities from Sidmouth, United Kingdom - Sidmouth_Asex1 metaG (SPAdes) (version 2) | ecosystem: Host-associated > Algae > Red algae > Unclassified | place: Sidmouth... | reverse complement strand
CCACGGGGATGCGGTTTTCCAGCGCGGCAGCAACTTCGGGATTGGTGCGGCGAACGGCAGTGGACGTCACCACCACCGCAGCATCACCCAGATTGGCCGCATCATGGCCGATGGCAATTGTCATGCCGCTGGCCCGCAAGGCCTCTACTCGGGCGCTTTCGGCAATGTCGCTGCCTTGCACACGGTAGCCAAGATTGTGCATCACTTCCGCAATACCGGACATGCCGATCCCGCCGATACCGACAAAATGAATCGTGCCAATGTCCGTGCCAACACCTTTCACTGGCCGCTATCCCGTGTTGCGCCCTGCCCAACTGTCGCACTTTGCGCAGCACCTTGCCGTTCGTGAGCGCCTGCGCGAATAACGTCCATCATATCCGCGCCGCCGAACCCTTCGACCAGATCAGCAAGATCACTTGCCGCTTTGGGTCTGCCGCAATTCCATGCGGCGTGCGCTGCGTTGGCGAGCGATTCCGGACGCTGGGCCATGGCGTGGATTTGTCGGCTCACGTCTTTCGCCATTTTTTGCAGCGTATCGGATTGCAGCCACCGATCCTTGTCGGCCTTTTCGCTAAACCCGGCATTGTCGAGATCGGCTACCGTGCTCATCGGCTGCTTGATGGAGCGCGCACCGCCCGCTTTCACCATTTCACGGGCATTGGCGGTCTGATGGTCATCCGTCGCAATGGGCAGCGGGATAAGGATCGCCGGGCGGCCAACGGCAGTCAGCTCACCAATGGTCGAAGCACCCGCACGGCCAATAAACAAATGCGCATCGGCAAGCCGCGCTGCCATGTCTTCGAAATAGGAGCCGAGCTCAGCCGGGATGTCATATTTCGCATAAGTGTCGCGCACGCCTTCCAGATCTTCCGGGCGGCATTGCTGCGTAACCTGCAAACGGCTGCGCAGCGCGGTGGGGAGCATGGACAAGCCCAGCGGTACAATCTGCGATAGGACCCGCGCACCCTGACTGCCGCCAGTTACCAAAACGCGGAACAGGCCGTCTTCGGTAAAAGCAGGAAACGGTTCATCGCGCAGCGCCAGAACACCGGGACGCACCGGATTGCCGACCAGATGGGCCTTGTCGTTATATTTGGATTTCAGCCGGTCAACCTCAGGATAAGCCGTGGCGATGGCATTCACCCGCCCCGCCATCAGCCGATTGACGCGGCCCAGCACTGCGTTTTGTTCGTGTATGACGGTTGGTATGTCCATCGACTGCGCGCCAAGCAGAGCGGGCAAAGCTGGATAGCCACCAAAGCCGATCACGGCGCTTGGCGCGAAAGTTTCATACAACCGCTTCGCCATGCCCCGCCCTTTGATGACGGCGGATAAACCGCGCGGCCATCCGAGCGGGTTCTTGCCAAACCGGCCAGCAGGCAAAACATGCGCGGTCAGAAATTCGGGCTTGCCGGGAATGGCCGCACCCCGTTCATCGGTGATCAGCGCCACATGATGGCCGCGCCGTTCCAATTCGTGCGCCAATGCAAAGGCGGGCGTCAAATGGCCGCCGGTTCCCCCGGCAGCCAGCACAAAATGCCGGGCAGATGCGGTCATATCTCGTCGTCCTTCTCGAAAGAGCCTTTAAGGTCGAAAGGCTCTCGCGCGAGATAAGGGTTACGGCGAGTCACCGCCAGCAACAGTCCCACAGTGAAGCAGATCGCCAGCGTGGACGATCCGCCATAACTCACTAGCGGCAAGGTCATGCCCTTGCTGGGGAAAAGCTGCAGATTGACGAGGATATTGATGAAGGCCTGCCCACCGAACATGGCGGTCAATCCGCTGGCAGCAAGGATGATGAACAGGCGATCTTCCTCCACCAGACGGATCAGCACACGCAGCACGATGGCCAGATACAGCACCACCACAACGCCGCAGATGAGCAGGCCGAACTCTTCGCCGATCACAGAGAAGATGTAATCCGTATGCGCTTCAGGCAGGCGCATCTTGTTTTGGCCAAGCCAGAACCCGCTGCCAGTCCACCCGCCGCCCTGAAGCGTGCGACCGGCCAAATCGACATGATCGTAAGCCGTCGGTCCGCCAAAGAAAGCATCGATCCGGTTTCGCGCATTTCCATAGAATACGTAAGCCGCCAGCAGGCACGCCATGCCAGCGCCGGTCAACATGCCGATCCGCAGCAGCGGCAGACCCGCCAGCATCACCATGACAAACCAAGTGCCCACGAACAGGACCGCGCCGCCCAAGTTCGGCTGCAGCATCAGCAAGAGGACAATCATCCCCAGCAGCGCGCCCGACACACCGATGACCGGCAGTTTCGGATCACGCATCTTCCAGGAAAGTATCCAGGCCAGCGAGACGGCAAAGGCCGGTTTCAGAAATTCGCTGGGCTGCAAGGACATGCCGACATTAAGCCAGCGCCGTGCGCCGTTCACTTCAGTGCCGATAAACGGCACAAGAAACAGCCCCAACAGCATCGCGCCGCCCAACAGCACGCTGCCTCTTCGCAGCAAGGTCGTTGGCATCAGTGACGTGCCGATCAGGACACACAGGCCCAGCACTTGCAATCGCACATGCGCCCAGAAGAAATGCAGGTCCGGCAAGGTCACAGCACTGGTGGACAGACGACCAGCGCTGGCAGGTGACGCAGCAGCAACAGCAAGCGAACCGACCAGCATCAACAAAATAACGAAAAACAGCAGCCAGCGGTCGACTTCACGCCACCACACGCGCAGCTCCCGTTTCCAGTCTGGCTGGATGCGTGGACCTTGGGGGCCAGTGCCGCGCTCGCCGGGGCGAGGGATAAAGATGGGGCCGGTTGTCATGCTGCCGATCTTCCCGCTTCGTGATCTGGTCTGCCATCGGCAGGCGAAAGATCATCAAGCCCGCATCTCGCCCGGTCTCCGCCGCAGGCCATTTCGGCCACCAATTCGCGGAAAGTATCACCGCGCACTTCGTAGTCGCGGAATTGATCGAAACTTGCGCAGGCCGGGCTCAGCATGACGACATCACCTTCGCGGGCATTGTCCACGGCGCGCAGCACGGCTTCGACCAGCATTTCACTCCGGTCAACCGGCATATGTGGCTCCAGCAGATCAGCGAACATCGCGCCCGATTCACCGATGGTGTAAGCGGCCGCGACATTGCCGAAATGCGGAGCGCAATCGTCCAGATTGTCTTCTTTGGCGAGACCCCCGCAAATCCAGTGAATCCGGGCTCCGCCATTTTCCGGCGGAAAGGCTGCCAGTGCAGGAGCGGTCGAGGCAGGATTGGTGGCCTTGCTGTCATTGATGAACAACATGCCATTGCACGTCGCAACACGTTCCATACGGTGCGGCAAGCCGGGGAAGCTGGCGAGCCCCTGCAAAAGCTGTTCACGGCTCAAACCCAACTCTTGCACCAATGATGCGGCGATAGCTGCGTTCTGCAAATTGTGCGGGCCTTGCAAGCTTGGCCAGTCGGCCTGATGCTCTGCCAAACCTTCCGCACTCATGCACATAGCGCGGCCCGGGGCGCGGCGGACATCTTCCGCCTGCTGGATCAGCGAAGTGGGCGTGTCGGCGCAGCCAAACACGGCAAAATAGTCCGCGCTCTGCATGGCGAACAAGCGGCCTTTGGCAAAGGCATAGGCTGCAAAATCATCATACCGATCCAGATGGTCGGGCGTAATATTGATCAGTGCGGCCACATCACAATCGAGTGAATAGGTCAGGTCTATCTGGTAACTCGACAGCTCCAGCACATAGACCCCGCCTTCCGCCAGCGGTTCATCGGCAAGGATTGGCACCCCGATATTGCCGCCCATGCGCGCCGTCATGCCTGCGCTGACTAGCAAATGATGGACCAGCGCCGTCGTCGTCGATTTGCCATTCGTCCCGGTAATGCCAACAACGCGGTGCCGCGGCAGTTCGGAACGGGCAAGCGCAAACAGTTCAATATCGCCGATGATCGGCACACCTGCCGCCTTGGCCTTATCGGTGAGCGGGTGGGTGTTCAGTGGAACGCCAGGAGACACAACGATCGCATCAAATCCGGTAAGGTCGATCTCCAACGGATCAGCTATTGTAGCACGTCCCGCAAGTGCTTCGCGCGGTTCGTCACGACGATCCCATGCCGTCACCTGCGCTCCGCTGGCCAGCAGCGTTTCCGCCACAGCCATGCCCGACCGCGCCAGTCCGAGCACGCAATAGCGTTTCCCGTCAAAGGCGCGCGCAGTAATCACCGGACTTTCAACGTCGCAAGACCGATCACGGCCAGAACAATTGCGATGATCCAGAACCGGATCACAACAGTCGATTCCTTCCAGCCGAGCTGTTCGAAGTGATGGTGGATGGGGGCCATGCGGAAAATTCGTTTGCCGGTCCGCTTGAACCAGAAGACTTGGATAATCACGCTGGCAGCCTCGAGCACGAACAAGCCGCCAACAATGGCCAGCACAATTTCGTGATGGCTGGCAACGGCAATAGCGCCCAGCGCCCCGCCAAGCGCCAGTGAACCGGTATCGCCCATGAACACCGCTGCGGGCGGCGCGTTGAACCACAGGAAGGCGAGACCGCCGCCCATGATCGCGGCGCACATAATGGCCAGCTCACCAGCCCCTTCCACATGCGGAATGCCGAGATATTCGGAGAAATCGACGCGGCCAACGAGGTAGCAAATGACCAGAAAAGCCCCTGCGGCGATGACAACTGGCATGGTTGCGAGACCGTCCAGCCCGTCTGTCAAATTCACCGCATTGCCTGCGCCCACAATAACCACGGCGGCAAAGACATAGTAAAACCATCCCAGCGCAATCGAAGTGCCGAAGAAGGGGATATAAAGGTTGGTGTTGATCTGGCTGACGATAAGATAGCTGGCGATCCCGGCGACGATAAATTCCGCCAGCAAGCGAACCTTGGCCGAAACGCCCTTGTGGCTGCTTTTCGTGACTTTGTCGTAATCGTCCAGAAATCCGATCAGGCCAAAACCGATAGTGACGGCAAGGCAGGCCCAAACAAAGGGGCTTTCCAAATCCATCCAAAGCAGCATGGAAATGGTCAGCGCGGTAAGGATCATCAGACCGCCCATGGTCGGCGTGCCGACCTTGGCCTGATGCGATGCCGGGCCGTCTGCACGGATCGGCTGGCCCTTGCCCTGCCGCACGCGCAGCATGTTGATGAACTTCGGTCCGATGAGCAGACCAATGATCAGCGCCGTCATCATCGCCGCGCCAGCGCGGAAAGTCTGATAGCGAATAAGGTTCAGCACACCTTCAAATTCAAACAGTTCGGCAAGAAAATACAGCATGGGTTAGCGGTCTGGCCTTTGCATCAGCGTTTTCGAGCGGCGAAATGTTCAACGACGCGGGAAAGCCCTACTGAATTGGAACCCTTGACCAGCACAGCGTCTCCGCCAGCCAATCCGAATTCCTGTAGCGCCGCGATAGCCTCGCCCGCATTGCCGCAATGGGCAAAGGGAACAGCGTTGCCAAGCGTGTCACGAGGGAGTTTCCCCATCTCCCGAGCAAGCGCCACCATTTCCGGGCCAACCAGAATGGCATAATCTACGCCAGCCTTGGCCACGGGCTCGGCCAGCCCGGCGTGGAATGCCTCTCCAAAATCGCCCAATTCCTTCATGCTGCCAAGCACCGCGACGCGGCGGGTGGCCGGTGTCTGGCCCAATTGCTGCAATGTTGCGCGCATGGAAGCCGGATTGGCGTTGTAGCTTTCATCAATGAACAGGGCTTGCCCGCCGGGGACCTTGGCAGGAAGGCGCGCGCCGCGGCCCTTCAAGCCGCCCATTTCGGCAAGCGCCAGTCCGGCGGCGCCCAGATCACCACCAGCGGCGTGGACTGCGGCCATTACGCAAAGCGAATTGTCGATCCAGTGCTCACCCGGTTCTGCGACATGGTAACAAAGACCGATGCTGCCCATCGTGGCGGTTACCAGCGCGCCGCCATTGGCCTGCGGAACCGCATCCATCAGGCGCATATCCGCGTGGGCCATCCGGCCAAAACTGATCACATTGGCGCCCAATTCCAGCGCACCATCGCGCAGCTGCTCAAAATGATCGCTGTCAGCGGGAATGATCGCGGTGCCGCCCGGCTCCAGCCCGCCGAATATTTCCGCCTTGGCCGCAGTAATCGCCTCCATACTGCCAAGGTTTTCAATATGCGCCGGAGCAATGGTGGTAATGACGGCAACGTGCGGGCGCACTTGCGCGGTGAGGCCGGCGATTTCGCCTGCATGGTTCATGCCCATTTCGAACACGCCAAAACGGCTGCGCGCGGGCATCCTTGTCAGGCTGAGCGGCACACCGACATGATTGTTATAGCTGCGCACAGAGCGATGCGAACCGCCCCGGCTCGCACGAAGTGAAGATCGCTTCTTTCACGCCGGTCTTGCCGACCGATCCGGTTACGCCAAGGATAGTTGCATGAGTGCGACTGCGCGCAGCATTGGCCAGCGCGTGCATTGCGGCGGTGGTGTCTTCCACCAGAATGTGCGGATAATCGACCGGGCGATCAACAATTGCAGCGGCAGCGCCATTGGCGAACGCCGCATCCAGAAAGCGGTGGCCGTCCATAGCCTCCCCCTTCAGAGCAACGAACAGATCGCCTGCCTGAACATCGCGGCTGTCCATTTCGACGCCGCTGACCTGAAATCCGGCAGAGGCTTTACCGCCTGTAGCAGCGGCGATTTCCGCAGAGTCCCACAGCGCAAGCCGAACGCTGTCAGAGCGGACACGCGGCCAGTTGAGAGCTTGTGCCAGCGCAGTCATGCTGCCCCGCCCACTGCCAGTTCGGCAGCACATTCGCGCGCGGCAGTCACATCATCAAAGGGCAACACCCGCATGTTTTCTCCTGATCCCACAATCTGTCCCTGTTCGTGTCCCTTGCCTGCGATAAGCACGATGTCATCGCGCCCAGCTTCAGCAATGGCGGCGGCGATAGCGTCGCGCCGGCCACCAACTTCGCGCGCACCCGGCGCTCCGGAAAGCACTTGTGCGCGAATGGCGGCAGCATCCTCGCCGCGCGGATTGTCGTCTGTCACAATGACGATGTCCGATCCGGCCATTGCGGATTCACCCATCGGCGCGCGCTTGCCTGTGTCGCGGTCCCCACCCGCGCCAAACACGGTAATCAATCGCCCTTCAACATGCGGACGCAGCGCGGCAATGGCGGCGCTGAGCGCATCGGGCGTGTGGGCGTAATCCACATAAACAGGCGCGCCGGACGCAGCGATTGCTGCGCGTTCCAAGCGGCCCCGAACGGGCTGCAAGCGCGAAACCGCGTCAAAAACCTGCGCGGCTGCGCTGCCGGTTACCAGCGCAAGACCCGCCGAAATGAGTGCATTGGCAACCTGATAAGCCCCGATCAGTGGCAAGCGGAAGCTGTAGGCATCGCCTGCATGTTCAATCTGAAGCTCCTGCCCCAGCTGCGTGGCTGTGCGAGAAGTGAGGCGAATGCCTTCGCCCTGCTCACCCACGGTAAACAGTTTCAATCCGCGTTCTTTCGCCACGTCGATGGCGCGCTGCGACCATTCATCGTCGGCCCAGATCACAGCCGCGCCGCCATCATCCACCACTTCGGCAAACAGGCGCATCTTCGCGGTGAAATAGTCTTCCATATCGGAATGATAATCGAGATGATCGCGGCTGAGGTTGGTGAAAGCACCCGCAGCGACAGGCAGACCTTCGTTGCGATATTGGGAAAGCCCATGGCTGGATGCTTCGTACGCAACATGCGTTACGCCTTCGCGCGCGAGGCCGGTGTTGTTGCCAAGGAATGTGACGATGTCGGGCGTCGTCAGCCCGGTAGAAACGCTTTCATCCGGCGTCGTGACGCCCAATGTGCCGATGCTGGCAGCGCGCTGTCCGCACATGCGCCAGATTTGCCGAGTCATCTCCACGCAAGAGGTTTTTCCATTGGTGCCAGTGACCGCAATCACGACCTCTGGGGTCGGGCGGAAATAGGTCGCGGCCAACTCGGCAAACAGCTTGCGCGGCGTGGCATTGGCTATGAGCAATGCGCCATCGACTTCGGCGTCTGGCCTAGCAACGATCGCAACCGCTCCGCTGGCGATTGCAGCTGGGATGAATTCTTCGCCATTAACCACAGCGCCTTCAAACGCGCCGAATACATTGCCCGGAGCGATCTTGCGGTGGTCGATGGCAAAACCCGTGATCAGCGTGTCACCGGCAGAGCCCGCATCGATCCCGGCGTGACTGGCGAGATCAGACAGGCGCATCAGTTGCGCCCCCCAACCAGCGGTTCGAGATCGGTCAAATCGATATCGCGGTCCGCATCGGGCATCACGCCAAGTTGCGGGCCAATACGCGGCACAAGGCGGCCCACAATAGGAGCGGCGTTCCATGCAGCGGTTCTTTGATAAGAGCTGGCTGCCGTTCCTTGCGGCTCATCAAGCATTGCAATCACGACATAGCGCGGACGATCCATCGGGAAAGCCGCAGCAAAGGTGGAAACCAGCGAAGTTCGCCGATACCCGCCAACGCCCGGCTTTTCCGCGCTCCCGGTCTTTCCGCCAACGCGAAAACCAGGCGCATCGGCATTGCGGCCCGTGCCGTACACCGCGATCATACGCATCAATTGGTTCATCCGCGCACTGGTGCTGGCGCGGAACACTCTGCGGCCGCGCGGTGCCTGCCCCGGCTCCACCCGGTGCAAGGTGGCGGGACGCCAGATACCGCCATTGACCATAGCGGCGTAGGCGCTGGCCAGGTGCAGCGGCGTTACGGCAATGCCGTGGCCAAAGCCTGCGTAAATGGCCTTCGCTTCATTCCAGTCATCGCGCATACCCAGCGGAGAACCCCGCGCTGGCAGCTCGATATAGGCAGCTTCCGCCATGCCCAGCTGTGTCAAATAGTCGAGCATTCGCGGACCGCCGATTTCGGCAGCGATCTGGCCTGTGGTGATGTTGGACGAATGGATCAGCGTTTGCGGCGCATTCAGGCGCGCGCCAATGATATGACTGTCGCGCACAGTGTTGCTGCCAATGGTCAGCGGACGGGAGGCCTGCCACGTACGGCCAAGGTCGGTAATGGTCCCGGCGTCAATCGCCATCGCCACCGTCAACGGCTTGAAGGTTGAGCCAAGTTCGTAAACCTGATTGGTCACGCGGTTGAAGGACCGCGGCATTTCGCCGGCGTCACTGCGCTCGTGCGGCAAAATAACATCTTCGGTTTCGACCTGGTTTGGATCGAATTCAGGCAAGGACGCCAGCGCGAGCACTTCGCCTGTGTCGACATCCAGCACAATACCCGCAGCGCCCAAGGCATTGACCGAAAGCATCCCGCTGCGCAGTTCGTCTTCCAGTGCGCCCTGCACCCGCATGTCGATGCTGAGAGCGACCGGCTCGCTGCGCAGCGAAGGATCAAGCAGGCGTTCATTGAGCACTTGCTCCATCCCGACACGCCCGTTGCCATCAGCAGCGACATAGCCGAGGATGTGCGCAGCAAGTGAACCTTGCGGATAGTGGCGGTCGTCTTCCTGCGGCAATTCCAGCGCCAGTTCGCCGATCCGCATCACGCGGTTGGCATCATTCGGCAGCACTCTTCTGCGCAGATAACCCGGCCGACCGGAAGCAAGTTGCTGCGCAACCTCATGCGTATCAAGATCGGGGAAAATCGCCTTCAATTCTTGCGCCACAGCTTCTGGCGAACGCACCAACGGCGGGCCGCCATCGCCGCCCTCGGTCATGGCCGCAGGGTTGTACCACAGCGCATAGGCTGGAAAGGCACGCGCCAAAGGCACGCCATTGCGATCAGCAATCTCGCCACGCGGAGGCAGCAGCGCATCAGCCATGCTTTGGTGTGCGGGGCCCGGCTGAACCAGTCCTATGAATGCAATTTTGAGCAAGGCTGCAATCGCAACCAGCGTGAACACAACGATCACCAGTATGAGGCGGAGGCGTGCGATCAGCAAAGACCGGCGGCGCTGATCGACAAGCGCGGCCGGCCCGGCAATGATCGTACGCGGTACAGCGTAGGCGGTCACCGCTGGGCAACTCCCAAACTAGCTTCTGTCCTGCCGCCAATCGGAATGCGCAATGGAGCTGGCGAAAGGGTCACTGCCAAGGATCCTGAACTTTCGTCCTCTGGCTCTTCTTCGAGAAGGTTGGCCTCAATCGGCTCACCTGTCAGCGGAGATACGATCTGCGGAAATTCAGGCACATCTTCTGACGAACGAAGGCCAGCAAGGCGGATAGGCGCAGGCGCCCCTTCGGCCGGTGCCATTCCAAACTGTGCCAATTGCCGTGGACCTTCGATATATTGATCTGCGGTGGGTGACTGGAAACCAAAGTCCACACGGTTCCACGCTGCCAATTGGACCTGATTGGAACGGGTGAGGAATTCTGTTTCCAGCAGCATGTTCTGTTCTTCAAGAAACACGATCTGCCGTTCAGCGCGCACGACATCGGCATGCACTGCCGTCACCCTGATGTGCAGCATCGCATACAGAAACAGGCAGGTTCCCAGAACAGCGAACCAACCGATGCGGCCAATGCCGCGTTTCCCTTTGGACGCAAGCGCGTTCATGCCGCATCCTCCCGGGCAGGCTGTGCAGTTCGCGTTGCCGCTCGCAAAGTTGAAGAACGCGAACGCGGGTTGCGCGCTATTTCAGCAGTTGATGGCCGGATCGCTTTGGTCAGTTGCCCGAAGCGCGGGGAAGGGGTGGACCGCGCTTCGGGCATGTGACGCGAGCCGCGGGGGTTCATATTCGCAGCGTCGCGAAGGAAACTTTTCACAATTCTGTCTTCAAGGCTGTGGAAGCTGACAACCGCAAGTCGCCCGCCTTCGCCCAACAATACTTCAGCTGCACTCAGTCCCGCTTCAAGCTCGTCCAGTTCGCCATTCACATGGATGCGAATTGCCTGAAAACTCCGCGTTGCGGGATCTTTGCCCACGCCGGATTTATAGCGCAGCGCTTTGCGCACAACATCAGCCAGTTCGCCCGTGGTGGTCAGCGGACGCGCGGCCACAATGGCGCGTGCAACACGGCGCGACTGCCGCTCTTCGCCGTAGCGGTAGAGCACATTGGCAATATCATCTGCGTCCGCCTCATTCACGAAATCGGCGGCGGTGGGACCAGCCTTGCTCATCGTCATGTCGAGCGGACCGTTGGTGGAAAAGGCAAAGCCGCGCTCCGCCTGATCAAGCTGCATGGAAGAAACGCCAATATCCATGGTGATGCCATCGACCTGAGCAATGCCAACCTCTGCCATTCCGGAAA
>Ga0209303_1002013_pt1 | contig 11237 bp, 18 predicted proteins | sample SidtaG_3_FD_187449 | JGI IMG/M metagenome (GOLD analysis project Ga0209303, IMG submission 187449) | Marine algal microbial communities from Sidmouth, United Kingdom - Sidmouth_Asex1 metaG (SPAdes) (version 2) | ecosystem: Host-associated > Algae > Red algae > Unclassified | place: Sidmouth... | reverse complement strand
AGTGGGGGGGTTGAGTTGAACCCGGCGCCGCCGATTCTGGGGGCTGGCGCGGTCAAGTTGTCGAGGACGCCCACGGGCGGGAGGTTGTCGTCGGGGGGAAGCGTCAGACGGTGCGGAGGATCACTGCGGCTGCGAGGACCCAGCTGCTGACGAGTGCGAGGACAGCCAACCAGCGGGTGAGGTCGTGGCCTTCTTCGAGGGCGGCGTTGCGGTCCTCGATCTTGGTGGCCCGGCGTTGGAGTTGTTCGATCTCTTCGCCTGTGGGTGGGTGCATCGCTCCGCCTTTAGGTGGGGGCCGGTTGCAATGACCAAACGAGAGTGGTGTGGCGTGTTCTCTGGCCGACCCCCAGGGTGCGCCGGGGTGGACGGTACGCGGCCTGCGGAAGCGTCATGACAGCGAGATCGCCCTCTGAAATCGAAAGCACGTCGCGACCTGTTGGGGAGGGCGGCCCGTCGGGGGCCGCCTTTCGCGGCATCGCCCTCTGAACTCGAAAGCACGTCGCGACTTCGATGGCCACTGTCATGACCTCAGTTCGTTTGCGCGGCATCGCCCTCTGAACTCGAAAGCACGTCGCGACGACCGGGAGAGCACTGCAGCAAAAACACACAAGTACGGCGGCATCGCCCTCTGAACTCGGTCATCGTTTGAATGCCGATCGCGGCATCGCCCTCTGAACTCGAAAGCACGTCGCGACCCAAACAGTCACTTATGGTCACGACAGACTCAGAAACAACCTCAGAAAGAGAGTTCAAGGGTTTAGGGCCCCCAACCGGGAAACCCATCGTTGATGCTTCAACGGGGCCCGCTACCGCGCCCCTCCACACCCAGACACCGCCTGCCTGGCGGTCAAATCCGGCGAACCGGACACCCAAAAACCTAGCCGACGCCAGCCTGAGGCAACGAACCGCCCGACAACTCAGCAAGGTCACGCTGCTTCTGAAACTGCTTCTCCCGGCTCGCCACACGGCGATCCAACGACTTCTGCTCCCTGGCAGTCAGCTCGAGAGGCTCAGACACAGAGATGTTCTGGGCCCCGTTCAACGCGACGCTCGCCTCACGACCGCACGACACACACCGGAACCGCTTGAACGAAACCAAGTTCTCCTCAGCGACGTGGCCGCAACCGAAGCAACGCTGAGCCGTGAACGGCGCAGGGACACGCTGCAACCGTTCCTCCCCGACCTTTTGGCCCAGGCGGGTGACGAACTCAGCCCACCCTTGACCGCTGATCCCCCGGTTCAGGTCTCTCTTCTGTTGCACGTTGGTGCCGGGGTCCTCAACTGTTCCCTTCGCTGACTTGAGCATCTTGATCACCTGAAGGTCCGCGACTCGGATGATGTCGCAAGTCGAAGCCAGCTCCGTCGTCGCCTTTTCCATCATGTCCTTGCGGCGCAGACGCTCCGTCGCTTTCAGTTTCGCGATGCGCCTCATGGTGAGCCACCACTGCTTCGAGCCTTGCTGCTGGCGTGCCCCTTTCCTGCGGAGCCGGACCAGCTGCTTGGTTTCCCTGTCCGAGAGGCCCGGTGCGGTCCATGACCTTCCGTCGGAGGACTGGAACCCGACGTTCACTCCGCGTCTCAGCCCGATGACTGAACCGTCGCCCGGGCCTTCGATGAGTTCAGGGATGTTCGTGAACGAGACGTGCCATTGGCCTCGGGTGTCGACTGTGACCCGGACACCGGTGAACTCGGCGAGGTTTCGGTGCATCCTGAACTTGACCCAGCCCGCCTTGGGGAGCCGAACCTGCCCCCAGTCGGCGTTGAGTTTCTCGGCGGGGACCTGGTAGGCCGCGAAGCCTTGTTTGCCTTTCCGCGTTCGCCTGGTGGGCTTTCGGAAGTGGTCGGGTCGGGTCCACCTGTTCACCCACGCCTGGTGCAGGTCACGCAGTGCTGCTTGCTGGACAACAGATGACCCTTCGGCGAGCCACTCGTGGATCCCCCTGATCTCGGTGAGCTGACCGTTCCAGAGGTTGTGCTCCTGGGTCTGAAACTTGCTTCTGCGCCGGTACTTCGCTGAGAACGCGTGTTGCTCGATTCCGAGGTTCCAGATGAACCGTGCGTGGTTGCAGTGCATCCGCAAGACCCGGGCCTGCTCAGCGGTCGGTTCAAGACGGAAACGGAAACTCATCGGTGCTCCTCGACGTGGGTGACACCCACTCAACCACCTGGGGATGAGGCAGCGGCGCCGAGTCAGCAGGCAGAGACGATGTCGTAGAACGAGCCGTCGTCGGGGGTTAGCTGCCATTCGGTGTCCGACGGTGCCCGCAACCACACCGAATCCTCGCGCTCTTCGTCTTCGAGGGTCACGACCTCCCCGTCCCCCGACCCGCACGCCTGACCGCCGACCGCTGTGAACAGTCCCTCGTCGGTGATGCACCCATCGCCGAGCGCTGGGGTTGCGTTGTCCTCGATTAGCTCGATGCAGTCGGGCATGTTCTCGATCTCTTCGTTGGCGGCTGCCAGCTGGTCGAGCACCTCACGGTCCTCTTCGGTGATCGAGTCACCGACGTTCAGGCCGTCTTCGGGTTCGTCGCTCCCGCACCCGGCCAAAGCCAAAGCGAGGACTGGGACGATCAGGGCGGTGCGTGGGTGCATCACGCCGAGGGTACGTGGCCGTCAGCGGTGACCTGACCAACTCAAGGTCGGATGAACTTCGGGGTCTCACCCCTAGCCGTCGAGCTGAACCCGACCTTCGACACAGCCGGCGGGGTGAAGTCGACCAGATCGAACCACGACCAGAACGCTGCGTCCGCGAGGTCAAACGGCTTCGTCTCAGGGAAACGCCGCAACGCCTGCTCGAGCACCTTGTGGGTGCCCTCCACATGGATGACCTGCCCACGCTCATACCCCTGGGACAGCATCTTCTGGGACCGTTCACGCTTCGAACCGATCGAACCGGCCTTGGCCTGCGCGAACGTCGGCGACCAACCCAACCGGTTCACCGTCGGCATCACCCTCGGGTCGCGCAGGGCCTCACGGAACACCGATTCCCAAGTGTCGCCACCCTGATCGGTTTCAACCCCGACGGTCTTCGCTCCGAGCTCAAGCGCTTTGAGGATGGCCCGGATGATCGAATCCAACGGTGTCGTTCTCGACTCCCAAGACCAGAGCCGGTAGACGGTGCCGTTTGCGGCGATCCCGTCAGCTTGGATCGCGTGGGAGTCGGACCGGTCCGTGTCTGTGACGGCCGGGTCGACCCACACCGCTATCCGCTCGAGGTTGGGTACCTCATCCCACCGGCATCTGCTCCAGACGAGGTGGTCGTACATCCCACCGGCGGGCGGGGTGGTGTCGTGCTGGTATTCGGCCATGAACGCCGTGAGGCCGGCGTCGTCGATGATGCTCTGGCAGACCTCGAGGTCCATGCCTTCCCAGGTGGCCACGCCTTCGGTGATCATGAACTTCTCGTGCTCGGAGTCCCATTCGACCTCGAGGCCTTCGACCGCCGGCACGGGCCCGATCACTTCACGGTTCGCTAGGAAGTCGGCTCGACCGTCGACGAGGCGGGCTGCGATGGAGTCTTCGTGCACGAGGTTCTGGACGAAGAGGACCGCGACATCGGTCGAACCGGCCGGGATCAGCCCCTGTGTGATGCCCATGATCTTGCGTTGGATGGTGCGCTCGGTGTCGGTGTGGTTGTCGACGTCGTCGAGGATGATGACGTCGGGCCGCTGGTCGTCGAACTTCACGCCACGTGCTGCGACGTCCAGGCCGAGTGCGTCGACGACGAACCCTCCGTCGGTGGTGAGCCGGTTGCGGCGCCAGCCCCGCGAGTTCCCGTACTTGTCGAGACGGGGCCGCCCGTGCTCGGGGTAGTGCTCGGCCATGGCGCGCGAGCCGAACAGCGCACGGATGGAGTCGACGTGTTTGTCGGCCAGATCCTGGGTCCCTGACGCGTAGACCACGTACTTCCGGATCCGACGGGACGCCCACGCGCAACAAGCGAGCTCGGCGCCGGTGGACTTCCCGTGACCTCGGGACATGATCTCGACGAGGGGGTCGGGTCTTTGGTTCGCTTCGACCGCCCACACCCAGTCCCAGAACAGCTCGTGGTGTTCGCCGAACCCTGACTGAACCCACGAGGGCGCGATCTTCGCAAGCCAGTCTTCCCAGCCGAGCTCATCTAGCGGTGAGCCGGTGTGGTTCTCCCTCGCCAGGTCCGTGGCCTGAACTTCGGCTTCGTCGTCGAGCATCACGGCGAGCGCCGCCCGTTCCTTCGGGATGAGCTGGGATATGAAGTCCTCGCGCTGCTCAGGTGTCAGCGCGCTGAACAGCTCCAGCCCCATCGCTCACCCCTTGGAGGTAGGCGTCCATCTTGCGGGCCAAGGACTCCGGGGAGACTTCCTGCTTCGACCAGTGCTCTGGGTCCATCCGCTCGAGCAACCAGGCGGCGGCTTTCCAGTCGGCCATGGAAGCCAACCTGATCTGCCCGACGAGCTCCTCCTGGCCTTGGGCCCTCGCGCACGCGTAGGCGTCTGCAAATTCTGCGTCTTCAGACAACCAGCTGTAGAACGCCCTCTCGCTGATTCCTGCTGCCAGGGCCGCTGTCCGGTTGGTGTTGCCTACGGAGGCCGCTCTGATCAGGCGTCTGGATGTCGCTTCGGTGCGGATCGTTTTGGATCCGGGTGCACTGCGGGTCTTCGTTGCCGTGTTCTTGGCCCATGCGCGCATCGTTCGGGTGCTGGGCTTCCGACCTTCGAACGGCTCCACCACGCGGTGGGCTTCGGCGACTTCACCGTCGTGATCGGCGATGAGCTGCACGACACCCGCTTTGTACTCATCGGGATAGGAGGCCATCAGTGCCCACCTCGGAACCATGCGGCTGCCTTCGCTTCGGCCGACGGGTTCGGGTCGCCCACATGGTCCCAGCGGAAGAACTCCAACGTCCGCCGCCTCTGCGGGCACTCCGCATGGCCGCAACCATCACGGTTCTTCCCGCACCTCGCGCAGGTCACTTCTTCCACTCCGAGGGGAGATGCCCGAACTGGCCGACACCCAACGCGGCGAGCCCCCCCTTCGACGCCAGTTTCTTGCCGGTGGCGATCACAGCTGAGACACGGGCCGCCTTGTTCGGGCCGTCCGTCATCGTCTGGGCTACCTGGTCCGGTGTCTGCGGCGGGTCGGCTTGCAAGGCGTGCAGGACACGCCAGTGTTCGACCATGACGGTCTGCGGGTTGTTCGGGCACCCGCACCCGCATTCCTCGAACCGGGTGCCGTCGTCGCCCTGGAACGTGTCGCACTTGCTGTAGCTCGGTTGGCCGAACGCCATGGTCAATCTCCGGGTGGTGGGGTCGGTGCACGCCGCGGCAAGGGCGGTGCGAGTCGTTGTTCTGCGATGAGGAGCGCGAGGTGCACGGTGTTGCCCGCCATCGTGTTCAGACCCATGGAGCGGGTGAGGGCCACTGACACCCACCAGCCGGTGCACGCGTCGCAGCTGAGCAGTTCACGGGCCCACCTCGAGCTCGGGGTGTTGTGCCGTCCGAGGGCGTCGAGGGTCCGTGTTCGGATCGGGTGGGCGATCTTCGATTCGGACCACACCCAGGTGGCCCAGCGGGTCGCCAGGCCGACGGTGACCGCGGTGGTCAGATTTGGATTTTGGCTGGGATCCACCGGTAGATATCTCCTCTGACGTGGGTTTGGGGGACGGCGTGTTTCCATGCCTTGATGCCGATCGTGGGGTTCTCGCCCCAGAGGTGGTAGGCGCCTGATGGTTCCGGCCAGATCGGTGTGGGGCGGCCGGGTGGCATCCACGCTCGGTACCCGTCTTTGGGTCCCCCGGTGAGGACACAGACCCTGCATCCGGCGTCCGCTGCTGCTTTGACGACGTGGGGGTTCATCGGGTTGCGGCCTGCGAGTTCGCAGAGCCGCACCGGGTCGTCGGGGATCGAGGGGTGGTTCACCGGTCGACGACTTTGAGTTGGGCGTCTTCGATCGCTTTCATGGCGATGAGGGCGGTGGTGATCGCATCCGGGCCGGGTAGGGCGGTTGCGATGGCGTCGAGGGCGTGCATGACCTCGGAGCGTTGGGGCGGTCGTTCTTCGACTTTGGCGTGGGTGCTCACACCTTGGACCGTGACCGGGTGAGGAAGCGTCAGAAGAGGTGGATGGTTGGTTCCCAGCCTGGTTCGGTGCTCTCAGGTTCGGGTGTGGGTTGCTTGCGCCTGTCCCGGACGGGTCGTGTGCCTTCGATGAGTGCGGGGTCGATGGCTGCGACGGGGATCACTTGGCAGGGTCGGCAACCGCCGAGCACGTGGCGCATAACGGCGTCCCGGTGCATGAAGACGGGTTCTTCACCGGCGCAGAGGAGTGCTGCCCCGTTGGCGGGGAGTTCGTGTGTGCGGGAGAGGAGCCGTTCGAGCTGGGCGGCGCCGGCGGCTTCGGGGATGATGTCGAGGGGTGGTTGCTGGTTGGGGCAGAGTTTCTCGTGGCGGCCGAGGCTGTTGACGGCGAGGTCGTTGCCGCAGTGGCGGCATGGTCTGGTTCGGTGCGCGACTTGGTGGTGTGCGAGTGCACCGGGGTTGGGGAACGTTCGGTCGCATTGTCCACAGGTGTGCATTGTCCGCCTTGGGGTTAGATTCCGTGTGGCGGACTTCGCATCCTTTTGCTGTTGTTCTGCGGGAAACTGGGGGTGGTGGCTGTCCTCGGCGGGCGATGCCACCACCCCTCAGGGTTCGGTCAGGTGAGCTTTGTGGACTGCTGTTCGGCTTTGTCGCACAGCTCCCAAGATGAACGGCCACCAGAAAAGCGACCGCCCTCTGCTTTGTGAGTCGCTGAGCTCAGCAGCCGAGCGCGTGAAACCCTTGGGCCGATCCCTCCGGAACGGTCCAAGAAGTCAAGAGCCCGAACCAGGACCCCAAAAGGCTGGCCGTTGAGGCTGAACCTCCAGAGGCAATCGAATGCTTTGACGGCCTGGATCTGGTCCAGCTCGAAACACTCATCCAAAAGGTCGCGCAAGCAATCGGCACGCACCTCCTCGCCAGCATCGAGGAACTGTTGCCGGCTAGCCCTGCGCCAAGCATCTGATGCTGGCCACAGGTCTGGGGCCAGCATCGAGTCGGCCACAACGACGACCAGGAAATCTCGGACCTGACAAGACCTGAATGCCGCCGGTTTCACCTCCGCAGCACGCTTGCGAGCCGCTGCCCACTCTGGAGACTTCGCCTCCTCCTCCGAGATGGACGCAGCAAGGCCACGCGCCAAGTACGCCAAAGCGCTGTTTTCTGTTGAAACCACTTCCACACTCCTTGGTTCCGAGTTGGGTTGGCTATGTGGGCGCATGGTTGTCCTTCTCACCGTGAGGGCGAACCCTGCGACGGCTTCACGGGCCTCCGCTTGAGTCACGCCAGGTCTGGGGATCACGTCGTCGAGTAGGTCGAGGTCGACCAGGTGCGCGCCCTCGATGAGCTTCAGTTCGTTCGGGCCCGGTGTCATCACGACACCCGGATCGGCATCAGCAGGTACGTCAGATCGCGGTCGCGGTAGTCGGCGGCCTTGATCGTCAAGGGCTTTTCCGGGGCTGTGGAGCTGATCGTCACCCGGTCCGATCCGACTGCTTTGATCGCATCGAGTAGGTAGTCAGGTCTGAAGTTGAACGTCGCTGGCCATTCCCCCGTCAAATCGACCGGCACCCGTGCCGAGCTGCGCCCCATGTCCAGAATCGAACCCGAGATGGTCAGCGTGGAATCCCCCTCCAGCTCCAACCGCACGCCGGGGCCGGGTGCGGACATCGTGGCAACAGAGGTGATCGCTGCGGTCATGTCCTCAGTCTTGAAAGCGAGCGTCCCGGTCGCCGATTCGTCGTCAGGGATCAGCTGTCGGTAACCGGGGAACTGGTGCTCAGGGATTGGGGCGCTGATCGTCAACGTTCCGTTTCGGACCGTGACCACCTTCTCGGTTTTGGCCACCGTCACCGGCCCATAATCGAGCAAGGGTTCAAGCGCTCTCAGCAATCTGGCTGGGACCAGGCCTGTGAAGTCGGGATTGTCTCGATAGCTGTGGAAGTCAAGGATGCTCAGACGGAACGAGTTGGTAGCGACCGCCCTCAGGTGGTGGTCCTCGACCTCCAGCGGTACACAGGCCAGGACGGGTCGGTCCACCGTGGTGGCCGCTGAAGGAACGACCCGGTCCATCAACTCGCGGAAGAAGTCGAAGTCGACCTCCACTTCCCCCTCACTGGTGTGAGCGATGTTCGGTTCGCCAAGCGTGCGGCATTCGATCTCGGTGGTGCTCGTGGCATCCGAGACCTTCAGGTGGTCATCTTCCAAGCTGATCGTGAGGTTGCCGACCGCTTTCGACTTGATGACACGGGCGAGCCTGTCTGGGACGTTGCACTCCCCGGGCTCTTGCTCGGTGACGTCAGCGATCGCGGTGATCGACAAGTCACGGTTGTCGATGGTGGCGGACAGTTGCCCGTCGGCCACCTTCAGCCGGAACATGTGCACCGCCTCTCGAGGGCCGCTGTTGGCGACGTCCAAGACTTCGCTGAGGTCGGTGGTGTTGATTTCAAACTTCATTCTGGTTCTCCTCGTTCTCCATGAACTTGAACTCGATGCGGCGCACCGGGCACACCAGCGGCACGGGGCCGTTCATCGGCTCCCAAACCTCGGCCAAGAACCGGCTCGGCAACCAGCCCCCGAACCCTTCACGGCGCACGTCATCCTTGGTGAGCGACTCGCGCATGTCGACGACCTCGTTAGCCACGACCTCGATCACGGCGAGCTGCACCTGCTTCTCGCCCTTGGCCAGACCCATCGCCTTCTCCACAGCCATCAGCCGGTCGCCGGGGGCCAAGGTCTTCCAGGTGCCAACCGAGCGGCGGGTGACGGTCTTCTCTCGTGACCGCATCTGCGGGATGGTCTTCGCAAACGACATGCGCCTCATGGCTTCTCCCCTGCTGACATCGTCACAGCGGCGGAGCCGATGCGTACAAGCCCATCGGGCGGGCCCGCTCCGGGTGCTCGGTTACCCAGTCGTGATGGGTCTGGCAAAGACACACCCGGTTCTCCGGGTCGAGAACACCTTGCCGCCAGCGTGCCCGGGTCACGATCTCGTGAACCTCGATCTGAGGTCGGGTGTGGAACGGCGAGGAGCATTCGAGACCGGTTTCGGACTCGAGCCCACGGTTGTGGACGACACACCCGCCGTCACGGAACCTGACTTCTTCTGCGACCTTCTTGGCTTGCGCGTTGAGCTTCGCCATCTTGGGCGACACGGGCCTCACAGCGTTCCCCTGCCGAGCAGGTACCCGACGCTGAGTCCGACGAGGGCGGCTGCGAGCTGACCGGGCCACGACAAGCGGTGCTCAAGGGTGCATGGGAGCAGCTCGGTCCCGCCGGCCCCGACGGGTTGCGAGAGGAGCCTTTGACCATCGTCGGTCGCGGCGATGTTCGTCGCCACGTTGACGAGTCGAGTTGCCGCGGCCTCGTCGGGGTGGATCCGTGCACGGTCGGTCATCGCGACCAGTGTCCAAAGGTCTCGGTCGTTCACGTGCTTCGCTCTTTCGTTCGATAGGTTGGGTGCACCTTTCGGTCCTGGTGGGCCGTTTGGTGTTGTGCCGCTCCCCCCGGTTCGGTGGATTCACCGAGGCGACCCCAGATCAGGTCGGCGCCTTCGCCGTCCATCGACCAACGGTGGGAGTACTCGCCGAGTTCGATCTTGAGCTGACCGCAGCAGCTGGCCGTTGCCGAGAAAAGGATCCGGGCTTCGGGTGACCACCAGAACGACTCCACCGGTTTCGGTGTGAACTTGAAGTTGGTCCAGGCCGGGAACTCACCTTCGCTGAAGCGGGGCCTCGTGAGGTGCGTGGCGACAAGGTTCATGTCGGGGTGGAAGCCGACCTGGAGGAGTTTCCCTTCCATGCCGGGGAGGGACGGCTGGTCGCCTTCAATGGCGCCGATCTCGTCGAGGCTGATGAACCCGTCGGTTGAGCCGTTCTGGTCGCTTCCGGACTGCTTGAGGAGGACAGCGACCGCGCCGAGACGGTCACGGATCACCCAGGTTGTGTCGGGTTCGGTGAGGTCGACCTGCCCGGAGATCTCATCTCTGGTGGCGGGTGGTTCTTGTCCGGCCCATGGGACCCAGGCGTGGGTGAGCAGGACCCGGTTCGTGGAGGTGAGGAGTGCGCCGACCCCGTCGAACACCCGGATTTCGACGGTGTTGTCGAAGTCGGGGTCGTTGCCGGACTTCCCCCATGATTTGGCGACGGGTCCCCATGCTTTGCGCATGGCGGTCGGGTTGAGGAGTGCTGGTTCGTTCACGTGATTCGCTCTTTCGTTCGATAGGTTGGGTGCACCTTTCGGTCCTGGTGGGCCGTTTGGTGTTGTGGTTGGTCGTGGGCCCCCGGTCAGGCCGGGGGCCCGGCTTCAGACCGCTTCGGGCCATATGTCCGCAGTGCTGAGTCCGACTTCGGTGGCTGCGCGGAAAGCCGCTTCAGGGCCGATGTTGGCCGTCCGCCATCCGTCGGCGGTCGAACCGGGCACCCCGCAAACCCGGGCCAACTCCGACCACGTCCATGGCTCGTCGCCGAAGATCGCTTCTGCCAGGGGAAACGGTGACACCCGTTCCCAGGGGTGGCCTTCGGGCGGTGAGATCTTCTCGAACCAGTCCAACCAGACGTTCGACGGGTGGAACCCAAGGGAGACCGCCGCTCGGTCCGCGGCGAACATTGGGATCCCGTCTTCGATCCATCGGACGAGGGTGCGGTGTGAGACCCCGAGGTCGGCCGCCAACTTCTGGCGCATCCCACGATCGCGCCCGTTGTGGCGCGAGCAGCGGTAGAGGTTGACGATGGGTTGGGCTGGGAAGGACGGTGGTTTGGGGCTCACTGTTCCACCACCGTGATGTCGACACCCGGACTGTCCGAGCGTCGTTCGAGGCCCACGCAGAGGGCCGTGACCTGGGCGTCGTCGTCGTAGACGATGCCGTTCATGGCGTCTAGGACCGCTTTGGTCAGGTTGTCGATATCGGCGCGTCGGGCGTTGGAGCGCCGGAACGTCAACGACACGGCAACTTCACCGCCGTGCGGTTCGCGGACGGTCCGCCAGCGTCGGGCGAACAGGCCGACCGTCGTCTCCCATTGCCGTGTCTTCGGGGGGGTGAACCTGCGGTTGCCTGAACCGCGTGTGCGTTGCCAGGCGACCGGTTCCCCCTCGACAGTCATCTCAAGCAGGACGCCCATCAGGTCACCGTCCTGATCGACAAGGCACGAGCTTTGCCATCGGGTGCGACTATGAGCCCCTG
>Ga0209303_1002005_pt1 | contig 11286 bp, 7 predicted proteins | sample SidtaG_3_FD_187449 | JGI IMG/M metagenome (GOLD analysis project Ga0209303, IMG submission 187449) | Marine algal microbial communities from Sidmouth, United Kingdom - Sidmouth_Asex1 metaG (SPAdes) (version 2) | ecosystem: Host-associated > Algae > Red algae > Unclassified | place: Sidmouth... | reverse complement strand
GAGTGACTTCCTCATTGAGTTTTACACGTTCTGCACTTAAAGCAAAATCAGGCGGTGATTTAGTTGTGATTCCAATAATATATTTTCCCTCGAAGTTACTGAAAGATTGTTGATTACGGATTTCGGTAGTCACTGCAATAGAATCAATTCGATAATCCCATTCTGATAAAAGATTTCCCGATTTATCAAACTTAGAGAATTGTAAATACTTAATATAAGTAGGTTCTAATGTAAAATTCATACCAATAATTGTGTATGTATATTCATCTTCTATAGCAGCATAGGATGCCCAACCTTCCGTAAAAGAAAAAAAACGTTCTTGTCCGTAACACATTTTAATAAAAACAAATAAGAGTATCACAACAGTTGGAAATATCTTTTTCATAAGTTATATAAGAAATCCGACCGTCTCTCTTGACGGTCGGAGGTAAATGAAATATTATCTGATGATTAAAAACTTGTCTGATTTTTTAACCTTACCATCATACTGTATGGTACAAAAGTATTGTCCGGAGGGGAATTTATCAGTCAGAATAGCTAGTTCATCCCGAATGTATTGGAGTTGTTGCTGATATATAATCTGACCTTTGGTGTTTGTGATAGCCAGAGATAGATTATCGGAAAATTCTGATAAGACATAATCTACTACAAGATATTGAGTAGCAGGATTAGGGTATAGTAGGAGTTTATCCTCGCTAACTTCCTCTTCCGGATATTGCGCCACCCTAAGCTGTGCTATCTCGCCCGGAAAATAAACAGGCTCTTTATAAGCGTCAATCCCATTGAGTCGGAGCAGGGCAATGGCACTTCCAGCAGTGGTATTTGCTCGCTGTGTATAATCTTGTAGCTGTGCTATATCTTCTTCGGATAGGTTTGCAAGATCTTTTTCTTGGTTTGTCCATGTTTGTTGGAGTTGCCTAAAACTCATGTAATCTGTATGCGCCTGTGCTGCTGTTTCCGAGATATTTCCAAGACTAATGTTGTTGAGTATTTTCTCGGCTTCCTCTCTATCTCCAAGTGCATCGTAGGCTTCTGCCAAGCGATATTCGTATTGGATATCTCCGGTGTTGGAAAGTATATCAATGATATCCGCAGTATGGTCAAGTGTATCTGTAGCAAGTACTGATATGGCTTGATTGATGGCACGGTTACGTTCACGTCTGTATCGGTTGATGGTTATTTCCATTTGTTCTTTTTCACCAATAGTACTCAAACCCGCATTAATCTGGTTTCGCATAAAAGACGGTAGTGGATTGCTGCGATTATCTAAGTCTTCTTGAATTTTTGTGGACTTGGCAGCCTGTGGATGCGCGACCAATACATTACGTATCATGCCATTACTCCAGCCTGTTTCTTTTGTGCTGACGGCTTCAAGTACCTCATCAGAGGTGAAGGGGGCTTGATTCATAATATTGGTATAAGCCTGAAAACTTCTCTGTGTATTCGGATGCTTGACTGCTGCCAATAATAATGCTGTATTTCCACCATCTGTCATGTTTTGAAGACTTGTACGGGTAGTTTGTAACAAGTGATTATGGTCTTCTTTGAGGGGACGAAGCATCATGAGTACTTCATCACTTGTGTGCAATTCATCTGTTCCATCCGGTAGATAGTTTGGGCAGGTGGAAGCATCTTGAACTTCCGAAGTAGGGATTACTGTAACTTCGAATACCTTTTGCGGCTTTACACGCGGTTCAGCTATCGTATCGTAGTGACTGTAAGTAATTATCTCAAGACCCCATACATTATGAATGTTTCGGGTGTTGGATTCTACACTAAAGCGATTCGCAGGTAGATATTGCATAGGCATAATACCGTTGATGGTTGCCGGAGTCAGATTGGGATTAATCTCAGGTGACACATAGATATCGACTCCACATTCGGTGAAGTCATTGCAGCGAAATTCTAAGCCCGGGTCAGCACCCGGTAAATCTTCCCTTCTATTCTGCGCGACAGCTTCACAGCCAACCCCCAGCCGATGAAAGGTATTATTATAGATTTCTTCGCTACCTCCGTGGTTATTTCTGACAACCATACCTGCGGTTCGAGCAGGATTGAAAATTGTGTTTGTTGTGTTGTTTGATACAAAGTCGTTATTTTGTACAGTATATCCTATACAGTTGTCAAGATGAAGACCGTAGGGGGCAACAACCTCCCAGTCGGGTTCTCCGTTACCATCCTCATCATCGAGTGGGGAGGCTTCTTGGTCGAGGACATTAAATTCATTCAACTGCACCGTAGGTCCACCGGATATACCGAGCGCATGTATGCCATGCCAGCAGTCAAAATCGGAACTGTTGATACTGATACCGCTGCTACCGAAACTCGGATAATTATTTAGATTGGCAGCAATACCATAGCCCAAGTTGATAAATTGCGTGCGATTGCCATTGCAGGGTGGTGGTGGATACGTTATGACATTACCCTCACACCATTGGTCTACCAAAAAGCCTGCTTTAAAACTTTCTATGCCGATTTTTCCGGAGGGTCTTTCGATGCCAAGTATAGTACGCTGGTCTTCAAAGTGGTGTCCTCTGATAGGAATACCATGCACGCCACGCAATCTGAGAAAGCCCTGCATACCGCTGTCGGTATCATCAAAGGGGAAGCGGTAGTTGTCTGTGATAAAAGACCGACTGTTTTCAAATCGTGACACATTGCCGATTTCATTTCCGGTGAAAAAGTGTTTATTTCTATACACCCGAAATTCTACATCCACCCTATTGTTGCGAAAGGTACTGTTTTCGGCTCGTACGATACCGCCTGTGGTACCATGAGGACTATCTATGTTTGCAGTAATTATACCAATATCGGCGTGTTCTATGGAGGCATTGTCAAGGGATATATATCCTTGGTTGCCATTATGTTGACCTTGATTACTACGTCCTCGCACTTGTATGCCCCGCCATGTACCACCGCATTGAGCGGTGAAGGTACTGCCATTCATAATGAGCCGTGCGCCACGTTCTACTATCACTTTGGAGTTCGGGCCGAACATAACAACTACGCCCGGATTGACAGTAAGCGTTCTGCCGGACCTGATGGTCAGGTTGCCGTTTATAGTAATGATGCCCTCTGTGTTCCATGCTGTATTCCACCAAACATTATAATTCTGGTAAGTAAGTATGGATTCGAGTATGCCTGTATGGGCGGCATTAGAGAGCGATACGAGTTCTTGGCGAAATTGGTCTATGGCAGCACACATGCGCTGTGCTTGTCTTGGAGAGAAGCCGGTATGACAGTCTTGTTCATAAGACATGTAGCTTTCTTTCGGATATGGCAACTGTGGATTAGTATTGCAATTATCTATACACCGGGCATCTGGTATTTGGTCACAATTTTCATCGTTCAGAGCACCGAAACAAGGCGCAGTATCACACACAAAATCGCCGGCATTCCTGCAAAATGGTTCATCAGGGTTGTGACATCCCTCACAACTGCCGCCAACACTGTCTCCCCAAGGGTGAAGTAGTGACAAATAATGCCCTACCTCATGAGCCAATGCGGTTCTATTACCTTCTGGTATCGCATCGGTACCCCCGAAATAGTCAAACCGAATAACTACACCATCTCTAAATCTATCCGCCGGAGGTGGAAGTGCATAGCCTCCCGGGCCAAAGCAATCTTCTTCATTATCAGGTAGTTGATTTTCTTCAATACATTGTACAACCCATATATTAAGATAATTTTCAGTAGGCCATCTGCTCAAATCTTTCAACTCACGGTCTAATTGAGAACTATTAGAAACACCAAAAGGTTCATCCGTCGGCACTCGTACAATACCATTAGTTGTAGTGCAGTCGGGGTCTAGCTGTGCTAATCGAAATTGAATACCTGTATCAGTTTCAAATATGCTCTGTCCGTTGTTGCCCTCTCCACCTGCAAATTGGTTGTTGAGCTGTTCTATGGCAGCTTCTATCTGATCGTCGGGTATGTTCTCATTAACGCCTATCTCCGTTTCATTGTGCATGATATGCACCACAACCGGAATGACAACCTCAAGTTCGCCTATATTTGGGTTGGCATCAATGGCATCATTGATTTGTTGGTTGGCTGCTTCAAATGCAGTTGCATAGTCCTCGTCGGCTGCGAAGAGTGCTTGCATATACTCATCGGTACCACAAGGTTTAGTCTGCGACCATGCCGAAAGGGAGTATAGGAAAGTAAGACACATTAAAATTAATTTAATGTAATGGGGGGGGTAATGCGAGGGATGTTAATTTTCATAGTTAAAAACATTTTTGCGGTAGCGGTTTAGTGAACAGATAAAAATAAGTTAGTCCAAAATGCGAAATATTTTTTTGTTAGACGAATCATTTTTGACGCGAATACTAACCGTATTTAAGGAGAAAATGATGAAGTATAACGAAAAAAGATACAGTAGTTTGGATTAAGTTATTATTATCTGTTCACTTAGTGGGTATGTTTATCGGAAGATTTATGTGGATGTTCCCATGTGGTAAACTGCTACTTTGGTGAAAAAAAGTATCGCATTTTGCGATATGTTATTTTGTTGGAATAAATATCGGAAAAAGATATGAAAATGACAAATAATTCTTTGTGTTTCTCTTAGAGCATGTTTAAATTTTTTCTGCCTGATAACCAATATCTTATGAACTTGACTTCACATCAAATCGGTCATTTATCCCGATAAACTCCCTCTTTGATGCCTCGCCAAAACCATAAGCTATTGATTATCAGTTTGAAAAAATTTAAACATACTCTTAGTTTGTTTGATATAATAACGTATTTTCACTAAAAATACACATCATGAAAAATACCAAATTATTCATCCTAATTTTCCTATTATCTTGCTCGGCGAATCTGTCCGCCCAATCCTACCTCTCCACCCACGGACAGGCAATCGTCAACGAAAGCAGCGATACCGTCATCCTACGCGGCATGGGCTTAGGTGGTTGGATGTTGCAGGAGGGATATATGTTGCAGACGGCGGGATTTGCGAATGCACAGCATAAGATTCGGGCGGAAATAGAGGCATTGATTGGCGAGGCGGATACCGATGTCTTTTATGATGCGTGGTTGGCGAATCACTGTCGTAAGGCGGATATTGACTCGCTCAAGGCTTGGGGCTTCAACTCGGTGCGACTGCCGATGCACTATAATCTGTTTACCTTACCCATTGAAGATGAGCCGATTGCGGGAGAACAAACTTGGCTGACGAAGGGCTTTACGCTCACCGACAGCCTCATTTCGTGGTGCGCTCAAAACGAACTATACGTCATCCTCGACCTACACGCCACGCCCGGCGGACAAGGCTACGACGAAGGTATTTCCGATTATGACCCTACAAAACCATCGCTATGGGAAAGCGCAGCGAACCGCGAAAAATGCGTCGCGCTATGGCGCAGATTGGCAGAACGATACGCGGACGAACCGTGGATTGCGGGTTATGATTTAATAAATGAACCCAATTGGAATTTGCCGGGCGGTACTGCCTTACGCGCTATTTATCAGGACATTACGACGGCGATACGTGAGGTGGATGACCGACATATTATTTTTATCGAGGGCAATTGGTTTGCGAATGACTTTACAGGACTCACGCCGCCGTGGGATGATAATATGGTCTATAGTCCGCACAAATATTGGTCGATTAATGATGCGGCTTCTATTCAATGGGTCTTGGATTTGAGGGCGCAATACGATGTGCCTTTGTACTTGGGCGAGAGCGGCGAAAACTCCAATGTCTGGTTTCGGGATGCGATAAAACTCTTGGAAGACCACGGTATCGGTTGGGCATGGTGGCCCATGAAAAAGGTCGAAGCTATCGCCGGACCGCTTTCTATAACGAAAAATTCGGGCTATCAAACTTTGTTGGATTATTGGAATAATGGCGGTACCCCACCAAGCGCAAATTTTGCGAGAGCTGCGCTGACGCAACTCACAGAAGGTTTGCGAATCGAAAATTGTGTCTATCAAAAAGACGTGATAGACGCGATGTTTCGACAGGTGAATGACGATAGTACGAAGCCTTTTGAAACGCATACCATTCCGGGACTTATACATGCCGTAAATTACGATATGGCGCGCGCCGGAATAGCGTATTTTGATACCGATTTGGCAACTTATCATGTCTCAACGGGCAATTATACGGCATGGAATCGCGGCTGGGCATACCGCAATGATGGCGTGGACATCGAACCCTCCGCCGACCCACAATCGAATGGCTACAACGTCGGCTGGATAGAACTCGGCGAGTGGATGGATTACGAAATAGACGTAACAGAAAACGGCGTATATGACCTCAATATACGCGTTGCAACGCCGAATTTTGAGGGACGTTTTCGCTGTGCAGTGGATGGGAGTGACATCACGACTTTACGCTATGTACCGAGTACGGGCGGCTATCAAAATTGGCAAACCGTGACCGTACCCGATGTCGTACTGACTACTGATAATCGGAAATTTCGTTTTATTTCGGAGGGTCGGGATTATAATTTGAGTACGATTGAATTGGTGAAAACGGGCGAAACGACTGACCTCGCTACTGCGTTTCTTTCTGCCATTACGCTTGATAATCAGACGATTGATTTATACTTAAATAAACCTTTGGCTGCGCCGCTTCCTGCCTCTCCCGCTAATTTTGAAATTCTCGTTAATGGTTATCCGATTACGATTACGGATGCGGTTTTGAGTACGGATAATCCGCGTATTATTACCTTTATGGTAGATGAAATTTTGGAAGCCGGACAAGTGATTCGCATGAACTATACGGGCAGCGATATTTTGGCGACGGACGGTACGATTTTGACCATGTTTAATTCTAAAGAAGTGCAAAACACCGTGCCTATCATACACGCGATACCCGGACGTGTGGAGGCGGAAGATTTCTTTTTTCAAGTCGGCGTGGAGTTGGAAAATACATCAGATGCAGGCGGTGGAAAAAATGTCGGATTTTTGGATTCGGGCGATTATATGGATTACTACGTGAATATCGCGCAGGCAGGTACGCATAAGGTCGAATATCGAACCGCCGCACTCAGTGAAATGGGTGGTATTCAGTTGCAATTGATTGATAGCGAAGGAAATGCACAAACGTTACATTCGGCTACTTTCCCATCTACGGGCGGCTGGCAAACATGGACTACAACAGAACGCACCGCCAACCTTCCGGCTGGTCAACAACATATTCGCGTGGCGATTACTGCACCTCAATTCAATTTTAATTGGCTGGAATTTAGCTTGATAGCTACCGATACAGAATCGCCGGATTCATTCGATGGAATGACTTTATTTCCGAATCCGAATGAAGGCATTTTTTATATAAAAAATAATTCACCAGAAAAAAATATACACGTTGATGTGTTTAATTTATTTGGTCAAAATATTTTTCAGAATACATTAATTAATACGAATAATACGACACAGAAAATTGATTTGAGTGCGTTTCCAAAGGGTCATTATTTAGTGCGTGTTTTACTTGAAAATGGGGTGTTTCGGACTTGGAAGGTGGTGAAGATTTGACGGGTGCGTTTGTTTCTTTTATTTAAAAGTTGTAATTTGTAGAAAATTCAATTTATGACATTAAATTTAGACAGCAGAAAAGCTAAATTAATCGCTACTATAAATGCGGTGAATTCGGAGGAAGAACTACATGACATAGAAAAGTATGTCAAAATCCGCCGATTAACGGCTGAACATGGCGATATTTTCAAAGAAATGCGAAAGACAATCACTGTGGAAGAATTAAAAAAAGAGCAAAATTATCAAGGTATTGACCGTGAAGAATTTGATAGATTGGTTGCGGAACTTGATATACAAGAACCTATTGATGAACTACTTGCTATGTTGGATTGATGGATTATATTAGACAATAATAAAATGACAAAAGAAGAAATAGACAACTACATAATAGATTGGCATTGGGATGAAGAATCGCATAAATTCTCATTAGAATTTGCTCAATACATCAGTGATTTTTTAGATGATTTAGAAAAAAATGGTGCATCCGAGCGAACATACAAAAAGCACAAATGGAACTGTCAACTAGTAGGGAGTTTCATGTGTCAATATGGTTATCACGATAAGTTTTCACCAAACGTTTTCAAATATCCACCTTATCATGATATTGAATTTAGAAGGAAAGTCAGTACATCGAAATATAGTATGGATTCCTACAAATCAACTTGCAAGGCATTAGAAAAATACGCCCTTAAAAGAGGTGATTTAAAATACGATAAATAGCATGACAAAAGCCAAAACGTTCAGAGATTGGACGCGACAAGACCTTGCCAATGAATTTGGATTGAGGGTAAAAAGAGATTGTGAGGTATTGAATAATTGGCTGGATGTCAAGGAGATAACACTTGAAGAAAACGAAAACACTGCGCTACTCCAACTCCAAGAAAGACTCATCAAATACGTTGATATTTGGAATGAACAAGAGTTGATTATCAAATTTATCTCCCATATCATTGTTATGGTTGATTACGATACGGATGAATATAAATCATTCGCCAACAGGAAATTACGGGCGGTAATTAATGAAAAAGAAATCGGTGGAGAGGTAGATTTGATGATTGCCGAAGGCGAATTTGAGCCGCAGTCACCCTATTTTTGCTTGCATGAATACAAAAAGGAACGCGGCATTGACAACGACCCACTTGGTCAATTGTTGATTACGATGATGGTAGCCCGTGCATTAAATGGTGATGAAAAACCTGTGTATGGCGCATACATATTCGGGCGAAATTGGTTTTTCCTGACGCTTATTGGCAATAAGTATTGTATCAGCAATGAATACGTAGCTACCCGCGACGATATTTTTGATATTTTGAAAATTATGAAAAAATTGAAAATGCTCATCAACGAGCGAAATACTTCTCTTGCATAGCCTCACTCCAACCTAAACTTCTCTCCAAACACCCGTTTCAAATCCAACTTAATACCAAGCGTGGGGTCAGATAAAATTTCTTCATTGGCAAAAACTGTGTGTTTATCCGGGCTGTTAAACACATAAATAGACCGCAATTCAGGAATGACCAACCAATAAGATTGTACGCCAAAATCAAAATATTCGCCTGATTTAGCGGTTAGGTCACTGATTTTTTGTGTGGAGGAGAGAATTTCGATGGTTGTCATTGGAGCTTGTGCGACTTTGATTTCGTCTGCAAAGGGCATAAAACTGACAGAAGCGAAAACAGCAAAGTCTGGGATGCGTTCTTTCCCGTCAATATTGAGGCTTAATTGAGGTAATACATCTTTACCATTCAATTGTAAAGACAACATAATAAATAAATTACGCTGAATAATGGCGTGATTTTTACTTGGTGCGGGTTTTCCTCTACGAGATTCGTAAGTTGAAATATTTGTCGAAGTCATGGTGTCTATTTACAAGTTGAATTTGTAATCAAATTACGAATTTTATAACATTTTTACAAAAAAAAATTGAGGTAGAGAAAATTCATGAATTTTCTCTACCTCAATAATACCGTCCACCGTCAGCCGTCTTAAATGTGCAAAGCCCTATCCGCCGTAGCTGCCAAAGCCGCTTCCTTAACTGCCTCTGCATAAGTCGGGTGTGCATGACTCATTCGTGAAATATCTTCTGCCGATGCTCTAAATTCCATCGCTACCACTGCTTCGGCGATAAGGTCTGCCACACGCGGACCGACCATGTGAACGCCAAGCACTTCATCAGTATCTTTATGCGCCAAAATCTTGACCATGCCTTCGATGTCCATGCTGGCGCGAGCGCGTCCGAGCGCACGCATGGGAAATTTACCGGATTTGTACGGTACGCCGTCGGCTTTGAGTTGCTCTTCGGTCTGCCCGACTGCGGCAACTTCGGGCCAGGTATAAACGACACCCGGAATCAAATTATAATCAATATGCGGATGCTGCCCGGCGATAGATTCGGCGACGAAAGTACCTTCTTCTTCGGCTTTGTGGGCGAGCATTGCACCCTTGATGACATCGCCAATGGCATAGATCCCTTCAACGCCCGTTTGTAAGTTTGCGTCAATTTCGATGCGTCCTTTGTCGTCGGTTTTGATGCCTACGTTTTCTAAGCCGAGATTGGCAGTGTAGGCGTGTCGTCCGATAGCTACGAGGCAGTAATCTGCCTTGATTTCGAGGGGCTTTTGGGTGTCGCGGTGTTCGGCGAAGAGGGTGGTGGTGCGCGAAGTGGCTTTGACCTCTTTGACCTTATGTTTGAAGTGAAATTTGACGCCCAATTTTTTGAGCGAACGGGTGAGTTCTTTGCTGCAATCGCCGTCCATGCCTGCGATGGCGCGGTCTGCATATTCGACCACTTCGACCTCTGTACCCAATCGCGCAAATACAGAACCCAATTCCAAGCCAATCACACCCGCACCAATGACGGTCATTCGCTTTGGCAACTTGCTGATATTCAGGGCTTCCGTAGAAGTAATGACACGCTTTTTGTCGTAATTAAATGCTTCGGGGACGATAGGTTTTGAGCCTGTGGCGATGATAGTTTTGTCCGTCTCAATCGTCTCGTTTGAGCCATCATCTTTTGCTACATTTATGGTGTTTTTATCTTTAAAAGAACCGTGTCCGTGAAACACGTCGATTTTATTTTTCTTCATCAAAAAATTTATACCACCTGTCGTCTGTTCTACTACGTCGTTTTTTCGTTTTATCATCTGCTCCATATTGAGTTTCAAGCCGGAAACACCGATGCCGTGCGTCTCAAAACGATTGTGGGCGTTGTGGTAATGTTCGGATGAATCCAAGAGGGCTTTGGAAGGGATGCAGCCTACATTGAGGCAAGTGCCGCCGAGCGTGTCGTAGCGTTCGATGAGGGCGGTTTTCATGCCCAATTGGGCGCAACGGATGGCAGCTACGTAGCCGCCGGGACCTGAACCTATGATGGTAACGTCGTATTTCATATTGTTGTGATTCGAAAATTAGTTAATCCGTAAATAAGTTTAGTGAAAGAAATTAAATAACTTGCCCCATTATACTTGTTCTTTTCCCTTCTAAAAAACACAACAAATAGTTCCGCAGCTATGGCTATGCAACGATTTTTTGAATTCTTTAGAAGAAAAAATTACGGCGCATTATGGAACAATTTATTTAATTTCTTTCACTTATACACCAATTTATTGATGGCAAAGATACAACAGAGAAAATACTTTGAAGGTTGAAAAAGGGATTATTTGAAATTGCACATTAGTACACTGTTTTATAAATTTATTTACATTTTTTGACGTTTATTTTGAAATGAATCGAATCAAAAATGACGCGAATACTCACTGTATTTAAGGATTTTTTGGTGAAGAGTCATTTTAAAAGAAATAC
>Ga0209303_1002002_pt1 | contig 11315 bp, 11 predicted proteins | sample SidtaG_3_FD_187449 | JGI IMG/M metagenome (GOLD analysis project Ga0209303, IMG submission 187449) | Marine algal microbial communities from Sidmouth, United Kingdom - Sidmouth_Asex1 metaG (SPAdes) (version 2) | ecosystem: Host-associated > Algae > Red algae > Unclassified | place: Sidmouth... | reverse complement strand
ATTTAAAACGAATTTACTCATTGCTGTTCGCTTCTTTAATAGAATAACTATTAGACAAAGCTCACATCGCGATTAAATTCGTTTTAAATTGAATAAAATTTAACCCTGAAAGATTAACAGACCCTAGGCGCTATAGATCTTTTTAGTGTGATTTTGATTCAATGTAAAAGCATTTTAATTGCAGGTTTACACTTCAAACAAAACCAAAAAACCTGCACCCTTGTATGCAAGGCAAACGTTTTTTACATAGTTATTATCTATAAAAACGTTTGCCTCATAAAAATTAAATGTAAAATAATTAATCTTCCCTAAATAATTCCTACTTGCTTGCAAGTAAATAGCTGTTTATTCTATAAACTCATTATAAATATAATTAAATACCCTATGGCTTCATTAAAATTTACATCGCTAAAGCAGTATTCTTTTTTATTGGTCACGGTGCTTTATGCATTACTTGTATTTTCACTGCCAACCGAAGCTACTACTATTGAAAAAAAATTATGGGGAAGTGTAAATCAAAAACCTATTTATCTTTATAGTGTAACAAACGTAAATGGTATGACTTTAAAAATGACCAATTACGGTGCAAAAATCACCTCGTTATTTGTACCCGATAAAAATGGAAAATTAGAGGATATCGTTTTAGGATTTAATTCTTTAGCCAAATACATAGCGCCAAACCAAAGTTTTGGCGCTACTATTGGTCGCTATACCAATAGAATTCGCGATGGGAAATTTACTATCGATGGAATAGATTACGAGCTCACTAAAAATGATGGAAAAAACACTATTCATGGTGGTAGTGAATTTGAAACAGCTGTATGGAATACAAAGATTAAAGAACACAAACAAGGTATTGCTCTTATCTTTACCTATTTGTCTAAAGATGGGAGCAATGGCTTTCCAGGTAATTTATTATCAACAATAACATATACACTTACCCATAATAACGAAGTTAAAATAGACTTTGAAGCAACCACCGACAAAACAACTCAGGTTAATTTTACACACCACGGATATTTCAATTTAAACGCAATGAAAGACCTTATTTACGATCATACCATTGAAATTAATGCCAACAAATACGTTGTACTAAGCACAGATGATGTTACAGCCACAGGTGAAATCGACACAGTAAAAGGCAAATTTTGGGATTTACGAAAACCAACACGTATTGGAAAAAATATAGATAAAATACCATTAGGTGGATATCATCAAAATTATATTTTTGATAATTACGATGGTAAATTAAGAAAAGTAGCTAAAATAGTAGAACCTAATTCAGGACGTACGCTTGAACTTTCAACCACTCAGCCAGGTGTAACTTTTTATACAGCAATGGGATTAACTCATAAACCCAAAGGTAAGAATGGTATAAAATATACACCGCACATAGCTTTTTGTTTAGAAACACAACACCATGTTGGTGCTGCAAATCAACCACAATTCCCTAGTACATTACTCAAGCCCAATGAAAAGTACCATGAAGTAGCTATCTACAAATTTGGTATTGAAAAGGCTAATTAATATCATTGATAAGTAATAGCTTATTTTTATATTCATTATCCATTTTGTAGTATTAAATACTTACCATTATGTAAAGTTACCGCATAAGCTTGGTTATGTTTACTATAAATGCTTATAGGCCGCCTATGTAACGAACAATACACATTACCATCAGGCTTTAAAGCATCTCTACTAATATCAGCTCCTTGATGCGGGCATAAAGCCGACACAAGCCTTAAATCCTCAGTGCCATTATCTAAAATAATTTTATAAATAACGACTTTTTGAACAGTATCTGATAAAGGTAATTGAGCTCGTCCAATTAAAATATAGCTTTCGCTAGTAGCTTTAACATCACTAATGTTAATTGTTTTATTCGAAATGCCATTAGCCGGAAAAAAAGATTTTAAATCGTGTTGATTCATAATGTATTACACTGCAAAAAGTTAGTTAACTTAGCTTTAATGAATAAAATCAATTTTATATCATAAAAACTAAATCACCTAACTAACACACTTTTTTAACCAAAAATTTACCCGTTACCATTCAAAATGCATGTTTCAGAGCACTTTGAATGGTAACGGGTATAAAGCTTAGTATTGCAAAGATCCAAACTCGCTTGACATAGGAGATGCTTTTTTTAAGCGCTGTTGTTGTTTCATCATTTTAGTATCACGGCGCTTACGCTTTTTATCGTTACTTTTAATTTCAAATTCAGAAAACTCTGTAAATTCTTCATCATCATTGTTCGTTTGGTTAAATTGAATGTTGGTCATAATAAATTCTCATTAAGTTTTTTGTTAAATTTAATCGCTTAATATGATTGTTTTATGACGTTAAGATGAAATTGTTTTTATTAATTGGATTTAAACAGAGAGGCAAAAGTTATAAAATAATTCAATTAAAAAAAGGCAAAAAAAATACGACCTAAGTCGCATTTTTATTTAAAGCTAGCCAATCCTTGCTAATACTTCATCCTGAAGTTTTATTGTCCTTAGCGTCCTAGCAATATCCATATTAATTAAATCATCCAGACTTATCCTATTCTTTCCCTAGATAAAAGCTCCTGCTTTTTCTTAAATCCTTTGTCTCCTTGACGCGATTAATATTAAACAAATGAGATTTTTTACCTAGATATAAAATTAAAATAATTAACCCTAATTAATTTAATATAATTTATAAAATATTTTTTAACAACATTATCATTAAGTTACAAAAAAACACCTGTTAATTGCAAAGAATTAATTATTATTAACTTACTCATTTATGGGCAATGTCTTACATGAGCACCCACCTTTATGGAAACACATATCGTTGAATTATTTAAATATTAGCTGTATTCAACACATACGTAGCAAGGGAACGGCTATGTCTTAATTAAAATCATTAAAAATAAAATTCACTGTAATAATAATGTAATGTTATTATGTTAGCTAAAAACCTAAACCCTTGCTAATATTAAGTTCATATAGCAAAGGAGAATAAAATGTATAAAAAAATGTTAATTATGTTTACGGCTTTAAGTGTGAGCCATGTTGCTTTAGCAGAAAAAGAAGAAATATTTAACTGTATAGATGCTACATCATTAACTATACAAGAAGATTGTGTCGCCGATACTTTTGAGAAAAATAGTTTTAATGATAATTTTTATTCTCAAATAGCTGAAAAAAACTATGAGACAAAAAATGATGCTTTTGCCACTATTACTTATTATCCAAAACTTAACCTTATTGAAGTTAAGTCTATGGAAAGCAGAGCAACATTAATCGCTAGCCGATAGTTAATAAATAAGAGGGGAATATAACCAATAAATATTTTCCTTATTTTTTGTAAAGTTAATGCTTAGCTTAATTCATAAAATATATTTTATGAAAAACTTCCTTAGTAATTTTTTAAACACCTTTTATAAATTTCTTATTATTCCCTAATTTTAAATCTATATTATTAAATTACCTATATACTATGCGATGCGAATCTATAACACTTCAAAGTAATATTTAAAAAGCTGTATATAAAACTCTAAGGTCTATCATGGCAACTGAAAATCCATATCATAACAACCCCCTTCACGGTCTTAAACTTGAAACGTTATTAAATGAGCTTGTTGATCAGTATGGCTTTGAGTTACTCGACGCTTACTTGAACATTAAGTGTTTTAGAAAAAAACCGACTATTGACTCAAGTATAAAATTTTTGAAAAAAACAGATTGGGCTCGTGAAAAAGTTGAAGCATTTTACTTATACCAATATAAAGGTTTACCAAAGGCAGACGATGCACAATTTCAGCTAAAACCACGAGAACGAATTGTACCTGCTAATCAAGAAACTAAACCGCCTGCTAACTTAAGTTTTGAAGATGCAGAACGTTTACGTGCTAAAAAAGCAATAAAAACAAGAGAAAGAGCGGCATCATCAAGTAAAAATAACCCTTGGTCTAACGTAAAATAACAATACTTATTTAAATTAAAATAAGATGATTGTTATTTTATTCCTCTTTACCGGTTAATTGGCTTATTATATCTATACCCATCACACCTCAATCTGCATCTTGAAGTATGATGGATATATCACACTCATGGTTTTTGAGTATTTAATTTCACTCACCTGCATTCCACTTCAACATTATTAATCCTCTAATTATTTAAAACAATGTCAGTTCAATTTTAACTGTTTTATACAATAAAAAAATATTCAACTAAAAGCGCAATAAACTAAGCCTTTGCTACACTAAATGTATGCTGTGGTATTTATAAATTTTTAAATAACAGATATACCGCCAATAACACGAATTTTAAGAGAGATTTTATGGCTATATCAGGGATAAAAAATCAAGCAACACCTATAGAAATAAATAAGCCAACGTTCAATATTGCCGAAATGAAAAAAAATAGCGATAAACAAATAGTTGAGGCGCAATTAGCGGTAAGTTTGAAAGATGGTCCAAGCGTAATGTCATTGCTATTTAGAACCGCTATCGAAGAAATTAATAAGCATATGCCTGCGGGTAATAATGAAAGCACCATACAAAAAGCTTATGAGAACAATATAGATTTTTCACCACAAGCAACAGCTAAAAGAATATTTACTGGAGCAACAGCTTTCTTCAATGCCTATAAAGAACAAAACATAGACCTTTCAGAAAGCGAAGCACTGACAAAATTCATGGGTGTTATACGTGGAGGCATTGATACTGGCTTTGGTGAAGCCCGTGAGGTACTAAGCAACCTATCTGTTTTAGAAGATAAAATAGTGAGCGATGTTGATCAAACTTATAATTATGTACAAACAGGATTAGATGAATTTAATCAAAAAATATTGTCTAACATTGAAAATAGTCTTGAACAAAATACAACTAAATAATTTTCATATGATAAACCTCAACAAATTTATCTTACTAAATTAAGTTAATCCGCTTAATTTTAAAATATAAACCCCTAATCATAAAACAGCATGCATCTAATGGAGAAATAAATGTTAGAAAATAAACAATATCGATTAGTCACACGAAGTGATTTTGATGGCTTAGTTTGTGCCATATTACTTAAACACATTAATTTGGTAAGCGGTATTCTATTTGTACACCCAAAAGATATGCAAGACGGAAAAATTGACATTAGTTCAAATGATATTTCTACAAACCTACCTTTCGTAGAAGGAGTTCATATAGCGTTTGATCACCATCACAGCGAAACACTACGCAATGAAAAAAAAGAAAATCATATAATTGATCCCGACGCCCCGTCAGCCGCTCGTGTCGTTTATGATTATTACGGAGGACTAGATACATTTCCAAAAAGCTGGACAAGCATGATGGAAGCTGTCGATAAAGGCGACTCGGCACAATACAATATTGATGAAGTTTTACATGCAAAACGATGGGAGTTGTTGAATTTCATCATGGACTCTCGTACTGGATTAGGACGCTTTAGGGACTTTCGTATTTCAAATTACGAACTCATGATGAACCTAATTGATTATGGTAAAGACCACACTATTGATGAACTTCTCGCTCTTGCCGATGTAAAAGAGCGAACAGATTTATATTTTGAACATGAAGAAAAATTTAAAGAACAAATTAAACGTTGTTCAACGGTTTATAATAATTTGGTAATTTTAGACTTACGAGAAGAAGAAATTATATACTCAGGCAACCGCTTTGTTATTTATGCCCTATTTCCTCAATGTAATATTTCAATACATGTAATGTGGGGGCTTAAAAAACAAAATACGGTTTTTGCTACAGGTAAATCAATTTTTGATCGCAGTTCTAACACTAATGTTGGCGAGCTTATGCTTAAATATAATGGTGGTGGGCATAATGCAGCCGGTACGTGTCAGGTCCCACATGCTGATAACGAAGCTTGCCTTGCCGAATTAATTAAAACGATTAATGCTGATGGGTAAGCATAAATATAAAGCTAAAATCATGTCTTTTGGTAATACTCAAATAAATACACTATAAACTTTAATAACAATCACTTAGGTTACATAAAAAACGTCAATGTAACCTAAGTAGAATAATAGTATAACAATTATCTTTAAAACCAATAAGATCAGTATATACCCATCACACTTCAAGCCGCAGATTTTAGCAAGGTGATAAAGGTTTAGGTACAAGGCATTGATTGATGAGAATAGTTATTTTATTTTTCTAAATCAATAACGCCGTAGATGACCCTTTATCGCCTCGCCCCTTAGTGAGCTATGCGAGTCATCAGTCCAGCGTTGCAATACTTGATAGGGGAATAACCATTATCTGCGTAACGCGCCTTGTTCTGATTTCCTAATTTAGCTCTGAATCTGCATCTTTAAGTGTAATGATTATATGATGCTGTAGTGTAAATCTGTTCGCCGCGTTAGCTTTAAATCCAACTGGATAGAGATATTCATCTTTACTAAAATCGTATTTACCATTTAAATCAGCACCGTAAACAACAGAACCTCTATTACTTTGTAAATTATTTACCCTCTCAAGTCTTAACCTGATACTAGCCCTAAGCCTTATCAAAATTTAATTTGACACAACTATTATCTTTTTTATATCCGACCAAAATAAGCCAATAAAAATAGTTCCGTCAGTTAATGTCAAAGTTCTTAAAGCGAGGTTTTAAGACTGTTTTTCATAAAATACAAATAATGAAATAGCTTCACACACATACAAAAAATAGCGTTATTTTCTAAGAAACTTGATTTAGTGGCTGATAGTATTTATAGATTAAGTTATCAATTTTAATAAACTCACGATATAGAGCCATATAATATTTATGCAAAAACAAATAACTGAACTTTTTCAATACTCAAATGATAGTTTGTTTTTAGTAGCTACTCATGATCCATTGTTAGTATTACTATCAATTTCGATTGCTATACTTGCTTCTTTTATGGGTTTCCAAGTTGCTTCTCAAGCGGAAAATGCAACTCCATTAAGAAAAAACGCATCGTTATTGGTGGGGAGTATTGCGCTTGGTGGAGGGGTTTGGTCAATGCACTTTATTGGTATGTTAGCTCTCAATTTTTGTACAAAAGTATCTTATGAACTTGAATTAACGGCTGTATCAGTTTTACCCGCGGTAGCCGCATCTTGGGTAGCTTTAAATTTAATTACTCGAAATGAAATTAAATTGCAACAGCTAGTTATGGGCGGCGTGCTTGTAGGTGCAGGTATCGGAACAATGCACTATGTTGGTATGGCGGCAATGGAAATGGCGCCGCTACTACGCTACAACCTGCCTATGTTTTGTGTGTCTATTTTAGTAGCAGTTAGTCTAGCTATTTTATCGCTTTGGATAAGTTTTGGTTTAAATGATACAAAGGTCTTTGGTTTTAGTCAAAATAGTAAAATAGCTATTTCAAGTATTGTTATGGGCGCAGCAATTTCTGGTATGCATTATACGGGTATGGGGGCAGCACGCTTTGTATCACCCCCAGGTATCGAGATATCAAAACAAACTAATGAAATATCATTTATTTTAGCGGCGATAATTACTGTAATAACCGTGCTTATTATTTTTCTTGTCTTAGGTGTAAATTTAATTTTTCGCTATAAAGACATATCAACAGCAGCAACAAATAATGAGCAGCGCCTAATAGCCACCATGAATACAGCAGTTGACGGTATAATAACTATTGATGCCAAAGGCATTATTACCGGCGTTAATAATGCTGTAACACGCTTATTAGGTTGGAAAGATGATGAACTCATTGGTAATAATGTAAAAATAATTGTCCCTATACCCTACCACCACAATCATGATCAATATATCGATAACTATCTAAAAACTCGCGAGGCTAAAATCATTGGTTCAGGCCGTGAAGTTGACGCAATGACAAAGAGTGGCGAAACCATTCCTGTGCGACTTGGTATTGGTCATGCCGAATTTAACAAACAGCACATGTTTGTCGCTTTTATTTCTGATTTACGTGCACGTAAAAAAATGGAAGATAAATTACGCGAAAATGAAAATAAAATACGTTCATTAGTCACAAATATTCCAGGCATAGCTTACCGTTGTTTAGATAGACCTGGCTGGCCAAATGTATTTATAAATGACGCTGTTGAAAAGATTTTAGGCTATCCAGCTGAAGATTTTTTATTACCTAACCCTAAGCGAAGTATAGGGGAATTTGTTCACCCTGATGACATACATGAAATAACAACAACAAATTTACGGCACCCTGATGGCTATCAATTAGAGTTTAGAATTATTGACCGATATAAAAATATTAAATGGATGCTAGGTCATGGTCGAGCAATAAAAGTAGAAAATACAGAAGATTACTATCTAGATGGTTTTATTATGGATATTACCGACCGGAAAAAAATGGAATCAGATTTAATTGCTGAGAAAGAAAAAGCTGAACAAGCTGCTGCTACGCGTTCAGCTTTTTTAGCTAATATGAGTCACGAAATTCGTACTCCCATGAATGCCATTATTGGCTTTAGTGACATTTTATTAGATGATGATATTAAGAATCACCAACGAAAACAAATTAATACTATTAACCAATCAGCTAAATCTCTTCTTCATATATTAAATGATGTATTAGATAGCGCTAAACTTGAAAAAGGTAAATTTCAATTAGAATACCGAAATTTTTCTTTAATAGAAGAAGTTGACTCAGTAGTTTCTACCCTGTGGTTACATGCCAAAAATAAAGATTTAAAAGTTGAGTTAAACATTGAAACAAGTGCCCAATGCCATTATAGCGGTGCACCAGACCGAATACGACAAGTACTAACTAACCTAATAGGAAATGCTGTTAAGTTTACTGAAAGAGGTAAAATAGTTATTGATATCAAAGAAAAAGAAGCAGGAACATTAACTTTTTCTATTGTCGATACCGGTATCGGTATGACCCCTAAACAATTAGAAACTATTTTTGATGCATTTGCTCAAGCAGACGAATCAATGAGTCGTCGTTTTGGGGGTACTGGATTAGGAACGACAATAAGTAAGCAATTAGTAGAATTAATGGGTGGCGCTATACTGGCAAAAAGTGAAGAGGGTAAAGGCTCTGAATTTCAGTTTACCATTCCACTTAAAAAGGTTGAGGCTTCATTGGAGTTACATACCAAAGAACAATTCCTTAAACTTCCACACCTTAATATTTTAATAGTCGATGATATTGAGCAAAACCTTGATTTACTCACTGTTTTATTAAAACGTGATAATCACCAAGTATTTGTTGCACGTGACGGTGCTCAAGCCTTACTTAAAATGGAAAACGAAAAGCTTGATATCGTACTAATGGATATTCAAATGCCGGTTATGGATGGTTTAACAGCCTCAATAAAAAGGCGAGAATTTGAATTTAACAACAGCTTACCAAAACTGCCAATTATAGCGTTAACTGCAAGTGTATTACCCCAAGATAGAAAATCTGCAGAAACAGCAGGCATGAATGGTTTTGCAAATAAACCTATAGATCCTAGACAATTAATGGGGGAAATAGCCAGTGTGCTTTCTGATAATGGTTTTGAGCCAACAATTGTAAATACCGTATCTATTGAAGAATTAAAAATAGACTTAGATAAAGGCACTAATTTATGGGGTTCAAAAACAGCCTTATTTACCGAGGTTAGGCGATTCATTTTAAAATATAAAAGTGACATGACTTTATTAGAGTCGTTGCTTAAAAATAAGCAGTGGCAACTATTAGAAAGTAATTCTCATAAATTTAAAGGTGTTACAGGTAATTTAGCACTTAATCGCTTAATGATTATGTTCGATAACTTAGAAACAGCTAGTCGTGAACATAACAAAAAAACGGCTGCTGAATTAATATCTAAAATACAACATGAAATTACTAATATTGGCACCTGTTCAACTATAATGAGTACTGATGTAAACCCACAAGCTTCAAATAAAGCAATTATTAAAGAAGGTGATTCGACACCAAAATTATTTGAATTATTATTAACACTTGAACAACATGTAAAAAACAATCAATTTGATGAAACTCTTTTAGACTTAATGCAAAATCTAAATTCTATTCATACCAATGAAATTAACACGATAACTACAGCGTGTAATAACTTTGATTTTGAATTAGCCTTAAAACATATTAATGTGCTTATAGATTTAATAAAACTTGAAAAATAATAACAGTAACGAGCGTATTACATGGAAAATTTAAAAAAAAACTTGTTGGTTGTTGATGACGAACCAACAAACTTAAAAGTATTAAATAATATCCTTAGTGGCACTTATAAACTTACTTTCGCTAAAAGTGGCGTTGAGACATTACGCTTAGTAAAAAAAGAAAAGCCTGACTTAATTTTACTTGATGTAATGATGCCTGAAATGACAGGGTATGAAGTTTGCGAAATATTAAAAAAAAGTACTGAGTATAAATCTATTCCTATTATTTTTGTTACCGCACTGAATGATGCAACAGATGAAGCAAAAGGTTTAAACTTAGGCGCGGTAGACTATATTTCAAAGCCAATTACGCCTGCAGTGGTAAAAGCACGAGTTAAAACACACTTATCACTAGTTAATGCTGAAGAGTTAAAACGCACTCGGTTACAAGTTATTCAGCGCTTAGGTAGAGCATCTGAATATAAAGATAATGAAACGGGTATGCATGTAATGCGTATGAGCCATTATTCTAAGGTAATAGCATTAGCTTACGGGTACTCTCCTGAAGCAGCCGATACTCTATTTCATGCAGCGCCTATGCATGACATTGGGAAAATAGGCATACCTGACAGCATTATGCTTAAATCAGGCAAGTTAACTGATGCAGAATTCGAACAAATGAAAAAACACCCTGAAATAGGCGCTGAAATATTAGGGGAATCAGATTCTGAGCTGATTGATTTAGCTAAGATTGTTTCAATGACACACCATGAGAAATGGGACGGCAGTGGTTATCCGTTACAGCTTAAAGGTGAAAACATTCCTCTTGCTGGGCGTATTGTCGCATTAGCTGATGTATTTGATGCATTAACGAGTGTTCGCCCTTATAAAGGGGCATGGTCAGTTGAAGAAGCTGTTAATTATATTAACGCTCAAAAAGAAATACATTTTGATCCTGCCTTAGTTGATGTATTTATTGAACAGCTAGATGAAATTATTAAAATAAAAGAACGTTTTAAAGATTAAGGCGTTATCGTCATTTTTAAGGAATAATACCAATTAAAGTAAATTTGTGATCTAATTGTTGTCTATTTAATATTATTCAAATTTGATAAATGACACCATTACAAGATATTAACTTTAAATCTCTCATTGCTAAAGAAACTAACGGCAGAATGCGCATTAGATTAATTGCACTTTCTCATATACAAGCAGGTGCAAACAGAA
>Ga0209303_1001986_pt1 | contig 11376 bp, 13 predicted proteins | sample SidtaG_3_FD_187449 | JGI IMG/M metagenome (GOLD analysis project Ga0209303, IMG submission 187449) | Marine algal microbial communities from Sidmouth, United Kingdom - Sidmouth_Asex1 metaG (SPAdes) (version 2) | ecosystem: Host-associated > Algae > Red algae > Unclassified | place: Sidmouth... | reverse complement strand
AGTACAATTACTGCCGAAGTAAGTGACATGGCAATTTTTCCCATGTGGTCTCCAAAGAGAGTAAATATATGCCGAATTCTCTCCTCCGTAGAGGGCCACTTGATGCGTACCCCCCCCTCAGTTGTGCCGATCGGCACAACTGCGGGGCGGCCAAGTGAGGGGTCGCACTGTAGTGCGGATGAAAACCCGGAAACTTCGATATTGGATCTGACAGATCAGATTGCACGCCTGTCACGAGGCATGTTTCGGGAGCTGGCGGCACTGCTACAGCATCTCATGACAGCGACTCGAATCGATTCGTGCGACCCTGCATTGCGATCCCTCAACGTACCAGCCTGTCCTGCCAGAGCGGCGCAAGCGCCTCTTGCGTTTGCTCGTGAGGGACGAAGTTTCCCATCCCAGGGTCCATGTGCTGCAGTTTAGAGAGACGCACTCGTCCAATCACTCGCGCGGAGTTTTCAGCGTTCCAAACTCGCTGAACTGTGCGACACGTCAAACGCGTCTGGCAAACGCGAAGGTGCTCGTCCCGAATGGCCCAAAAGAGCCTGTATCAATTCAAAAGACTTGCACGCCCCAGTTTAAATACCAGAGAAAGGGTGTGACCATGCACTCCTGCTCGGCGGAGTAAATAAAACGAGATTCAGAGTAGAGGCATATCATGGTTGGGTTGCCCCTCCAATATAAACTACCCCTTCTCACTCGTTCACAAAGTCGTACTATAGTCGAGCTCAACAGGGTCTTGTTTCCCCGCAGATATGTCCAAGCCCGTTCCCTGGGCGGTGAATTCGCTAGATAGTGGATCGGGACAGTGGGAATCTCGTTAATCCACTGACGCGCGTCACTAGCTCAGGTGCATTACCCAGGATTTCCATTTCTGGGGCCCGGACTGAATCTTAAGCCGAAGGCACACAAATTCCTCCAGCCCTCTCCCGTTCAGTCTCTGTAACGGATGCAATATCGCACGCGCGACTTAGCCTCTCACCACTGGGTCACTCCATAGGCCGTATGGGTTCTCACTATCGGCTCCGGTCATCGTTCCCGCCGCGAGTTTCCCCGCGGGGATGGTAACACACGCCTAAGATTGGAAGGTTTCCCTGTACAAGGAATGTCGCACCCGTGAGACGTCGAGTCTCCAAGGGGGGGTACCAGCCTGCACAAGCTTTCCACACAGACTATCTCAACCAGGTAGTGTTTAGATGACGAGGCTATTGGCGACCTTCGTTTCTACCGGCTGTCCAGGGGAGAAGCATTTCCGCAACTCCCCAGCCCTTGTGCTAGTTCCCCCTCGAGGGATTTCACACAAGCACCATTGACGGGTGGGAAAAGATTGTACCTCAAGCCCTTCTAACTTCGAAATCCAAACGACCCACACCTTAGCAGTCGTTGAGACGGTCCGTCGTTGATTCAGGTAAATACGGACTCGACTGCACATCGCCTCCCTGTACAAGTTTTTTCGGTGGTTCGGCCACTAACCGAGATCCGCAGGCAGCTACTTTCTTTATGCCTCGCTGCCTGGGTAGAATTGTACAAGTTCCCACGAGACCAAGACGGCGAGTGGGCAGGGTCCCGATAGCCTGGTGTGTCGCCCTCCGAAATGGAGGACTAGACGGCATAACGTTTACGCGCCGCCTATCTCTCTCAAACGGTATGAGCACTTGGACTCGGTCGACCAGCACGAAGAGATCTTGGCCAACGCGAAATCGAACGAACGAAGACTCCACAAGATCTCCGTGATCCACCTGTGATCACGACGGCAAAGCCGGCGTGCAGGCGGGTGGACGAACTGAGGCTTTAATCAAAGTCATGCAATTCACATTACGTATCGCAGTTTCCTGCGTTCTTCAACGTTACGAGAACCGAGATATCCACCGGTATGTGTCGTATATGGTTGTTTTATCCACTACATCCTACCAGCTGTAGCTGAGTGAAAAGAAAGGGTGCCAGCCGCCCTGCTGGCACCTCCACTCTGATGACAGCAAGACCTACGAAAGTCGTCCTTTCCGCACCGCACGGGGCAATGGCAACTAAAGTTGCCAACGGCACTGCCTGCGCAGCATGGTCAGAAAGGATTTTATAAAGCAATATATACGAGTTGTTACTATAGAAAAAGAGGGGTCTCAACCGTTTGGCATGTGTGTGTGTTCTCAACAGTTTGTGAATAATTCTTTTCCAGGTACACCTACGGAACGTTGTGTTCGTTTCGATATCTGCGAAACTACCCATCCCTCAGGAGACTTCCGTGGCTCTCAGGTTACCGCCTTCGCGGACACCGTCCTTCACGGAACATTGCTGTCGCAGGGGACCGACTGTCTCTGAAGCACGCTCTACCGTTTGGCAAAAAGACGCCGTCCCTTACAGTCTGTCGACCTTCTGCACCGGACAGAATGCCTGCCAGGAAACAGAGATTGGCTGCGGATTGCCCATGTCTTGTCTCTAAGAACAAATATCCGAGAGAGTTGTTACCATCCGCAGGGGCGTTACCTTTCTCGTGCACCCCGTGTTTGTGTTCACGGAGCCGCGGTATCTCTCCGGTTTCGGGTGTTCTCGCAATTTGAAAATGTCACAGCTGACCCAAAAGCCCGCTGCTTGCACATAAAAGGATTACTTGTTTCTTTTGACCATCATTCGATAGGAGCGACGGGCGGTGTGTTCAAAGGGCAGGGATGAATTCGGTGCAGTCTGAATGGTCCTGGACGCAAAGCGAACGACTGCTTCGTGGCCCTATTCTGTGCAACTCCACCCGCCCTGCATCCTTGTTGCAACCAGCTTCTGACAGCCAGTCGTTGGCTGCGCTTCCGGTGAGGTCGGCCGACCGCAGAGCAGATCTGGATGTGACTGTACATGCAAGGTCCTTTATTCACGGCGTGGAATGCGCAGTCGCGATCCCCCTCTGTCATCCTACCCGCCCACCCAGACGTTGTCAAAGCAAGGCGTCGTGTGCAGCATGCGAATGAACCGGAAGCAGTCGCGACCCGTCTTCGGCCCGCACAAGAACATCGCACCACCCATGCTCGGATTGCGACACTCGGAGCACACGAGTGTGCTGCGATTCGTCCTGCAAACGCGACAGCGGCGCTGCGCCCGAAAAGCGGCACCGCCACCCGACGTTGGGGCGCACCGCTGCGTCGTTGGTGTCAGGTGCAGGCTCACGACGTATGCGGGGGCCACAGTCGCGTCAGTGGCTGCTTGCGCGGTGCGCGACCGCCAGTCCGTGCTGTCAAAGGTGTTGTCTATCGCCTGGATGCCAACCCCTGTCAAAAGGTCGCCTGCTTCCCGGAAGAGGCCGGCCCGCGTGCTCCCTAGTGTAACACCCAAGCGTGGACGTTGCAAACGCGCAGCAACGAGGGATTGACACGCTGCGACCAGTCGTGAGTAGGCCAGTTCAATAGGGGTCGAAGCATGCATCACGGGGGGGCCGTTTCGGAGGGGTAGTCGTCATGCTTTCGAGGGGGGCTATCTCTTAACAATACCTCTTTATTGAGGCAATGCTGACTTACATTAACTCGGTAATTCTCTGATCACGAGGCTGCACGAGATATGAATCTTGTGTTCCAACGAGGACCCCGTCGGGACCGGCAACTGGGGGGTCGTGCCCGCAACAGGGGGGCATTCGAAAAAGTCGGCGCAACAGCGCGAGGCAACATAGACGGACGGACCGCGAACGGCGAAACTCGGGCAAGCACACTGACCACGCGTCACGATACGCGACACAGCAGGCTCGCCACGTCCACGACGACGGCGCGGACAGTGACGTCAAGGACGCACCGTGTGCACGCCTGCCAAGCATTGTCCCATCGAGTAGCTGCGCTTTGCACGCTGCGAGCGTGCGTATTCCCTGCACAGCGCGTGCCGTTCGCGTCCCCGGCACGTAGCGCGGATCGTATTGTGTGCGCCGTAGTCCGCCCGAGAGATGGTGTCTGCGCGGCGCGAGTAGATTCGTCGCCTCCGGGCGCTGCTGAAGCGGGCGAATTTTGTTGTCGCGTTGCGGCACTCGCGCATCGTTCTGACACCGTGTTTGTTTTCCGAGTTGGGGGCGCCATTGACTGCGCGTCGTGCCCGCCAGCGCCTCATTCGTCTTATGACGACCCGTTACATGTTTTCCCGCCGCAACCGGATTCCTCAGTGTAAAGACTGGAGGGACAGGGAGTTGCACTCGTTACCGCCCCCGTACTTCATTGCGCATCTGCGTGTGGAGCCTAGCACATTTGCGTACCTCGTGACTCGTTTGGACTCGACGGCTACTGATATTCTTCACCCGCCGTCAGTGTGGCAACACGCTCAGCCCACCCCACCCAGTGAGGGAGAAGGCGCGCCCAACCATATCGCCGGGTAGTCCTGTCGGGGAATACGCGCCGAGGAAAGAAACCCCGAAGAGCACAAACGCACGGCGTCGACCGGGGGGAGACGCCCCGAGCGACAAACACGAATTGTGTGACCGGAAGGTTACTTGCCCGCGTGGAACGCCTCGAGAAAACACTCACGCCTCGCCCTCTTATCCCGTCCGTTCCCCTCAGACCTTCCTGAAACCCCCCTCAGACCCCGTCAAAGAACCCTCAGAAAACCTCCCTCAGACACCCTCAAAGAACCCTCGGAAAACCCTCCCCTCAGGGCCCATGGGGCCAGTCTCAACGGAGGACGGCCGAAGCTTCGAGTACCGCATTGAGTAGAGGCGGGGAAAGGGTGCTACGTGACACCCACGCGGCGCCTCGGGGTAAGAGGCGCGGTGTAACGTTGGTCAATAGTCCAAGCCGGGCTTTCACAAAATTAGGCCTTTAACTGGGGGCCCGCCCGGGGTGTGACTAGTCCCAGGGAAGTCTCGAGATCGCGGTTATGGTTGGTGAGCCACGGGGTGATCACAAGTGGGTCGCCACCGGAACGACTCGAAATATGCGGAACTGAAAAATATTTGCCCTGAACGGGTTTGACGATGGTCGGGATTTGTAGTGGATCCTGACCGACCGGTTCCTTGGATTGGCTGACCCCGTCGTGACTGAAAGAGGGCCCCGTGCCGAGGCCTGACAAGCAGTAAAGCTGTCACAGTTGGGGCGCCCGCAGCTCTCCGTCCGTATACATCTCGCAATTGCTCTGTTTCGGTTCGGCCACTATGGCAACGGGGCATCTGTTCTTGTCGTGGCTCGGCGTTTCGGGGTTTCCCCGGGTACAGTAGTCAACGCGACCCGTCGGGTGTTGTCGGCTATCCTGCGCTGGGAGGCCGGCATGCTCCGCTGGCCAACTGCTGTTAAACGCCAGGCACACTCGCGGGATTCAGCGAGCGCATCATGTCCACTATCCAGCTCCCGTCGTTTTCGGCGACGCCCTCCGGGCGACGCCGTTTGCGAGTGCTGCGCGGCCGGCGTGGCGAACTGCCACCACCAGCATGCCCCCCGACGTCCGCCGTTTGGGTGTCGACCTCCGCCTCCGCCCTGGCGGTGGCGGGGTCGACGTCGGCCACCTCTGCTTCCGCACGGCCAGTGGCCGACTCGTCCTCGGGCATCCCGGCCTCGTCCGCGTCAGGGGCGGACTCGTCGTCGGGCACCCCCCCGCTGCGCCGGCGTCTGCACGCAGTGCGATAACGCACCACCTCCCTGTCGAGACAGGCGATGGGGGCGGTAAGAACACCTTCCAAACCGTCGTTAAGCGCGTCAGAGACAGACCACCCATACTCGGGGTTCAAAAAAAGACGACTGCCCGGTTCGTGTTGACGACACGCGACCTGAACCATGCCACGTAATTTAGAACGTGGCAACACTTGGGCTTGGAGTTCTTCGTGGGCAAGCCGACTCCGTAGCCGCGCGCCCGCGAAGTGATGTTGAAATGCCATACGGCCGCGTACCGCTGACGCGCTGTCATCGGCAGCTGCGCCGGCGCGAACCGCGAGCGGTCGGACACCAAGTGGTGTTGACGCGCGTTCATCAACGACCTGAGAACGGACGTCCACTCTTTCTTGAGGGGGTGGTCAAGAAACGGCAGCCTCCCCATCTGAAACATCTGCTGAATGGGAATGTTGGAGAACGGCTCGCACGCGGCATCGAGTGGGAGCCGGCGCGTAACAGTCAACCACAGAGCATTGTGGGCAAGAAATTGACATGCATCGAGGTGGCGTCAAGCCTGCTCCGACAGACACGGAACAGATGCACACAGCACAAGGACAAAACCAGCGACATCTCCGAGGATGGATATGCTCTCGAACTGCTCCGCGGCACCTTCTTGCGCTCTGCGCTTTTGTGCACGAACCGTCAACTCCTGAGCATGATCAAAGACCAGAGAAAATGTAGTTGAGGGAGTACCGTGTGCATACATGAGACCGGCATCTCGCGGGAAGTGGTCGGATTCATTAACAGACTTTAGATTCTGCCTCTACACGTCTCATTTGTCGAGAAATATGTAGGGATACCTGCTGGAAGCAGTCCATAACGCTAGCAGACCCCCCCGACCATATTTGCCGATGGGAATATCGGGCAGTCTGGAGACAATCGAGCATAACTTTGGCTCTGCTTGTCCGCTTGAAGTGTTCTTTGGCTCATTCTCTGGCACTGTGCTTTATCTTTCATGACTCGCTACCGCATGAACATCCACGGTGCCCGCAAAAAAAAAACGTCAATGGCACCAGCTTCTGAGTACACGTGACAGCTCAAGAGCGGGAATTGCTCACAAGCACGTTCTGTGTCATGATTATGACTCGACATACCCACTGTAACGGGACTGATGTCAGCGCTACATCTGTCAACTTCCATGGCTTCCTGCAGACGCTCACCAGCATGAGGTTTTTGAAGGTGTCGAGCGATGTGGAACGAAAACGAGGACAATATTGCTTTAAGCATGTGCACCCTTTCTTGGCTCTCGCTCGAGGTACGCACCAACAGTCGTGCCCACCTCTTCAGATATTCCAGAAGCCCACTGCTTGCGCTTCTTTCCAGCTTTGCGATTCTCGGCCACGCATGCCGGCAACCGTGGCTTGTACTCGCGTCGTCGCATGTCGCCAAGCTTCGTCGCCTTGCGCGCTCCAGCCCTGGCTGCCTTTCTCGACGGCGAGTAGAACGCCAGTACGTAAGAACCCGCTTCCCGCGCGAGTGCCATCGCCCGCGTGAGCGCCGCGGCGCGCTGGAACTCCGTGGCGCCGGGGTACTCAACCGCGTTCTGGTCGTAGCGTCCGTGCCAGGCCTCCAGGCCCTGCTCCCCGTACAGCCCAACACTACCAAAACGCTCCAGAACGTCTGGAGCGTGGCACATGGAAATGTGCAATTTGGGAGTGATTAAGAGCCATGGAAAGAAGCCCTTCAAGAGAGTAACCTTAGACCCGGTGTCGGCACGGAACTGCGCGGCCTCGTCCCCAGAGATGTTGGTTGCGCGGTTCAGCGTCTTGCGCGCGCGGTTTCACAATGATCACGCCCGCTCATACGCGGCCAGGTGGTTCTCCGAGACCTTCCTTTTCAGCGCGTCGCACACGTGTGCGCTGTTCTTGCCGATCTTACAGCAGTCTCGGCCCATAGGCGGCCCGTCGTGATATGACGTCGGCCGCACGCGCACTTTCTCGTGCAGGAGCTTGACCAACTCCGCGGCAAAGGCGGCGCCGCCTGCCGTCCAGCATCAGCCCCGACACTCGCGCTCCGACAAACCATGACCATCTCAATCATCAGCCGCATGTACCGATGAGTAACTCCTTGGGTGGTGTGCAGGGGAGCTGGCACAATGTGACCCGGTTTGATCGCAAGAAGTGGGCTTCTCACAACCGAGCAGTGGTGCTCGGCAGTGCCGGGCGCGCCCAGCCTCGGTGCGGCGCCGTCAGCCACCATACGACTGGCAAAGTGAGTAGCCTCTCGCAGATGCCGACCGACCACAACATCATTTAGCGTACCACAAGCCACGTCAAGTAGGGCCTGCGCCTTGATGGGCACCCTGGTGCTCTTGCATCCGAGACAGGGCTGCGTCGCACTGGCCCCCTTGTTGCCCAATACGCCGAAACTGCGCCGCGTAGTCACGGCCAAGAAGAAGCCGCACCGGCTGGCGCACGCCCCGCACCCAGACCCCGTCGCGCAGTAGAGCGTCTATTTGTGGCAGGTGCATCTATAACATCTTCGCGAATTCATCGTTGTCGTCCGTCTGGCAGGGAAAAGCTCCTGCCAAGAAGATCTTGGACGGTCTATTGGGGTGGGCTTGTTTGATGATTGTCGCGACGATTTTCACCGTCCCCGGGTCACCGCCCTTTTCCAGACCGAGTGTCACTTGCACATCCGGCACCGAGGGCAGAGGCGAGCCGGGAAGGGTTGGCAGATCCGCCGCGCCGGCACGCGCGCGGGCCACATACATGGCGCCGCGAACTGGCCGTTAGATAATTCGCCCGGCGGCACAGAGAGCTGACACCCTCTCTTGTAGGGCTGCCGTGAGGGAAGCAATGTTGGCGCCTGCGCCGGTCACAATGACCTTCTTCCCAGGTGAGGATGAGAGCTCCCGGCGCGCTGCACGAAGCGCCGAAAGACTCGTCAGGTCTGTGACCGCTCCCCCGAGAGCCAGGCGCCAACGGTTGAAGCCGATGTGGTTCATCGACAGGGCTGCCACCAGGCCCACTTGCTCGGCAACGGATAGGCGCACATAGGCGCTCGTCGGGCGCGTTCTGCGCCGCTGGGTGCGCGCTGCCCTTTCGGGCGTCACGCCAAGTAGCCGGCGCGCAGTTGCACGGCGTTTGTTGACGTGACTGGTCTTCCCCAAAGCTTTCCTTGGAGACAGCTGCCTCTTGTAAACACGCACGCGCCCGTTTTTGAGCTTCGGGCGGATCTTGAGGCGCTTGCTGTGCAATAAAAGTGCATTGGAAATTGCTTCCAGGACCGATTTGTCGCCCTCCCTGGCGTCATTTCCAGCCAGAAGGCCATCAGGGAATGCGTGGCAATCGGGAACTGCCGGAGGCTGGGTTGCCGTTCTTGGCACCAATTAACCCGAGGCTAGCGGCAGGCGGCGGCTAGACTCCGCCCCAGGGTTTTGCTGTTCTGCTGCAGCCGCAACAGGCACGAGATTCGCGTCAAGACCCTGCTTGCGAGGTACTGCCAGCTGAGCGGCAGATTTCTGCTCGACAGACACGTGGACGGTTGGCGCTGACGCGTCGCACACTACGCAGCCCCTCCCCGACACGAGGTCAACTGTCCCGGCACCAAGATATGCGGTGGCGAGGGGCAATACACGGAGCATCGGTGCACCCACAGAGGACCCAGCCGTCGCGTCACGGCACGGGGGAGAGAGCGGACAGGAGAGGAGGAGCGTCGGGGGAATCGCCGCCGCGTGGACGGGTGGCAAGGATGGAGAGGGTGCCAAGACAGCTGCTCAACCTGGATGAGGAGGGTGAGGATGAGGGGGGGCGCAAGGAGGAGGGCTGGTCTCCATTCGACATGCTGTTCGCTTGCACTTGCGATAGAATGAGTCGCGCAGACTGTGGCGGGTACCGCTGGTATCTCTGCCCCAAACACCGGGGCCCTGCGTGCACGAAACTGTAGTACTACGCCAGAAGCGTTGTACTCGTGGCCGTGGGCGCTGGTGCGCGGGAGCTGGGTGACCTGCGCAGCGAGCCCAGAACCGTCGTCAAAAGCACGTCTGTTTTGGCCTGTTTTGAGTCCTCTTGGAGGCCCGTGTTCCTGTTTCAAGAAACAGAATTCCTGTGCAAGAAAAGATCGACCCCCATTGACAGGCTCTTAGAGGCCATCCCATGCGAGGTCCTTGCAAATGTGTGTTTGCGAGAACAGGAATCGTTCCTCACTCCACAAATTGCGCCTGCTAGCAGGGCCATAGATGCTTCTCCGTCTCTCTCTCTTTCTGGAAGGGTGAAGTGTATACGTCTTATGCTGTGTCTCTCTTTTTAGGAGTGGAGATGCATCTATCACGGCGAACAGATGATTTTGGCGCCCTTTCTGGAAAAAAGCAGCCCTGACAGAACCCCAGGGTGGTTTGTAGATTATCTGTTCGCCAAAAAACACCCAAACGCCGACGTGCTCTTGACGACGGTTTTGGGCCCGCTGCGCTGTGGTGTGTCGCCTTTGCCGCGTGCCGCTGCAGCTTGTGAGCGCTCACGGCGCATCTGTTCGGGTGAACTCGTCGGATTGTCATGTGCTGACAGCGGGGCGGGTCAATCCAAATTGGGTAGTGTCATGCATTAGAGGGAATTATCTGCATCGTAGGTATTTGGCAGCGCGGGTCCGGGCCAACTACTGGCCCCGGTCCCCGCGCAGCGGTTTCCGCACTTTCGGGACGAAGGGCCACGACGGTGGGAGGCACCGTCGTCGCCGGCAACTAAACCGCGCCTGTTTGTCTTGGCGATTCGGTCGGCCTGACGCCCTGGACCTTGAGGCCCATAGCGGGTGACGCACGAGCGGCTAGGACGGCCGGTACTTCCCTACTCTCCGAGGTGATCGCGATTCATTGTAATACATTTGGCGCTCCGGGTAAGACTCTGGCATTGCTAGCGCGGTGCCGGGGACGAACCGTGTTGGTGCATCGATCGCGTGACCCCAGAGAGGTTGTCTTGGGTGCGAATTTGACGGTCGAGCGAGGACGTCCCGAGGGACCATGCTTCCTGCTGTCTTTTTGGATTGCGGATCTTCCTCTCCTTCCCCGCTCAACGATGTCGCTTGGTAGACCTGCATGCCTGACAAGCATCCAAAGCAACCACGCCATCGGCGGGAGACGACGGCTCGCTGGCGCGGCCAACCTGGGACCCGGGTCTTCGGCATAGGGTCGGCCCCGGCTTGGCGGCGGTCGTCCGGTGGTAGGTGAGTTGGACTCCCTCCCCGAGGACCCCGGCCACATGCCGACCAACGGGACTCGTCCCCCCATCATCCGGAACGGGTGACTGCGGGCACGGTTTGCCACGATGGCCGCCAGGGGGCCTCCAAACAGCCCCTAGAAACAAGGCTCGCCGGGCAATGGGAAGTTGGCAACTTCCCATTGGGGTCGGTGTGACGTCAAGCAGTGCTCGGCCGGTGAGCTGTGTCGGTTGCGGCGATGGATCTGACAAGTTCATCCCGACCGCGCCGCGGTACGATTGAGATGGCGTCCTCGGCGCTGGGCTACGTTACTGTGTCGAATTGGCGACCCGGACGGCGGCGGTGCTCCGTGTTGGAGCACTCTCCCAGGAATTCCCGGCGGGGTGATCGACGGAGGAGCGTGAGGCGGATGAAGACCAAGATTTTTGGCGGGATCGTCACCATCGGTGTCTTCCCCCGGCGGCGCCGGACCTGTGGGTGGGGCTTTGCTCGTGGCAGCCCATCCCGGTGATAAGGCCCTGTCAAGTTTCTCGGAGAACATCCGGACTCATGCGAGGCACTCGGCAGCCAGCGTTACGAAGTTGCGACAAGGACCGGGCGAGATAAGACGCGACTGGTCTCGCGCAACGCG
>Ga0209303_1001982_pt1 | contig 11399 bp, 10 predicted proteins | sample SidtaG_3_FD_187449 | JGI IMG/M metagenome (GOLD analysis project Ga0209303, IMG submission 187449) | Marine algal microbial communities from Sidmouth, United Kingdom - Sidmouth_Asex1 metaG (SPAdes) (version 2) | ecosystem: Host-associated > Algae > Red algae > Unclassified | place: Sidmouth... | reverse complement strand
GATTGGCTGCTGGATTGGCTGTTGGGTTCATCAGAATTGTTGCGGGCATAGGCAACAGTTGGAACAAGAAACGCTTCACCAACTTGCAAAATAGTCCCTTCAGACCAGTTATTCAGCGATGCAATCTCTGCCCATGGAACGCCCAATTGCTCGGCTAGACCAAAGAGCGTATCCCCAGGCTGAATCGTCAATGTAGCGCTGCGAGAGGACGCCCCGCCACTCGCCAAATTAGATGACACATTGTTTGACTGTGTGACAGCAGGCTGTGTGACAACGGGCTGTGCTGCAACGGGCTGGCGCAGCAGAGGGACTGAGCGACCGTTTGTATGGGCCCCCGTTGTAAAAACAGCCACATAAATCGTGCGTCCACTGGTTGGGTCCACAACAGAACCAACCCCAAATTCTTGCCAGTGAGAGCCTAAAATATTATTGCGATGAATGGGACTGTTCATCCACCATTTCAGCGCACTCGTCGCGTTGACAGCCGAAACCCAGTTTTCACTTGTCCAGCCGTCCACCAGATAGCCCGTACGGTTCACACGATCCCCCACGCGGCTGCCGTCCGTACCAATATGACTCCAGTTGCCGTATGTAATCATATCGAGCGCATGCATTTGAGCAGCCTGCTGCAAAAGTGGGTGAGCCGTTAATGGTGGCAGGTTTGCGCTCAAGCGGATCTGATTAATTTGAGATGGCACACTTGCTGTCTGTGGAGACTGCTTCACCGAAGCAAGAGGCTGCGCCCGAGCAGGCAGAGACGTTCCAAAAAATACGACAAAAGCAAGCAACATAGCCTCTGTTAGCTGTCTGACATGATCACCATTCAAAAAAATTCTGTCGCAAGAAATTTTGTCGCGCTGGACAAAGCTTGCCTTAATCCGTTCTGTCCGCATCCGTTCTGTCCGTATCTGTTGCGTCTGTTGCGGACATGACAAAAAAGATTCTTGGAAAAGTGCAAGCTGCTTCATATGAGTTAAAAAGGGCATATTGCGCGCTGTGTCATCCATATAAAATGGATGACAAACACTTATAAGGTTTTGGGATATATTCATTAGATGATTGGGTGTACGTTTGCAGAATCAAAACATAAATTGTGTACATTTTACAAAATATAGTGACAAACAAAACGTCAAATAATCATAACAGAGAGCTACAAAATAGGGCAATTTTCTAAGTACCTTGACGCTGGTATGTGAGCCTGCTATAATTTAGTTAGATATATTGTAAATTATTAATTTCGTGATATTGGTTTTGCCGCGCGGATATAGAGATTTTCACACACAGCCGACCTAAGCAAATATTTTGTACCGCAATGTACCATAATCACACAGCCCCTGGTGGAGTGGTAAATAAATAAGATGGGCAATTCTGATTTGTTCAATAATAAAGAAAGTAGCGGCACCTTACAGTGGTCTACGGGCAATACTGAAGATGGTGCGGCTGAGGGTAAAGAAGTTGAGAATTTTGAATCCGAATCAATGACGTCGGATATGGAATTATTTACTCAATACCTTGACCAAGAAGTTGACTTTGGCCGACCAGAACGAGGCGACCTACGCGAAGGGACCATTGTTGAAGTTCGGCCTCACGAAATTTTAATCAATGTTGGATTAAAACGTGATGGCGTTATTCCAAATTCTGATTTGCAAAAACTAGAGTCTGGAGTAGTCGATACATTAGAAGTAGGCCAAACTATTACCGTTATGGTTACGCATTCTGATGACTCTGATTTTACCTTTAGTATAGCCGAAGCGTTACAGCAACAAGATTGGATCGATGCTCAAGAGCTGCTTGATAATGGTGGCATTACAACGCAACAGTGCATTGGCTATAACAAAGGGGGGTTGACTGTAGAGTTTAATAACTTACGCGGATTTGTCCCAGCTTCTCATGTTATGGATATGCCTCGCAACCTTTCAGAGGAAGCGCGTCGTATGGAGCTTGACAGTCGTGTTGGCACCGAGATGCGGCTAAAAGTGATCGAAGTTGAGCGCCGGAGACGACGTTTAGTTATGTCTCAAATGTTGGCCGAACGGGAATATCGTCAAGGACGAAAAGAGGAGTTGTTCAATACGCTCAAGGTTGGAGATGTTGTTAAGGGCGAAGTACATGGCCTGCGCCCCTTTGGTGCCTTTGTGGACATAGGTGGAGCGGATGGACTTTTGCACGTCAGTGAAATTGATTGGAGCCCCGTTGCTCATCCACAAAATGTTTTAAAACGTGGAGATAAACTCGATGTACAAGTCATTCGGCTAGATCCCGAGAAGCAGCAAATTGCGCTCAGTCGCAAACGTTTGTTGCCAAATCCGTGGGATAATGTCGAAGAGCACTTTCAGGTTGACTCTATTGTGTCGGCAAAAATCACGCGCATCGTCGACTTTGGGGCATTTGCACAGCTTACACCGGGGGTCGAGGGGCTCGTCCATATTAGTGAAGTTGCAGACATCTCCGTTGCCGAACCACTGAAGACTATCAAATCGGGTGATGTAGTAGATGTGAAAATTCTGCGTATTGATCCAAAGCGACAGCGTGTTGGATTAAGTATTCGTCAAGCATTGGGCGTCTTAATCCCAGACGACACCCCAAACGAAGTTGCCGATGAACCATCAGCAGAATCTACAATTGATGAATCCGCAACAGAGACACTATCTGACGAACAAGTAGATGACGAAACTATTGGAACCGATATCGTTGAAGAAAGTGACGAATAGCAGCACTATCAATTTGAGTGGTTTGAGCGAATTTAGTTTTTAAACATCGCTATAGCAAGTTGTCTCTATTTTTTAGACATAGACGATTCTGTAGAGTATAATGTTAGGCTGTTGCTAAGTTACACCTAGAAATTTGTAAAGGGGGTGAGTATAAATGAGCGTAGAATTACAATCAGGGGAAGGCCAAGATAGCATTCTCAAGCGATTCCGAAAAGCGGTAGCAGAATCTCGTATATTGCCAAACGTTCGCCAAAAACGATGGTATACATCGAAAAGCGAAATTCGACGAATCAAAAAGCAGAAGGCAATCCGCAAGGCCCGCCGAACAACGCAATTTGACTGATAGAACCTATATCTCTCGATGTAAACCATGTATGAAATTTTTCGGCAACTGCCGCTAGTTTTATCCGTTGCATTTGATTGAGATAGAAAAGTTTGTTTGTGTCTTTAATAGAAAATGACAGGGCAAACTCAATAATTAAAATTTATAGACATAAATGGAGTTGTATGGCTGAAGAGACTGTAGAGTATTCGGGAACCGTAATAGAATCGCTGCCGAACACAATGTTTCGCGTCGAGCTAGAGAATGGGCATAAAGTTCTTGCCTATCTTTCTGGAAAGATGCGTAAGTTTTATATTCGGATTTACCTTGGTGATAAAGTAAAAGTCGAGATGAGTCCTTACGATCTAACTCGTGGCAGGATTACTTATCGGATGCGTTCTTAAGCATTGTGCGGTACAAGTGCTGCGTGTGTAGAGGATGGGCATGTAAAGTCGGATTAAACAATTAACGCTCGTATAGGCGGTAAACTGAAACTGCGCTAGTTGTCATTTGAAAATATGGGCAGTTTTCAGCCGCATACCGATATGAACTATGACTATTATGGTAAACATAGCAGTGGGTTTATAGTTGGTTGTAATTAAGCATTGTGGGTTATTGAATAGATAGCGCTAGCAGTTCTCTACAAGCCATTTCAATTAACGCATAAAAAAAAGGGGGTGTAAGCTTAAGTGCTGTCACCTCTTTTTTTTATTGGAATCGTCGTATCTTCTCAATAAACTAGGGTGCAAATAGCGCAGACTGAGCTTTGCACACAGTGCAAACAGTCGAAGCCAAGCGATCACCGCTACTTATTGAAAAGATACGAATTATTTATCTTATTTTATTACTGAATAACGTCAGTATTATATCGGTAGCGGTAAAGCAACCCAGATTCTGGCAGCCAACTCTGCGCCGAGTATCTGCGTAAACGAATCCAATCCAGTACCATTTTTGTTAACGTGATTTTTATTGCTATTGTTGGTGTCGATATTATTTTTGTTGTTATGGTTTGTATCGGTGCTATCCATGTCTCTATTATTTGTATCGATACTACTCATATTGATATTACTTGTATTGTTTTTTGCAATCTCGAGCGTCACGGGGCCATTAAAGGGTTCTTTCGTAACCAATTTCACTTGGCTGCCAGGTATAATAGAACGCTGCCCCAGGTAGCGTAAAACTAGGGCATCATCCGACGCAACCCGACGAATCGTACCTTCTTGTCCCAAATCCATGCTGTTGAGTAGATGTAATTTCTCTATAGGCATAACACCATCTTTCGATGGTATCGGGTCACCATGAGGGCAGTGAGTGGGGTATGCACAAAGCTCATCCATTCTATCTTCAAAGGCGCTGCTAATTGCGTGTTCAAGTCGATGAGCTTCCACATCAACCTGATCCCAAGTAAAGCCTAACACTTGCAGTAAAAAAACCTCTAACAGACGGTGGCGGCGAATCATTTGCACCGCAGCCAAACGGCCTTGTTCTGAAAGTCGAATGCCGTCATTATGTGATCGATCGATAAAACCGGATTCTTCAAGACGTTTCAACATACTGCTTGCCGCTGCTGGTGACACGTGCATCTTCTCTGCAAGCATAGATGTAGTCACTTTTACTGAGCCAAATTGCAAGTCATTGCTTAACTTATAGATTGCGGTTAAATAATCGAGCATACCATCAGTAGTAATGCCGCAAAATGTTTCCATACTAGCGTCCTGAAGCTACATAATCATATTGCTTAAACGAATATAAGACGATGATGAAGCTGTAAATTTATCTTTTAGAATGGCCTAATCTAAAACAATTTGAATATTATATCAAGATATATGTGCTAATTTTTATAAAGTATTCTAGAATTATTATGTAATTATATATCGGAGTCGCTTCATTTCCTAATTTTGGCCCATTTTTAGGCTGGTGTATTACGCTCTTTTTTTATATCTTAGGGGGTATCATCTCAACATTCGGGGTGTGGATAACAGCGACTGAACTTTGTACTGAGCACTTCGCGAAGCGGACACCCCTACTTATTGAGAAGGTACTTTAGAGGTACAGAAGGAGCATTCTTTAAATGCTGCTCTTGAAATAGAGCAGTCGCGCAAGAAAACATTTTCTCCTGCTAATCTATTTCGGCTGCCCCCAAATAATTTGTGCATAGCAGCCGACATTTTAAATTAACAAAGACAATCACCCATATCAAGGATTCTTCATGAGTTCTTCCGGAAGTAAAACAAAGAGCACCTCTAGTAGCAGCAAATCCATCAAGCAGGGTGACAGGATGTCTATCCTTCAAGCTGGTTGCGAGCAATTAAATTTTCCACTTACCTCCCTTCAGGTCGATCAATTTGAGCGATACTATCATGAACTGGTGGAGTGGAACAAAAAATTTAACTTAACCGCTATTACGGACTACGAAGAATCTCAAGTAAAACATTTTCTGGACAGCCTCGTCAGTTTGCCGATTATAGCAGAGGAGCTACAGGAGACTGTTCCACTAACGACTTCACCCACGTTTTTGGATATAGGTACCGGCGCAGGGTTCCCCGGTATTCCTATAAAGATTGCATCCCCTAAAATTTCCGTCACTCTTGTGGATGGAACTAACAAAAAAATTCGCTTTTTGGAGCATATAGTTGCTAAGCTTGTTCTGCAAAATGTGCAGATTATTCAAGGACGGGCCGAAGAAATCGGTCGGCAAGATTTGGAGCATATAGTTGCTAAGCTTGTTCTGCAAAATGTGCAGATTATTCAAGGACGGGCCGAAGAAATCGGTCGGCAAGAAATGCATCGTGAACAGTACGATTTAGTAACAGCGCGTGCTGTGGCACCACTTAATACACTTGCTGAATATTTACTGCCATTAACGCGACTGAACGGGCTTGCGATTATATTTAAGGGTGGAAATGCCGCACAGGAGTTTATAGATGCTCGTAAAGCAATAGAGGTATTAGGCGGGGAGGTAGTTCGTATGGCACCTGTAAAGGTACCATTCCTTAATCAAGAGAGATTTGTAATTCTAATCAAAAAGGTCAAACGTACGCCAGAGCGCTATCCACGTGGGCAGGGGCTTGCACGTAAATCCCCCATACAGTAGGGAATCGGTAGACCGCAATGGATACAAAGGGTGGTATCCGCGTTCCGGAGATGAACCATAAAAACAGATCAAAAATGGCCTGATCGTTGCGTTGGCCCATTTGCGGATTGTGTATACGAAGGTTGCACTTTACCATTGCTTCTATTGAGACTGTCCCATATTGTGCATCAGGGGTGTTGGAATACTTAATCAGACGAAGTTATTTACCCACTTTGTGGTACAGTCTCCTTTTATTTGTCAGCCTCATTTTCTAGCATACTACCATTCATCGCCTCTTCACTATCATCCAAATAAAAAGTCATATGTTGAAAGTAAATTACAGGATCGATATATTCGACTCGCACATGAGGCGGTGCATTTAATGTAAGTGGTGCATAGCAAAGAATGCTCTTGATACCAGCCTGAATCAACACATCGGCTACAGTTTGTGCAGCATGTGCAGGAATCGCCAACGTAGCGATTTGACAGTTCGTTTCTTTGATAACTTCGGCAACTCTATCGAAGGACTCTACTTCGAGATCGCCAAGCTTTGTCCCGATTTTTGTCTCATCGCTGTCGAATACGGCGACAATGCGAAAACCACGGTGCTCAAAACCATCGTAGCTAGCTAGTGCATGCCCTAGATAGCCAGCACCAACGAGCACAATTGGCCAAACACGGTCTACCTGTAGGATTGTGGCTAATTGTTTGCACAAGTAGGAGATGTTGTATCCCGTACCCTGCTTGCCAAACTCACCAAAGTGGCTCAAATCTTTTCGGATTTGGGCAGAGCTAATACCTAGTCGTGTGCCTAATTCTTGGCTTGAAGTAACCTCCTGTCCAGCGCTAGCAAGTTGCTCTAATGTACGCAAATAGACTGGCAGTCGTCCGATTACGATATCAGGAATTGACTCTTTGTAATTTGTATTCTGTGTAGGTACGGCAGCGTTCTCAGCAGAAGATAAAATGTTGTCGATCATTAGCCTCTATACGATATAAGAATAAACGATTAAGAGCAAACGGTACAGAACGTGAGAAAATGCTTGTCTAATGCTTGTCTAACGTCCTGTAGCCTCCTGATTATTGAGACTGTGCCACAAAGTGTGTAAATGGCTTGGTCTTGTTAAGCAACCTAACGCCGTTCACACATTTTGTGGCACAGTCCCTGATCATCGGTAACTTAGTTTTCCGCTGCGGCTGTTTCTGTTGATTTAACCGTCTCCATTGTATTGCGCTGAGGAAGACAATAGCCTTGACCACGCACTGTAACCACATAGCGCGGGTTTTCTGGGTCCGGTTCGATTTTGCTACGTAAGCGCCGCACATGTACCCAAAGCGATTCGACCGTTCCACGTCGCACAGGATCCCACGCTTTGGCTAACAAAAAGCCAGGGGAAAGAACACGGCCACGGTTATTGTAAAGGATATGCATTAACCGATTCTCGGTCGGCGTCAAAGTTAGCTGTTCATCACCTATGACGGCATACTGCTGAGCAAAGTTAATCCGCAGCGAATCATCGACAACCAGTTCAGGATCGACTAACTGATCTGATGCAACACGCAACAATATGCGGCGGATGCGAGCAAGCAACTCGGAGAAGGCAAAGGGTTTTGTGATATAATCCTCTGCAAACCGATTTAATCCCTCTACTTTTGTATCCGTATCAGAAAGAGCAGATAGGAAAACGATTGGAATGTCTCCCATACGACGCAATTCGTTTGCGACCGCAAATCCATCCATGCCCGGCATCATGATGTCTAATACGACTAAATTGGGAAGACCCTCGTGCTGTACGACTTCTAATGCTTCCGTCCCGCTATTTGCCGTATAAACGGTGTAACCTTCTCGCTGTAGACGCAAATTTAGCATTAAACGAGTGTCAGCAGCGTCATCAACTACTAGGATTCGTTTCGGTTCGGCAAGATTCAAAACCGCTTGTTCATCCGTCATTATATCTTCCTTTGGGTTTTCGGTACCAGCTACAAATTTTCATTATTATCTATGGCATATCTATGGCGTAGCGGCAGAAATCAGATACAACTTTCATTCGTTGCTCTGTCTGAATTTTTAACAGATTATATGTTTTCAACGAGTCTTAAGTTTATCACATATTGTATAAAATATAGAGTTTTCGGTATAGATCATTAATATGTTACTTAAACTCTACCAGCTTCACTATGTTATCTACCTTACAACATTCTATTACAATTGTACGCAAAAATGTAGAATATGTAACTTTATTTGAAGTTTGGTTTACTTTAGATGTAATACATACTTTGTTACATGTTTTAAACCAAATAGTGGCATATACTACTGATATAATTGCATTTTGACTAAAACTATTTCACAGTTAGGAACCATATCCAATCCAAGAACATTCAAATAAGAGTCCAATAAGTATTCCTTTGCGCGAAGCTGCAAGAAGGCAGCCATGCCAGAGTCTGTTTGAGGATATTTTTATCAGAGGGAACATTGGGCTTATTTGAACGCTCTTGCTACTAAATCAGGAAAACTTAATGAAGACTAGGTTTAAACGGCATTTTGCCACAACAATTTTGACGACAGTTCTTATGGCTTTTGCTTTTTCTGCCGGAACCGTTACTGGATATATAGCACGCCCTGCACTTGCAGCGGAAGAACCTGCCGAGTTTAGTATCTTTTGGGAAGCATGGGATTTAGTCTTAGAGTACTTTGTTGATCAAGATAACATTGACTTTAAATTAATGACCTATGGCGCGATCCAAGGGATGCTCGATACGCTGGGTGATGAGAATCATACCGCTTTCTTGCCACCACAGGCAGCAGAACAGGCAAACAGCAGTATGGATGGATCGTTTGAGGGGATTGGTGCGTATGTGGGGACGGAAAATGGCTACTTTACCATTGTGGCTCCGATTCTTGGTTCACCAGCCGAAGAAGCGGGTATTCTTGCTGGCGATGTTGTTTTTATGGTAGATGGTGAGGAGATAACCGGGCAGCCACAGTGGGAGGTTATTCAAAAGATTCGTGGCCCCGCAGGCTCAACAGTTGTCCTAAATGTTTTACACCCCGAAGCTGAGGATCCAGTAGATGTCTCGATTACTCGTGGGCGAATTGATATTGAAAGCGTGCTGTGGGCACCCATTCCCGATACCAATTTAGCGTATGTACAGATTACACAATTTGCTGGGGATACGAGTCGAGAGTTGCGTATTGCTCTGGATGAGATAAATGAACAGCCGGAACAAGTTGAAGGGATATTATTGGACTTGCGCAACAATCCAGGTGGCCTCTTAAATCAAGCGCTTTTGATTGGCAGCCAGTTTATTGAAGAAGGGGAAGTTATTCTGCATGAGCGTGATGCGCAGGGCAACATGAATTCGTACGAAGCCAGAGGTGGGGGAGAAGCGCGGGAAATCCCGATGGTTGTAATGGTCAACGAGGGGTCGGCTAGTGCTGCCGAAATTTTAGCAGGTGCATTACGTGATAATGGACGAACTAAGATTGTGGGCGAGACGACGCTTGGTACGGGGACCGTGTTGCGGCCATATACATTGAGCGATGGGTCTGTTCTGCGCTTGGGCGTAACAAACTGGCTGACGCCGAATCAAAAGCTGATAAAGGGGCAGGGGATTAAGCCAGATGTGACGATTAGCCAAGATGCCGCAGTCGAAATGATGAGCAGCTTCGGATTACAAGATGCGGACGCCAACACATTGAAAGAGAGCGAGGATCGCCAGTTTCGTATCGGCCTGATTTTGCTAAAGGCTCGGGCGGCGAAGTAGCAGTCACAAAAGAGGTGGGAATATTGTGTGGCTTCAAGCTGCACAATATTCCCACCTCTTCTTTATTTGTAAAGAAGCTGGTAAGGACAACCCAAAAATTTAGATTTGATAATGTACTGAGTGAGACAATACGATTATTCTGAGGGAATGTATAAGAAGTTTTCTTTAATGTATGTTTCTACTGCACTTGGCACCTGATAGCGAATGGGCAATCCAGCACGTGTCCGTTTGCGCAATATGCTGCTAGATATCTCGAGTTCTGGCATGTCTAGCAAGACGATGCGTTCACGCACGCCGGGGAGTTCTGCCTCTAGCTGCTGCCAATCTATTTCTACATCGTGACGGTTTAGCACAACCAATCGACAATTTTGTACCAGCCACATTGGTTGATGCCAAGTAGGCAAGTCACGTAAGCTGTCCAATCCCATTAGGAAGAACAATTCACAAGAATTCCCGTGAGCTGCCTGCAATAAGCGCAGCATATCCGCTGTGTAGTGGGGCCCAGGTCGGTCGGCGTCGATGCGGCTAACGACGGCATGTAGATTATCGCTAATCGCGTGCTCGATCATCGCCACTCGCTGATCCACGGGCGTCATTTCTCGGTCTTGCTTGTGAGGTGGATCCGCGGCAGGAACGAGAAAGACGCGGTCTAGCTTAAGTTGAAACCGCGCCTCTTCCATTAGGATTAAATGTCCAATATGAATCGGATCAAAAGAACCGCCGAAGACACCAAGCCTAGTTAGTCCAGTCTGAGTTAGCCCAGTCTGAGTTAGCCCAGTCTGAGTTAGCCCAGTCTGAGTTAGCCCGGGTTGAGTAAGATGCTCAGTCATCAAGTGCGTTCTCATACCCCCAAACCATCTCCATGTCACCAACCTCGACGATGTCGTCGTCTTTGATGCCCATCTCCTCTAGCTTTGCTGTGATGCCCATTGCGCGCAAGATTCGTTGAAAACGGAGCGTAGATTCATAATAAGTCCAGTTTGTCATTTGGACAACTCGTTCGATGCCGACACCTTCAACGCGGTAAACGCCTTCTTCAGTTATTTCAATCTCAAAAGCATTCTCGTCCACAGCAGGGGTGATTTCGGGCAGCTCTTCGGCTGGTTCGATAATGTTTTCGGGCAGTGCATCTAGCAGTGCCTTCACCTCATAGAGTAGCTGCTGTACATTCTCTTGGGTGACTGCGCTAATCGCCATAGTAGGCTGGCCTAGCGATTTCATTTTGGCTTCGACCTCGGGCCACTGTTCGCGAGCGTGCGGAAGATCCATCTTGTTGAGAACGACAATTTGCGGGCGCTCTGCCAGTTGTGGGTTGAAGAGAATTAGTTCTTGGTTAATTGCCTCATAATCACCCAACGGATCGGGACTGTCGCCATTTAATAGATGAATAAGCACGCGCGTGCGCTCGATATGACGCAAGAAATCTAGCCCTAAGCCAATGCCTTCGTGCGCGCCCTCCATCAAACCCGGAATATCGGCCAATACTATTTGGTCGTGATCAACTTCGGCAACGCCTAAATTGGGTACA
>Ga0209303_1001975_pt1 | contig 11437 bp, 10 predicted proteins | sample SidtaG_3_FD_187449 | JGI IMG/M metagenome (GOLD analysis project Ga0209303, IMG submission 187449) | Marine algal microbial communities from Sidmouth, United Kingdom - Sidmouth_Asex1 metaG (SPAdes) (version 2) | ecosystem: Host-associated > Algae > Red algae > Unclassified | place: Sidmouth... | reverse complement strand
TGCCTTTATGCCCTCCGGGTGCAGCCGATCGCGGCGCGCCGGGTGCGCTGTTCGGGCTCGCTCGACGCCTCGGAATGTTCGGCCTCGACAGCAGCGGCGCACCTGGCGCCCGGACCGCGTCCGGCGGGGGTCACGCGGGCGCGGTAGCGACTGTTGGGAGCGAACACGCCGTGGAAGCGCGTGAGGTTTACCCGTGGCTTCGGGACGAGCGCGGCGAGTCGGGCGATGAAGTCCAGCGGCTCGAGGACGACGTGAGTGGTGCCGTCGCGCCAGCTGCTCAGGATGGTCGCCGGGCTCGAGACGGTCAGCGGCGGGGAGATCCGCATCGACGGGGTGCGCGTCAACGAGACCGAACCGAAGGACCGGGACATCGCGATGGTGTTCCAGACCTATGCGTTGTACCCGCATATGAGCGTGTTCGACAACATGGCCTACGGGCTGAAGATCGCCAAGGTGCCGAAGGCCGAAATCCGCTCGCGCGTCGAGGAGGCCGGTCGGCTCCTCGCGCTCGACGATTTCCTCGAACGGAAGCCGAAGGCGCTCTCGGGCGGGCAACGCCAGCGCGTGGCGATGGGTCGGGCGATCGTCCGGCAGCCGCGCGTGTTCCTGTTCGACGAGCCGCTCTCGAACCTCGACGCGCTCCTTCGGGTGCAGATGCGGCTCGAGATCCGTCGATTGCAGCGCCGTCTCGGCATCTCCTCCCTCTACGTCACCCACGACCAGGTCGAGGCGATGACGCTCGCCGACCGCCTCGTCATCATGAACGCGGGCGTCGCCGAGCAGATCGACACGTTGATGGCGATCTACGATCGGCCGGCCTCGCGCTTCGTCGCGGGGTTCATCGGCTCCCCCGGCATGAACTTCCTCGACGGCGCGCTCGATGCCGACGGCACCGCGCTACGCCTCGACGGCGGCACGGTGATCCGTCTGCCGCCGAGCCTCTCCACGGTCGCCGCCGGTCGCGACGTGCAGCTCGGCATCCGGCCCGAGCACATGGCGCTCGCGCGAGCGGAGGAGGCGACGTTCGAGCTCGAGGTGCTCACCGTCGAGACCCTCGGCGCCGACACCCTCGTCCACGGCCGGGTGCCGGGATCGTCGGAGGCCGTTCCCGAAAGCGTCGTCGCCGGAGCGGCGAGCTCCATCGCGATGCGCCTGCCCGGGGCCGCCCGCCTGCGCGACGGGGAGCGCATGCCGGTGCGCGTGGACCCCGCCGCCTGGCACCTCTTCGACACGGCGAGCGGCCAGCGGATCGAAGGCGTTCGTGCAGACATGACCGACGCATGAATACCGCTTGCATTCTCCGTGAAACGGAGTAAGAAGTGACCCGTCGGCAGCTGCCGTCGCTCACTCGATACGTTCGACTCCCACGATGAAAACCCTCCTTGCCGTCGCCATCGGCGCGATCCTCGTCAGCGCCTGCGGTAGCTCAGGAAACGATGATCCGGTCATGTCCGACACACCCGATGCCGCCGCTTCGGGCGACCTTGACGCCGTTACGACGGGCGACTCCGATACCGGCGCGACCGGCGATTCGGATACCGTCACGACGGGCGACTCCGATGTCGCCACGTCCGACGACGGCGCGTCGTCTCCGGCGTCCGGCGATCCGGACGTGCTGGCGGACGCCACTCCGGCATCCGGTGACGGGACGTCGGCTTCGGGCGACGGCGCGGCGCCGACCGGATCGGTTTCCCCGGGCACGGATCCGGCGGCGCCTGCCGACACCGGCGTCGAGGCGACGATCACCGCCGACAACTACACCGACGTGCTCGCCGACGTGTTCGACACCTTCACCGGCAACAACTACGCCTCGTCGATCTTTCCGCTGCCCGGCATCACGCCGGACCTCCCGAACGAGGATTATTTCGCCCTCGTGTCCGAACAGGGATCGCTGCCGATCGCCTGCACCAACGGCGGCACGGCCGTCTACACGCCGCGCTCGTTCGGCGAGAGCACCGGCATCGTAGACGACTGGACGCTCGACGGCTGCCAGGCGGGCGCACGCGTGGTCGACGGCGTGGTGACGACGACCCAGGGGGCGGGCAGCGGCGCGCTGTACATGTTCGAGTCGACGGGCATCACCGCCGAGTCGCAGGACGAGAGCGTCTCGTTCGAGGGTTCCATGAGCTATCTGCCGACCGGCTTCCGCGGCAGCATGGCGCTCGAGTGGAACGCGACCGTCGCGATCCTCGCGCTCGTGAGCGGTGACGACACGCTTCAGTTGAGCGATCTCGAGACACGGTACTCGTACGGCTTCATCGGCAACGGCGACGTGGGGGCCAACCTCGACGGTGGTTTCACGATGACATCGTCCGCCACCGGCCTTCGTCCGGTGACCGTCGAGGTGACGGAGGCGCTGTCGCGCGGTACCGTCACTCCGCCCGAAGCGGAGCTCAACACGCTCGGTCTGGACGACTTCACGTTCCAGGAGGGGACGCTTCTCGTCACGGCCGAGGACGGCAACATGCTCGAACTCGACGTCGACAACGGTGATCCCGCGACGGCACGGGTCACGATCACGACGAACGGGCAGGAAGAGGAGATCGTGGCCGACTGGAGCGTCTTCGCACCGAACCTGCGCTTTGCCCGCGACGGCCGACTGATCACGGAAGCCGGTAACTTCTGATATCGGCGACGGGGGCGGGACCGGAGACACGGTCCCGCCCCTCGCGACGTTCGCCGACCCTCAGAGCGCTGTCCGGCGATTCACCGCACCGTACCGTACCGCCTCGCACCGCCTCGCACTACGTCGTACCGCATCGCACTCTCGGCGTTCGCCGATCAGCGTTCGAGGTCGTCGAGGTAGAGCCTGTAGAGCCTGTAGAGCAGCGGCCGCATGATCGAGTTCACCGGGCTGCCGTCCAGAGGGCCGGTGTCGACGTCGAACACCATCGAGGCGAGCAGCGACTCGTCGCTGAGCGCCCTGGTCGGAACGTCGACCGGGTAGTCGTCCGGAAGCGGCGCGCCGTTCCTCGCCATGTTGAAGCCCCAGATGCCGAACGACGGCAGGGCGGTGTTATAGCTCGTGACGGAGTCGAACACGTCGTCGAGCGTCGCCTCGATCGACCAGAACACTCGGCGGGTGTAGAACGGCGAGGAGCTCTGCGTGACGACGACCGCGCCGGGGCTCGTGCGGCGTTTCACCATCGTGTAGAACTCGCGCGGGGTATAGGAACGATAAAGGGCCTCCTGCCCCGGATTCGAAGCGCCATGGTGGCACGGTAGCGTGCCGTTCGGCGCCGCAGGGAGCGGTTGGGACACAGCCCGGGGTGGAGAGGGCGGTGCGCAGCGCTCGATGAAGGCGCGACGTTCGGGCCGAACGCTCCCGATGGGTACCGGCCTCGCTCGGCAGCGGCTGCGCAGGCACGAGCTCAAGCCGAGGCGGCGCTTCGGCGTCTTCATGCCCTCCGGGTATTCATGCCCTGCGGGTGCTTGTCGGCGTCGGGAGGGTGGGGCTTGGGCTCGGCCCTCGGCCTCAGTGGCACGGTGCCCGGGCCGCTCGCTCAGCCGAGAGGCGACAGCGGCGGGGGTGCGCGAGAGCGCGGCGCGCGCGCTTCGCCCGCGCCGCTCGCCGAACCGCTCGTGCGCCGGTGCGCGAGGATCTGTGATGCGTGCCGTGGTTGAAGAGGTGAACCACCAGCGCCTGCTTCGGCTTGCAGATGCTCCGGTTCGCGGCGGTCGAGAACCACGTGAGTTCGCCGTCGAGCCAGATCGGCTCCAGGCGCGCCGCCCACTCCGTGACCACGAGGTCCATCGCGGTACGCGCCGAGCAGTAGTCCGACCAATTGTCGGTCTCGCCGATGGATTCCCGGATCGACGCCGTTCGCGGCATTCCGGTCTCGGCGAAGCGGTGCATCCAGATGCGATCACCCCAGAGCAGGTGATTCAGCGTCGCCTGGATCGAACCGAAGAATGCGCCTCGTTCCGCCTGTCGCGCCGAGTCCTCGATCGCATCGGCCGATTCCATGACGTTCGCGTTCTGCCAGGCGGAATACCGGGCCATCGTTCGAATGTAGTCGGTGTCCTCGCCGGCGGTTCAGGGCGCGCCTCGGTCAGGTTGGAGTATGCGGCGCGATGCTCTCGTGCGTCCGAAGTAGCGCGCGACGATCCTGCTTTCTCTTGCAGGTTTCCGATCCGTTTCGCTCGCTCTCGCAGCGGTCACTTCACTGTCCACCGGGTCCTCCTCGCGATCACGGTTGCAAGGGCTCGTCAGCGCAGCACCCGCGCGATGTTCAGCGACCCGAACACCTGCGTGGCGAGACTGGTGCGGTACGCCTTCGTGCGCAGCGCGTGGGTGTAGGCCACGCGCCACCTGCCGAGCGCGACCAAGACCCCGGCTCGCACGTCCGCGATCAGCGGCTCGGCGTCCACGTCGGGCGCGCGCGAGGTGTCCGCGTCCAGTGTCGTGTCCCAGGCAACGGCTCGAGCACCGATGCCGACGTGCGCGTAGCGCGCGTTCGCGGGCGCGAAGACGGCGGCGAAGTCCGGTGCACCGGGCACGGTGTCGGGCGGACCGACCGTTCGGGTGGTGCCGCGGCCGATGCGCAGCGACGCGCCTGCGTGCACGTAGCCCATGACGGTGCCGAGAGCGGCGCCGGCGTGCGTGCCCAGATCGAGCTCGCCCCCTGTCGAGAGGCTGCGGCGCAGCGTCGAGACATCCCTGCGGAACCCCAGCTGCAGCGCTGCCCGATCGTCGCGTTCCGAATCCCAGCCGTTCACGGGCGCGGATCCCGAGGCCTCGTGCAGGAAGCGCTGCACGTCCTCCGCCCGGGAGGATGGGCCGAGCACCCCGATCGAGGCGTACCGCGTCCAGGTGCCCTCGTGCACGATGGTGGCGCGAGCGGCGGACAGCTGCAGCCAGCCGGCATAGGGGCGCTCCCCGTTGGGGGGACGCGTCGCGTCCGTGTCATCGGGCGTCCAGGCGTCCTGGGCGAGGGTGAACAGCGTGTGCTCGCCGTGCGAACCGGATGAGCTTGCGGGCGACCATGCGAGGCGGGTCGCGCCGGTGAAGTCCCGGTCGGTCCCCACTAACAGGTCGTTGTCGTGTTCGAACGCGAATCGCGCCGGTCGCGCGGGCGATGCGGTAGCGGCCGCTGCCCCCGACCCCGACCCCGACCCCGACTCCGACTCCGACTCCGACTCCGACTCCGACTCGATGGGCGCTCGGGCGGCGACCGCGGCGGGCATGACGTCGGACGCCGTATCGTGGGCCGGCGCGCTGTCAGCCAACGCGTTGTCGGCACCGAGCGCGTTTCCAAGCGACACGCAGCACAGCGCACAGGCGAGGCGGACGAGCCACGCGCGGCGACATGCACGTGCCTCTGCCTCATGGACACGCCCCGACTCGCCATGGACTTGTCCTCGTCTTCCGGAGGCGCCTTGCCCGTCCAGCGGCGACAGGCGCATGTGCCTTCGAGCGGTCACCGATACACACACACCGAGTTGGAGAAGGAGGTAGACCTTCGCAATTGCGGTGCCGCATAAGGACGAGCTCCACCGCGAGACCTTTCATCAACGTCCATCACTCGGCGTTGCCGCCCACCAGGCTCGTCCACACCGGTTCGGTCACGGCGTCCGAGGCATCTCGCAGGCGATAGAGCCGTATCTCGAGCGCGATGCGCCAATCCGGCTCGCCGGTCAGCGTCAACAACCCCGACTCCAGATCGGGCGCGACCAGGCTGCGCGGCAACCATGCAACCCCGACGCCTTCGCGCGCCCGGATGCGCAGCGCACCCGCCATCGTGTTCTCGTACACCGCCTGCAGTCGCTCGGTGACGCCGAGCGCGCCGAGCAGCGGTTCGACGTGCGCGGTCACCGAGGCGGCGCTGCCGTAGCGCAGCCACGGGATCGGGCCCGGCGTGTCCGCGTCGAAGCGGAAGCGCGGCTCGCCGGCGGCGTCCGGTTGGCACACGGGCACCAGCGTGTCGCGGCCGATCGCGGTCGATTCGAGCGAGGGGAGGCCGGACACGCCGTCCGACTGGCGGCTGCGATAGGCGATCAGGAAGTCGATGTCGCCCGCGGCGAGCGCCTCCACGCAACTGGGCAAGTCGTCGGCGCGCAGGCGCGAGATCACCGGGCCGCATCTGCGCTCGAACGTCGTCAGCCAGTCGGGGTAGAAGCGCCAGGCGATCGAGTGCGGCATGCCGAAGGTGACCACCTGGCGGTCGGGCAGGGCCAGCGCCTCGCGCACCTGCCGCCGCTCGTGCTCGATCCGCTCGAGCGCCTGCAGGCCAGCCTCCAGCATCTGCGCGCCGGCGATGGTCAGGGTCACCGGATGGCTGCTGCGGTTCACCAGCGGGGTGCCGACCCACGTCTCGAGCTGGCGGATGCGGCGACTGAAGGCCGGCTGGCTGATGTTCGACTGCGCGGCCGCCTGCGAGAAGTGCCCCGTGCGGGCGAGTCGACCGAGATCGTGGAACCAGGCGAAGTCCATCGCGTGCGGTGACTCGTCATGCGTTTTCTGCATGATATCAGCAGAACATGACATTGGATGCGGAAAGGCCCGCTCGCTAGGGTGGTGCCCACCGCTACGGAACAGACAACACATGGGCGTTGCCGCGACCTCCGATCTGCCGACCGCTTCACTCGGGCTCGAGCGTTTCCCCAGTGTCGCGTTGTGCCACCGCTCGACGCCGATCGAGGCCATGCCGCGGCTCAGCGCCGCGCTCGGCGGCCCGCAGCTCTTCGTCAAGCGCGACGACTGCACCGGCCTTGCCGGTGGCGGCAACAAGACGCGCAAGCTGGAATACCTGGTGGGCGAGGCGCTGGAGCAGGGCGCCGACATGCTCGTGACTCAGGGTGCGGTGCAGTCCAACCACGTGCGCCAGACCGCGGCGGCGGCCTGCAAGACCGGGCTCGACTGCCACGCCCTGCTCGAACGACGCGTGCCGGACCGTGCCCCGGACTACGAACACACCGGCAACGTGCTGCTCGACCGGCTGTTCGGTTGCTCGATCGAGTTCCGCCCGCCGGGTCTGGACATGAACGCCGAGGCGCAGGCGGTCGTCGAGACACTCCGGGCCGAGGGTCGGCGCCCCTACTTCATTCCCGGTGGCGGCTCGAACGCCGTCGGCGCGCTCGGTTACGCCGGTTGCGCCGAGGAGATCGTCAACGAGCAGCAGATCTCCGGTACGCACTTCGACCACCTCGTCATGGCGACCGGCAGCACCGGCACGCAGGCCGGTCTGGTGGCCGGGCTGCACGCGCTCGGCTCGGCGCTGCCGGTGATGGGCATCAGCGTGCGCCAGCCGCACGAGCGCCAGGTGAACGCGGTGCACGCGCTGACCGCCGCGACGCTCGAGAAGCTGGGTGCCGCACCGATCGATCGTGACCGCATCCTGGTGGACGCGGGCTACGTCGGTGCCGGCTACGGCCAGCCGGCCGAGTCCACGCACGAAGCCATCGCGATGCTCGCCCGCCAGGAAGGCCTGCTGCTCGACCCGGTGTATTCCGGCAAGGGCATGGCCGGACTGATCGGGCTGATTCGCGCGGGCGCCTACCGCTCCGACGAGCGCGTCCTGTTCTTGCACACCGGCGGCGCGACCGCGCTGTTCGCCTACGAAGATGCCCTGGCGGCGCAGGCGTCCGGCTGACCCTTCCATCCCCGAGTTCACCACGGAGAGCGACCCGCATGACACGACCCAACAAGACGGCGATCGGCATCGCCATGGCCTCCACGTTCGCGCTCGCCTCGACCAGTGCCTCGGCGGCCGAGTCGGTGAGCATCGGTGTACCGACCTGGACCGGTGCGCAGGCGATCGCGCACCTCCTGGCCGAGGTGGTCGAGTCGCGCATCGGTGGCGAGGCGGAGCTGGTGCCAGGCAACAACGCGACGATCTTCCAGGCGATGGATCAGGGCAAGGGAGACATCGACGTGCACCCGGACGTCTGGCTGCCCAACCAGGAGAGCTTCACCAAGCAATACGTCGACGAGGCCGGCACCGTCACGTTGTCGAGCAACCCCTATGAAGGCAATCAGGGCTTCTGCGTGACGAAAGGGTTCGCCGAGGCGAACGAGATTACCGACATCGCCGATCTCGGCCGCCCGGACGTGGCCGCCAAGATGGACAGCGACGGTGACGGCAAGGGCGAGATGTGGATCGGTGCGCCGGCCTGGGCGTCGGCCAACGTCAACGAGGTGAAGGTGCGCGACTACGGCCTGCTCGACTTCATCGAGCCGGTGCGCGCTGAGGAGGCGGTCAAGACCGCCCGCATCAAGGACGCGATCGCCAAGGACGAGGGCTACGCCTTCTACTGCTACACGCCGCACGCGGTCTGGTACATGTTCGACGTCGTCATGCTCGACGAGCCGGCCCACGACCCCGAGAAGTACAAGATGGTGCAGCCGTCCGACTCGCCGGACTGGTTCACCGAGTCGATGGTCGCCTCGAAGGACGCGCTGAAGGATGTCCAGATCGCCTGGTCCAACTCTCTCGAGGAACGATCGCCTGCCATCGCCGAGTTCTTCCAGAACTTCGCGCTCGAGGCTGATGACGTCAGCAGCTTCGCTCACGAGATCTCCGGCAAGGGGCGTGAGCCCGCCGAGGTGGCGAAGGAGTGGGTCGAGGCCAACGGCGAGCGCGTGGACGGCTGGCTCGGGCTGTAAGGACCGCCTTGCGGTATAGCCGACCCGAACAGCGTCCATGATCGACGTCGCGAACGTCTGGAAGCTCTTCGGCGCGCGCAGTGCTCCGGCCCTCGAGGCGATTCGTCGCGAGGGTCTGGGCAAGGCCGAGGTACTGGAACGCTTCGACGTCGTGGTCGGTGTCGCCGACGTCAGCCTTCAGGTCGAGCGCGGCGAGATCTTCTGCATCATGGGCCTGTCCGGCAGCGGCAAGTCCACGCTGGTACGGCACTTCAACCGCTTGCTGGACCCGACCGCCGGTAGCATCACCATCGAGGGCACCGACGTCACCGCCCTCGCGCCGAAGGCTCTGCGTGAATTCCGGAACCGGAAGATCGGGATGGTGTTCCAGAACTTCGCGCTGCTGCCGCACCGCTCGGTCATCGACAACGTGGCCATGCCGCTGGAGATCCGGGGCATCGACAAGAACGCGCGGCTCCGTCAGGCGGCGGCGATCCTGGACGTGGTGGATCTGGGCGCCTGGGGGAACAAGTTCGCGCACGAGCTCTCCGGCGGCATGCAGCAGCGGGTGGGGCTGGCGCGGGCGCTGGCCGCCGACCCCGACGTGCTGCTGATGGACGAGCCGTTCAGCGCGCTCGACCCCCTGATCCGGCGACAGCTGCAGGACGAGTTCGTGCGCCTGTCGCACAGCCTGCACAAGACCACCATCTTCATCACTCACGACCTGGACGAGGCGGTCCGCGTCGGACACCGCATCGCGATCATGCGTGACGGTCGCGTGGTGCAGATCGGCACGGCCGAGGAGATCGTCATGCACCCGGCCGACGACTACGTGGCCTCCTTCGTCGCCGGCATCTCGCGGCTGAAGGTGCTGCGCGCGCACGCCGTGATGCAACCGCTCGAGGCGTGGCAGGCAGGCGGTCGCCCGCTGGATGCGACGACAGCCCGCTGCGACGAGAACGAGGTGCTGAGCGTGCTGATCCGCCTCGCCATCGACGACGACGCACCGATCGTCATCGAGAGCGACGGCCGAGACGTCGGCGTGGTCACGCGACGCGACATCCTGCGCACGGTCATCGAGGGAGGAGAGGTCTCATGAGCGACGAGCCCGGCACGGGAACGACCGACCCCTCGGTACTGCCCGGCGGCTCGGCCGCGGCCGACGCGCTGGCGGCCGAACGAGGGGGCCGCGTCGCCGAGTTCGTGCGCACGAAGCCTGCGTACTACGCCCGCCAGTTCGAACGCATCGGCAACCGCGCGGGCTTCACGCCGACGTTCAACCTGCTCGCCGGCCTGTTCGGGCCGATCTGGTACGGCGCGCGCGGTCTGTGGAACTGGGCGGTGGTGTTCCTGATCGTGGAGGCGATCGGCTTCGTGCAGCTCGCCCGTGGGCTATTCGGGGATCTCGGCGCCGATGCGCGCGAGAGGGTCGCCTCGATCGAGAGCACGCTGGAGCTGCGTCGCCAGCAGCTGGCGTCGGCGATCGAGAGCGGGTCGGAGAAGGTCGCGGTCTACGAGCGCACCGTGAAGTCGCTGGAAGGGAGCATCGGCGAGATCCGCCTGGACGCCGCCGCGGCCGATGCACAAGGCCTGTGGGTGGCGATGTCCGGCGTCGCGATACTGCTCGTGATCAAGCTGGTGCAGGCCACCTTTGCCAACACCGCGCTGGAGCGGCGCTTCTCGAGCTGGCTGTCGGATGCGACGCTCCGCCACGGCATGCCGGCCCGCGACATGGTGCTCGCCGCCGTGTTCGTGTCGCTGATCCTCGTCACCGCGATGCTGCATTACAGCCTGCCGGGTACGCTCGCCCTGCTCGACGAGTTCCCGACCGTGCCGTCGATCCGACTCGGGGCGATCGATGCCGTGGAGCGCTTCTTCGCGTTGGCGGTCACCCACGGCGACGCCGTGTTCGACGTGATCACACGTGGCATCCGTCTGCTGCTCGACACGCTCGAGCTGGTGTTCGTGCAGACGCCTTGGCTGGTGATCGCCGCCTTCATCGTGCTGCTCACCTGGCTGTCGGCGGGTGTCCGCACCGCCATCTTCTCCGGCGCCTTCCTGGCGTACATGGGCCTGCTCGGGTTCTGGGTGAAGGCGATGACCACGCTGGCGCTGCTCGGCACCGCCGCCTGCCTGTCGATCCTGATCGGCATTCCGCTCGGACTGTACGCCGCGCGCCGGCCGCGCTTCTACGCCGCCATCCAGCCCGTCATGGATTTCATGCAGACCATGCCGGCCTTCGTGTTCATGATCCCGGTCATCGCCTTCTTCGGCACGGGCAAGCCTGCCGCGGTGGTCACCACGATGATCTTCGGCGGGACGCCGGTGGTGCGGTTGACCGTGCTCGGGCTGCGCGGGGTGCCGGAGCACGTGCGGGAGGCGGCGGTCGCGTTCGGGGCGGGCAAGTGGTATCTGCTGACGCGGGTCGATCTGCCGCTGGCGGGGCCGTCGATACGGGCGGGAATCAACCAGACCATCATGCTGTCGCTGGCGATGGTGGTGGTGGCGTCGCTGATCGGCGCGAAGGGCCTGGGCGAGGACGTGCTCGAGGCACTGCAGTACGCCAATGTGGGGCAGGGCATTCTGGCGGGGTTCGCGATTCTGTTTTGCGCGATGATTCTCGACCGGATCGTGCAGGGAGCGCGGCCTTAGGCCATTTCGTTTCACACATCAAAATCCTTTACTCGACCTGGAAACGAGTTCCTATTTTGGGTCTTCCGGGAATCGTGTGGGTCAGCTCAGCGCGCCGCCGTTTCTGGGTAGAGATCCAGACCGCCGAGATGGAAGTAGATTGCCGTCTTGAACCGCTCCTTGTTTCGGAAGCCACGTGAGCGCACCTTCACCATTTTGATG
>Ga0209303_1001973_pt1 | contig 11445 bp, 9 predicted proteins | sample SidtaG_3_FD_187449 | JGI IMG/M metagenome (GOLD analysis project Ga0209303, IMG submission 187449) | Marine algal microbial communities from Sidmouth, United Kingdom - Sidmouth_Asex1 metaG (SPAdes) (version 2) | ecosystem: Host-associated > Algae > Red algae > Unclassified | place: Sidmouth... | reverse complement strand
CCATTACTGGGAAGCACGCTCTGGTAGGGTACTGATGGCAGAACATCAGGTTACATCAACTTACTTCTTGGCTGTGTAACAGCCACTCACACGACTTCATGTCGCACTCACCAAAAAGACCTGCATCTTGCCAAGGGCAAACGCCGCACTACAAACCACATTGCCAAAGCTCGACCCCGAATCGAGACCCGCCGCGCAGACCCCGCAGACCGTTCGTGAAAATTCGCCACGCACAAACCACAACTCAATCAAGAACTGCGCGTCCAAAAACTGAGCCAAGTAGCCCACACCTCATCCATAACAGAGCTTTCTTCAAGTAACCATGTTGTGTCGGCGTAGGCTTCGTCGTGGCTAAACCATGAGCAATAAAACCCAATTCTTTCAACTACTAAACTTTGAATAGTAAGTATGATGGGCCTCATCTTGCAGCGTAAGTATAGGGTTAATTAGTGATAGATAGTCAGATATGTCCGATTTGCACTTGAGGTATCCATATAATGGTGATAGTTGACCACCGCGTCTCACTTTTGCCGAATAAGCACCAATTCCATAACTAATTGCTCGTTTTCCTGTGAATATGGCCTCAGATATTGGTTTGTAAAATGCACAATTAAAGTAGCTGAAATCGTCATCTAGTTTTGCATAGTCAAACCCTACTTGTTTGCAATAGTAGATATCATTCATTTCATAAAAAAGTGCAAACCCCAAAACTGCGCTATTGTCCCGAATAAGAAAAACTCTAACATATTTACCTAAATACTTTTTAATTTGTTCGAAACCTCGTTGAATGCGGTCGTAGTTCCCGCGGTGACCATACTTTCGATGTACTTGTGCTTGTAAGGGTACTAGTTCTTTTGTGAGTGATTCCGCACCCACGATATCAATCTTATACCCCTTTTCTCGAAAAACTCTTAGTTCTCGTTTTACATTATCACGACGTTTTTTTGGCAGGTGTTCTATGTATTCATTGAAACTTTTCCAAAATATCGGGATTGTGCATTCTGCCGCCATACACCATTCCAAATACCCCTCCATTTTTAGTAATTGAACTAAGGACGATTCATCGGGCTTATCTACATATAAAAATGCTTGATTTGATGCCTTGTATGAATCAGAGAGAACGTTAAATGCATCTATAATTGCGCGGAATAGTTCCTCTTTTTGATGCCCTTCCGACTTATTGATACCGATAGATGAAGTGTATCCAAAAGGAGAAACACAAATAAGACAAGGATATAATTCATCTCGTGAAATACTGAGAGTTTTCATATATTCATCAAGTTGCTCTCTCTTCTCATTTGCGATGACATTCTCGAAATCAATTAACCCTAAATCTTCTGTCAGTAATCTGGCCATGTTAAAGAATGAATATGTCTCGTGATTCTTAACTAGATAGCAAGGTATCCCTGCAAGAATTTTTTTTGTGTGCTTTGACCAAGCGGTCACATAAAATGTATCGGAAGTCAGCATCCCCTCTACACTACGTAACCACTCATAAGATAGATACAAAGAATTTTTTTGATATAAAAGCTGCCACTTACTTTCTCCCAACGACTCAATTGTGTTATAGATTCTAATTTCGTATTCCATAATCTCTCCAGTAATCAGCCAAAAATGCACAGACATTGGTTTGAAGGGCAAATTTGCCTTTAGAGTTTTTGTACATTGATTTTATAAGCCTGAAAAGAAACAATTACAGAAGTAAGTGCCAACAATCCAATAATCCAAAACGACCAAACAGGCTGTACCTGATACAATGCACCTACTATCAATGGGCCACTAAGCCCACCGATGTCACCGATAGAACCTGTAACACCAAATGCCTTCCCCGTATCAGACTGCTCAATATTCTGTGCAATATATGAGCGGACACCAACCGTTATCCAAGCTGCAGCAAACGCTTCTATAATGAAAATTGCTATGAAAGAAAGATAAGTAGGAGCTAATGGTAACAACATAAAACTGACACCGAGCAACATCCCGCTTATTAACATATCTAAGCTAGATTGGATGCGATCACTTAACCATCCTGCAACGGGTTGACCAAACGAATACACAATAAAATTTATGGTGAAAATAATCCCGATCAAACGATTGTCAGTTATGCCTAACTTATTAGTCAAATATAGTGGAAGCAATACTTGTAACGAAGCAAAAGCAAACTTAGTCACAAAAGAGAAGAGATTGGGAGAAATTAATTGGTATGATTGCTCACCGTATAGCCATTGAGCCAGAACTGTAAAAGGATTGCCTTTTGTGCGACGCTGCGTCGTATTATTCTCCTCAGAGACTTTACTTTGTATTGGCAATATATACATTACACTTGCAACAATAAATGACATAGCAGCCGTAACCAGAAATAGTGAACGCATTCCCCCAATATTGACCAAAAAACCACCGAATACAGGGCCAGCAGCAAGACCGATGGTAGCAAAAGATGTAAACATACCAAATGCTGTTCCCATTTTAGACGAAGTAGTAGAACGTGCAACAGTTGTATACAACGCTGGAATGATAACCCCTTCTGCCAATCCCTCAATAAAGCGTAACAATATAAACAAAAATGTGTTTGGAATGGTGGCCATCATAAGCATTGTGGGTGTAAAAATTGCCATGCCCATTGAGGCAATGATCCTATGATCATATGTATCTGCAAGATACCCACCTACACCTTGGCTTATGAACCGCCCCGCTGGTAGCGCACTTATCATAAGACCAATTAAAAAAGGTGTTGCACCATAATCTTCAGCATATATTGGTAAGATTGGTATAATCATTCCTATGCCAAGATTAAAAATACCAACCGCAATAAAAATCACTAACAATCTTCTGTTTTTTAACATGGTTTAGCCAGCAATAGGTTTGAGAAAATTGCTACAAAGGAATGAGTTTACCGAAACAAAGGCGGATTCAAACTCAACGATGCGTGAACATGCGAGTCTGTAAAGATACGATTCCGAAACTAAAGTACATGTGGCCTATCAGTGGTTGGGAAACTTTCTTGGTGCCTATGTATAGTCCTTTCGGAGAGATCATGCACCCATTTCTTTACGATATCACTATCATTAGCGTGAGTTGCCGCAAGTGCAAGGTATAGTGGACGACGTTGAAAGCCCAACCGTCTTTTGAAAATGTACGAACCTCGTCCCATATCAATTTCATGATAATTATTATTAATTGCATGATTTATAATCCAGTAATAACCATAGTAGTAGGGTTCATATGTTTGTAAGACATTATAATTGATGCCTGCAATCCACGGTATTAGCTTCTTTCCATCATCTAATACCAAGAAGAAGCAGATCAACTCATCAGACGGTGACTTAATTAGCAGAAACTTCTTATAATGTTCTAATTCGTTAATAAGTGAGTTCAGGAACCTTTTTGGATATAGGTCACTATCTATATGGCCGTGCTGATTAAAGACAGATTTTGTAAGTCTAAAAACCTCATTAATATCATAAGGAGCGGATAACCATTCAGAGCTAACTCCTAGGGTTATAGATTTTTTGTTTAGTCTTTTAAACTCACTCCTACGTTTTTTGGGAAGACTTTGGAGATATTCTTCCATTGAATGGTACCGAATTGGCAAATACATGGATGAACTTATATATTTTACCGCAAAGCCGTTTTCTGTAAGTATTTCAATTAAGTGAGTATCCTCATGCCGTAAGTTCACAAATCCAAATACCTGAACATGCAGTTGGCCTGCGAGAGTTTTAATCTCGTCTATCAACACCTCATAAACCTCATCATGGTGCGATGTAACTAACGGTCCTCCATAATAACTATAAAATGAATGTGCCAGCAACATTGGTTCTTTGAGGTTGGGTGTGTCTTTAATAAGAATTGAGTGATGAGCAAACAAACGAGGGCATCCCTGTGTTAAATATACTGGCATTATACCTATCGGAGTCTCTCCAAATAATGCAACAAAGTGAAATGCCTGATTTCGCCCTGGTGATCCAAGTTCATATGCTTTTAGCCATTCTTTTCGATAAAAAGCCGAGCCATTCGCTTGTTCAACTATACTATCCCATAATTTGCGATCAAGTTGCTCCGCAGATGAATACACGTTGACAGTAATTTTTGACATGTTAGACAGAAGTTATTTCCTTCAGGATTTTTGCTAGTGCAATGGCCGTACCAATAGGGAATAACAAGGTAGAGGAGGGCAGCACTTCGCCTGTAGTTGCAACGATTGAAGCCCCGTCTTTGATGAGTTCAGAGATTTTCATCTTTCTTTCAAGCCCTTGAAGGATCTGCCGCGGGGTTAATGCGATAACAGCTCGAATTTCTGACGGCGATAAATTGTGTATAGCCTCATTAATAGATGCTGTGTAAATTATGAGTTTATATACTTGACCTTCATTTGGTGTACCAACAGCATGGGTCATATCATACAACGCCAGTGGTTGTGGTTCGTCAAGTAAGCCTATATTCCTCGGTTCGTGGTTGACTGGCATGTACCAAGTTCCCGAGCTAGAAACTATTTGAACATCAATATCAATCTCTTCACGGGCCTCACGTTTGGCACATTCTATCCATGACTCATTCGGTTCGCAATGTCCCCCAATACCAGCGTAAAACAACTCCCCCGGCATACATTGATATTTTGAGCCCGCAACGAAAAAGAGATACCTTCCTTTGCCATCCTTAATAGCTAAACCAACTCCTATTTCCTCACTCGATAAAGTAAATTCGTTAATGGTCCGCGGTATAATCATTTAATTTATCCTATACATTATCAATACCTTATAAGGTGTTTAATTAAAAAACACCCTATGCCCTCGAGTAGACTGTAAAATCCCACTGGATTTCGCATGGTCTCAGAAAGGATTTAACGAGGAGCGCATTTAATTAAGAAACGCCCTCTTACTTAGATTGGTGTCAAAAATCAGGCATGAACAGCACTGATGGTCGAGAGCGAGTCGAGTAAATGGTCAATAAAACTACAGTCGGTGAATTTGAATAACTTCACCCAATTAGCTATCAAGTGACTACTACTATTGAGGTATTGCTATGCTCATCCAGAGAAGTTCTGTATCACTTGTCGCCCCTCTTTATGCGTTGGCATAAGTGGCACAGAACTTCTCTAGAGATCTATAACAACGCAATTAAGTTTTCCTCAAAAAATACCCATATGGTATTCTTCAGCGGTCACCTATCATCAACATGCTCACCTAGTGTTGGATTAACTTCAAAATGGTGAAGGTAATAAAAGATCCCCCTAAACAAGATAGATGAGATTATTCCAATACCGAGTAACGCGCTGATTGCTTTTGTTAATTCAAAATTGGAATATCAATTGACCGCATAGATACTTTAGCTCTGTGCTTTAATTTTTGGTGACTAGTGTATGAAACATGCTCCCAAGGCAAAGTTAAGTTAGGATCCTTTGCCATAAAATATCTGTTGTCATCAAAACCTAGACTGCGAAAAGCATTAATCCAATCGGCTTCTGTAACATTGTGCTTCTTATATAGTTTTGAAAGTACCTTTCCGCTATTAAAGTCTCCTAAGGCTAATACACATTGATAGTATGTCATTGGATCAGGAATAACTGAAACAAATTCAATGTCGGTATCTTCTAGTTCGGATCGCAATAATGCGTATTTTTGGCGAATTTCGGTTGGCCGTGTGTTACCAAAGTATTGATGAGGGGTCTGCGCTTTCATAAATGCCGGATTATAATGAACAAACATCTGATTGTTAGGACCAAGTTTTTGGTTTAAACTTCGCAATAGTTTCGTATATGTCAATGTTACATCAGAATGTTCGCCCGGTAATGAACCTAGTGAATATATGTTCATGGAAAAGTTATGCTTTTTAGCATATCCAGCAAGCTGGTGAAGCTTTTCGTCAGATATATACATTTTACCAATTCTAAGACGCATATCCTCAGTAGTTTCTGGGGCAAATGTTACCTCATCCTGCCCTACTGCCTTCAATAGTTCAAATAGCTCTTCGTCAGCCTGCTTTACATTAAGTGAGCCGACCCGACATGAAAATCCGTGAGTGTTCATTAGCAACAGCAAAGATTTCAATGCTGAAGAATTAATGTCGCCCTCCCCCGGAGAGAATGCGGAGGAAAAGAAGATTTTGATCAAGTTTGTACCATATTTATTACGTCGTTCAAGTGCTAATTGAAGAATATCTTCTTCGTCCATTGTAATTGCTCGGCCAGACCTATCAACCTGTACATGACCGACAACGCAAAATGGGCATTTTTTGTGACAGCCTAGAGCTGACATTATGCTAAAGTAGTCTTGTTGCTCATAACTAGCATATTTGCTTGTCCAAACCGAATAGATTGGAAATTCCTTCATGTCTAACGGAAGATTCGCTTCAACGTTCTCAACACCGTTACAAGTGACGAATTCATCCACATATCCATTATCATTTAACCCAATTTTGTAATGAGATGGAATATATACACCTGGTATGTCGGCCATTCTATACAGGATATCTTGTTTAGATACATTTCGCTCCTTGAGTTGCCAGCAACGTTGAGCGATTTCTCTTAGGGCTTCACGCCCTTCGCCAATTACGCAGATATCAAAAAAATCACTAAACGGAATTGGATTGATCATCGATAAGCCACCTGCAACAACAAGGGGATAGGTATGGTCTCGATCCTTTGAAAAAATTGGGAAATTTGATTGTTCAAGCAATCGGAGAGCATTTAAGTATGTATCCTCAAATGGAACCGATATAGCCACTACGTCACAGTCTCTCGGGGCAATATTGCTCTTATCATTTAAGAATGGTCGTTTATTCATTGTATCAGAAAACGCAAAATATACATTCATTTCATGATATAGAAGATATTGGGCAATAGTTTGTGCACCAAGATTCGCAATACCATAATTGAAGTTATTGGCATTTAGTAAGGCTATGTTGGGGCGTCCTTTGTAATATGGAATAACTTCACCACGGTCAATCAGATTACTCCAAGTAGGAGTAGGATGAATCTTCTTCTTGACTGCTACAGAACCGGTCTTCTTTGTAATCATTATTTCCTCCGTTTAGTAATGTAGTATTGAGTTGCATTTTATATCTAATCTCTTCGTCAACGCAGCCGTCACGGGACAAGCGACCAATCAACCCGTGACATCAAAAACCGAACCCACATTTTTTCACCTCGAAACTTCTAAAACGCGCCAGATCAGCTTGTTCCCGTGAACGAAGAGTTGGCGACGGCATTGCCACAAGCAGACCACACCGATAGGCAGGATTGACCGCCCCAAAAACCGCGCCATAATTGACAACTTTGACGAAAAGACAGAAAAGCCACTTTAACCCGTGACGTACTTCCAAACCCGTGACTTGGTGCGGTTTTCTTTGCGGCTTGAAGCATCAACTCTCACAATAGAACAGTCCGAGCAATGTAAACCAGCACCCCTCGAATCAAGTACTGAGTTTGGCTTTGGCAAAGTCCGACACCATCACAAAAAGACTAGCATCTTGCCAAGGCCAAACTGCGCCTAACAGACCACATCGCCAAAGCTCGACCAAGAATCTAGACCCGCCGCGCAGACCCCGTTGCCCGTTCGTAAAAATCGCCATGCAGTAGATAGATCAAACCACATCAGACCCGCCGACATCGCAAGAATCAACCTCAACCAATTTGCGGATCAGAGTCAATCGTTTCCATTAATCAAGCGGGCCAAACCCGAACACCTGTACGGCTTCAAGCTCTGGAGGTGAAACGAATTCACGATTCTATATCCACCCACTGGCCATCTTTTAGCATCTCCAATTTGCCCCACTCAGGCGTTCCAAGATTTCTGCCTTTAATCCGAACAGGTGTGATCCAATCATGTTGGCAATGCTCTAATGGATCATCAATTTCAATCCAGTTTGTTATTTTGACCCCAAACTCACTATCAGCGTAACTTTCTGCATCCTCAATGTTTTCAAACCAGGTATCTGAACGAGAGTTACTGTCATCTGAGGTTATATATTCGAAAAAGAATACTCCATCTGGGCTATCGAATATCATCACCCGTTTCACTTCGGCATGGCCTTGTACGTCAGCACATTTTCTCATATAACAATACACACAATTTAGGCTTTGGTTGTATATACTAACCGATTCACTCCGCTACCTAGATCACTGTACGAATACACACGGACAAAGCCATTTTTCTGTGAACTCGACCGCCCCAAAAGACGGCAACCCTAGCGTGAGGCGCAGCGGTTGACGCCCGTGACATCCATCAATGGAATCCGCAAACACTCCGCACGAAACTTCGATTGGAGCCTGATCATAGCTGTCCCCTCGACGCAAAGTTGGCGACGGCAGTGCCACAACTAGACCACATTGATGAACACGATTGCCCCACCCACACTGGCCGCCAAAAACCGAGAACTTCGACCAAGCGACAGCCCAATTTCCAACAACTAACTTCGAATAAAGTGCTAATTATTGCAAGAATGCACGTAGTACAATCATTATTAACAATTGCAGAACGGTTACTATCAACAGAATGGCACCAAGATCCTGCAAAACAGCGGCTCCCATATTTAAAAAGATTAAGCCCAGAACTCCGGTAGAAATGCTCCATATTAGCAAGCCATTCGGCTTTTTTTCCCATTGAGTATAAATTAACCTGAGTCTGTCTAATACATCAGAAAATTCTGTCCAGTTATCGTAGCTTGCTCCTACTGTCTGTATCTCAGCCTCTGTAGAATTGTGTTTTTCTGGCTCTAAATCTAATTCGCCGTCTTGCGATGGTACGTCCTCCACCAAATGTTCTACTGTAGGTAGCGGTTCTGCGTGTGTCTGTTCATCATGGAGAGAGCTTATAATTTCGTCATCAGGTGCTATAGGGAGAGTAAGAGCAGAGCCTGACGAAATTTGAACTTCTGGAGCCGACTCCAAATTCAAATCCAAAGAAGGCGTGTCATTCGGCTCATTTGCTGTCACAGAACCACTGATGAGATCCGAAGCGATATGCCTATGTTCTGCAAAAATGGATTGCTCTAGAGCTGGAATTAGACTTTCACCAATTTCGTGAAGATTCTCTTCGTGAAGATTCATCCATTGAGTATTGATTAACGCAATTGGGACAGAATCAAGGGGAACTCCACGGTAAAGAATTGGAAAAACATTAAGGCCGATTAATTTGGCATAACCTATTTCAATCCCGACCCATTCCGATGCCTTTGCGTCTGGAGATAGGATAACAACCAAACATCGTGCCCGGTTTAGATTATCTTCAATAGCCCTCTGCCAACTTGGCGTGCCGGGGACGAGTTCAGATTCATCATTCCAAACGGTGAATCCTGCGTTTTGAATTTCATCTCTAATGAGTAACATAAACTCACTGTCATGCCGACTATAACTTAAAAAAACATCGAGCGGTTTATGGTTATCATCTTGATACTTTTTATCGATAATAGAATCTTTCGAATAAACAGGCTCAGGAAGATTCATTTCTTTCTCACTGACAAATTCGTTTTGCTCAATTAGCAGCCGAAGTTTCTGATTCCCTGAGTTATATTCGTGCGCGCCTGAGATAAGTTGTTCAATACGGCCATTTGCATCGGCCCACTCAACTAAGCTAAAGATCATTTCCTTCAAGTTAGAACCATGAGTAATAGTATTTAAGTTTTCATTCAACTCAATTCGAACCATAATGGCTAGATCTGATGCTGAACGAAATGCATCAAGTAGAGCTTCCTGAATTTGGTTAAATCTTTCTCCTGATAGTGCCATATCTAAAACCCATCTTGGACATCTTGGTTGAATTTTCAGAACAAGGTAGCCCCGACCGACCTGATAGACGCCAACGCAGCCGTCACGGGACAAGCGACCGCTCAACCCGTGACATCATAAACCGAACCGCCATTGATTCATCACGAAACTTCTATAACGCGCCAGATCAGCTTGTTCCCGTGGACGAATAGTTGGCGACGGCAACCGACAAAACAGACCAACGCACAGTGACCGACAAAACTACGTCGCCAAACCCATAAACAATGATAACAAGTAAGCCTGAATTTCACCACCGACCTTGTAAGACTTTATTAAAGAAACCCCGCTAGCACTTTCTAAAAACACGGGAAATTATATTCGCTAATCAAATCTGACAGCCGCCTCGAGTTCTCTTTGAATTTATCAAACGCCCTAGTATGCTGCAATATTTGCTGTTTATCTTTAACAATGATGGTTTTATGGTATATGCCAGACTCAGGATGTGGCACTCGATGAACATGTGCAACATTGTCACCAAAGATGATCATGTCATGTACTTCTTTCATATTGCGCCAAGCTGTTTCAAGCACGATTCCAACATTTACACCTGCATCTTGCTGATCCTTTAGAATATTGCTGATTTCCAAGCTACAAAACTCACCGTTAACAAATAACGCGTCCGGCAAAATGAAAATACGTAAAATCTTGGCACCTCTTTGAATGGCTTTTGTGTTTTCCTCAAGATATGTCCTAAGTCCGTCGGTTTTCCAGTTTTCGATAAATTTTGATGAGTTTTCCGTTGCACTTAGAAGTGAATGCGAAGCATGAACCGCGCGGACTATTTCACCACCCTTTACCTGTTGCATATCACGAGTAGCCCACTCGTATGAGCTAGTTTCTAGTAGTGCATCTCCCAGTGACAAGGAATTTTCCCTTGTCACTTTTTGTGCTTTAGTGGTCATGCTTTCTATTTTTTCAACAAACCAATTTTTAAAATCAACATCCTCGATTTGCGAAACACAATTTGCGAGTTGATTTGTTGACGAGCTAAATTCTTCATCTAAAAACTTCAAAAACTTTGGGGAATGTGGCTCTATATTCTTTTTGTGCTCAAGTGAATCATTAGGGTGATAGGTATTCAGGTATTTTTGCAACGATAGATGCTCAGAATTAGAATTAGCTAGAGCGAATATAAGTGAATCCAATTGGCCCTTGGCTTCAAAGTGTTCAATCACATCAAATGCCATTTCCGATAAATTGGAATTATTGCTTGCTATATTTCTAAGATTCACATTGAGTTTGAATCTAATCATTCTCCTAAGAGCCCTGTCATTAGGGTAAGTTGCTATTATGACTTGGTGGAGCATTTCTAGCTGTTCACCATCCATTTTTGCCACCGTAGTTCCTTTGGTTTTGGTGCATTGTTAGTAATGAGTTCGTTACCACGATAAAGTTATGAAATTGGGCAACATTTAGAAATCAGGATTATACAATCATCGCAACAGAATTTTGGGTGTATCTGACAGTAAGATGAATTCAGAAACGCGGTGAGCACCATTTTTTTCCGACCGACTAGAGAGACGTCAACGCTGAGTTCAGGCGACAAACGGTCACTAACCCGTGACTCCCACCAACGGAACCCACATCGGCTCACACGAAACTTCAAAAAATGCCGTGATCAGTTTGTTCGCCTGGAATGATTTGTTGGCGGCGGGACACACCGATGCCGACGACACAGCCTT
>Ga0209303_1001965_pt1 | contig 11507 bp, 8 predicted proteins | sample SidtaG_3_FD_187449 | JGI IMG/M metagenome (GOLD analysis project Ga0209303, IMG submission 187449) | Marine algal microbial communities from Sidmouth, United Kingdom - Sidmouth_Asex1 metaG (SPAdes) (version 2) | ecosystem: Host-associated > Algae > Red algae > Unclassified | place: Sidmouth... | reverse complement strand
ACCGCAAAGCACAATGCTACAAGTACCGACAGCAGCAGGGCACCCGCTGATGCGGCAGCACGGGAATCAGGATCACTCACCAGCGACATGAGCAGTGCGGACAGTGTCGGCGGGTTTCCGGGGCCCAGCAACAAAGCCATATCAACGACCGTCAGGTTAAACGCCAGAATGATAAACAGCGTTAGACGAATACGTGAGTAGAGCCGTGGCAATATCAGGCGGCTCCAGCAGCGAGCGGGTGAATAACCCAGAGTTCTGCCAATGCGTAGTGAGGCATCTACCTTCAATCCTTGCAACTGGGCTGCAGCAACCAGTATCAGAAACGGTGTCTCTTTGATGACCAGCCCAATAATCAGGGACCAGCCCTGCGCATCAGGAACCACCCACGATGTAGGCGGACGCATCCAGCCAGTGAGTTCCGGAGAGAGCAGTCTGACGACAGCGCCACTGGGCGATATCAGGAAAAGCAAGCCAACGGCAATGGCTGCATGAGGTACCGCCAGAACAGGGGGTAACGAGACGCTCAGCCATTTCCAGAGCCGTGTGTCGTGCGTGCAGACCAGCGATAGTAGCGTCAGAGCCAGTACCAGAACAGTAGCCAGAACGCCTGTCTGGATACTCAATAATAACGCGGAGGTTAAACGCGGATCCTGGAAAATAGCGGTGTAACCCTGCCCCGTCGAGAGACCGGGAAGCAAGCCAAGAGAAGGTAGAACCGTACCCGCGATCCCTAAAACGACCGGGGTCATGAACAGCACTACCAGACACCACATTAAAGCGTGTTGGAAAGAATGTCTCATGTCACCGCTTCAGAACAGGAGAATCGACTAGCAATAGAACATTACAGGGAGCTTGCGTACAGTTTTCACTGTGCACACGTTACTGCCCATAACGCTCGATCCACGCAGCTTCCAGCGCACCCGTCCATGAGGCATGCGGCTCTGATAATATCGAACCAGACCCGATAGGTAGCGCCCACACTCCCAAGTCTATCTGGCTGAATAACGTCTGCTCCGCCTCTGTCAGCAGAGCAACATCGAGCACAGTCGGTTCACCCCAGATTTCCGGGTCTGCCTTGCGCGCCTGTGCCTCAGCCGATAACAGGAAGTTCGCGACGACCATAGCGCCCGCCTTGGCACTGGCATTCCAGGGGATCGTGACAAAATGCGTATTGCCGATCGTGCCTTCATCAAAAACATATGTGCGCACCGTGTCGGGCAGTTGCCCGCCGCGAACTGCAGCACTGGCCTCATTAGGGTTGAACGACAAAGCGATATCCACTTCTCCGTCATCCAGCAACTGGCGTGTCATTTCAGCACTGGTAGGCCAGCTTCTTCCTGCGCCTCGCAAAGCCGGGTGTAGCGTATCCAGATAGTGCCAGAGCGGCGCTGTTATTGCGGCAAAGTCAGCATCCTCGACCGGCGCTGACAGTGCAGCAGCGTTCTCGGATGAGTCTGCCGTGAGTTCGATCAATAGCTGCTTGATGAAAGTAGTACCGTGAAACGCAGGGGGTGCCGGGTAGCTGAATCGACCGCCCTCAATCACAAAGTCGAGCAGCGCCTCGGCAGATCGTGGTGGTGACTCTACGGTGACCGTATCGTGAATAAAAACCAGCTGAGCACCGCCCCACGGAGACTCAAGGCCATCAACGGGCACAGAAAAATCAGCTTTAATGGATGGGGAGTCCTGCACTAGGCGAGCGTTGGGCAAGTTATCCGCAAACGCCCCCCAAGTGAGATCGTTGCGCTTCATGGCCGCAAAATTTTCACCGTTCACCCACATGAGATCCACATTGCCGTCGGCGTTGCGTCCGACCAGTCTGGCTGCTTCAAGTTGCCCGACAACCTCAGCGATATCGCCCACTTTCACATGTTCCAGGGTAAGGCCATTTTCAGATTGCAGACGCGATGCTACCCAGGCAAGGTAGCTGTTGATTCTGTCACTGCCACCCCACGCATTAAAATAGACGGTCTGACCACGCGCCTCATCAAGCACGGTCTCCCAGCCAGTGTCCGGTTCAACAGATTGTGCAGAGGCGGTACCGGACATAACGAGGGTGCAGACGACAGCCGAGAATAAACGGCGAAGATTGGCCATGTGTAGATCAGTACTCCTGGTAACGATAAGAAACGAACAAGCAACAGACAAAAACAGCACTGTTCGGCGTATGAATACGGTGCATCGCCGCCGGCTGCCTTTTAGACGAATGCAGGCGAGCTTAGCAGAGTGCCGAGGGGCTATTCAGGCCAGTAATCATTGAAATGGTTCCGATCATTCGCCCACAACGTATTAAAAGGGGCATGGCACGTCTGTGGCATGTTGAAGCTGGCCGAGGCGACGTCGTTGGGCCACAGGCTGCTAAACTGAGTCATCAACAGTTTTTTCGGACGTCGGGACGCGCACCATGAAAGTGAAAAACACCTCCGCTGGCTTGCTGCTCAGTTTAGCCATGACATCGCTAGCACTGACCAGTGTTCCGGCATTCGCTCAGGAAGCCACCACCGTCTCGTGGAGCATGGCTGAATTCGGTGAGCCCTTGTACGATGAGACGCTCACGCATTGGCCCTATGCAAATCCTGATGCACCCAAGGGCGGCTCCATAGTGGCAGGCGCGTTTGGTAGCTTCGATAGCCTGAACTCCTACATTCTGAAAGGTGAGTACCCACGCAGCCTTGGGTTGGTCAGCGATTCGCTCATGGTAGGCTCAGCCGACGAACTGGCTTCCGCCTACGGTCTGTTAGCCGAAACAGTAGAGTATCCCGCCAACAAAGCCTGGATCATTTTCAACATGCGTCCAGAAGCCCATTACGACAATGGCACACCCATCACCGCGGCTGATATCGAATATTCGTTCCAGACTATTCGGGAGTATGGCCGACCTTTCCTCAAGTCTTTCTACAATGAAGTGGAAAACGTAGAAGTGCTTGGCGAACACAAAATCAAGTTTACGTTCAATACCATGGACACCATGAAACCACTGATGAAAGTGGCAGGGTTGTCGCCGCTCTCCGTGGAATACTGGAAAGACAAGGACATCAGCAAAACCTATCTGACCCCAGGGCCCTCGAGTAGCAGTTACTACATTGCCGATATAGATGCTGGACGTTCACTGACCTACAAGCGAGTAGAAGATTATTGGGGTAAGGATCTGCCGATAAACAAGGGACTGGGTAACTTCGATAGCCTGCGTTACGACTACTACCGTGATCTTGAAGTCATGATGGAAGCTTTCAAAGCAGGTGATATCGATTTTCGTTCCGAGAACAGCTCCAAGCGCTGGGCTACGGGCTACAACATCGAACAAGTGGATAACGGTGAGATCATTCTCGACACGCCACCGGACAACACACCTCAAGCAATTCAGGGTTTCTTTTTCAATACGCGCCGGCCGCCTTTCGACGACATTAATGTGCGCAAGGGAATCAGTCTGCTGTACGACTTCGAGACCATCAAACGCACCATCCTCTACAACCAGTACGATCGAATAAACAGCTACTTTCCTAATTCAGATTTCGGTGTATCAGGTCCACCAAAAGCTGACGAAATCGAAGTACTAACTCCCTTCAAGGATCAGTTGCAACCTGAGGTAATGACGGAGGCATTCGTAGCCCCGGTCAGCGATGGCAGTGGCCGCAACCGCAAACAACTCAGAGAGGCGCTCGCACTGTTCAATGCGGCAGGCTGGAAGCTTGAGGACGGCAAGCTGATGAAGAACGGTGAGCAGATGGTACTGGAACTACTGCTTGTTCAGCCTGATATGCAACGCACATCCGCACCTTTTCTGCAAAACCTGAAGAAAGCAGGCATAGATAATACCGTGCGGATTGTCGACAGCGCACAGTATCAGGTCCGGGTTGATGATTTCGATTTTGACCTGATTGTCGCACGACTCAACTTCTTCCCACCACCGGGGCCGGAACTACGATCCTATTATGGCAGTGCGGCAGCCGATGAGCGCGGCTCAGCCAATATGGCAGGGATAAAAAATCCAGTCGTTGATCAGTTGATAGAACAGATCATCGCTGCCGAATCTCTGGATAAACTCAAGGTTATCACCCGAGCACTGGACCGAGTATTGCTGTGGAATCACTATGTTATTCCACAGTTCTATAATAGCGAACATCGTATCGCCTACTGGAATCGATTCGGTATGCCGGATACATTGCCCAAATACATCAGCTACTCGGCAACACGGTTTCCCACCGGATGGTGGCTGGACACGACACTCGACGAAAAGCTGGATCTTGCTCGCTGAGTACAGTGTAGCTTGACGGCGAGCACCAGTATGGTAAAGACGAACCCCGTATGAACGATTCGTTCTGATGCTGGCCTATATTTTCAGGCGCCTGTTGCTGATCATTCCCACGTTGCTGGGCATCATGATTATCAACTTTACGGTTATTCAGTTTGCCCCGGGTGGTCCTGTTGAGCAGGTGTTGGCCGAAATGCGCGGTAACGCTGCCGACTCCACCGCCGCGTTTTCAGGTCAGGGTGGCGATGTTCAGGATTCCGGCCAGTCCGGTGGAGCTCTGCAAAGCGGCACAACGTCTCAGTACCGCGGCGCGCAGGGGCTAGACCCTGCCATCATCGCCGAGATAGAACAACAGTTCGGCTTCGACAAACCCGTGCATGAGCGTTTCTTCACTATGCTCTGGGACTATGCGCGCTTTGATTTCGGCACCAGTTATTTTCGCGATGAAACCGTTATTAACCTGGTGCTGGACAAGTTGCCTGTCTCTATCAGTCTGGGTCTGTGGACAACGTTATTCGTCTACCTGATATCCATTCCTTTGGGTATTCGCAAAGCGGTGAAAGATGGTTCCGCCTTCGACATCTGGAGCAGTGGTGCCATTGTCGTCGGCTACGCCATTCCCGGTTTTCTATTTGCCATTCTGCTCATCATTGTATTTGCCGGTGGACGCTACTTCGATTTTTTCCCCCTTCGTGGTCTTACTTCCCCTGACTGGGACGAGATGGACTGGTTCGGCCGAACACTGGATTATCTATGGCATATCACGCTGCCTGTCACTGCCATGGTGATCAGCGGATTTGCCAGTCTGACCATGCTGACCAAGAATTCATTTCTTGATCAGATCGGCATGCAGTATGTGCAAACCGCGCGAGCGAAAGGGTTGTCAGAACGACAGGTGCTCTACGGACACGTCTTTCGTAATGCCATGCTGATTGTTATCGCAGGCTTCCCCAGTGCTTTTATCTCTATCCTGTTCACCGGCTCTATTCTGATAGAGGTGATCTTTTCGCTAGACGGTATCGGCCTGTTAGGTTGGGAGGCCACAATCAACAGAGACTATCCAGTTGTCTTTGCCACATTGTATTTTTTCACCTTGTTGGGACTGATCCTCCAGCTGCTTGGCGATGTGATGTATCACCTGATAGATCCGCGTATCGATTTTGAAAGTCGTGATGTCTAGCCGCATGCAAGGCTCCACTCATCAGCACGGATTCTGCTATGACTTGGCCGTTGGCAGTCGTTGCGATAAAAAGCGTTTTGGGACTCCAGCATGAACCTCAGCCCCATCAATCAACGACGGCTGGCAAACTTCAAACGTAACCGGCGAGGCTACTGGGCCTTCTGGATTTTTCTGATTGTCTACACATTGTCGCTGGGTGCAGAACTGATTGCCAATGACAAACCGATTGCGATTAATTATGACAATCAATGGTATTTCCCGATATTAAAAACATACCCGGAATCCGTGTTCGGTGGCGATATGGGATTTACGGCTGACTATACTGATCCCTACATCACCGATCTGATTCAAGAGAAGGGCACTATTTACTGGCCGCTGGTTCCGTTTTCACACCAGACGATTGATTTTGATCTACAGAGCAGCCCACCGAGTGCACCTTCCGCAAGGCACTGGCTTGGCACGGACGATCAGGGACGTGATGTATTCGCCCGCATGCTGTACGGATTCAGAGTATCGGTCAGCTTTGGCTTGCTATTGACGCTGTTCAGTACTTTGATAGGTGTTTCGGCGGGTGCCGTGCAGGGCTACTTTGGCGGCTTGCTGGATTTACTGGCACAGCGTTTTATAGAGATATGGCAAGGCCTGCCAGTACTCTATCTACTGATCATCATGGCGAGTGTCATCCAGCCCGGGTTTATCTCGCTACTTATCCTGATGACGTTGTTCGGCTGGACATCACTGGTTGGCGTAGTACGCGCAGAATTCCTGCGTGCACGAAACTTTGAATATATCCGTGCCGCCAAAGCTCTGGGTGTGGGTGATACCACCATCATGATTCGTCACACCCTGCCTAATGCCATGGTGGCGACGGTAACATTTCTGCCGTTCATTCTCAGTGGTTCAGTGACGACGCTAACCGGTCTTGATTTTCTGGGTCTGGGGTTGCCACCCGGTTCAGCATCACTGGGTGAAATGCTGAAACAGGGGCGCGATAATCTTCACGCACCCTGGTTAGGCCTGACTGCATTCTTTGTATTGGCCATTATGTTGAGCCTGCTGGTATTCGTGGGAGAGGCCGTGCGTGATGCACTGGACCCCAGAAAAACGTTTTCGGGAACTGCCGCGCATGATTGAAACACTGCTGCATATCGACAACCTCAGCGTGGCATTCGGGCACGACAAGCAGCGCGCCAATGCAGTAGAGGGCGTTAGCTTCTGTGTTGAACGCGGGCAGACTGTGGCATTGGTTGGCGAAAGCGGATCCGGAAAATCCGTTACGGCCTTATCCGTCATGCAGCTATTACCGTACCCTTTCGCTAATCATCCCACGGGAAGCATTCAGTATCGTGGCCAAGAACTCATCGGTGCCGGACCAACCGTTTTAAGATCTATTCGCGGTAACCAGATCAGCATGATTTTTCAGGAACCGATGACCTCCCTGAATCCACTGCATAGTATTGAACGACAAATCAGCGAATCACTGAAATTGCACAAGGGTTTAACCGGCAAGGCATGCCGGCATCGTGTGCTCGAACTACTCGAGCGTGTGGGCATCCGAAACGCACAGACTCGACTTAACGCCTACCCCCACGAATTATCCGGCGGGCAGCGCCAACGCGTCATGATTGCCATGGCATTAGCCAATGAACCCGAGTTGCTGATTGCCGATGAGCCGACCACAGCGCTAGACGTCACCATTCAGGCACAGATACTCGAATTGCTCAATGACCTGAAAGATCAGTTAGGTATGGCATTACTACTGATTACCCACGATCTTGGAATCGTACGGAAGATGGCAGACGATATTCATGTCATGACACAGGGCGAGGTCGTTGAGCACGGTAGTACAGAGAATATTTTCCAGCATCCTCAGCATGTTTACACTACAACGCTTCTCTCAGCAGAACCCGGCACTCTTCCGCACAGAGTTGATCAGGAGCAAAAATGCGTTTTGCAGGCAACCAATATTCGAGTTCGTTTTCCCGTCAAAGGTGGTCTGTTCGGACGAGTCCGGCATTACCTCAATGCCTGTGACGGGATCAGCTTGAGCGTGAGTGCCGGGCGAACCGTGGGTGTCGTTGGCGAATCTGGTTCAGGTAAAACAACATTGGGCCTGGCTCTTCTGAGACTTATTCCCAGCGAGGGCGAAATAATAGTCAATGAAGAACCCATTCATGACAGAAAACCGTCTTCACTGAGGAATCTGCGTCAATCCATGCAGATTGTTTTTCAGGATCCTTATGGAAGTTTGAGCCCACGCTTGTCGGTGCTGCAAATTATTGAAGAAGGCCTACAGGTTCATCAACCTGAAATGAGCGCCGGAGAGCGTGCAGAACATGTCGAGGCGATATTGCTGGAAGTGGGTCTCAACGCTGATGCGATGAGTCGATATCCGCATGAGTTTTCTGGAGGACAACGCCAGAGAATCGCTATTGCGCGCGCATTGGTACTCAAGCCGTTTTTGCTGATACTCGATGAGCCTACGTCTGCACTGGACATGTCTGTTCAGGCGCAAATTGTTCAGCTTCTGCAAGATCTTCAGCAGCGGTATCAGCTAGCCTACGTATTTATCAGCCATGACTTAAAGGTTATCAGGGCTTTAAGTGACGATATTATTGTAATGCGCGAAGGCAAGATCGTTGAAAGTGGCGCCGCCACCCAGGTGCTAAACCATCCTGCGCACACCTATACTCAAGCCTTGATGCAGGCGGCTTTTGATAAAGTCACTATTTAAATCCGTGTTTTCCGAGTCGGTAAGACTTTGGGCTATACACACCAGCGTTCTGCCTCTTAGCGGGATTAATCAATCTCTAGCCTGTGATATTCAAGCCAACACGGTCTGATTGAGATGCCGCTGAGAACATGATTGATCTCAGCAGCATGGGAATTACTCAGGAAAAAAGCAAATCAAATGCTTTGATATACGCTTTACCCTTAGTGGTGATCTTGACGTAAACACCTTTAAGAGGCATGCCCTTCGGTGCGTCTATCTGATCTACCAACTCAAGTTTGAGTAACTTCTTGTAGTACGCAGTGACCTGCGTACCTGTTAATCCGGTTAGTTCAGCAACCTGAGGTTTTGTCAGTGGTGTCTTTTTTTCTTGAGAACCGACAGCTCCCAGAATTGCAACCAGTGCGCTGACATCATCAAAATCCAGTTTTTTTGCAGTACGTGCCATATTTAATTATCGCTAGTTATTTAAGTTGTACATCAATTATAAGGGTGTGCCGAACCCTGAGGGCGACCGACACCGGCCATATAATCGCATATCACATGCGCTTGCGCCTATTCCAGTAAAAGATAATAAATAACGAGAAGATAATTCAGTTGCTTTATAACGTGTTGGCAAACACATCTTTCGTTTCAAAAAACAGAGAATCCTGTTGGATTGCATATCTTTTGTTAACACACGAGTGAACATCTTTATACTGCCATGACACAGCCAATCGCGAAAACAGGAAACGTACTTACGGTATTGCCAAACGTGATGTTTCGTTTTTGATGTTGTCTTTTCCATGAGATGAAGCCTTCAATTCCAGTTATTGCCACTGGCCATCTGAATATTACTGTGCTGATAAAGTCCTGTAACTTGTCGAAAACCAGACCCGTCTCCTATGCGAGTGCACTATCGCTTCTCCCCTCTAGCGTTGCGATCTACTACTGTGAGCACTTTTTAGCTCAGGCTCATTTTCGCAAAGCTGTGATTTCCAAACCCGAGCGTGGCAGATAATTCTGTCTCCGACGGCTTTGTGGACTCACCATCCGCCTTTTACTATCGCCCGATTGTCGATCCATATCGTTGTGATATCTGTTAACGGCCTTGAGCTGCCGTTACTCTCATTCCCGTCAATCGCCTCGTTTATTCGAGCATCGGCCCTCGGAAAACTGAATTTAATATTGAGGCATCACACGGTTGGCTGCCCGGGTGTCTACATCAGCCCAAACTATTAGAGATTTTCTTCAACATTGCGGCGAGCAGAGAATTTCAGGAAGAAGCTGAGGCCTGCGTGGAAGACATAACAACAACTGCGCAGTACGCGTCGATGAATGAGTAACGGAGCTCATGTGGCCGAGTAATAGCCGACGATATCACCATCAGTTGTCACACCGAGACCGTTCAGCAAGCGGTTGGCACAGGGGAGGATCAATGATCTGATTGGCCTCTAGAATTTCCCCGTCTGTCAATCCATAGTCCTTGAGTGGCTGCACATCGTCTTCCTGCATGTCTCCAGGCGCCAACGTCAGCTTCTGCGCATAGATCAGCAGAGCTAGTTCCTTGCCGCTGAACATATGCGGTGGGGCACGGGTTTTCAGTGCCCTTTCAATTTTACTCGCCCGTTCACTGTCATTAATCAGATGAGCCGCATTCGCCCAGTGACTGGCTAGCGAGTAGTCGCAGCCATTTAGAATAGACACATACGATGCAATGGTTTTCTGTAACCTTGTGGGTAATGTGTTGGCCGAGTCGTGTAATGCAGCACGATAGAGCGCTACGTGCCTGCGCCAAGTACTGGGGCGTAGTGAATCCACGCGCATGACGTTATCGACTGTGCCATGAGGTGTACGCGCAAGATCAAGCGCTTTTCTGAGGGACGGATCCGCCTTTTCATCACTGATCATTTAGATCCACGCTGTCATTTCAACCACCTCTTGTCATCATCGAAAACAGCATTCGTCGGATCACCGTTCATAGATCTTTCGCGAGCGTCTCTCAAGACGACTAAACCAGGTTGCCAGTCCGAAACAGACGACGAAGTACATGGCGGCCACGACGATCCACGTTTCAAACCGCCGGCCTGTAGAAATGGCTATCTCACTGCCCATGAAGGTCAGTTCCTGCACAGAAATCAATGACACGATTGCACTGTTCTTTACAAGCAGGATGAACTGATTTGCCATGGGTGGCGCAACGGCTCGTAGTGCCTGCGGAATCACGACCAATCTGAATAGCTGGAACGGTTTGAGTCCGACACTCTGACCAGCTTCGGTCTGCCCTTTGGGCACTGAGCGGATGCCGGCCCGAACTATTTCTGCGATGTAGGCTGCTTCGAACATCGCCAGACAAACAACACCGGAGATGAGATTTTCCAGTAGCTGAGGTGGACCCAGCAAGGTACCCATGATGCGTTTTCCATCAGGCCCCAATTCGCGTGCCCATACATCGATTCCCAACGCTGGAACAATCTGGGATGAGATAAAAAAATAGAAGACGAAGATAAAGACCAACGGTGGAATATTGCGAATCAGGCCCACATAACTGACAGCAATTAGTCTGGGGAGCAATCGGCTCAGTGTTGCCATGATTCCCAGTAGCAAACCAAGCAGACTGGCCAGCACCATGGACCAGAAAGAGAGTCGCAACGTGGTGAGTAGCCCTTCCAGCAGAACATTCGGGCGCCACCAACCACCCTCTTCACTACGAATGATCAATACCTGCGGTAGGAAATTCCAGTTCCACTTATAGACCAGTACGCTGGATAGGTTCTGCCACAGATACACAACGCTTGCCAGTGTGACGGCAATGACCACGATATCGACAATGCCGAACGCGCGCTTCCTGTTGGGATCTGGATACATCCAAGGCAGATGGCTGGTAAATGCGGTAAGACGTGCAAACTGGCAACTTTCAGCCAGCTCGCACCTCACGGCAAACGCTACTCCGCTATCTTGTTACCCCACTCGCGACCACCAAACCAGTACTCATGACGCGCATCCAGCCAGCCACTATCACGATTGATAAGGATCCAGTTGTTGAAGAAATTCAACGCATCCGGATCGCCCTTACGTAGCGCAAAACCCTCGTTACCTGGGTCAATTTTGGTGTCCGTAGGGCTGAATACAACGTCAGGATTTTCATAAATAGTGAACGCTGGCAACGGTTGTGACCCCATCAGTGCGTGGGCATTGCCGTTGAGAACTTCTTGCAGAACCTGCCCTTGATCGTCAAATTGTCTCAATGTTGCCTTGGGGAAATTTGTCTGGATATAAGAACAAGGTGTAGCTCCTCGACGGCAGGCAAATGTCACATCAGTACTGTTGTAGTCGTCAGGCCAGCTGAGTCCCTCAGCAATCTT
>Ga0209303_1001958_pt1 | contig 11525 bp, 4 predicted proteins | sample SidtaG_3_FD_187449 | JGI IMG/M metagenome (GOLD analysis project Ga0209303, IMG submission 187449) | Marine algal microbial communities from Sidmouth, United Kingdom - Sidmouth_Asex1 metaG (SPAdes) (version 2) | ecosystem: Host-associated > Algae > Red algae > Unclassified | place: Sidmouth... | reverse complement strand
TTCCACTTCTTGATCGGAGTATTCTCTTACCTTGGTCGTCAGTGGGAACTATCCTACCGTTTAGGAATGCGTCCTTGGATTTGTGTAGCTTACTCAGCTCCCGTATCCGCAGCGACTGCAGTGTTCCTAATCTACCCCTTGGGTCAAGGTAGTTTCTCCGATGGTATGCCTCTTGGTATTTCTGGAACATTCAACTTCATGTTGGTCTTCCAAGCAGAGCACAACATCTTGATGCACCCCTTCCATATGTTGGGTGTAGCTGGTGTATTCGGTGGATCTTTATTCTCCGCTATGCACGGTTCACTAGTAACTTCTTCCTTAGTTCGTGAAACAACTGAAACTGAATCACAAAACTACGGTTACAAATTCGGTCAAGAAGAAGAAACTTACAACATCGTGGCAGCACACGGCTACTTCGGTAGATTAATCTTCCAATATGCATCCTTCAACAACAGCAGAAGTCTACACTTCTTCTTAGGAGCATGGCCTGTAGTTGGTATCTGGTTTACAGCAATGGGTATTTCCACCATGGCGTTCAACCTTAACGGATTCAACTTCAACCAATCGATCATGGATTCACAAGGAAGAGTTGTCAACACATGGGCAGACATCTTAAACCGAGCTAACCTTGGATTTGAGGTAATGCACGAACGTAATGCACACAACTTCCCTCTAGATTTAGCCAGTGGCGAAACTGCTCCTGTAGCACTAAGCGCACCTGCAATCAACGGTTAATCTAACCTTGTTTAGATAAAAAGAAAAAAAACGCTCTCCATTTATTTGGGGGCGTTTTTTTTTGCTTATTATTTGTTGATCGACATTGCCGAAATATTTTTTAATGATGAAAAGTATTAGATGGAAAGTATTAATATTCCTCTCGGAGACGACAATTTGCTATAAAGTAACTCTAAATCTGGTAAGTGTGTGAGGAGTTTTGGTGATGGGACAGCAAAAATTAAATATGTCTATAAGTCAGGGAGGGGTTATTCCGACCTTTGTCTTTGCATCTGTAACCCTTCGAGAAATATTAAATCGCGCTGCTTCATGCACTACAGGAATTATTTTTTATGAAGATAATCATTCTGATTCGTTTCAGTCATATCAGGATCTACTACAAGAAGCAAGCAGTATTTTAAATAGTCTACGTCAAGAGGGTCTACAATCCCAAGATAAAGTAATTTTACAACTGCAAAATTCGCGTTATTTTTTTGCTAGCCTTTGGGCTTGTTGGTTGGGGGGATTTGTGCCTCTTCCTCTTGGTGTAGATTTGAGCTTTCAGAAAGACATTACCAGAAGCAAATTATATCAAGCCTGGAAGTTATGCGATTGTCCTGTAATTATCAGCGATATCGTAAAGGCAGATTACCAAAAACCTTGGCGAGAAATTGCAGTTGAAGATCTATTAAACAATTCCCCAGACAATAATTATCATCACGGTACTTTAGATGATTTGGCACTGTTGTTATTTACATCAGGAAGTACGGGAAAGCCTAAAGGAGTGATGCTGTCGGCACGTAATTTAATTGCAAGCATTTATGGAATGGCAAAGGTAAATAATTTATCGCAGCAAGATATTACCTTGAACTGGATGCCATTAGAACACGTGGCAAGCTTAGTCATGTTTCATTTGACAGAAGTATATTTAGAATGTCAGCAAATCCAAGTAAAAAGCGAGTTTATTTTACAGAATCCTTTACAATGGTTAGATTTGCTACACTTACATCGCGTAAGTGCTACCTGGAGTCCTAATTTTGCTTATAACTTAGTTAACGAACAGTTAGAAAAACTAGATAATACAATTAACTATAACTGGGATTTATCCTGTGTCCGTTGGATGGGTAATGGTGCTGAAGCGGTAGCAGGCAAGACGTCAGGACATTTTCTAGAATTACTTGCACCCTATGGTTTAAAACCAACAGTAATTAGTCCTGGTTATGGAATGTCAGAAACAACCTCAGGCATAGCCCATTCTGATAATTTTAATCGCAACCAGAATAGGACTTTGGTATCGGTAGGTGCGCCGATTCCTGGGATTTCTTTGCGTATTGTAGATCGAGAGAATAACCTGATACCAGAAGGGGAAACTGGTTTGTTACAGGTAAAAGGGGAGACTGTTACCGCAGGATATTATCAACAGCCAGAATTAAATGAAGAAGTATTTACTGCCGATGGTTGGTTTAATACGGGAGACTTAGGGTTTTTGGAGTCGGGACAACTGACTATTACTGGTCGTCAAAAGGATACGATAATAATTAATGGAGTTAATTATTATAATCACGACCTTGAAACCATTGTAGAATCAATCTCTGGAGTTAACGTTTCTTTTACTGCTGCCTGTAGCGTTAGAGATAATAATCAACAGGAACAAATAGCAATATTTTTTAATACTGAAGAAAAAGCAGACAAACTCAGAGAATTAATTAACAATATTCGTGGGAACATTTTTACTAAAATTGGAGTTTCCCCTACTTATATTATCCCCGTTACTCAAAAGAGTATACCAAAAACAGCGATCGGCAAGATAATGCGATCGCAACTCAGTCAAAGATTTAATGCAGGAGAGTTTAATAGTATTGTTGCTGAAGTTGAAGCGTTATTTGATCGCAGAAACTTGAGTCAGCAGGAGTTACCTGGTAATGCGATCGAACAAGAATTAGTTGCCCTATGGCAATCTGTTTTGAATTTATCCACCGTAGGAGTTAAGGATAACTTTTTTGAATTGGGTGGAAATTCTTTATTACTAATGCAGGTATTGAGTAAGCTTACTCCTCAATATCGTTTATCTGTGGTAACACTATTTCAGTATCCGACTATCTCGGCTTTAGCTAGTTATCTTAATAGTGACCAAGAATCTTGTGCTTTACAGCAAGGCAAGCGTCGAGGAGAATTACGGCGTAAGGCTACTAAAAATAAAGACGTAGCAATTATTGGGATGGCTTGTCGGTTTCCTGGGGCAAATAATATCGATCAGTTTTGGTCTAACCTCTGTAATGGGGTTGAGTCGATTGACTGGTTTGAAGATAGAGAGATGATCAATTCAGGAGTCGATCGCGAGTTAGTTGACAATCCTGACTATGTTAAAGCTAGTCCTATTTTGGAAGATATAGCAGGATTCGATGCTAATTTTTGGGGCTTTAGTCCTAAAGAAGCCCAATTGCTAGATCCTCAACAGCGTTTATTTTTAGAATGCGCTTGGGAAAGTTTGGAAGATGCAGGATACGATTCCTTTACCTATCAAGGAGATATTAGCCTTTATGGTGGGGCAGCAACCAATACTTATCTGTTAAATAATATCTATCCCAATCGTCATAGTATTGACGATAAAAATAGTCTGCAGGTACTCAATCTTAGCTCGATGGGCGGGTTTCAAGTTAGTACTGCCAACGATAAAGACTATCTTACTACCAGAACATCTTATAAACTCAATTTTACAGGGTCTAGTGTCAACGTTCAAACTGCCTGCTCTACATCTTTAGTTACAGTTCATTTAGCTTGTCAGAGTTTAATCAATGCAGAGTGTGATTTAGCTCTTGCTGGTGGTGTATCGGTTCATTCTCCGCAAAAAATGGGCTATTTGTACCAAGAAGGGATGATTTTGTCTTCCGATGGTCATTGTCGAGCATTTGATGCTGATGCTTCGGGGACGATCTTTGGTAGTGGTGCGGGAATGGTAGTGTTAAAAATGTTAGATCGAGCAGTAGAAGATGGCGATCGCATTTACGGAGTTATTAAAGGATCGGCAGTTAATAATGATGGCGGGACAAAGGTTGGCTATCTTGCTCCCAACTTAGACGGACAAATTAGAGTGATTGCTGAAGCTTTAGCGGTGGCTGATATATCGCCTGACAGTGTTGGCTATATTGAAGCCCACGGCACAGGGACTAAACTGGGCGATCCAATTGAAGTTACAGCATTAGCCCAAGCATATCATCATGATATCACTAAAAGCGGTTATTGTGCCGTGGGTTCGGTTAAAACCAATGTGGGACATTTACAGATGGCATCGGGTATCGTTGGTTTAATTAAGACTGTTTTATGTTTGGATCGTCAAAAAATTCCTGCCAGCCTTCACTTTCGTAACCCCAACCCACAGCTAAATCTCGATCGCACTCCTTTTTATATTAATACTGAGTTACAAGAGTGGGAAACTAATCAAACTAATAATTATCCTCGTCGTGCAGGAGTTAATTCTTTGGGTATTGGTGGGACAAATGCTCACGTTGTTTTGGAGGAGTTTGTTAATTCTAAACAGGAGAGTGATCGGCTATTACCTGCTTATTTATTAACCATTTCGGCAAAAGATGCCACCGCCTTAGAGGAATTAGCTAGCAAGTATCAAAATTATATTTACGCCCACAATGATATGTTGTTACGGGATATTTGTTTAACTAGCAATATTGGTAGACACCATTTTGATTATCGTCGCGCGATCGTTGCTAGAGATCAACCAGAATTGATTACCAAGCTATCTAATAGATCAACAGTTAAGCTTGTCGAGCAAGATCATAAAATTGTCTGGCTATTTACAGGACAAGGTTCGCAATATGTAGGGATGGCGCAACAACTGTACGATACTTGCAGTGCTTTTCGGAAAAATTGCGATCGCTGTTTTGAGATTTGGCAACAATCTATCGATCTACCAATTGTAGACAAGAATAGTAAATCGCCCCTAGAGGATTTCGACCTTAGTCAAACCCAACAGGTTCAACCATTATTATTTACCATTGAATATTCTCTAGCGCAACTATGGCTATCTTGGGGAATTAAACCTGATGTAATGTTGGGGCATAGTATCGGGGAATATGTAGCAGCTTCTCTTGCAGGAGTGTTTAGTTTAGCAGATGCTTTGAAGTTGGTTGCTACTAGAAGTAAGTTGATGCAAAGTTTGCCTGAAAATGGGGCGATGTTAGCTGTTTTTATTGATTTCACGCCAAGACATCAAGACGCTAAGAAAGATTTAAGACTGGATAGTTTATTGGCTAAGTATCATAATGTTGGTATTGCTGCGAATAATGGTTCACATTTAATCTTGTCAGGCTTAAAAGAAGAGATTGATTGTATTGTTCAAGCATTGGCATTATTAAAGATAAAAACTCAACTTTTGAATGTGTCTCATGGTTTTCATTCTGCTTTGATGCAACCGATATTACAAGATTTTAAAGTAGTAGCAGATACAGTTGATTATGCTTTACCTAAAATACCAATAGTTTCTAATATTACAGGGGAATTGGCTAACCAAAGTATTGCTAGTGCTGATTATTGGATTGAGCATATTTTACAGCCAGTTCAGTTTGCTAAAGGGATTAAATATTTAGAACAGCAGCAGGTGAATATATTTTTAGAGATTGGTACTAAGCCTACTCTTACGGCGATCGCTAAAAGTCTATTAAATAATAAATTATTTTTGCATAGTCTCGATCGTTCTACTCCAGATTGGCAAAGTATTCTCAATACTTTAGGACAACTATATGAGATTGGGATAGATATTAATTGGCAAAAGGTAACTCAAGACTATAATGCTAATAAAATATCGCTACCCACTTATCCTTTTCAACGACAAAGACATTGGTTTGATATCCCCAAAGTTAATAATTATATTCAACCCGTTAAACAAGATATTGTTCATCCCTGGTTGGGGAAGGTAATTAGTTCTCCTGTCAAACAAACTATTTTTCAGTCTTATATCAATCTTGAAGCAGATAGCTGGCTACAAGATCATTGTCTAAAAGATAAAATTATTTTTCCTGGGGCGGGTTATCTAGAAATAGCGATCGCTTTGGGATTATTTCATTATCAAAGCGATCGATTATTAATTGAAAATCTTCAAATATCTTGCCCTCTGTATTTAGATGGTTATTGTGAAATTCAAACAATTACTTATCCACAAAAAAAATCTGATGATTTAGAAATCTATAGTTTGAGTAATGATCGATGGCAGTTACATTGTGATGGTAGAATTTCTCGTTGGAACGAACTATTAACAGGAGAGTCTTTATCATCGATTAAAGCTAAATTTAATAATACCGAATTAGATGTTCAACAGCACTATTTCAACTGCCAACAAAAAGGAATTAATTACGGCAAAAATTTTCAGGCGATTGAGCAACTATGGGCAAAAGAAGATCTAGCATTGGGATTAATAAAATTACCCAATGATTTAGATAGCAAACAATATCATTTTCATCCTGCCTTGTTAGATTCTTGTTTACAAATACTTTTTGCAGCCTTGCCCCAAGAATTACAAACCAATATCTATATTCCTGTCGGTTTAGATAAGCTATATACAAACTCCTTACCTAACAGTCACGTTTGGAGTTACTTAGAATTAAAAGATACCAATGCTCAAACCTTAACTGCAGATGTTTGGTTATACAACGAAAATGGAAAATTAGTTGCTAAACTCGAAGGCTTAAAATCCCAAGCAGTTAAACCTCAGTCTCCTTGGCAGAGTTGGCTGTATCAACAACAGTGGAAACCCCAACCATTATTAACCACAACTTCTCTAGTAAATAATGGTACGTGGTTAATATTTGCTGACAGTATGGGTGTTGGTAAACAAGTCGCTACCAAACTAGAATCTCAACAACAGCAATGCCATCTTATTACTGGCGACAGTATTGAAGATAATCCCCAAGCCTATCTAGCTTTAATTCAGCAATGCTCTAACCTAACAGGAATCATTTACTTTTGGAGTTTAGATAACACGCCTAACTGGGAAGAGTGTAAAAGCTATTTATATCTAGTACAGGCTTTAGTTCAACAGGAGGTTAATCTTCCCTTGTGGTTTATTACCCGCGATGCACAACCAGTCAATCAGCGTCAACCTATAACACCAGATATGAGGAATGCTTGTCTGTGGGGAATGCAAAAAGCGATCGCTTTGGAATATCCTGAGTTACAATGCGTTGGCATAGATCTAGACTCTATTGATAAGGTTGTAGATAGTATTTTTCGAGAAGTCAGCGCGAAAGAAAATGAACAGATAGCTTATCGCGACAATCGGCGTTATGTAGCAAGATTAATCAAATATGGAGATCTAGTAGCCCCAGAAAATACCGCAACCCATAATTCGCTCATCTACAGACAAGAAAAAAATATCCAATTACAAATTGAAAATCCTGGTAATTTAGATAGCCTGCAATGGAAATCTATCGCCCGACAACAGCCTCAAGATACTCAAATAGAGATTGAGGTAAAAACAACAGGGTTAAACTTCCGTGATGTAATGGTGGCGATGAATTTATATCCCGACGAGACAAAATTTCTGGGTTTAGAGTGTGCGGGGGTAGTTACTGCAGTGGGTAGTAGGGTAAATGATTTTAGAGTCGGCGACGAGGTTATGGCAATTTCTGACAATAGCTTCAATCAATATCTTAATGTCAATTCTTTACTAGCTATTCATAAGCCAGAATGTTTGAGTTTTGCTGAAATAGCAACTATTCCCATAACCTTCCTTACCGCCTATTACACCCTCGTGCATCTCGCCCAACTACAACCAGGGGAAAAAATCCTAATTCACTCCGCAGCTGGGGGTGTGGGTATAGCAGCAATTCAAATCGCCCAAAATATTGGTGCGGAAATATATGCTACTGCTTCTACTCCCAAGTGGAAATTGCTTGAGTCAATGGGCGTAACTAATATTATGGACTCTCGCAGTCTCGACTTTGCCCAACAAATTAGATCGACGACGGGTGGTAAAGGTGTTGATGTAGTTTTAAATTCTCTGTCGGGGGAATTTATTACGAAAAGTATTGACGTATTAAATTCCCAGGGACGTTTTATTGAAATTGGCAAGCAGAATATTTGGACTAAAGAAGATGTAGCTAAAGCAAAACCAAGTATCAACTATTCTATTGTCGATCTGTGGCAAATTACCCAAGATCAGCCAGAATTGATTCAACAAATGCTGAGTCATTTATTATCTCAATTTACTACAGGTAAGCTCAAGCCTCTACCCTACAAGATTTTTAGTAGTGACAAAACTATCGATGCCTTTCGCTATATGCAGCAAGGAAAACATCAAGGCAAAATTATAATTACAACTGCAACATCAAATTCTAATTGCGATCGCGTAAAGTCGCCTTCAGCTCATCGCCATAACTCCCTTACTTCTTTATCGATTACTCCCAACAGCACCTATCTAATTGTAGGAGGAATGGGTGCTATTGGTTTGCAGGTAGCACAATGGTTAATCACCAAAGGTGTAAAGAGTTTGGTATTAGTTGGACGTAACGATCTTAAACCTCAATACCAAAATATTTTACAAAAAATACAAGACAATACCCAAGTTAATTGTATTAAAGCAGATATCACCGATACAAAGCAACTAGATCGAGTTTTACAGCAAATAAAACTAAACCTACCCCCACTTAAAGGGGTAATTCACTGTGCAGGAATTACACGCGATCGCCCGCTTCACGATCTAGACTGGGACGATTTTCAACAAGTTTTCGCTGCTAAAACTAAAGGTGCTTGGAATTTACACAGTTTAACGGCAGAATACAACTTAGAAAGCTTTATTATGTTTTCTTCGGCTGCTTCTCTTATCGGATCGGCGGGACAAGCCAATTATTGCGCGGGTAATGCCTTTCTCGATATCTTAGCTCATGCTCGTCGCAGTCAAGGATTACCTGCTAATAGTATCAACTGGGGTGCGTGGGAACATACTGGATTAGCTAGCAATCCTCAAATTACCGATAGTTTAAAACAAAAAGGGATTGGCGCGATCGAACCCAGAGAGGGAATCAGAATCTTAGAGCGATTGTTACTTAATAATCTGATTCAAATTGGTGTGATACCAATTAATTGGAATATATGGCAACAAAACAATAAGCCAACTCCTTTTTACGAAGAAGTGGTCAATGTTAATACTTTAGCTAAAAATACTACCAACTATAAACAACAGTTACTTACTGCTATACCAGAACAACGTGAGTCATTATTAATCGAGCAAATTATCCAACAAGTAGGCAATATTTTGGGGATTAAAGATATTAATAAATTAGATATAGAGCTAGGATTTACCGAGCTAGGATTAGATTCTTTAAGTTCGGTAGAATTAAGAAATAAAATTCAATTTAGTTATGAGCTTCAGTTATCTCAAACTGTTATTTTTGATTACTCTAATATAAAAAAACTAAGTAATTATCTATTATCCCTGATATTTAATCAAGAATTGTCTACCGAGCAAACTATACTTGATCACAACTTAAATACTGTAGCAGAACTATCAGAACAAGAGGCAAAAAATTTGCTATTAGAAGAATTGAATAATCTAGATATTCTGTAATCTAAAATACCGAAAATAATTTTGTAGATATAAACAATATTTAGTTCGAGAATTGGAGTTTTAATACTCGTAAGTATCGAGTAAAAATTATTATATTTTTGATTACTTTTATTCTCGATTCCTGTGTCTAGTTCTCTATCTTAATCGTCGTCTGAATGAGTTATATTATGTACAATGTATTTCTTATATAATTCAAATCAAATAATGCGTAATCACAATCAATTCAAAATTATTATTATTGCGCTGCTCTCTTTTATTCTTTTGATCGAATTTTTTAATAGAGATAAAAGCTGGAGTATATCTGGTTCTGGGGAGGTTATTTCTTTTAGTAATAAGAGTTAAATCTCTAACACCCAAACAACGTCTTAAGATGGCACAAAATCTCAAGCTAGGTAACAAAGCCAAACCAATTCGTCGTGTTTGGATACCAAAACCTGGTCAAGAAGAAAAACGCCCCCTCGGTATACCTGTCATGCGCGACAGAGCAACTCAGGCATTAGTCAAAACTGCTCTCGAACCTGAATGGGAAGCTAAATTTGAAGGTAATTCCTTCGGATTTCGCCCAGGAAGGAGCGCACATGACGCTATAGAGGCAATTTTTAGCTCGATTAGGTCTAAACCTAAATATGTGTTATAAATATGTGTTAGATGCAGATATAGCCAAATGCTTTGACCGCATTAACCATTCCAATCTATTAGCCAAAATCAACACATCTCCTTCTATTAGAAGACAGATAAAAGCTTGGTTAAAAGTAGATATTGTTGATTTCAAACAACATACTAGAGAACCTGGAATCCAAGGAGTCCCACAGGGTGGCATAATAAGTCCACTACTAAGTAATATTGCACTCCATGGATTAGAAAACAGGCTAAAGCAATTCGCCAGAACACTAAAAGGAAACAAACGCGATAATGAAAGAGCTTTGTCCCTCATTAGATATGCTGATGACCTGGTTGTTATACATGAAAATCTTGATGTTATAAAGAAATGTCAACAAATAATCTCGGAATGGTTAGCCCAATTTGACCTAGAACTAAAACCATCAAAAACCCGAATAGTACACACTCTCAAGGAATACGAAGGAAACAAATCAGGATTCACCTTCCTTGATGGAGATTTAATAGAAACCGACCACATCACACCAAAAGCAATTGGTGGAAATCAAAAAGATAATCTCCAACTATTACACCGTCACTGTCACGACATCAAAACCAGACAAGATTTAAGAGATATTAAAACTCATAAATCACATAAGGAATGGAAGGAAACCTTGAAACAATTCACCAAAATGAATTGGATATGGATAGATGACATTCTGACCCTGGTTGAGGGTACTCATACAGAGCCTTTAAAGAGAGAAGCCATGTGAGGTGAAAGTCTCATGCATGGTTTTGAAGACGAGTCGCCTTGGTGACGAGGTGGCTTAGTTTAACAATTTTGGTCGCTAAGAAAATCTAGTCTGACCAAAATTGGCTAATATTAACCACAGAACGAAGTGCTTGGCTCGATGGTTTGTTAGAAGTGGAGCAAGATGAAACTAGAACTCGTTTGTCCTGGCTACAGAGAACTCCAACAGGCAATAACCCCAAACAGATTTTAGAGACGCTAGATAAGATATCGTTCCTACAGCAAAATCAAATTGATACTTGGGATTTGAGTCAGCTTAACCCGAACCGTATCAACTATTTATCCAAAATTGGGATGAGGGCCACTAATTAATATCTTCAGCGGGCTTCGGAAGTTAGGCGTTATCCAATCCTGATTTGTTTTCTAAAGCAGTCGCTGTATAACTTTACTGACGATCTAATTGAAATGGTAGATCAAAGATTGTGGGAGTTATATAACCAAGCCAAACGTAACTTTGATAGCGATCGCCTAATGGCTAGTAAAACTATCGACGAGAAGTTGAAGACATTACAAGATATCAGTCAAATCCTTTTTTAATTGATATGTGATGGGTGGGTTAGTCTCTGACATAAGCTCATTTTAAGCTATCTCCCCCACTTTTTTTCACTCTCCTCAACAGCCCATATACCAAACATGAATAAAATTATAAATATCGAGAGTGCGATCAATACACTTTTCTATGCAGATAATTTTTCGTAATACCATTTAGCTTTGTTAATGTTCTGCTCTACTGCAACAAGTTCTCAGTTTATTCTCACTTAAATTAAGCGTTCTATTAAGTTGGACTCACAATAGCTTCAGATGGGAAATAGATACTCTAGATAGTTT
>Ga0209303_1001954_pt1 | contig 11539 bp, 16 predicted proteins | sample SidtaG_3_FD_187449 | JGI IMG/M metagenome (GOLD analysis project Ga0209303, IMG submission 187449) | Marine algal microbial communities from Sidmouth, United Kingdom - Sidmouth_Asex1 metaG (SPAdes) (version 2) | ecosystem: Host-associated > Algae > Red algae > Unclassified | place: Sidmouth... | reverse complement strand
CGTTCATTTTGGTGGTGTACTGTAGGTCTGTTGTTTTGCAATTCTTTGTTTCCTTGCCTCAGCTGCTGTGATTTTGAATGCGTGGTTGTGTCAACGGGGGTGTAGACAGAGTTTGTTGATGCATTCGCTTCTAATGGTATATTTAGTCGAGTATTTTCCGCCATGGAATGGGTCGGCTTGAAGTGGATCACGTTGTTGGGTCACTCCCTGAACCGGAACCGCCAGAGGTGCTCGATGAGGTCATTCTTCAGCGCGTCGTGTTGTGCCGTGCTCGTGACCCGGCTGCGCGCGGCTTGTATGTCTTTCATGCGTCGCTCTGGATTGTTTGGAGCCCCTGCCCCGGGCTGTGCCCCTCCCCCTTCATCCTTCTCATCTCCAGCAGGTGTACCAGTTTGCTCTGGCACACGGCCGTGCCCACCTGTGTGAACAATCGATCTCGGCGAACACGGCTCCCAGCGCCTCCCTGGTCGTACAATGAAGGAAACAGACAACCACAGCCAGTTTTCAGGAGCAGGAAACATGTGAGCACGAGCTAGAAAATGGAAAGAAGGAGCAGACGGCAGAGACAAACCGAGAAATGGGAAAGGGCAGCACTGCACATACCAGGTTGAGGGACCGCAGGCTCCTTGCGGCTGTGAGAGACTACCATGTTGTGTAGCACTGCGCAGCAGGTGTTCACCTGCATTAGCATCTCAGAACGGCGGAATCGCGCAAGTTGCTCCCAAATGTTCCACCTGTAGAAGAGGTAGCCGTAGACGCGCTCTGCGTCGTCACGCCATCGTTCCTGATGGGAGGAATAGTACTGCTCTTTCTCGCTCTCCATCGATGACGTGCCTGTTAATATTGCCCTCTTAACGTAGATACCGTAACACAGCACATACGGCAACGTGCGCTTAACACCATTCACTGTGTGGGGTATGGGGGGAGGGAAACATCCAGAAGTCATGGAATCAAAAAAGGAGAAACAGCCATGACGTTCAAATCTATACAAGAATGCCGCAGGTATGGATCTTTGTCGGCCACAGTCTCCATGACAAAGAATCGGTTCTCTCGCTTTCCTCGGTATTGGCCATGAAGGGCCACGGGACATATCCGCCAATCCCAGTGGGAGCAGTCCCCGCACCCCATGCATCCCGGGAAGCCGGCGTCCGCATAGTCGTCCTTGACGCCCTGCAGATCTGCTCGTATGGGCTCACGCAGATTGTCAGGTTTGTACTTCTCAAGAATATTGCGTGTAAAGCGATGAACAGTCTCGTTAATTGTCGAGTCCGACAGTCGAGCGTACTCATCCACATCGTCAGCAGGGAATCCAGATACCAGCACACGTAGAGCAGCCGCCACCTTCTGCAGTGTATAAGATTGCATATTTTTGGTCGCGCTCACTCGCTGATGAAAGCAGAGCACGGACAATACATCTCGGTAAACACGATCAAACACAATGCGAGGAAGAGGGACGCGACGCTCAAACACCTTCTTGTAATATATGAGCGGTCGGCCATCGAGACCAAAGCAGTCGCGCAGAATGCCCCTCTCCCCACACGCAAAATCGCGAAGTTTGTTAGGCGACCTTTCAGGAAGCAACCCCCTCCGGTCTGCACCGTCAGATTCCGCCATCGCGCTGGAAAGAAGCAAATCATCGTGCTCAATGGCCATCAGCGCCTCTGCGATATCGTCGTCGTCATTGTTCGAAAATGCCCAGGCAACAGGAATCATAACCTCGGCATCATTCGAGTCCGAGATGATGCTCAGCAGGTGATTTTGTGTGTGATGCGGACGGGAGTGGGGATGTGGAGGCGATCGAGGTGGTCTGAGCTCCGTAACGCATCACGCTAATTGCTCGTTCCATCGAATAATCATGCCCCGATCTCCATGTTTATGGAAGCAGGATGGGATCCACCCTTCAATCGACGATAGTTCAAACGACCAGCACGATCGATTGTGATCCCTTGACTCCACCGCTCACGACAGTTTCTCTAGCGGAGAGAGCTGGCTGGCCATGAAAGTGATGCCGATGGCAGAACACCTTGCCCAAGTCCGAGTTTGAGACGTGATGTGCCTACTTTTGGCTTGGTGGTTGGAGAGCAAGTGGCAGGGCCCCACGTTGCCTACACGAGGCCGTTGGTTTAGACGGTTGGCTCCGTTGCATGACATGCCCTGAGGACATGTCCAGCTCACAAAGTCGTCAGTGGCAGTCTGGTAGGACCTCGTAGTAAACGCATGGGTACCATTCCCGGGTTAATTGAAAGGGGTACCCGTACCCCAGACCAGAGTGAAGCGCCGCAAAGTACGGACGGCCTTGCGCGCCCAATTCGCCGCTTACGTCCATCTGGAGGGTCGGGGGAGGGGTGTTAGATGAAGGTGTGTCCTGCTGTTGCTAACCTTAAAAAAATGGCTGTTGCAGAGCGAAGCAAGGCAGAGACGACGACGAAGCGTAGAAATACGGTCAAGTTGGCTGTCCTGCCAGACACGATTGTACAATTGGCTGCAATTTGCCGCCAGTAACTTGTAAGCTATTGCTGATCCCCGAATTTTGTCCTGGGGGACAGAGACAGAGACTGACTCTGAATAAGAGCACTGTATTGGTTTAAAACGACAGTAAGAAGGCATCGAGGCCAATAGAAAGCACGCATTCGGTACCAGAACCTTGCATCCTGCGAAACTCACTGTTTGTTGCCGCTTGATCCGATTTTCTTGGCACGGAGCAAGCTGCCCATGCGAGATCTTGAGATTTTTATTGTCTGCTTGCCCGAAGTGCAGCAAAAAGGAGGAGCTGATGTTGATTTCCAGGCTGTATTGGCACATGTAAGCAATCAGAAGCACCAAGTCAGTCCCAGGGGTGCATCTGCTTGGTGGAGAGAGTAGGTCCGCACGTCAGTCTCTGTCCAGCAGGGCAAAATTCGGGGATCAGTAATAATCACCGTCTCATGCATTTGTCGCACAACGCCACTGTAACCCACAATGATACTTCCTGAGATTTTTCGGCCGCTTGCTTGGCCCTGAAGAGGGCATGGAGAATGATCTGGGCCTGACCTGCGATTTCTCATGAGATCCAAACTTTGTTTAGACTTCTTGAGATCCTGATGTGCGTTTTCAGTGCGCAGAGCTGCATGGGCAGAATCTGTAAGGAGCACATACGCTACCTAGTTTTGCCATTGGTCCACGTGCACTTTCGAATGATTGCAAGCACTCTGCAACGGCCAAATCTTGGAGGTCAGCAACAGATGGATCGATTCTGAAGCGCTTTCGACCGGGTCTTTTCACAGCCGCGAGCCATACTGTTTTTTTATCCCTGTTGAGCTTGGGTGGGCAGCTCAGATTCGCGTGGTTTCTTCCGGAAGCGCGACGGCGCGCGTTCGTACGCATAACATCGGTCTATTTCCCGGTGTAGCAGGCTGCAAACAGCGACTTCCGTTGCGACTTTAATGAGTTGCTCGCGTAGCTCAGTTGAGTCGCAAACACGGTATGGCAAACTGTCAGAACATCGGACTACAGACGTCCGGTCCCTCCGCGATTGATCTCCCGGCGTCGCGTGCTCGGTCTCTGATATCGCGGCCTTCTCCTCGACTACATGCGCAGTCAACAAATCGAGGCCGAAATCCAAAAAGTGCCTGCTCTGACGGTGCCGCGGCGAGGGGTGAAACGCGTTTCCCGCAAACGTGCTGCCGACAGGGGTCCAAAGCAGGGATTTTCCGTAGAATAGACTCTTCGTTACGTCAAATCCAGTACTGTTTTCGCACCGTAAATGTTAGGGTTGCACTTGTCGCCTCTACCCGTGTACTGGCCTGCTGAGGTCGTGACGTGGTCTAATCGAAACGTGATGTCACTTGATTCAGCCAGTGAAATCGACCACGTTGTCTCTTTTTGTCCGCCCAAAATGTCGCTCGTCTGTGACAATCGAAGAAGTCACGAGGCGTGATCGATTTCATTGGTCGAAGCAAGTACCATCATGATTTGATTGGACTACGTCACTCCGTCGGCTGGCCAGCGCACAGACAGAGACGACGGGTGCAGCCTTACACTTCACGGTCCGAGACGAGCGGAGTGAGACGGCCGGCCCGCCCCCACCCCAACAGCCGTCCTTGAAATTCTTTCATTGGAATATCTTCGACTTGTCACATGTGCCGGTCACTTTTGATGCCGCCCGAGTGCCGGAGAATTTGTGGAACGACTGTATAGGGACGCGACATCACTGTCCGAGTCCCGTAGAATCCGTCAAGGACGATCCGGTGCCAGAGAGGCTGGACCGGTCACGCTCTGCTGTGGGGGCTGTCGAGCGCCGCTCTATCCGATGGGAAGTGCCCGCAGCCATTGAAATTGGTTTCGAAAGCCTCCTGATTCTCCACATATTTTTTCCTGCGTTTTTGAGACATCTGGTGGCGCGTTTATGGCTGCACGCACCCGTGTACCCTTGTTTTTGGCCCATCTGGCGCCGTGTTCTAGCGACGCACGCCCGTCTCCTCTCGGTTTTGGCGCTTCTGGTGCCGCACCGTGTGGAAGACGAGCGCATGCATGTTCTGGGGCACCTGCGGTGCCCTGAGGAGAGAAGATAGTCGGACAAGAGGAGGTCCTCCGAGGGCATCGAGAGGGGGATACTCGGGACTAACAGACAACATTTTCCCTCGTGACCTCTCTCGCCAAATATGATCTTCGTCGCACCCGCTGAGTTCCTCGGACCCCGCCCCCATCGTGCCCATCGTCTTCCCCGGCGCCGTCTTCGGCGGTTTCGATTCACCAGGGCACGTACGACCCGCGACGTGGCATAGCGGGTCCTACATTTGGTAGCACCAAGTGGTTTTCGGCTCTACTGGCTTTCTGGCTGTTAAGTTGGCCTGAATTTGTACCCTTTGTGTGTGTGTTTTGGTGCGGTTTCCTGTGTTCGTCGTCCTTCGGGCATCGTAATATTAATTCGGTGGGCTCTACCAATGACACGGAGAAGGACACCTGGCCTGACAAGACCGTTGGTTTTGCTCTTGTCTTTAGCTATTTTCTTTGCCAATTGATTGGAACACAGTGGCTGCCAATCCAGGGTCCAACTCAGTTGAATCCTCGGCGGAGACGGCCGCCCCGAAGTCAACAGTGGCGCCGGCTCCATCTTCATCTACGGCAGCGCGCGCGTCCACGTCGCGCGCATCGTCATCATCCACGGCGGCACGGGTGTGCTTGGCATCCAAGGCGGGCCGTGAAACCCCGTCATCGTCGGCGACGGCGGACAGCCCCACGGCCGCGGCAAGGGCCCGCTGTTGCCGCCAAAGGCACCGGAAAGGCGCTACGTTGCACCACCGCCGCCGTGCATCGCCAAGATTCGGCCGTCCTCAGCCCGTGCTGGTAAGCAGCGCGAAGTGCGGCATGCTCTCAAGGAGGCACGCGGGCCAGTTTTTTTACAATGCTGTCGCCCGTGCGGTGTAAGCTGCAACAGCCTTGCAGTGCTGCGGGACCACAAGAAATCACGTCGTCACAAGGCTACGATCAACGGTGTCAAAGAGGTTCCTCGCTGCACTCCCTGTGCACGCCCAGTGCCAGCACCAACGACGGGATGGGCCGCAGTGACGAGGGATTGGAGCAGAGAGTGGAAAAAGGGGGGAATGCTGGTAAAGGCAAAGCGCGCAGTGCGCTGTGGCTCTAGGAAGGAGCGTATCAGCATGAAGCGACGGGTGACGTCGCTGACTCGGGATCTGAGCGGGCCAGCGTGGGCATATTTGTCACCCATGTTGCCAGACAATGGCAGGTGCTGGTAATGACTAGAGACGTGATGGACCGCGCCGGCTAGGAAACCGCGGCGGCAAGGCACCAGCCGGATCTCCACATCCTTTTGGGGAGCAAGAAGTCGTCTTGACACCTGCACGGTTTGGAATTAAAATGAACAATCTGCACCGACATGCACAGAACATCACGTACTGTTGTTGTGCTCCCAAACAAAAAAAAGTGTATTGCTAACCTCCAAAACATTGCGGTCGCAGAGAAAAGTGAAGCAGAGCAGCGTAGAAGGGAAGTCGGATTGGCTGTTCGACCAGCGCCGATGAAGCTATAGGCTGAGAGTTGCCGCCAGTATTCTTGCCAGCCGATCAATGTGTGTCTAATGATTCACGCAGAGCCAGTGCTACCCACAATGAGAGTTCCTGGGATTTTTCGGCCGCTTGCTTGGGCCTGGAGAGGGCATGGAAAGGCTTCTGGGCCAGGCCTGTGAACTTCTCATGAAATCGACACATTTCTTCAGATTTCTTGAGATCCTGATGTGCGATTCCAGTGCGCAGAGCTGTATGGACAGACTCTGAAAGGAACTCACATGATCCCTAGCCATTCCAGTGGTCCACGTACGCTGTTGTATGATTGCAACCACTCTGCAACCGCCAGTTTTTGGAGGTCAGCAAGGTTGCGGATCCCCGAATTTTGCCCTGGCGGACAGAAACTGAAGTGCAGACCGACTCTCTGCACCAATCAGATGTCCCCGTGTGACTGACTTTGTGCTCTGATTTCTCACATGTGACCATATAGACTGGAAATCAACATCAGCTCCTTTTTTGTCTGCACTTCTGGCGAGTAGACAGTAGAAACCTTTAGGTCTCGCGTGGGCAGCTTGCTCCGTGCCATGAAGCGGCCGCCGCAAACAGTGCGTTTTGCTGGATGCAAGGTCCTGGCACCGAATGCGGGCTTTCTATTGGCTTCGATTCCTTCGTACTGTCGTTTTAGACCTGTCGAGTGCGTTTAGTCACAGTCACTCTCTGCCTCTGTCCCGCAGCACAAAATAGGGGGATCAGCAATACTTCTGACAAGTGTCCTCTGCTATTATTGCGTTCTAAGTTAACAGCTCGATGATCGCTTACGCTGTAATGGCCTTTTGTGGTATTATTCATCTCAACAGCCTCATTTTAACAGCTGTAATATTATGGTCGTTGCGACGATAGTACGGAAAGAGTGAGCGGCAATGACGCAGGAGCATATCGTGCGTTGCTGGCTCAAGGCGGATTGCCTGCCCGCTGGTGCTGCCGCCCATCTGCGTGCACGGCACGCGGACCATCACCAGCCCAACACGCCCGCAATGGCCACAGACGTGTAATCCATGACGGTGGCGCTGATGCGCTTGTCGCTGCACTCGGCTCTACTTCCCTCGGCCCGGTCGACAGAAGTTTCGAGAGTCGTGACAGGATGGCTCAATGCGGAGAGAGACGTGCACGTGATTGAGGACACTGTTCACGTGGCCCTGAAGGGTTAGGATGATGGTGCTTGATGTGTTTGATTTCTTTTTTTCGTGCTTGATTTGGTAGTGCACAGGGTCTTCGCCGCGGAGCGTGCGTTGTAGAGAAGCCTCGACCAGCCGCGCAGTACACACAATCTATGAGACGGTGGTCCGTCTGTACCAAGAGACAGGAGTGTCTGTAGGAGGGGTCGCGTTCAAATGATGCAGGTGAGCGCGCATCACTTGCAGGACTGGTCTCGATCATTGCAAAATTCGAATGACTTATCAGTCGAGCGACTTTGGGTCTGCCATGAGGCGAGACGAAGAGTCCTTGCTGGCACTTTGCAACGGTCGTGACAAAATCTAATACTGACAGTACCATACGGGAAGACACAGAAAAGCGGTGTTTGTATCCAAGGTTTGTTAGTGTGCGCGTTTCACGTATTCCCCGCGTACCCCCCGCCACCAGCGACCACCGTCGGGGATGCGCGAAGGCCTCCTCGAAGCCCCGGTGCGCAGACAGCCGGCCACTGAGCTACTGGCGCCATCCAAATGCTCTCTGATGTACCTAGAAATGCGAGCACACACGAAGCACGCCGCCTTCTCCACCGCCACCGCAGCCGTACTGACGCCACCGTCGCACCACTCTGGCGTCCAACATAGCACACAAACCCTCTGACACCGCCCCTCCAACTACTCAACCGCCACCGCGGCCGGTCCATCGACGCCGACCGTCGTGTCAGGATCCCGCCGCCCGCCCGCATGTATCATCTCGTAATGCGCGGACCGGTGACGTGCGCCTGCCACTGATCTCGGTCATTTCACCTTTCCTACGTTCAAGGTTGCATTCAGTGACAAAAGAGGGAGGCGTGCGTAAACGTGGAACGTCAGCCAGTGGGAAGGAAAGCGTTCGTAATGGTTGTGTTCGCGTGGGCAGTGGCAAACCGCTGTGGTCGACCTCTCCCGGTATTGGTGAAAGGTAGTCAGGAGGGTATCGCGTACCGGCGATTAGAAGTACAGTGTGTAGTTCCTATCTGCGGCCTTGACAAAGCACGGCACAAGGCCGGCGTGATAGAGAATTGCATGAGCGCAATGCAAAGGAAGGGTCACTCGTTGAACTGCTCGGGCGTGACGTGCCATCGCAGCCAGCTGCTCCCGCCTGAGAACACGTCCTTAATCGGATCGAAGTCGGGGATGTAGGGTGGCAAAAGCCGCATCAGCACCCCAGCGGCCTCATTCAGGGCGATTGCAACCTGGTCATGAACCCGGGCATTGTCAAATATCATAACACAGCGCTCGTCCTGCTGGGACCAGGGCAATGAAGGGGCATACGCGTTCATGTGCGGCAGAAAGCAAAAAGTCGACGTAGGTCCGGCCGGGGGGCCGCTTTGTGATTTTCCATTCAAGCACCTGGCCGACGCTCATGGCAAAGAAGAAACTTGTGCTCACCCCCCAGGAGTTCGTTAGGTAACACTCGGCTTGACGTCCACGCAGTGACCAGACCCACTTCCTGTTGGCCGAACGTCCACAGCGGTGCGCCTCATCCACGTCAATTCTCACGCGAAGGGGGGTGTCCCAATGATGAAGGACCCAGCGCGCGCGGTGAAGCTCGCTTCGTGTAATGAAGACAGTCTCAATCACATTACGCGTCAATCCATTGGCAGTGAGTCTACCAGACACAGAGGAGGACGAAATGACAACATCCTCGCCAAGCAGTTGATGAATGTTAGTGACAATGTCCGATATCTCGTCCAGAAAAGCCTCCGGCCTCTGCTCCCACTCAAAAAGCACCGCAGAGCGCAGATCTGGACACTTTACGAATCTCTCAGCGTGATTGTTCCACTTCTCGGAAGCATAGTGGACCTACTCCGTGTCATCGACGTCTGCCAAAAAGCGATTCAGTACTCATCTTGCACGCTTCGCGCCACGCAGACGTCCCGACGTTCGGCGTACGGCTTGTGACGACACCATTCAGTCAGTGCCAATGCGTCGGCTTGCTGTGTCGCTGCACCTGAATAATGGGCAGAGTCTAGAGACGGCAGCTCGTATCACAGGAAGGTCCCGCAGGACTGTCACACTTGTCCGTGCCAATCCGTGCAGCGATTGTGAGGCCCATGTGTGGCAAATAATTCAACAGACGAGAGCCATGCACCGGAAAATATGTGAAGAAAAACGGAAGAATCTGTGGAGGTTGGCCTGTTGCAGGCAACGAGCGGGATCTAGGCCCAGGAAAAGGGTCTTAGCTTGTAGAAGGGTACTGTAAAGTCGACCAATTAGTAAAATGCCAACCACTCCGCTGCTCTGCCCAGATCCGACTGCCATCCTCGCTCCATGGGTGAAATTGGAGGGATCTTCGGTGTGGTAGCGACGAAGTCGGGAACCCGGATCGCAAAACTTCGGCAGAGCAGTCGCTATAAAATCGGCCGCAGCCACCTCCGGGTCACCATTCCGCCACATATCCTTGCCCCACCCGACCGCCAACCCACCACCTCAGATCCGAGCCGATTGCGGCATGGGCCGCCGAGCTACCGCTCCCCGACCGTCGCTGTATCGCCAACGGTAGAGTCATTGACTGTCGCCCCAGCTGCGGAACCAACCCGAGGAGGCGATCAAAACCGTCAAGACCCCGTCTCGACCCGTCGCCGAGCTAATACGGGCCACGGGTGCCTCGCATGCCAACGTGCGGACGTGCATGGCCTTCAAGGAATGCCCCTCGGTCCTCGGCCGCCCCCCGATATTCACGGTCGCCGAGAAGAAAGTCATTTCAAAGCGTGCCATTGATTGGTGCCTATGTGGCGGTCTGCTGACGCAAGAGCACCTCTCCAGCATCATGATTGAGTACATTTCCGGGTTGTCGCCGGCTCGGCTGGGCGCGGCGAGGGCCCGCTTTGGGGAGGATTTTGTACCTAATCGTTGCTGATTTGACTGATTTTTGCGTCGCCACCTCGAGTTGTGTCTCGTCAATCCCCAAGCTCTCGAACACTACTGCGCTGTTGCCTCCTCGCCTGAGGCGGTGGTCTAGTTTTCTGCCGCCTACGAGCCGATGTGTTGCGAGTACAGATCTATGTCGGGCAGGCAGGCTTGTAACTCGGGCAAGAGCATGATCAAGGCCCCCGACCTGCTCCAGCAGTGTGCCGTCAAGATTTTAGGGACGGTCGGTACTAAGCGCGCAGAATACGTCATCCCGACGGTGCAGAAGGGAGCAGAGGCGGCGAGTGCTGCCCCAACGGTGTACGCTGACGGCACGCAGCTGCCCATCTGTGTGGTGGTGGCGGGCAGCGGGTGCGGCTGCCATACGTCGACATCACCCGCACGGACGGCACCACGAACCGTGTGCCACTAGCTCCATAGCTCGGGGAGGACGCTGAGGTTGACTGTCGTGACAAGCCGGGCTTCAAAATGGACCTGTGGGGCACGTAAGCGGCGTTTGTTGCGCGTCATCTCGGCGCCCGGGAGCCGAGCAAGTGGAAATTCCTGTTGATGAACGGAGTCGAATTCCACGCCAACGTGGACGGCCTGCGTCAGCTCCGAGCGGCCAGAATTTGCGTCTTGTACTTCCCGTCGCACCTCACGCACCTTTTGCAGTGCTTGGACAAGGTGCCCTTTTAGAAGGTGAAGGTCAAGGGGCGCGAGCGCACGCTGTCTATCCTCCCTAACCTCTCCAAGGGTGCCAGCTTAAACATTGTCAACTGAATGGTTTTAATCTCCTACGCTTGCCTCCATGGGCTGTCACCGGCCCACGTCCGCGACGAATTCCGTGTGACCGGGACTTGGCCCCCCGGCATCAGTAAGATTGACATTCTTCGGCTGCTGATGGGCAAAGGGGGGGGATCGTCTCAGCGGGACGTCGACCTGCCGCGCCTGTCTCGCTTGCTTTGACCCAAGGCCCGCCGCGAGCTGGCGAATCCGGTAGTGGCGTTTGGGTCCGTGTCCAACCGCGGCCGCACTGTGGAGGCCAACTCCGATGCCGTATTGCGCTGACAAAGCGAGCGTGCAGCTGTGCGTGCTGAGGAGCAGCGCAAGCAGGACGAAGGACAAAAGGCTAATGACAAGAAGGCGGAGGACCAAGAGCGCGCGGCGATTATGGAGGATACAGCGGCTGAGCTCCGCAGCAGCAGCCAGGCCGCTCTGAAATACCGGCAGCGGCACAATGAGCGCGAGCAGCGACAGCCCGCCAAGACAGGATCGTCCGCAGGCAAGCCTTACGCCCTGGTGTCTGTGTCAGTGGTGGTCACTTCCCCTAAGAAGCGGTGTGTCGAGGGTCCGAGACAATTGGCGCGATGGGGTGCGGATCTCCTGGGGCGGAGGGTTCAGCGGGATGTGGGACTGGTGAGTGCGGCGCAACGACGGTGCATCCGGCGTGGG
>Ga0209303_1001952_pt1 | contig 11554 bp, 10 predicted proteins | sample SidtaG_3_FD_187449 | JGI IMG/M metagenome (GOLD analysis project Ga0209303, IMG submission 187449) | Marine algal microbial communities from Sidmouth, United Kingdom - Sidmouth_Asex1 metaG (SPAdes) (version 2) | ecosystem: Host-associated > Algae > Red algae > Unclassified | place: Sidmouth... | reverse complement strand
TTTTTAGACCTAAATCGTATGGTCTGTATTTTTTCATCGGCTCTGTTACATGTTCTTTTTTCCTCATACCCATTATATACCATGTTCGCCTGTAAAATTGAATCCAAACCAACTTTTATTGAAACTAAAATAGATTTTGTTGGGTTCTTTGACAGGTGCATTCGGTATCGGCAATCTCATTTGTTTAGTATAGTGGAAATTGAAAGTAACCTTTTTTATCTTTTTAATTATAAAAGAAAAGCGGCGCAAGTTGGGGGGAACTCACGCCGCTCATTAAAGTAGGTTTATTCAAGTTGTATACCATTTGACCGTTTGAGTTGGCCAAAGGCATTCAAAGTATTTTTTAGTTCAAAGCATTATAAGTTGAAACTTTTTCTATCGTGTTTTCCGCCAATTCGTTATTTTGAACGGTGTTTGCTTCGTTTACATTCGCGTAGGCTATCAAAGCGATTACTAAGCTTGCGAAATACAGTGTGCTTTTTACTTTTTGTGACATGTGATTTGGTTTTTATTACTGATGTAAAAGTATGGCGTAAAATCAGGCAAAATCTTCGATTGTTGTCAAAATGGGTTTTTTCGATGTCAAATCGGCTGCCTTTGTTGAATAGCGTTTTCGTTCATCGAATGTTCTGTTCCACTCAACGAACGCGGCATAAAATCGGCTGATTTTATCAATTCTCCTGCTTGGCTGTAACAGGCTATTAAATGAAGGTGCAAAACGCTTTTATTCCCTTATTTAATGATTTTCAAAATCGATAAAAGTCTTATTCAAGATTCAATAAGTCTACTATATTCTGATAATATACCTTCTGTAGCACTTCTTCAGAGAGCCCAATGCCTATAGTCTTCTGACCTCGTATTTCAACGGAATCGTTGCTGTTCAGGTAGGTCCATCGTTGCATATAGTCTTTTTCTAGTTCGGCGCGTTCCGCTTTAAGTTCGGTCTGGCTTAATGCGTCTTGTACAACGTTATTCCCATAATCGGTACCGAACATGATGCGGTCTTGGTACTTTTCATAAAAGGATTTTACTCTTTCAGAATCCTGGCCTGCCAAATCGCCAAATCGAGCGGCGGGCTCTACATACATGTTATCGTATTTATCGAGTCGCTCGGCGATCATATCTACATCGTGTGACATACTGCCCATGTGGGCGCAGAGTATTTGAAGGTCTGGGTTGTTAGCTACCCAATTGTCTCTGGCCGTCATAATGGTTTCGTAGGTCGGAATTTCGGTATGTTTATAGGCATGATATTGTGGGTTGTCGATATAGTACCCATAGTGCGGATTATTGGGGTCGTCCAGCGGTCGCCATGCCTGAATCGGTTCCCCGATATGGGCTATAACGACAATATTGTTTTCTTTTAGAAAATCCCAAATGGGTTGAAGGCGTTTATCATCTATTTGGATAAAATTTCCAGAGGCGTCTTTTGTGACCATTCCGAAGTTCTTCCAGACTTTCACCATTTTGGCACCTTCTTCGATTTCTTTGGTCAGGCGAGCGATTTCTTTCGTTGCGTAATCCGGGTCATCAATACCAACTCCTATCAGAGAAGAGCATAGCCAAAATAAATTTGGTTTGGCCGAGGCTAAGTCTATATATTCGTTCCAACTTCGTTTTATTTTGATGGAATCTTGAATTGCTACATCGACTAATACCCCTTGCATATTCCATTCATCAAAAAAATCTTGGAGATAATCGCGGTCGTGACGAAAATGCGTGTGAACGTCAATTTTTTTTATGTCCTTCTTATCCATCGAGATAACAATGTTCCCTTCTTTCGGTTCTTCTTTGCACGAAATGAATAAAAGGAAAATAATCGATAAGAGTTTAAGTTTTTTCATGCTGCAAATCAATTTTGGTGGTTAAAAGAATGTAGTGCTTGTTACTGGTTTTTCAAAAAGTGTATTTTACCAAAAACCGTCTATTCCTCCTCAGAAGTGGTCGCCTCGGTTGTAACAGCTTCTTCGGCTTCTCGGTTGATTTTGTTTTCCAAGATGTTCAGTTTTTTCAACTTGGCATTCCACGTATCCAAAGCATCTTTATGGGTCTCGATATTTTTTAAAACATCTTTTACGAGCGGACTGTCTTCTGAAGCATTTGAAAAGAACTGCATGTTGTTCTCAAGTTGGCGTAACTCTGTTTTACTCTCTTTAATTTTTCGCTGAATAAAAGAACGTTCTTTTCGAATGGCGGTATCATTATCAGGTTTTGCTAAATCCTTGATTTTGTTGCCGTATTTCAAAAGCTCTGATTCTTGACGGCTGACATCCAATTTTTTAAAGATGGCGTCTACTATCGTGTTGAACTTTTGATTGATATTTTTTCTCTTGAAAGGAACACGCCCATATGATTTCCATTCTTCGATGAATGCTTTAATCTGAGTAAGGTCTTTATCACGTTCACCGGTCAATTGAAATTCTTTTAGCTTGTCGAGACAGGCCAATTTTTTATCTAGGTTTTCGGTCTCGTCTTTTCTAGCGCTATTTTTAGAAGCATGAAGACGGTCGAAATAGTGGTTACAGGCGTTTTTGAAGTCTTTCCATATTTTATCGGAGTAGCGGCGCGGCACATGGCCGATTTTTTTCCACTCGCTCTGAACGCGTTTCATTTCTTGGGTAGCGGTATCCCATTCTTCACTGTCTTTCAACGAAACGGCTATGTTCAATAGTTCTCTCTTCTTGTTCAGGTTTTCTTGTTGTCCTTTTTTAAGATTTTTATAGAATGAATTTTTATTTCTATTGAAGGCCCTGACGGCCTCTTTGAACTCCGCCCAGGTCTTTTCGTTAACTTTTTGGGGTACTTTGCCCGCCTTGAAAAAGGCATCTCGTAATGTTTCGATTTGCTTGATCTGTTGCTGTAATGTCTTGTGGTTGTCAGCAACATTTGAAGCCACCTCATTGATTGCGATGATAATCTCTTTCTTCTTCACGAGATTCTCTTCGTAGTCCGCCTCGAGCTTTTTATAGTGGTCTTGTCGCCTTTGGTGCATTGCTTTGGTCGCATTGCTAAAACGTTGCCATATTTCTTCACGATACTCTTTGGCAACTGGGCCGATTTCTTCTTTCCAGAGGGCATGAAGTATTTGAAGTTCACGAAATGCTTTTCCGAGGTCTTTGACTTCGGTCAAAGCCTCGGCTCTGGCCACAAGCTTTTGCTTTTCCTCTAAGTTGTGCTTGAAATCGAGATCTCGCAATTCGCGGTTCAGATGAAGAAAATCGTAAAAGATCTCGATATGATGGTGATAGGTTCGCCATACATCGTTATAGCTCGTACGCGGTATTGGGCCGGCACTACGCCAATTTTCTTGTAGTTCGCGAAAATTCTTGTAGGTAGTGTTGATGTCTTCTTCAACATTGATCAAGCCCTTCAAGTGTTCGATAATTTCTAGACGGTTCGCTAAATTACCTTTAAGGTTTTTTTCTAGATTCTTATGGTATAGATTCTTCTTTTCCCTATAGTCTTGGTAGACTTCATTGAACTGTCGCTTTGTAACCGAGTTGTACTTGAAATCTACCTCATTTCCGCCCTTAGAAATGAATTCTTCCTTTTTGAGCTCCAAGAATTCTTGAAACTTTAGGTCGAATTCGTGTTTTATACCATCAACATTTTTCTTGATGGCCTGTACTTTTTCGTTTCGTACGAGGCGCTGTAATTCTCCCACGAGGTTTTCCATTGACATGGAATGGTAGTCCAAAATCTCGATATGATGTCTTTGACGATTATCTGAATCTTCGGCATCTTCGGCAACGGTCTTGTCGATTTCATCAATTACATTTTCTGTGGAATCTTTCGAAGATTCATCGGTACGCTCCTGTACGTTTACATCTTTGTTGGGTGTTTCTTTCTTTTCTTTTTTGGCAGCCTCTTTTGCATCCGATGCCATATCGCTCGACTCCGTAATAGCCTCTCCTAAGTCTTGTTCCTTTTCTTCAAGCATTGCACCGATTTTCAAATTATGCTCATATCCTTTCTGTAAGATACTAATAGTGGTCGAACCATAAAAATTATACTGTCTCTTTTTGAGAATGGTATTGGCATCGCAATTTATTTCAAAATGGATATTTAGGAAAGATTAACCAACGGCTAAGAATTCCAAATTTCCCATGACGCCTCTGCTTGTAGTTCTAACATTTTTAATCCGTTTACTATGGAAGCCCCTTTTTCTTCACCTTCTTTTAAAAAGGAAGTTTTAGCAGGATTATAAATGAGATCGTACAAGAGATGTTTTTCACTCAGAAATTCGTAAGGTATTTCAGGAAGTTTTTCGATATCGGGATGCGTACCTAAAGGGGTGCAGTTCACAATCAACTGATTTTCAGTAATTATCTTCTCGGTTAAATCTGCATAACCAAGCTGACCATTACTAGGATTTCGGGAAATTAAGCTATACTCGATCTTCAATTTTTGTAGTACATAAGCGATGGCTTTTGAAGCACCACCCGTACCTAATATCAATGCACCCTTATGATGGTTTTTAAGATGGGGTTCCAATGATTTTTGAAAACCAACAGCATCGGTATTATAACCATTGAGATTTTCCTTTATAATCCTAATGGTGTTAACGGCACCAATTTGCAATGCCGTTTCGTCTATTTTATCCAAAAATGGAATTATTTCTTGTTTGTATGGAATGGTTACATTCAACCCTTTTACATCGGGATTCTTATCAAGGAGGCCATTAAATTCCTTGATTGTTTGTAAATCAAAATTTTCATAAGAATACGCTTCGAGTTGTAGGTCTTTGAACTTCTGGGCAAAATATCCCCTTGAAAAGGAGTAAGCGATATTCTTTCCTATTAATCCAAATCTATATTTTTTTTGATCGCCCAATTTTGATTTTTGATAACCCTGTTCGAATGTAAATGGCTAATTATAATATTTATAACTCCTAACTCCTAACTCCTAACTCCTAACTCCTAACTCCTAATCCCTGATTTCCTGTTTTTCCCATACCAATCCAATACCAATAGAATACAGATTCCGACCACGACAAAAAACAACGCCCACCAAGTTTCTGAATTCGCTAAATCAGGTAAATATCTTTCGTAATTTACGATAATCTCTTTTCCGTTGGAGTCTAAGAGTGCGTTCCCATTTTTATCCTCTTGAAATATTGTTCTTTTCCAAGGCCAAACTACACCCAGCGAGCCGCTTATAAATCCAATGATGACCGCTGTTGTAATATGTCTAAAGTGTTTCAGCACATAACCCAGCAGGTGCGAAAGTGTTACCAAACCAGTAGCTGAGCCAAGGGTGAAAACCATTAAAATCTTCAATGCGTCAAGACGTACCTCATTTTTGATAAAACTTATGTCCCCATTTAATAACTCAGCAAAAGTATCATAGAGTGCATTGACCGAATCGACCAATAGCAATACATAATTGCCCAATAAAATCAAGATGAAAGAACCTGAAAGCCCGGGTAATGTCATACCGGAAACACTGATTATTCCGCAGAAGAAGATAAAGATAAGATTGTCGTTCTCTTGAGCGGGATTCAAAAAACTAATCGAGATACCTGCGATCAACCCAATAATACCTGCCGTAATGGTCTTTCTGTTCCAATGTTCAAAGTCTTTTGAGATATAATAGATAGAACCCAAGATCATTCCGAAAAATGCGGCCCAAACAAAGAGTTCTTTTTTGACCAAAAAGTAATCAAGTAATTTCGAAACGCTGAAATAGGCCAGTAGCATGCCGAAAATCAGTAGCGAAAGAAAGCTGCCATTGATGTAGCGATAAAAACTTTTTAGCCTACCGCTGAAGAGTAGCTTAAAGGCATTGCCGTTTATTTTCTGCAGCGAATGAATGAATTCTTCATAAAACCCGCCTACGAATGCAACTATACCACCAGAAACCCCGGGTACTTTGTTGGCAGCCCCCATACAGAGACCTTTGATGACTAAAAAAAATCGATCTGAAAACGTTCGTGGTTCTTGCATAAAGTCGAAAACGGCCTGCTATTTTTTAGAGGCAGTTCTTTCAAGAATAAAAATAAGTGAAAAACCAACGAGGGCCGCAATGATGGCGTACATTAATTGTGGATCTCCTTCGAAGGTGAACGGAGAAACAACTTGCTCTGCAATGATTTTTTCTTTGCCGCCATACATTCTAGTCTCCAAGACCTTTCTCCATGGCCATATTTTATTCAGTGATCCGAGAATAAACCCAGTAAGAATAGCCAAGGTTACGTTTTTATAGTGATCAAACAACCACTTGAGCAACTTTGCAAAAGTTAACATACCGAAAACGACACCGAGACCAACTGTGATGATAATTTTGAAATCTTTATCATCAACCGCGCTCAAAACTGTTTTGTAGGCCCCTAATAAAATAAGAATGTAAGACCCTGAAATACCGGGTAGAATCATTGCGCAAATGGCCAACGCCCCTGAAAAAAATAAAAAAGGAAGGCTGTCAGTATTTTGAGAAGGAGGTAATGTGGTTATATAAAACGCCACTACTGTTCCAATCAAAAGAAGGAGTACGGTTGCCAAATTCCATTTTGTTATAGCCTTAGCGACGACAAAGACACTTGCCAAAACTAGTCCAAAAAAGAAGGCCTCCAATTGAATGGGATGATTCGCGAACATCCATGTAATTAACGTGGAGAACGAGAATATACTAATTAACATTCCCGAAAATAGTGCAACAAGGAATTTGCCATTCAAGGCTTTCCAAAAGCTTTGAAAACCCTCTTTGGGCCAAAGACGAAATGTCTCAAGGTTTATACCACTTAAGGAAGAAATGAATTCTTCATAAATTCCAGCTACAAAGGCAATCGTTCCTCCAGAGACGCCAGGCACGATTTCTGCAATGCCCATGGCCATACCCTTAAGGGTTATAATAATATATTGGAAAAGATTTCTTTGCTCCATCTAAAAAAGTCAGTGAAAGATAAAACGGCAAAAATAGCTTTTTATTAGGAAGTCTTTCGCACGCTGGTGATGACCTCTTGAACCCATTTGGTTTCGCTGAATTGCGCGAATTCTTTTTGAAAGATCGGTAATTCGTCCAGATTGTTTTTTAAGGCATCGACAAGGCTGATGCGGGCATTGATTTTATCGTCATTAAGTAGATAAAACCCTGCTTTTCGATAAGTTAATTTGGCACTTTTTGGGTAAAATTCAAGACCTTGATTGAGAATCTGAATGGCACTTTCAAAGTCATTATTTCTTGAAAGCACTTTGGCCCATTTTACCCAAGTCTCCAATTCTTTATTCCCCAGATCGACCGTTTGCTTATAGGCAAAATCAGCCTCATGATAATTCTTGAGGGCATTATTGATTTGAGCACATTTCTTCCAATAATCGGTATTTTCACCGTCGATATTGATTGCCTTATTGATATAGTGCAACGCTTTTTTGTAATTTCTCTTTTTAAAATAAAAATCGGTAATGGCGAGCCAACCTTTATCGAGTAATGGGTCTTCGTGAACGGTATGATAGAAATAGTACTTTGCCATTTCATCATTGCGAAGTCGCTCGTAACACTTGCCGATTCTAAGATATGCATGCGAGGTCGGATCTTCCATCTTTATGGTCGCCTCGTAATTCTCGATGGCATCTTTGAACCTTCCCAATTTCTCTAACATTTTACCTTTCTCGAAATAGGCTCCCATAAAGGTATCATCCGATATGATGGCAAATTCATAAGCGGTCAAAGCATCTTTATAAGACTTTTTAGCAGCATATTGTTTTCCCAATTGATGCCAGGCCACTTCACTATATGGATTCTTGTCCAGATAATCGTTGAGGTAATAAATAGCACCATCATAGTCTTCTAAAAATTCAAAACAGTAAACAACATTGTAGAGTGCTGAATAGTCTTGCTCATCAAAATCGACACATTTCATAAAGCACTCTTTGGCCTTTTTGAAATCATCCATGAATAAGTACTCCATGCCTAGCATTGATTGTATTTCAAAGCCATTTGCGGCCATTGACAAGGCCTGCTTTAACAATTCTATGGCTGCTTCGTGATTATCTTTTTTAGAGTATATATTGGCTCTTTGAATAAAGATTTCTTCATTCTGCGAGTCTAGCATTTGTAATTTGTCCAAGATTTTTTCGGCAAGGTCAAGATTATTTTCAAAAACAAGAACCTCGACATCGAGCAATTTCAGGGCAATACTGGCAGGGTGTTGTTGAAGCCCGATTTTAATCGCTTTTTTAGCCAAAGAAATTTTTCCATTGTTCAGGTAATGGTGTACGATATCTTCAAAATCTTCGGCGTCGAAGAAATAGACATCATCGGTCTTCAGCATAGATTCGAACTTGACAACAGGTTCGTCAGGTCGTTCATTTGACTCTAGGGCCATATAAAAATTCTTGATTGAACTACGGTTTTAAAAGTAATCGTTTGAGGGAGTTTTTCCGTAAAAATTGAGCGATATTATCAACAAATTAGTTAACATCTTCATTACATTTTATTCAAAATTTGAAGAATAATGGCGCACCCTTTTTCAATTTCTTCAATAGATATGGTCAATGGCGGAGAGATACGAACAGCTTTGGGTTCAAACAAAAGCCAGAATAAGATAAGTCCGTTTTCCATACTTTTCAAAACAAGTTTGTTCGCCATATCAGAATCTTTCAGAATCAACGCTAGCATCAACCCCTTGCCTCTTATCTCTTTTATAGATGGATGATGCAGTAGGCTTCGAATGCGTTTTTCTTTCTCCAATGCTTCTGAAATAAGGTCACCATTCAACAATTCCTTCAAAGTGGCCAAACTTGCGGAAGCGATTACAGGATTACCACCAAATGTAGTAATATGACCTAATTTGGGATTACTCTGCAGGGTGCCCATCATTTCTTTTGATGCGGAAAAGGCACCTACCGGTAGACCCGATGCCATTCCCTTGCCCATGACCAAAATATCGGGGACGCAATTGAAGTGTTGAAAGGCGAATAATTTTCCGGTTCGGCCAAAGCCTGGTTGTATTTCATCTAAAATTAGAAGACTTCCGGTTTCGCTACAACGTTCTCTAACTTTTTCAAGATATCCTTCGGAAGGAAGAATAAATCCGGCTCCACCTTGAATGGTTTCTAAAATAACCGCGGCCGTCTTATCGGTAATTTGCATAAGATCTTCCTCCGAATTAAATTCGATAAAATGTACATCTGGAATCAATGGTCGAAAAGCACTTTTTCTCTCTTCATAACCCATAATGCTTAAACTTCCCATGGTGCTGCCGTGGTACGAATTTTTTGCCGAAATCAGTTCACTTCTACCCGTAAAACGCCGTGCTAGTTTCATCGCGCCTTCAATCGCTTCGGTGCCTGAATTAACTAAATAAGTTGTTTCTAAAGAACGGGGTAATTGCTGCGCCAAAAGATTACAAAAAGTCACAGCAGGTTCAAGGGCAAACTCCCCATAAACCATAACGTGCATAAACTTTTCGGTCTGCTTTTTGACCGCTTCAACGACGCTCTTGTGACAATGCCCCAATGTGCAGGCCGAAACACCGGCAACTAAATCTAGATACTTTTTTCCATCGGTGTCGTAAACGTAACTGCCCATGGCATGGGATATCTGCAAGCCCAAGGGATGCGGAGTGGTCTGGGCCTGATATTTTAAAAAATCCTCTTTCACGGAATTTGACTGGACTTTGGTTTTTGAACCTTGGGACGTTTCTTGAGTTTTAGGCTATCATTTTTTTTTGGTACGACCTGCCTGTTTGGCGGGCGGGTTTTATTGATGGGATCAGCAGGGTTCTGCGAGCGTTCTTCTTCCTCCGCATCGATATCGATCGGGTTATCGATACCTCGTATGGTCACCAATTTGATATTGTTGTCGTCTTCGTCGAAGATATCATCTTTGGTCAAAAGGCGTTCTGCACCCCGCCATATAAAACCCTTAAGAATTCTACTATTGGCGGGTAATTCTTTCTCGGGAAAAATATCACCGTCGGGATCGGTAATAAAGGTCAAATCTTCAACATCGTTATTGGCCAAGGTGATATGAATTTTACTGCAAATTGTTTTATCGATACCGATCAGTTCATTATCGTCATTGTACATATAATAAATGACCTCGGTATTTTTGATCAGATTGATGATTTTCATCTCATTTTCAATAAATTTCCCGTATAGGTTTACGCCCTTTGCCTGATTATATCCTACCTTTCCGATACTGTCTTGAGAAACGAGAAAGGCATTTGACAGTACTTTGAGAGAGTCCAGTTTTTCCGTTTTCAAATCGGAAATGATATGAATGCTATCACCTGTCATCTGATTGGCCCCGTTCCACACCACGGGGTTTTTGATCATCTGGGTAATTCCTGTTCGTTGCTCTGAATGTATCGAATCGCACTTACCGCTCATATCGGTCTTGAACATTTTCGCATTTCGAAAAGCGCGTAGAATTCTTTTGTTCGGTTTGCCGGTGGCCATTAGCGTATCACCATGTATGAAAATAGAATCGTTTTCCATGAGCCCGATTGAAACGGCTCTTTTCGTGGCAAAAACCGAATCTTTTGCTTTAAAAACTTCGGCATAGTGCGCTTTTATAATTCCTTTGTTTATGGTGTCGGTTACCGTAATATTATTTGTAGCCGATGCAAATTCTGAAGCTCTATCGAAATAGACGCTATCACCCTCCATGATTCGATTGTTATAATATATTTCGGTGTTTTTGATGCCATACCCGCTCTCGATTTTCGTATCATAGAACCCTCGTTCGCAATACATTTTATAATCGGCCCCGGTAATGGTAGAAGGGCCGTACATGTAAGCATTTTTAGAAGTGGTGTAGTAATCGAGCTGCTCTGAATCTAAAATATACTTTGCATTATCGATATGTACACTATCCAAAAACTGATATTTTTTGGTTTCTAAGAAGTATTTTCCGATTTCACTGGTAAGGGTATTCGCCGAGTCTATCACGGTGCCAAAACTGTCATAGTACGATTCTTGTTTTTCACGATCGAAGTATAAGGTATCAGTGCGAAGCGTCATACTGCCATTCTCACTTGTTCGACTATCCAATAGAACGCTTTCCCATGCCTTGGCCATTTTCAAATTACCGTCATAGTCGACCTTGCCACTAGTCATCTTTACGGAGTCGCCCTGTTGCATACGCACATTGCCCACCGCTTTTATCTTGTTTTCCTGAATGTAATAAATTGCGATATCGCACCACATATCGGCTCCTTCATGTTCGAATTGAACTTGGCGTTCGTCTTTACTGAATATAGCGGCTCCGGGAAATTGCGCTTCGTTTTTGGTAAAATTGGCACCGTGAACAATATTGATTTGTGTCGCCTCTTTTTCGAGATCTTGAGCCAAGAAGTTCGCAGTGGTAAAAAGAAGTAAGAGTAAATTAATGGCCTTCTTCAAGTCTCTTGAATTTTCTTCAAAAATAGCTTTTTTTTAAAGGAGGATAATAGTGATTGGCATAGATTTAGGAAAGGCGTATTACTTTAAAATATAGGCTGTGTAAATGGAATCGAGTTCGGGATACTTTCTTAGAAACTCCATTTTGTCCTTTTGCATCATGGCATAATCGCCCATGGTTTGATCGGCATAACCGGAATAAATCGAATCGA
>Ga0209303_1001946_pt1 | contig 11597 bp, 17 predicted proteins | sample SidtaG_3_FD_187449 | JGI IMG/M metagenome (GOLD analysis project Ga0209303, IMG submission 187449) | Marine algal microbial communities from Sidmouth, United Kingdom - Sidmouth_Asex1 metaG (SPAdes) (version 2) | ecosystem: Host-associated > Algae > Red algae > Unclassified | place: Sidmouth... | reverse complement strand
TTCCCATAAATGTCTCGGGCTGCTTCTGTTCCGCCATTGCTGTGGGCGCGGCTCATTTCGTTAAAGAGTTCCGCAAACTTACCCATCTGATCGGCGGCGGCGTTGGGTGCGTCACCGTCCAGTATTACATTAATGGCTGTCTGGGCTGTCTGGAATTCTGGGCTATGTGTTATAATATTACTCATTCGATGCACCCTCCCGTGTGTCGTTTTTACTAGATATAAAGTTTCTCCAACCTACCCCATAAAATGCCACTTTCCCGCTGCCCGCGTCGAGTGGCATTTTGCTTTTTCTACATATCTTCATCGCTCTGAATCTCCATATTTGATTGCTCGCTCTCCTGCTCGGCTGCTGTGTTGATCAACCTGCGGATTGTGGCGGATAGACTTAATCCGTACTGCTCGGCCAACTGTCGCAGGTTCTGCGATGTGTCCGCGTCTGGCCGAAATGTGATCGGCGTGGCGGTGTATGCTGCTGTCTCCATCTTGGTAGATTTCTCCTTTTGTAAAACAAAAAACGTCAACCGGCTCGGTTGACGCTGTGACAATAACGACGCGTCAACTGATCGCACAGCCCTATATCTGTGGTCGGTTCTCGTCGTCTCAATATTGTATTGTGGTGTTGCTGTCTTGCAACCGGTATAGGCCGGTGGTTGGTTTTCTCTGGCAAGATGTTAATGGTATTACTTTCCATATTGTAATACGAAACGTATGTTCTGCAAAGCGGGGTGCATGTTAAACTGGTTTACATGCACCCCACTTTATAGACGCAAACTCATTTCGTGAAACCATCGCCATGGGTCCAACCATACTAATACATGGGTGAATGATTCAGGGCAAAACCTAATTCAGTATGTTAGGTCGTTTCTGGCCTTCCGTAATACATACCTATGAGGGCCGTATTACAACGCAACTGGGGGGTAAGGTTCAAACTATCGAAAATTCAGAGAGCCGTATAGAGACGCGTCAATCAATCTCAGGCGGCGCGCTGTGAGGCCCTACAATTTTTGAGCATCAATTATTCGATAGCCGATCATGATAAACGTTGTTCAGATTGGCCGGTATTGGAATCATCCAAGCGGGATGATAGTAGCCAGTTGGATAGGTTAGAGGGGGGTATGTCGTTTGTAATTGGGTACAGCTTCATGGTTTAATAACCTCTCAATTTGTTGCGTTGGTTCGTGGTGAATTGTCCAAAGGTCGAGCGGCTGCTATCCGCTTGGCCTTTTTCTTTTGGGTCTGTTGTGGTTGGACGAATACATCATCATCAATTCTTTGATTGACTGTTAAGTGATAGTGATTTTCTATCTGCTGCGGTCGCTGTGGTTGTTGCCGCTGCTGCTCTAATATTGTTACGATGACCAAAGGTGTAGAGATTAAGACACCGATCGCAAGAGCGACAATCAACAGGGTTGCACCTGATAATAGTAGATCTGACATTTGTACTCTTATCGTTTAGCCCGGGCTGGGCCTAAGCTTTAAGATATGCGGAATCGGTCAGGTCGTATCAGGTGGCGTACTAAATAACTAACTAAATACTACACCCGATAACAGACCACGTAATTACATCCGATTTATTGCTCGTCTCTTTGATCGTCGCAAGTTGTCCAGTTGGCGAAACCTTGAACCTGTAATCTTTAGAGACTCTAGCCAGTTAAGCGCACTTTCTAAGTTCGTGTAAGTTCCTGCCGATAGATAATAATGTGAACAGTCGCGAGTGATTAGAGATAGCTTGTCAGCCTCTTGAGCCTCTGCGATGATACGACGCGCCGCCCATCGTTCTGTTGTGATCAATGCTGGCGGTGAAGGTGCGCGCCATTCTGCCGCCCATGGAACGAACGTTAGGATTCGATAGTCATTGTTTGGATCCACGTTTAGGGGGACGCCATCATTGAAGAGATATAGATCGGCAAGGAATGCAGAGAGTACTTCTTTAATCTTCTCGGCCTTCTTGTCATCTCGTAACCCGTTCTCGCTGGGTACAAATGAACCTGTTGCCGTTTGCCAACGTGCAAGCGGCTGCGTTCTGGCCGTCTCTTTAGCGGTCTGTAAATCGTTCATCGTGACAACCTCCTGTAGTGCTTGTGTCGCTCTCGCTGGTCGTGTCTAAGTAGCCGGTATCCTAATATCACCTTAGCCAACTGGACGCCATAATGTGAGAAGAATTGAGAAAGGATCCACGTTGAAAAATAAGATACTGTGAACGTGCCGACCATTAACGCCAACGTCACCAACGATAGAACGGGAACGCCTAACCCTACCCATGCGGTGATAGGTACGGCTAGACTGGCCGCAATTGAAACAGGTACAACCACATGACGAAAACCTTTTGCTATATCAAGGTGCTCATTCTTCTGGGCATGGTATGGTTGATCGTTCATGGTCCAGTCGTAACCCTTGGCTGGTGGTGCTGGCTCCACGCGCGTGATCGCTGCCGGTCTGGGTGGCGGCTCGGTGGGTAGGCCCAGTGCCTGGGCAGAACGAAAACCCTTTATAGGTTCTTGTACTAGTCCCATCTTGATCTGCTGATCGCGGGTAACTCTATTTTTTTTACTCTTGTTTGGTGGCATAAAAAATCCTTTGGCTATTGACTAGGGTAGACTAGTCTCAACAAAGGATTTACAATGTGAGGTAGGTCTATCCGTAGTCTACGTACGGTGTGACTAGACTCTATGCCGGTTAGTGTCGAAGCTGCCGGTATAGAGTCGCTCTGATTTACTTCTTACTTCTCTGGACGTAGGACTGAATCAACCCTCTTACAGTATTCCAAAAAATCATCTAATTGAGATTGATTGGCAACCCACTGACGCCCCTGCTTTGTTGCCTTCAGCGAACCACGAACACGCGCACGCCTTACAGCTTCATAGCTTCGGTTTGTCATTTCTGCTATTTGTTCTAGGGTATAGTATCTGTCGGTCATGGGCGATATCCTACCATATAGTTGGTTGTTCCGTCAATCTCTAATAAACTCTACCTTTTTACTTTTAGCCCTTAGCCTGTATGATTGGCTGCTGGATGTACCTAAATAGCAACTACATACAACCCACGAACCAACCATGGAAAAAACATATTCACCGGCTGAGGTTGCGCACATTACCGGCGCATCTCCAACGGCTATACGTAGCTACAGTCAAATATATAAAGAGTATCTGAGTGTGGGGGCATCGCCTCCCAAGGGCCAGAAGAAACGCTTTACCGCTGCGGATGTGAAATTGATCGCCTATGTCTCTGGTCAATCTGTCTCTACTGGTGTGGGGCCTACTCATGTAGAGATTAAAGAACAAGTCGACGCGGACGCGCTGGATGACTTTAATGCTCCTGCGCTCGTGGTCCCTGAGCATAAGCCGGTAGGCCGTAAGAAGGGGCAAGCGTCAACAACTGCATTGGATAAGGTCTCTAATGCGCTGGGGATTGTCAAGCAATTACAGATTAGTTCGCACGAAAAAGAGGGGCGGCTCTATGATGAGATATCCAAACTGAATAGAGAGATTGGCGAATTGAAATGGCAGCTAGGCGAGGCCACAGCGATGATCGATGCACTCGAAAAAGAGAATAGACGGCTGCGGGGTGAAGATAGTTAGATACTGGCTACAGCCTACTAGGACCACATACCCATTGTATTGGCTGTGGCCGGTGGGGTAGGCTGCTGCTATGGATGAATGTCTAAACGCTGGCTTTACTCTAATTGAATGTAGCAATGCAGCGACGGCGGGACGTGCCGCGGGTGCGGGCTGGATGGTTCCTGTGGTCCTGCTGCTGGGTGGGTTGTGGCTTGGTTGGCAAGAACGAAAAAGCAGCCGACCAGATTGATCAGCTGCAATTATAAATTCTTCTTTCATTTACGTGTGACTGAACCCGGTGCCTGTGACTTGGCCAGGTCACACAGTAGGCGCTGGGTCACGTCTTCGGCTCATGCGTTTGCGGCAATTCACCCCCGCATAGGTGGCCGCTGCAGAGATAGGACGCCCACACGAGCAGCCACACAAACGCACCTGCTCCGAGTCGACGCGGGCGCGTACCATCTCCCCGAGTGCCTCGGCCATGGGCAAAGGTACACCGTTACCTATCGCCTTGCGTAGCTCTGCCCGCGTGAATGGTGGTATGTCAAAGTCTGGCGGTAATCCCATCTCGGCTAGTACCCTGCTCATGGGTATGGTGTCATCGTTGGCGGTGATCGTGGGTGTGACTGTCTGGGCGCTGGGTGGCATCGATGCGTCACGCCTAACAAGAACAGTTCCATCATTGGATCCAAACTGGATGTGTCGCAACCGGCGCTGGCTTAATCCAAACTCATGGGCGTACAGGTCGAGCCGTTGCCATGAGTAGCCGTCAATCTTCACATTAGGCACGCCGGGCACGTTCTCAAGCATCCACCATGTGGGCTGGGCTGCTGTGACACAACGCTTAAACTCTTCTATCATCTCTAACCCGTTGCCAGTAGCAGGGATGCCGTGCCGCGCTTTGCTAAAATCCTGACAAGGTGAACCGCCGATCACCCCATCGAAGCGCCCAGCGGGGGGAGAAAACGATCGGATATCACCGCCCCAGATTAGATCGGGACCTTTGACCACACAATACCCCGCGCGCTCGAAGCCTTGATCGAGCAAACCTATTCCACTAAACAAACCTAATACTAATCCATTCATCGATCATGGTTCCTTGGGTGTGACTCGTCGATCGCTGTGGCACGCCGGATGGTCACATGTGACTGACCTGGCGGTGTGGTGCTGAGCTCAGTCACAGCTTAATATAAATGGTGTGACTTGTCCAGGTGTGTGATTGCCCGGACAGTCACGGTCGACCATAGACAGCCCCGACTATGATTACCGGCCGCCATAGTCGGGGCTGTCTATAATGCCGTCGGTTTGCAACCTATGTATGATTGCCTGACGCTCTAGCAATGGCAGTGCCTGAAACCTATCTGACCATCTCTGAGACTTGCGCTTGACTCTCTGACGCTCGGTAAAGGTGTAGCCAAGATGTGAGTAATCATGTAGCTGGGTCGGCTCTGGGTAGTTGTACCATAGGTATTCTGTACGGATGCCGCCACGGCTCTGGGCCGTGAAGGTGGCAACGTTCCAACCGGGCAACATAGACATATACAACTCTGATTTGTAGCCACTGATCAACACCATACAATCCAAACCTTTGAGGCATTGCAGCAGGCGCACGTGATCGGCGTCGGTGTATTCGTGTTTGTAATAGTCGCGCTGGGTTGTGCGTTCGCTCATGACATAGGGGGGATCTGAGTAGATGAGCGTATCGGGCGCGGGTGGGTTTGCCTGTAGCCAGTCAATACAATCAGCACCGACGGCATCATAGACGCTCGTGTCTATGTCAGCTGTGAGACGGTTGATCGTGCTTGGGTCTATGTCGATAAGGATATTGGTTTGTGCTGGTCGTTTGTGGCGTGCTACTGCGGCGCTGCCCGCGTGGGTTTCGATATAGGTTGTATGGGGTGGCATATAGTTAATGATGCGCTGGTAGCAATTGTTCTTGCTGCCGTTGTAGTTCATGGGGTGTACTCCGGAATCATAGATAAAAGCGACTATGCCAATAGACAGAATCGACTATGACGGCCAACTGAGCTGCAGCATAGCCGATATTGTCTATGATGTCAAGCAGCTAGAAATCCACGCCCAACGAGATAATCGGCGTCAATTCCTCTATATCATGTTTCGCCCATGCATCATGTCGGACTATGCCCAGCGCGGAGCGGTCATCATTCCACGCCCACACGTCCCATAGACCAGTATGATCGTTCGCAATGATAAAAGCATCATCGCCCAGCTCGAACACAGATGCTGTGTATGCCTCGGCAATATCTCGCAGACTGGTGAAGGTGCGATTCTCGAATTGGTATTCGCTCATATGGTGACGCCCATTTCAGTCTGGTACTTGTAGAATTCATCTTCATAATCATTCCAAATGTACCGCCTCTTTTCGTGGGTGAACTCGCCAGTCTTGCCCCAGAAATCTACGGGCATTGGTTCGCCAGTAGGCTCGTTTTTATTATTCTCATCAAAAGCAAAGATGCTGTGGCAATCGGTGCATACGTAAATCTGTGCCATTATCCACCAGCTAGAATCATGCCGACCGCGGCACATTCGCCTGTCAAGCTGTCTAGTATTTTTATGGTTGCATAGATTTGTAGGTAGTTGTTCCATGGGTATTAATCCTTATTTTTCGTGGTGAGGCTCTGAGGGCTTCGAGTTGATCAACTGACTCTATTATGCTATTCCTCGCTCGGCTACGTCGGCGGCTTGTATATAACGTAGGGCCATCGCTGGGCTATTCCATCCAAACCAGTCACACAAAACACTAACACCACAACCATTGCTTGCCATATAGGTGGCGCAATAGTGGCGCATGTCATGGGCTGATAATCCCTCTATGCCTATTCCATGGCCTAAGTCACGCACTCGTAATGATATAGACGTGTTACTCATGCCGGTACGGTCTGATAGTTTGCCGCCCTTCCTGCTGCCCCTCAGTAGCTGGCCGCTGCTCGGCGCGTCTCCTGCGTCTATGTAGGCTCTGATCGCCTCTTGTGCATCGCCGGTCAATCGCTGGCGTGCTCTGTGCTTGTCGGTTCCTCTAACCTTCTGGCGGGTGAAAGTTATCTCGCCTCGGTCAAGGTCTAATCCGTCAATGGTTAATGATGCCAGTTCACTAGAGCGCATACCATGATCAATCAATAGGTTAATCAATACCGCGTCCCTGCGTCCCTGTGGCGTGTCTGGCTGTGTCTTTAATCGCTTGGCTTGTACGTCGGTGATTGAAACGTTCTCGGCTTTCTTCCTGCCGTGGTTGGTCTGCTCGCGTCTGTCGTCAATGTTCTGTCCTTCTTTCGCACTGTAACCGGTCACAGTAGAAACTAATTGCAGTTCCTGCGCTGCTCTGCGCGTGGCTTCATTCTCTTGGCCGGTGGCCCCCAGGGCGCGCGCTGCCAGTTTGGAGTAGGTCTTGACGGTGGAAAGCCGGCGGTTAATGCTGCCGATAGAATCACCGCGCTGTAGCTGCCATCGTTTGAACGCTTCGATCAATCCCCATGTGATGCCGTACCACGCGCGCGGGTCTTCTTGTAGGGTGCTACAGTCGATTGAATCTTGGCCTATGTCGTGTAGATAGTCACAGAACGAATTGAGATCGGCGCGCTGTGCTCTGATTGTGTTAGCGGATTTAAGGGAGAGGTAATCGGAGAAGACAGATCGGGCGGCTGCTTGATTGGCCGCTTGGCCTAACGCGACGGTCAGGTCGGCGTTGTAGGTGGCCGGTGTTTGGTTCGTGGTCATTGTAATCATTTGGTTGATCCTCTGCTATAGGATTGGTTGATAAGTTGATAATTTAGATAAGTATAAATTATCTTAACCTATTTTACCATGTTCTGTAATACAGAGCAATAGGTCATTATTACGATATGCTGATCGTGGGGGCGGCGGCGTGGGGTGTAAGTGGCTGGTTGATTGTTGCACCCTGCGCGGTGGTGCTGGCTGCGCTGCGGGGGCGGTCTATCTGTAGCGTTTACGTTTGGGGGTGGTGCTGGTTGGGTTGATTGTGGGGGCGGTGGCTGGCCGTGGCCGGTGCTGGCCGCTTGTGAGTCTGTCAAGCTGTGGCCGGTGCTGCTGATTGGTGGCCGTGGGGGGCGTGGCTGCTGGCCGTGGCGTGGCTGTCAATGGTTGGCTACAGTTGTGGGGGCGTTGGTTCGTGGTCGAGCCGGTCTAATTCTTGCGGCGCTTGGGTTTCTGCTGCTCGGTGGCCGTCCCCAGTGGGTCCAGAATGTAACCGGCTGGCGTGGTCTGGATGTGCTGGCGGCTGGATATGCTCTGGATTGCTGCGGTTAGCTCACTGGTTAGCGCGTCAATCTCGCCGGTGTCTACAATCTGACCATCTGCTATGATGTCATCGCCCCAAATGATATAGGCTGCGTCGTCTGCTGGTAGCGGCTCGGTCTTCTCGTGGGCGGTAAGTAGGCATTCTGCAAGGGTGTACAGGTCTGGCGGTAACTGTACTGAATGAACAAGACATTTCGAAACGGGGTCTAGTCTTAACATGTGAGAGTTCCTTATCTGAACGAATGAAAGGTCAGGACGAAATTGTATCATAGCGTTAGGTGCTGCTGCTGGGCGTGGGTCTGGCTGCTGGCGTGGGTCGGCGCTGGGTGTGGGTTTGGTGTGGGCGGTAGCTATCGCAGAGCGCACCGCGTTGGGTGGTCTCGGCTGCGTACCTCTCATTCAAGGGCTGTTGGTTTTCTCAATTCATAGTAGATAGGTTAGTAGGTATGGGGTTGGGCTAGAGCAAAGAAGGTTAGATGAGATAAGGATAGAGGGTAGGGGAGATCATTAGATGTAGGAGATATAGTAGTAGGGAACCTACCCCCCCAGAGATTTTTTGAAAATTATAGGGGGGTATCCTTCCTGCGTGCTGGTAGCTGTAGACTGCTGGCCACTGTAGGCGGTGCGCTGGTTTCTGTGGTTGGGCTGCCGGTCATCTCAGAAACATAATGAATGACCAGCTGATCAATGATTTCGCCTATGCTATTGCCGGTCAGACTTTTGAGTAGCGACAATGCCGCGTGTGTCTGTGGGCTAACTGTTACCTGTTTCCTGTTCATTTTCTCTTGCCTTGGCTATTAGATTTATAATCGTGCCTTCATCGTCGACAAAGAACGGCCAACCTTGCGCACTCAATTGAAGGGTGAAACCGTTCTTGTATTTGAGAACCGGCGCGCCGGGTGCAACGCGTTGACGGCTGCTTACCTGCTCCAAGAAACTTTCCATCATGGGGCGCGCTGCCTCTTGGGCGATCAAATCTTCTAACAGGTCGCTATAGGTCTGATCTCGCTGCTCGGCCAACTGGGCCAACTTGTCACGCGTGGCCGGTCGGATCCTGATTTTAACGTCTGCATTCTGCGGGGGCGTTGGTCCCTGTGTGCTGCTATCTGTACTCATGATACCCTGCTTGCTGTCCTGTGATTACTGGTTACTGGGGGCGGCGAACGAGTCGAGCGAAGCTCGACGAGGTGGTGCAACCCGCCATCTTTGAACGAAATAAACGGTGATTAACTGGTTAAAGAGGGTGGTAATGTTTACCATCGGCCAAATTAGTGGGGGCGTTGGGTGCAAGTAGAACCGAATCACTTACAGGGTGCAGAGATATAGCCCCTAACGGTATGAACCGAAGCGCAACGGCGCGGGCCGGTGGCAAGGTCTGCCGGTCTGGGGGCGTTAGCCTTCTATTTGCAACCCTTGCCAGATCCAGCGGCGCACGTTCACCCCATCTTGTGCTAGTTGGTTAACATCGCCCCAGTAGGGCCGCCATCGTTTGGCATTGCCTAATTGCTTAATCCACCAGTGGGCCGCCTTGTTTCCCGCTTCGTCATTGTCGTAGCTGATCAACGTATGGGGTAAGAGTGATAGACGGCCTACCCACTTCATACGCCGCGCGCCCATTGTGCTGCCGGTGGCAACAGCATTAACTAAGTCTCTGCTTTCTTGCTGTATGGTCAATGCATCAAATTCACCCTCAACCAAAACAGCCGGTAACGCTGCGTCCATCTCATCCGATCCAAATAGCGCCGTTGATGTCCCACCAGATATAAAGTAATAGAGCGGGTCTCCTGCCGGTCTTCGAATCCTAACGCCCACAACTTGATCATCCATCATCCAAGGGATCACAATCCCACGCGGTAACCATAAATCTTTACGCCGTCCATCTTTGCGCTGCTCGGGCGGTAAGCCCCATAGGTCCCGCGGTTCGTATCGCTCGGCGGGGTTGTAGCCTATGCCTGATGTGAAAATAGTTTCCTCGGTCAGTCCTCTATTGATTAACCATTCAAACGCCTTGGAGCCTTCGAGCGCATCCTGACTTTCATATACAAACTGGCGTGCTCGCTCTGCCCATTGTTCTGCCGGTGGTGCTGGTGGCTCCGTGTTGATGCTGGCTTGTGTCCGTGGTGCTGCGGTCGCTGGCCGTGGCTTCTGTGGCTGGCCCACGTGGGCGCACGCTTCCGCGTAGCTCATGTTTAAGTAGTCCCTGCAAAACTGAATAGTGTCACCTTTCTGATCGCAGGTTCTGCACCAGTAGCGCGGGCGTTCACCATCGGGCCATATGGTGAATCTGTCGGTTCCTGCCTTGCAGAATGGACAGGGCCCTTTATACTCTCTTCCATCCTTGCGGTAGGCTGTAGGGGTTGTACTGTTTTTGACTAGTTCTAAAATATTCATAGATCTACATTTTTCCTGCATATCTGACCCCTACACCCCTACACCTATATACATGGTGTAGGGGTGTAGGGGTCTATTTATGCCATATTGCCCCAAATTGGGTTTGACCCCTACACCCAAAATTGTAGGGGTCTGTAGGGGTGTAGGGGTTAGGGAATTATTGGAAGAGAATAGAGCTTAGATTTACCCTGACCTAAGTCATTTACCTTGACGCGATTTTCCTTGCACAAATATTTGAGCCGGTCGCGTATCAGGTTCACAGATGCACCTGTTGCATCTTTAACCGCTGTCTGTATTGCGGTGGTGTTAATCTCTTCCTCTTGTCCCAGTAGGTCTATGATTGCCTCGTCGATTGCCTCATGTGTTTTTAGGTCGAAGGTTTCTGAACCAAAGAACTGGGCGGTTTCTAATTCTTTGGTTCCTTCTCTATGCGAGTAGGTGAATAGGGCTGCTAATTTTCTGGGGTCTGGGCCGCGCACTTTGGTGGGGGTGATTGTGATCTCGTCGCTCCCGTCTGGGCGTTCAATGACTAGAGCGAGATCTAACGCTGCCTCAATAGATGAGTGACCGCGTAGCGTGTCACCCTTACGCGCTCCGCTGCCGTTGCCTTTGCGTTGGTGGTGAATGAGCACAACGGCTGCTCCTGATGTTTCGGCCAACCATCGTAGATTACCCATAACTTGGGACATCTCCGCGTTATTCTCTTCCACGTTACCGGCGATTAATCCAAGATTGTCAATGACCACAAAGCGGGCTGATAGTTGTTCGACCAGCTGCGCGAGTTCTGTAACGGCGCGACTGTTGCTGGCATCTAACCAAGGTGTGGGCATAGAGACATAATTGATCGGCGTCTCTGGCTTCAACCTCTTGGCCTTACCGATAGCGTCAAAACGTTCGTCAGTTCTGCGCGTACCATTATCAAAGTCAATCCATAGGATTGGCGCTTGTATGGTGGCAATAGGTTTTATATTGGTGTCAACGGGGAGAGGGGATAACCAAGGTATGCCAGCAGCAATACAACAACAGGCATCGACTAGAACCATTGATTTAAGAGATCCTGGGGGGCCGTAGACTATGTTTAATGATGCCTCTGAGAACATGCCATCAATCAAATATTCGAGCGGTTCACGCTCCTTGTAAGCATCTTCAAGGGTGCGAATCTTCCATGTCGTGATTGATGGTAGCGGTGCTGGCTCTGCGTCCATCGCTGCCAGTGCTGCTATCTCTGGATCATGTTCTGCATATTTCCCATAAATGTCTCGGGCTGCTTCTGTTCCGCCATTGCTGTGGGCGCGGCTCATTTCGTTAAAGAGTTCCGCAAACTTACCCATCTGATCGGCGGCGGCGTTGGGTGCGTCACCGTCCAGTATTA
>Ga0209303_1001935_pt1 | contig 11638 bp, 8 predicted proteins | sample SidtaG_3_FD_187449 | JGI IMG/M metagenome (GOLD analysis project Ga0209303, IMG submission 187449) | Marine algal microbial communities from Sidmouth, United Kingdom - Sidmouth_Asex1 metaG (SPAdes) (version 2) | ecosystem: Host-associated > Algae > Red algae > Unclassified | place: Sidmouth... | reverse complement strand
CAGCTCCCCGGCTCGGTCACCCGTACCCCTTCGGAGTAAGTGACGTTACCGCCAATACCGGCAAAATATTCTTCCAGCCCCTGCTTTACGGTAACGAAGTGAGCAGGTTTGTTGCTGTAACCGCCGAGCAGAACCTTATCGGCATTAGGGCCGATGACGGCAATCTCTTTCACCTCATCGGAAAAGGGGACAACGCCGTCGTTCTGAAGCAGGATCATGCCCTCAGCGCCGGCATTTCGGACCAGTTTGTCATCCTCCGGGCCGTTATCGAGGGCCAACGCGGCGTCGTGGTAAGGGTTTTCGAACAGCCCGCGGTCGAATTTTTGTTGCAGGATACGGCTTACTGCTTGATCAAGTACGGCTGTTCTCAGGCTTCCGTCCTTGACGGAGGCGATGAGGCTGGGGTAAGCTTCGCGGTCGGGCAGTTCGATGTCGACGCCGGAGGAGATGGCCAGTACGGCGGCGGCTTTCCAGTCCGGGGCTACGGCGTGGCGGTCGGTCAGTTCCCGGACGGCGTAGTAATCGGAAACGACGGCCCCTTTATACCCCCAGGTATTGCGCAGCAGGGTGTTGAGCATCCAGCCGTTGGCGTGGCTTGGCAGGCCGTTCACCTCATTATAGCTGGCCATGATGTTGCGCACCTTCCCCTTACTGACGATGTATCGGAAGGGTTGTAAGAACACTTCGCGCAGGATTCGTTCGGAGATATTGGCCGGAGCGATGTTGTTACCGCCTTCGGGTTCCCCGTGGCCGGCCATGTGTTTGAGGGTAGCGAAGACTTCGCCTTCGTCCCATTTATCGTCGTCGCCCTGAAAGCCGAGGACGGCCTGCAGGCCGATCTGTCCGGCCAGGTAGGGGTCTTCCCCGAGGGTCTCCTCCACCCTGCCCCAGCGGGGATCGCGGGCCACGTCGACCACGGGAGTAAGGACCACATGGGCACCCCGGCTACTGGCCTGGCGGGCGGCGGTGGCGTAGAGCTGGCGGGTAAGCGCGCGGTTGAAAGTGGCGGCAACGGAAATGGGCTGCCCCCAGCTGGTGGCGTTGCGGGCCGCCAGACCGTGCAGACTCTCCTCGTGGGTCAGGGCGGGAATGCCCAGCCGGGTTTCCTCCACGAGCCATTTTTGAACGGCGTTGATGTAAGTGACCGTCTCGGCACCGGTGCGGCCGGGGTCGGCCCCCCCGATCGTTTCACTCGGGCGGGTCAGGTGCCCGATGCCGTGGGGCATGCGCACGGCGGCGCTGTCGGGGTTGAAACTAAAGTCATCAAAATCCATATTCCGTTTATCGGCCCATACGGCGGTGACCTGGGCGACTTTTTCTTCGGTGGTCATGCGCGCCAGCAGATCGTCGATGCGGGCATCCACGGCAAGGCCGCCGTCACGGTATGCTGCGGAAGCGTCGGGCCTACTCGTGTTGTTGAAAGAGTTGTCGGTAGGTTTTACGGGAACTTCCGTACCGGACTCCGCGGCGGGTTCGGTCTTTCCACATCCGTCGAGAGCAGCCAGAAAAGGAAGGATAAAAAACAGTATTAAGCGCATGTCCGGAGATTTGACCGCGACTAATGTAGGCATTAGTGTTCTAGGGGCGGGGCCGCGGGTGCAAAAACGGCCTTTCGGAAACAAGGGATTGAGATACCGACTATTGCTCTTCGGAGAACTTTCTCTGCATCCGGCGTTCGCGCCAAAAAATTCTCCCCGCATCTTCTGATCAAAAGCGTACCGGTATCCCTGACTTGACACTTCAGGGGATTACAATCCTAGCCAGATACCGGGGTAATTTCTGAAAGCACAAAAGGGCGACCGGTATACCGATCACCCTTTTGTTGTTGCACCCCGTGTAAGATTCGAACTCACGACCTGAGAATTAGAAGTTCCCTGCTCTATCCAACTGAGCTAACGGAGCGTTTGGTGCGGCCGTAAAGGTAAGGGGATTTACGCTTAGTCGGCTAATTCCGGTAACAAAATTCACCCGGTGGAAGTTGCGGCATCGGCCCCATGACGTGCAATGCCTGCCCGTTCGCTTCCAGACCACGGTTCTTGCCGCGCGGGTAAGCCGAAGTTTTTTCAGTAGGGTATTGCGGAGGGTCAGAAACCGCTAACGGATCGCTCCGCACAAAAGTTATTTTTCGTGCCGGTGCCGGATATGGCAACGGCCACCGAACGGGCGAGAGTTGCCGGCAGTGGAAACACGGTTCAAATTTCTACTCGGGCCAAATGGTGCTCCTACCGAACCGGGGCAGCCATTACCAACGCTGCTGAAAAGCAGATGCATATTCCGGCAATCCTGGTGTACCGGGCCGGAATTTATAAACCTTGCTTGGTAATCTGCTTTCTAATCAGTCCCTAAAGAAATTTTAAAATACCGGTCACTGCGCGAAGAGTTGTCGGTCAATTTATATATTTGCTATGTTGTATATTATTGCCTGTTTCCCCATAATTGCGCGATTATTACCCACCCAAGCACCTGAATTGAATGCCAGATTTCTCCTCCCGTGAATACGCCTCCTGAAGGTAGGGTGTATCGTCTGAGTGAGTTTCGCCGCTACACTTTTTAGCGTCCCCCTGGTCCCCACAGGGGGACGCCCCGCTAGGAACACTCCCCTTTGGGGGCCGGGGGGAGCCGGTAACACCTGACAAAATCCGTTATACGATAGCTGTAGCAAACGGAACGCCCTACTCCTGAAGGTAGGGTGTTCCGTCTGTTAGCCCTTACCCACGTCTGATTTTGTCTTGTAAAAAGTGTGCTCGCAATCCAGTAGCTTTGAGTTACGAGACAAAAAACACAGATGCGAGCACGACTCAAAGCTAAGGTACAACGGTGGAAAAGAACAGCCCTTACCGCTACTGAATCCCGTCGCTTACTCCAGGCCCGGCTACGACGAAGCCAAAATCGGGTAGCTCGACCGGAAGCTGAGAACGCCAGCCTCAGAGCGAAGGCGGCACCGCTGAAAGTCGAGGGCCATACCTACCCGGCTCAACTCATTGCCCTGGCAGTCTTCATTGTCAATCATGGTAATGGTTCGCTGCGTTGTGCGGCCTAGACGGTGGGCTTTATGGCTCACCTGCTTGGCTGGAAGTATGGTACGCCCAGCCATTCCAGTGTTCGGCGCTGGGTCTTGCGCTTGGGACTCCACCAACTCGAATACGCCACGGAGCGCGTGGGTGACTACGTCGGTTTACTCGACGAAAGCATTCAGATCGGTCGTGAAAAACTACTCTTACTGCTGGGCTTGAAATACGACCCTGATCTTAAGTGGGGTAAGCCCTTAACGGGCGATGACGTGGTGGTGCTTGGCATGGAAGTTCAACAGTCTTGGACGGGCAAGCTTGTAGCCGGTTTTCTACGCCGTAACCTGGCCCGGATGCCCAGGCTTAAGTTGCTATATTGCATAACTGACGGAGGAACTAACCTGTCGAAAGCCTTGAAAATACTAAAGCTGGATGCGGTAGGCGACTGTACCCACATAATGATGAACGCCGTCAAAAAGGTGCTTGCCGATGACCCCGCTTTAAGTCTATCATCGGCCAATATCGGTCAGCTACGACGTAAACTTATGCTCACCGCTGAAGGCTTTTTGCTACCGCCAACCCTGAGGGATAAGGATCGTTTTTTGCGCATCTTCACCATTGTCCACCGGGTGGAGCGCATTGATTCTATCTGGGCCGAGCTTCCGCAGAGTAGCCGCGATAAGCTGCACTTCATCAATGAGGCGCGGACGCGGGTACAGTGTATGAAACAACTGAAAACCTTGGTCGAACTTACCGCCGGCATCCTTAAGGGAGCTGGACTGAGTACCGCCAGCCGGCAAAAATGGGAGCAAGCCATCACGGGCTTTACCAAAAAGTACGGGTTGAACGAGGAATCCAAAACTTTCATCTCCAAGGTGCGCCAGTTCTTTATCGATCACGAAGCCCTGATCGCCAAGTACCAACGGTTGGTGTGCTGTACCGACATCGTAGAAAGCACCTTTGGCCGATATAAAAACAAAGGAGGTACACCAACCATCAGCGCCCACGTACTATCCATCGCCCTTTACGGGGTCAATATCTCACCAGGATTGGTGCAAAAAGCCTTATCATGTGTATCCTATCAGGCGGTCCACGATTGGGAAACCCGGTACGTATGCGAAAACCGCTACGGGTTGGTCAGGCGGATGAATCGAGAACTGAAATCAGATGCGGCTTAAGCCAATCAGACGAAACGCCCTATTTCGTAACCCTAACAAGCGCGAGTTATCCACAGGGGGGTCAATACTCCGGAATGAGGGGGTTTCAATAACTCCGGAATACGCAGCCGATCGACTGCTCGATGGCCGTAACCGATGGCTGGACCTACGCTTACGTCAGGAACACCACCTGCTGGTCCTAACGGCAAAATTCCACAAGCACGCAGGTCTGAGCCAGGCCACGCACGACAAGTGGACCGGGCAGTTTATTAAATACGTCAATACACAAGACCTGATGACCCGTCAGGCGAAAGTCTTCATCGCCGGCATGATCGATTACTTCAATGATCATGCCACCGCTTACGCCACGGGGCGGAAGCTGCTGTGCTGTTCAGATGTTATCGAGAGCCTCTTTGGCCGCTACAAAAACAAAGGAGGAATGAAAGCCATCTCCGCCTATGCGCTATCTATCGCCCTGTACAATCAGCGCATCAATACCGAGTTCATCCGAACGGAATGCGGCGGGTGAACGGGCCCAACTGGACGAATGGCGATGCCAAAACTTGTCTCGCAACCGCTACGGTATCCGCAGAAAAATGGAGCGGGAACTGCGCGAAAACGTCGGGGGATAAGCCAATCAGACGGAACGCCCTACTTTTAGAACCATCGTTCACAGTCAAATTATATGAAAACTGAGTTTTATAAGCGATTCTATCGTTAAGTTAACCCACTTGAGCTGGAGACTGTGTGGCCAGGGTTATTACGCATTTTCTCTATCTGTTCTTTTTTCCACGCTTCAATTGCCACGGCAGCGATCTCCGCCTGTGCTTGCGCCACCTGTTTCATAAGTTCCTCGTTTGAAGCCAATTCCTGAGCAAGTAGTTGACCGTTTTTTTCTTGGTTCTGCTTTACAGCATTATTTACCCACTGATTAAGGTTTGACTGGGCGAGTAGCTGTTTAACTTTGACTTCGTGCTTGATTCGATCCATGATATCATCGTATGGGCCGCGCTCCGTCATCATTTTGAAAAGAATAGGGGCTATCTCAATGAAGATAAATAAGAGTGTAATAAGCCATTTTGCCCACCATATGGCGGATTTTTTACTCGTTAAAACATTCATTGCCTCTAAGTGTGCTCCGAAGCCGTCATAGTTAGCTCCAACACTGTCTGCAACGATACGCATACTGTCTTGATTTGCTGTAGCTATCTTTATCCGTGAGTCAATTATATCTCTTCGTGCCCGTAAGTTGTCTATATCGTTTTCAATTTTTATACTTACAGATTCAGATTTAGTTTTGCCTTTATTTGTCAAGTCTGCTATATTGTTTCGAATTCCCCCGACTCTTTCCTCAAGTTCTCTTAGGGCTTGACTTTGCCTGCGAGATTTTGACTTAAGATTTTCAACCTGAGCAACAGAATACTGATCTGTATCATATTCTTTCGCCTTGATGTAGAGATTGTAAGCTCTATCAGCACGCCTTTTTTGTGCTGCTAAGTCAGCTTCAACAAGTTTCAACTCATCTTTTTTCAATTGGATAGTTTCTTTAAGAGGCAGTTTCTCATTAGCTACCAACATAGCCTTGTCATCTTGAAGCTGACGTAGGTCTCCATCTAATTGAGTAAGTTCTAGTTTGTCGTAACTTAGGTCGTTATTCATTAGCGAGTCAGAAGCAATTATGTCGTTCTTCTCTTTTATTTTTAGACGTTTCACCTCCACCTCAATCTCTTTATCAAATATCTTCAACTCCAAAGGTGTAGCAATCACAAAACCCAGTAAACAAGCCATTACTAAACGCGGCGTAGCCTCAAAAAGCTCCTGCCGTGAAATTGTTTTCTTACCATCACCCACCCCGAAAGTTGAAACGATGTAACGATCAAGGTTGAAGATGAGTGCCCCCCAAAAAATCCCAAAAAACACAGCGAACAGCTCACTCTTAAACGCCGTATAAAAAGCATAACCGCCAGCGAAAGAAGCCATCAGCGCAGTAAAGACGATAGTGCCACCGATACCGAAGTACTTATTCTTATCCGTCGGAGCTTGGTCCAGAACATCAAGGTTGGCACCCGAAGCCCAGAGGAACATGCGATAAATTGAGTTGAACGGTGCTAATAGAATCTGTTTCATATTCTGGGAGTTTTCTTGACCTTTTGAGATATATAATCGTATAGATGGCTAAAGCTGGATGCTCTGGGTGTTTTAGTCGCTTCTAGCTTATTTGTAGTTAGGAAATCAGGCGGCTTAAGGCTATCGCGCAAGCGATCGGTATCAAGTTCAACCGGATGGAAACTTGGCATGATGTCAGCGATTCCTAGGGTAGCGTACTCGAAATCCGGTACGTTAAGTTCCGCCGGACTGATTGCCGTAGAGAGTTGCAGAATAGGCTGTTCCATACGCAGCTCCACCACCGCCGGGACGGGAAAGGGGTGGGCTGTAATGATCTGACTTACACTACCGAAAAGCCCACTGGCCGTAAGTATAAATTCAGTTGGATAGCTGATCGGAACATGGGCGACCCCCGAGTCTGCGTCCACTACGCCTAGCTGCGGCAGGATTTCCACACGTTCCGCGTTGGCGACTTTGAACAGCAAGTCCACGTTACGGATACCGTGCTCAAGGTTTACCTCGTAACTGAAGTGGTCGATCCGCGGAATTATAACATCTACTGTTATCTCCTTCGTCACTTTCTGCCCGAAAAACCCGTGCGCGGTAACGCGGTAGGCTACACGATCAGTGGGAGAAACCTCCAGGGTATGAACGACGGGTAAATTTCCGGAAACGCCAGCAACGGTGACGAAATCACAGTTGTCCGCCTGCCATCTTAACCTAATGGGGTCTAGGTTCTCCCGCAGGTCGGTAGAAGTAGCCAGCGACCGAAACGATGGCTCAACTGGAACTGCAGCAATAGAAAACTCCTCGACGGCCTTCCCGAAATAGCTGACGGCGCGAAGTGTATACGTGTGATCCCCGCCAGGAGTGACTTCAAGGGTACCTTCTGTATCGTTTTGAAGCTGATCATTGATGAATACGGCATCCGCTTGCTTAACGATCCAAGTAAGCGTGATCGTTTCGTTTTGCTTGTGTACCTGATATTTATTTGACGAAAAATTGAGAACAACGGGCTGAAACTGTACGGCGGGTAGAATATCTTCCACCATCTTCCTCCATTGTCCCGCAGAATATCTTTCGTACCCTTTGATGAACCCTTTACTAAATACCCGTTTCCATGCGGCTACGAATTCTTCGCCGGGCCCCTGGCTAAATTGCTCCAGCATTCCCACGAGTTGACCATGAGCAGAAGCATTGTCAATATTTGCGATAGCGTCGCTGAAGTTGACTTCTGGCCATGAATAGTTTTGAGCATATTTGGTTTTGTTTTCCTCCCCACTCTGCAGGAAGAAGTACTGGGTGGTTGCAAAAATAATCTCGAAGAACATGGCAGCAACTTTGAAGTGCTCTCCCTGTAGACGGTCGATTGTCCTAATGTCCTGTTTGATACTCAGGGCGTTCAGTAGCCGACCAAAAAGATAATCCAGCGTGTAGCTGAGCTTCCCAACTGTGCCTGGCTTCTCTTGTTCGTCGTAGTGAAAGCCGCCGTCAAAATCGATCAGGGCAAGACGTCCGGCTTCTTCGTCGATAAAAACAGCAGATACGTCCAGGTCAGAATGAATGAAATTGTGTCCATGAAGCCACTCTACCGTTCGGAACAACTGGTGCCCGAGGTGAAGCTTGTTTAACATATTCACCTCATCAGAGACTTCGATTATACCGCCTCTTCCTTCCCATACGTCTTTATAGCCTAGCTGACCTAAATTATACATCAGCATGCCCGTACAGTGCTGTTCGAGGATGGCGTCATAACCATAAAAAACAGCAAATGGCAACCCCATAAGACCAGGCTGGCTGACGTAGATGGGGAGACCGGTTTTAAGTTGGTCGCGCTTAATTTTGTTATGCAACAGCTGGATAGACTCGTGGGGCCGATAATCTGCATCGGGCTTATCATTCGGCCAGATTATTTTTAGCAAATACTTGTCTCCAGTCGGTGAATCATCGATCGAACTAATAGGGTAAACGGTGGCAAAACCACCCCTTTTTTGATTAGTGTCATCAAATACAATTTTCTGGAAGATGGTAATATTTTCGGAGGTCCGTTGATCGATAATAGATAGCTCCGATATGCTAGTGAGCGTTCTGATCATGAGGCAGGGAAGCTTTTAGCGTAGTGATTAAGAACTTTGTCAGTAATAATGAACCCAACAGAGACGTCGTCATCTACGGCTTCACTAGCAACCAGATCATTTACTAGCTTTTCATTGAAAGAAGTAAGGGCGGCAGCCATGTCGTTTACTGAGGTCAATGTGGATAGTAGCCCATGTAGCTTTTGTAATATGGCAATCAAGGTCCTGTCTTGTATTTTCCAGTATCGGCCCTGTCCATCCTCTACTATACCCTCGTCTTCGAGTGTGGTAACGCCGTCAGAGAAGAATACCAAAATATCTCCATACGGATGATTCAAACTCATATCTATCCGACCTGGTGGAGGAAACTCAGTACTCATCCCTTTGGAGAAATGACGTACGAGAGCTCGCTCGGAGTTGACGTGGGGAAGCATCACATGATGATAGCGAAACGGAATGCCATTAGACAAGTCAGCGGCAAAGTTGCCAGATAAGTGCACACAGCCTCCGTTGCCGAGATACTCCAACCTCACTTGTGGACCGGAGTCAGTGGTCTTAATTCTCCCCGTAATTATGGTCGTGCCACCAGGCTTTTCTAAAACTGCCAGTTTGTTTTCGTCAACACCAGCGACGATCTCACGAATATCTGCTGTACCGTTGTCACGGAAGGAGCGAACCATCAGTTCAGCTACAGCATCACTTCCCTCATAGCTGCCAATTCCGTCACAAATAATGAGTCGCTGGTTGTCAAGAATTGTGGAAACACCGGTGCGGTCCTGATTTTTGCGCAACCCTTTGTGGTTGCAGGATAAGTATACCATCTTAAAGAGGGACGCCTGAGGATATAGAAATACTCTTCACCATATGGTCACGGATGTCTTCGGCACTTACAGTAGAAGCGTACATCAAGTCCAGAGAAGATAAGCTGCGTAATTTTTCCTGACTGGAAGAAATTTCGTCAGAAAGAACATCATCTGCACCGGAAAAATAGGTGCAACTGATATCGACTTTCTTTGTGGTCAACAAGCGCTTGGTGATCGTTCGAGCTTCTTCATAATCATGCAGTTGACCGTCACTTAATAATACTACAATTGCTCTCGTCTTTATTCCGGAGGAAATGTGCTTCTCAAAGTATTTTTGTATGTCCTGTTCCGTCCGTTCAAAAGCTTTAGCTACCCGGGTAGCTCTATGATCTCCTACGTAATTGCAGGGGTTAAAGTCATGGCCAATACGGATATCCTCAGCGCTGGTCACTGCTATCATACACTGAGTGTCTACCGCAAATGCGTATCCACCTACATCAAAGCATTCTTTCTGCCTGCTTTTCATCAACCGTTCTATTATACTGTTAGTAACTTGGTTCACTTCCTCGGCTTTTGCCTGACCACTAGTTCCTGGGAATGACATGGAACCTGATCCATCGAGAATGAAAATGACAAGCTGGTTAAATAGACGAGGTAGAGAAACATCGCTCAACGACCCAAGATTCATATTCATAAAGTCCATAACCCCCTTCCCCGCTGGGCTGAGATTGGCTTTATTAGAAGTACTCTGTAAATCTTTCTTCATAAGGATATTATTTGATACGGCTTACTGTTTCAGTAACGACTGATATTCATTATAGAGGTTGATCTTTTGTGCTTTAAAGTAATGCGGCCAAGTGTCTTCTGCCATTACGAGTTCATATGCTTCATGCGACTGAAGTTCTCCGATGGTACGTTGAAGCAGCGTCAATTTAGCTTCTAATTCAGCCACAATCCGTCGCAGTTCCTCCAAGTTATCTGCTTTTAAAAGGTCCGGGGTTTTGCCACTTTGAAGCAATTCCAGTATTTCACGCACGCGGTCCAGATTGTTGCTTTTGTAGGCTTCGGTCAATTCACTAAAGATTTCTCCGGCGAGTTGCTTGTCTGAAAAGATACAATCAGGAGAATCCTCATGACAGAGCCGCACGGCTTGCCGGTAAAGCTTTTTGATCGATCGGGTGTCTTCCTCGGAGAGATCCGGAATGTCTTTTGCTTTTTCCTCGTCTAGTATGCGCTGACGGTGCTCCTGTTCTTCTCTAAATTTCTCATAGGCTTCATTACGGTAACCTTGCTTTTTCAGCTTCGCATATAGCCTATTCTTTAGCTCTAATATTTTAAGTTGTAAGGGATGCAGTTCAAGAATGAAGCGTCGGTTAAAAAGATCGAACAGCCGCTCTAGTTCATTTTTCTCCAGGGTAGCCAGTTCTACCTGCAAACCTAACAGCCCTCGGCTTACGTTCAGGGCGATTCTTTCCAGCCCGTCGATGTCCATAATTCCTTGTTGTTGTGGATCGAACGTTTGGCCGGCACTTGCAGCCTGCGGTGAAGCGAAAGTAGTGCTCAACAGTGTTCTGATGCTTTCGAATTGCTCATTGAACTGCTGTGCACGTGCCGGACTGCCCTTTACAATGGTAATTTCTTCGCGGTGCTTGTCGAAGGCACTGTACGTCCAATTTGCACTACCGCTGATCACCGTTCCACCGTCGAGGACGCAGAACTTCATGTGCATCAATTGCTTGTCGCTACCAAACGTAGCAAAGTAGCCCCCGGCGGCTACCAGTTGGTTGTAATCATTCCTGCTGTTATGATTAATATCCGAATTAGTAATTATCAGATTGACCTTTACGCCACGCCTAGCTGCTGCCAGTAATGCGTCGAATAGTCGGACGTCCGTAAACCAGGCAACGGCGACATTGACATTTATCTTAGCAACCCCGATCTCCTCAAAAATAAGTGAACGGAGATCGTCTTGATCTGAAAAATAGGTGGCTACAGTCATATGTGCTGTGACGAGAAAGCAGGTGGGGATCCCTAAATCGTGGCAAATATATGATTAAACACAATTAAATTATGGGGTAAGATATGGGGGCGGGGGCGGAAACTCTTATTTTTTACTTCCCAAGTCAAGAAGAGCACAATTATTATGCGATTTGCTATTGCTGCTTCCAAACTAAAGCCTACCTTAGTCCCAAACCATCGATTAGTTTAATGTAGGACCTAATTATTCCTGAAGCAACCCGATGAACAAAACCGCCCTGGCCAAAAAAATCCGGCAACTAACCGCCAAGCCCAATCCCGAAGATTTCATCTTCGATTTGCTCCTGGCGTACAAGCTGCCCAGATCCTCCGTCACCATCCTGAAGGGCGGGCCGCGGAATATGCTCGCGGCCGGCGGCGGCGTCACCATGAAGCGCAAACTCTTCTTCCTGCCCCTGCGCCCGGAGGACGATCCGCTGACGGTCCGCGACGAGATCCGGGAAACCCTGACG
>Ga0209303_1001923_pt1 | contig 11684 bp, 7 predicted proteins | sample SidtaG_3_FD_187449 | JGI IMG/M metagenome (GOLD analysis project Ga0209303, IMG submission 187449) | Marine algal microbial communities from Sidmouth, United Kingdom - Sidmouth_Asex1 metaG (SPAdes) (version 2) | ecosystem: Host-associated > Algae > Red algae > Unclassified | place: Sidmouth... | reverse complement strand
TTCGGGTGAATCTTGGCCAAATCGCATGATTGAAGCAGTAATGCCGCTTCGCCCTTACGCAAAAGGAAAATGGTTTGTGGATGAGTTCTATATGCGCTATGTGATCGCTCCAATCCGCAGATTTTCCGAGTGGCTGGCTGGCACGGTAGACCAAGGCGGGATTGATTTCGCGGTCAACTGGATCGGTCGCAGCAGCCTGTTGATGGGCGAATCTGCTCGCCGAATGCAGAATGGCGTGGTGCCGACTTATGCATTAAGCATCCTGTTTGGTGTTGTAGCCGTAATTGCTTACTTTATGCTGGCGGCATAATATATCTTCTTATTTTACATTGTTAATTTCGTGGCTATTTTATATAGCTACCAACCATTTGTTTTGGATTAAACAGAACGGTCATTTATGCTGACATTCCTTATTATTCTGCCGCTCATCGGTGCGGTATTAACTTTATTAGCGCAATCCGATACTCAGAAGCGAATCGTCGCACTCGCGTCAACAATTATCACATTTCTGGCTAGCTTAGTCCTTTGGGTCGGCTGGAGCAGTGGTGAAGCTGGCATGCAATTTGTACAAGACTGGGCATGGCTGCCAGAAGCAGGGCTACGCTATCATCTTGGTGTCGACGGCATTAGCGTACTGCTTGTATTGCTGACAACCCTCATCATGCCGATTGCCGTTGCATTCAGCAATGAACATGTCAAAGAGAACATCGGGCCATACATGGCACTGATGTTGGTGCTAGAATCGGCCATGATTGGCGTCTTTTGTGCGCTGGACATGGTGCTCTTCTTCTTCTTCTTCGAAGCCACCCTCATTCCCATGTACTTCTTGATTGCCAAATGGGGTGGACAGAATCGCGGCTATGCATCGCTTAAATTCTTTTTGTACACGCTAGCCGGATCGGGTGCGCTGCTGGTGGCAATTCTTGCGGTGTCGTTTGAAGCAGGCACGTCGGACATTGTCGCGCTACAAGACATCTCGTTACCATCTACTCTGCAGACGTGGGCTTTCTTTGCCATGGCGATAGGTTTTGGTGTGAAGGTGCCAATTTTCCCTTTCCACACATGGCTACCCGATGCACACGTTCAAGCCCCAACCGCTGGTTCTATCATTCTGGCAGGTGTCCTGCTAAAGATGGGTACGTATGGCTTTGTACGATTTATGTTGCCGCTTTTCCCGGAAGCGGTCGTGACATATGGGCCGATTATCGCAGTTTTAGCCATCATCGGGATCATTTACGGTGCGCTTGTTGCGCTTGTGCAGAAAGATATTAAATCGCTCGTTGCCTATAGTTCGGTGGCGCATCTCGGTTTCGTCATGCTGGGCATTTTCGCTTTAAATCAGCAGGGTGTTAGCGGCGCAGTCTTACAGATGGTCAATCACGGGCTGAGCACAGGCGCACTCTTCTTGATGGTCGGGATGTTATACGAACGCCGCCATACTCGCAATATGGATGATTACGGCGGTCTATGGGCAAGCATTCCAGTCTTCTGCTTTTTCTTTCTTGTGGTTGCCATGAGCAGCGCTGGTCTACCTGGTCTCAATGGCTTCGTAGGCGAGTTCACGATTATTTTGGGTATGTATGCACACAACGCTTGGTTTGCAGCCATCAGTGCAGTCGGTGTGATTCTGGCAGCTTGGTACTTGCTCACCGCATTCCGCAAAGTGGCGCAAGGCCCGATCACAAATGATGCGAATCGTGCCGAGAATTTGAGCGACTTGACACGCAGCGAAATTGCCATGCTGATGCCACTTATTTTGCTCTTCTTCATTATCGGACTCTTCCCCAATTTATTCCTAGACAAAATCAATCCGTCTGTGCAGGCACTTTTGGAGCCACGTTACGCTATCGAGCAGAAAGCTGATGGTGATGCGTTACTGGATGCACCTGAATTACATATCGACGGAACCAACTTGGCAATTGTGGAGCGTTAACCGATGCCAGAAATTAGCAATCTTACAGAAATAGCAATAGCGGTTATTCGGCCAGAGCTATTTTTGACTCTATTTGTTCTAATTGTGATGACAATTGACATGTTCGAGGATGAACGCCCCGAAGGACGAGCGTTGATTCCTTGGATCAGTTTGGCTGGTATCGTTGTCGCTGCATTGATGAGCATGTTGGCTTGGGACAGTAATATTTCGTTCCAAGGTGCAGCAGCAGCAGATAACTTCTCGGTTGGCGTATCGCTAGTTGTGTTGACAGCGGCTGGGTTAAGTATACTTTTAAGTAAAGAATATATGCCGCAAGTCAATCAGCAGACCGGCGAATATTATGCGCTGCTGCTGTTGTGTACAATCGGCATGATGTTGATGGGGAAAGTGACGGATCTAATCACAGTCTTCTTGGCGCTCGAGATTTTCTCGATTGCCCTCTATATTCTATGTGGCTTAAATCGCTCCAATCCTCGCAGCACAGAATCGGCAATGAAATATTTTTTGCTCGGTGCGTTTGCTAGTTCGTTCTTTGTTTACGGAGCGGCATTAATTTACGGTGCAGTTGGGACGACACAATATAGCGGCATTGCAGCGATGATCTCATTAGGCGAAGCCGAACCGGCGCTGCTGATCCCTGGCGTAGCTCTCCTTTTGGTTGGCTTTGGCTTTAAAGTTAGTTTGGTTCCCTTTCACATGTGGACACCGGATGTTTATCAAGGCGCACCAACACCTATAACAGCCTTTATGAGTGTCGGCACGAAGGCGGCAGCTTTTGCCGCCTTTATCCGCATCGTGGTTATGGCGCTACCAACGCAGCAGCCGATTCTAAGTTGGGCGTTGGCTGGGCTAGCCGTGCTCACCATGGTGCTGGGCAACTTTGCAGCGCTAAACCAGTTGAGCATGAAACGAATGCTTGCCTACTCTAGCATTGCGCACGCTGGATATGTGCTGGTCGGTCTAGTTCCTGGCACGGCAGAAAGCGCAAGCCATGCTATGTTCTACCTCTTTGTCTATGCATTTATGAACATTGGTGCCTTTGCGGTGGTTATCATGCTAGAAAGTAAGGGTGAGCAGGATGCTTCGCAAAATCGCTTCGCAGGGCTTGCCAAACGCCAGCCGCTGATGGCTGCGGCAATGGCTATTTTCATGTTCAGCTTAACTGGCATTCCGCCGATGGCTGGCTTTTGGGGGAAATATTTCCTGTTCAAAGGAGCCGTTCAGGCAGGTTGGATTCTTCTGCCAATTATCGGGCTACTCACGAGCGCAGTCAGTCTCGTATACTACATGCGGGTGGTCAAAGCTATGTATATGGAGGAAACGCCATTGCTAGTCGATGCATCGGAGAGCGAACGTATGCTGTGGCCATCATTAGGCGTTGGTGTTGCCATTGCAGCCGTCGCCGTTGTGCTGATCGGAATCTTCCCTGGCATGTGGACAGGGTGGTTCTTCATCCAGTAGTTTGGAAACCAAAAATTAAAGCAGAAAAAAGAGCACCGCAATATGCGGTGCTCTTTTTTCTGCTTTTTCAGTTCACTAAATATCATCGCACAAGTAGTTCGTTCACTACATCAAATTCGTTGACCAGCAGGTAATTTTGGCTTAACTTCTCGTTGCGGTATGGAACAGGTGCGGAAAGATCGCTTGGCGTTACCAAACTATAGCGATGTAAATCAAGCGGTGATGTATACTCAGCAGGCGGTTCGGACAATACCATTCCTATCCGTGGGCCGGCCATTCGCCAGCGCATAGCCGTCTCGTAATCAACATCGGCCACCCACTCTTTGCCAAGCAACATTAGTACATGCTGCGGTGCCGCTACATCAACGACATGAAAGGGACCTTCAACAAGCCCATCCGCAAACTGAATCCAGATTTTTCGATCCAGATCGCCTGCTCGCAATAAAGCCGCAAAGCCAATGCAGTCACCACATTCACTAATGTCCCCCGCCTTCTGTCGATTCTTGATTACTATTTCCATGATGCCAGGATTATAAAACATTATTTTACCAGTAACCGGCAGAATGGTTTGACCATAATAATTCGGAGATAATTCATCTAATGTACTTACCGGGCCAGATTGAACAACAGTGGGATTAGGTGATTCAATAGTAATTTGCCTAGCAGGCTCCGATGTATCTTCACTGTCACCTATTTGCTCTATATCCTGAGTGGGGTTTGATTGGGAATAAATATGAGCAGATGGTAGGCAGGCTAAAGCCGCCACAACGATTACAACCGTTCGACCAAAAGCGAGCATATGACTTCTCCTTAAATTCTCGATCTATTTCATACCTAAACAAGTACCATCTCAATATTTGGGATTGAAAAGATACTCTAAACCAATCAAATAAACTGGGTATGCCTAGCAGCAACATAACATTTCCCATTGGCATTACCTCGAAATAAAAGTGTGGTATTGTGCTGCCGCGAAATATATATCGTCCAGTAAACAAGCCCCCGTGCGGCTGTCTCCTTACAGATCCGAACAACGGTTGCTTGCTAGATTTTTATTCAAATGATTCTATATGGCTCTGCTATGGCATTTGTGATGCCAACCATAGCAAAGCGAATAGGTAAAATAAATAGCTCTAAATTTTACGTAATTATAAAATTTACTCTCAAGTGGGATAATGGTGTTTGTTTTCTCCAAATTGATTTTAGTAATATTTATTGGAAAATGCAAACTATGAGCTTCGTAGAAGTTATTACAGCAAAAAAATATGTTTATTTATTTTGCTTGAGGATTTCAGAGAGGTGGGGTAAGTTATATTTAAGCCAAGTCGCATTAGCGAATGCTTTCTTCATAGCTTATGTGCATTTATTGTTCTGCAATGGCCTAGTTAAAAATAGGAGGCTGTTCGCTGACGCATAGAGACACTTTGTGCTAGCCCGATTGCAGCCATCATAGAAAGTAGACTGCTGCCACCAGAACTTATAAATGGTAGAGTAAGCCCTGTAACCGGCATCATGCTTAGGTTCATACTGATATTTACAAAAACTTGAAAGAATACAATTGCAGCAACGCCAAAAGCAATAAGCCGACCAAATTGATCCTGTGCCACGTCGGCAATACGCAACAGACGCCAGATCATAAATAGAAAAAGCGCTAGAATTACTACTGAACCGATTAGGCCCAATTCTTCTGCAATCACGCTAAAAATAAAGTCTGAATGACGTACCCGCAAAAAAGCTAGCTGATTTTGAGTACCTTTTAGCCAACCTTGACCCGTTACGCCACCTGAGCCAACAGCAATAAGCGCCTGATTAATATTATACAAGGCATCACTACTCGCATCTTCGCGATTCAAGAACACGGCAATACGTTCAAGCATGTACCCCTGCAATGTGTCCTTCAAAAAAAAGGCTGCTACGAGGCCGATGCCGCCCATTGCGAACAGTTGCCAAAAGGTGATGCCGCTCACAAAAATCAGCGTAAAACCGATAAACGCCATTGTAATTGTCATGCCCAAATCAGGCTGTAAATAGACTAATACAAGCGGGGCAAGCAGCAACGTTAGCGCACCCAACAAGTGGATGATGTTCTGCATTCCATCTCGAAAGCGGCTAAGGTACCAAGCCATGAAAACAATAATGAGGAATTTCCCCAGTTCGGTAGGCTGTACGGGCGTCCCTGCAATGTAAATCCATCGCTTGGCACCCATATCGAGCGTATCGCCAAAGAAATAAACGGCAACTAGTGAGGCAACGAAGAAGATAAACGCAGGTAAGGCGAGTACTTCAAGATAGCGGTAGTCGAAAAATGCAATAACAAAGAGTGCAACCAGCCCAACGCCAAGAAACCTACTTTGGCGCAGCCAATAATCTGCAATGTCCTCGGTGTTACGCGTAGAACTGTATATCATGGCAATGCCGATAAGGCACAGAAGAACCATTGTAGTGAGCAAAGGCCAGTCAAAGTATCGCCATAAAGAGCGATTCTCACGAATCATAAATAAATCTGTATCCTTTTACCAATATATAAAATCAAATGGGTGTGTTCAAGTTAGAATGGCTTTTCTATGAACCGAAAAGTCTCTTCCAGAATCCAAAAAATCCTTTGGGCTTATCGAAACGCATCAACGGCACATTATTACCCAGAATGCGCTGCGCAATGTTTCGGTAGGCGGCTGTGGCAGAGATTGAACTGTCGTATACCGCAGGTACACCCCGATCAGTAGTTAGGATAACCCGATTATCCTCAGGGACCACGCCAATCAAATCGATTGCAAGGATATCTAGGATGTCATCAATGTCGCGCATTTCGCCATCACGCACGAGTTCGTAATTATAGCGATTTAGGATTAGCCAAGGCTGGCGCTTAAGTTCGCTCTCCAGCAAATAGATCACCTTATCCGCATCGCGTAATGCGCTTACATCGGGCGTAGTAACTACTAGAACTCTATCTGCTGGCGCAATAGAATTATGAAAACCATGTTCAATACCAGCAGGCGAATCGATCAGCACATAGTCCGCCCGCTGCCGCAGTTGCTCGCAAATAGCCACCATCTCATGCGGTTGAATATCGCCTTTGTCTCGCGTCTGCGAAGTAGGCAAAAGATGAAGCGACGGCGCTCTATCATCACGAACAAGCGCTTGGTCTAATGTGCAGCGCTGCTCCAAAACATCAAACATGTCATTGATAATTAGACTTTCTAGGCCCAAAACAATGTCAAGATTACGTAGACCGATATCAGCATCTACCGTAATAACGCGTTGACCTATCATCGCCAGCGCGGTGGCTATATTAGCGACTGTCGTTGTCTTTCCAACACCGCCCTTACCAGAGGTTACAGTAATAATCTTACCAGGCATAAAAACATTCCACTTGCGTGATGAAGTATATCGATTGTTTATTGTTTAGTATTATGCTTTACCCAAAAAGTTCTGTCCCATCTCTGCACTTTGAGGTGTGGTACTGAATTTTTCCAGATGACTATAACTTTATTTATAGCGACCGTCGAAATGCCATAATACCGCCGGGCTTAGATTCATCCCACATATCTACAATAATATCTGCTCCGATGGCATGTGCAATTTCGGGCCGTTTAACACCATTCGGGCTAGCATTGCCGCCAGACAAGCGTTCGGTAATAGAAGTTTTTGTTTCTTGTTCTGGCAAAATGGCAATTGCATCTGAAATCCGTATTTGCGTCGGCTCCATCAGCAGTGCCGCAATCACCGCGTTTTGGTCACCCGAGGCACCAGCATGAGCGATGCCGCGTAACCGCCCCCAAATCAAAATGTCGCTGTCGCTAATAATCTGCGATCCTGGATTGACATCACCCATAACAAGAATTGTCTCAGAGCGGCGCAGAATTTGGCCAGAACGTAAGTTGCCACGATAGACAAAATGCTCTAGTTTTTCATAATTAGAAAGAGCAGGCTGCGCTAATAAACCATCTGGGGCATCTAAACTTGCAGCTAATCCCGCTGCAAGCGCGACTTGACATGACTGTTCGGATTGAGAGCGGACCGAAGTAAGCGATAATCCGTGCTGCTCTGTGAGCGCGCTAACTTCTTGCAATTCAGATTCTTGCAGCGGTCGCGTGCCGATGTCCAGCGTTACTTTTCCGCCACGGAAAAATCCTGTCGACTGCACAAGACGTTGCGAGAGTGCTTCGAGAATATCCGACCATTTTCCTTGCCCTACTTCAATCGAAACGCCATCCGAGCGCCCTTTGATGCTCACGCTGTTGAGTAGCTCTGTTGGCGATGGACCGGTCGTACTGTAGCGGCGACTGGTGGGCTGTGGGTCTACTGGGTTCTGTTCTCGCCGTCCATCTCTGTTCGAACGCTTCTCATTCTTTGAAATAGAGCGGCTCGAAATGGGACTACTAGAGATACGACTACTGAGGATAGATTCATCAGACTGCGTACGATGTGACCGAGATTGACTTAAATAATGTTGCTCTGAATCACTCGATTCTGAACGCGAACTACCCAAATCAGATTGCTCTGCACGAAATCTTTCTGTAAGAGGTTTGTCGAGATAAGAAAAATCCTCTCTATTTTTACCAGAGAGATGTTCTGTCGCGAAGCCATACCCATTTGTTGCAGGCTCATTTGTTTCAGATTTACCTAGTTCAGACTTACTTAGTTCAGACCGACCTGATTCAAATTCGTGATCTATAGAGGTAGATGTGGGCGAATCTGCCGTAGTTGGTAGGGGTGCATCAGCCGAAAATTTGCGCGTCCAATCATCATCCGAATTATAGTTATTTGTTTCATAATTTGAAGATCGAAAAGAAGGAGATTCAGGCAGAAAAGAATCTTCCGATAACCCGTTTGAAACTGAGTCTAATGGGGTTTCATTAGTGCGTTTTTCACTAACCTGTCTTTCACCAAAGAGCCGATTCGCCAAAGAAGTAACCTCGCTCTTTCCGCGGCCACTGTATCCATTATGAACAGACGATGACTCATCCTCGCGCTGCGAATAGAGTGCCTCGCGTCTTTCTTTCGCAGCTAACGCCACAGGCGACAGACTCTCTTCAAGCGAATCATCATCAAACGCGGCTGTATTGAACGTACTCGGCTCCGTTGCAGTCGTTAGATTAGCAGTCGTTAGATTAGCAGTCGTTAGATTAGCAGCCGTTAGATCGGAGGTGGCTGAATTATCTCCAGAAAATCTAGCGGTCTCAGATCTTAATGAAGTAGAAGGAGCAGAAGTCGAATTGAAAGAGGTAGACGATGATAGATTGTTATCGTTTGGCTCCCCATTGTTGGCACCATTTGTATGAGACAAAGTAGCAGCACTCTCGTCAGGAACGGTCACACTTTCTAGCAGATCGGCTAAGCGCGGGCGAACGCCTCGCGTGCCGTTGCGATTAACAGGCGTGCCATTCTTATCGTTCGATTTATGATCGCTTTCCATAATATGTTCTCTTCCAGGATATTTGGCTCATATTGGTATGCGGCTGAAATCATCACTATTTTTCGAGGCTAAGTAGTGCAATTTCAGTTTGCTGTTCATATGAGCGAGATATTTCTTCTAGGTAACTCTTCTGGGTAAAATGCGGGCTGGGTTCGTGCAAAAATTATTCTGTTTGGGTTGCTTCAATTTTGGGCTGAACACCCAAGTACGCTTCTATAATGCGTCGCGTCACGGGCAGTGCAGCCTCGGATCCTTCGCCACCATCATAAACAAATGTTACGACAGCAATCTCTGGCGCATCATACGGAGCGTATCCAATGTACCACGAATGGGTGGGCAAGTATCCATCTTCGTCTCGTCCACAATCCTCTAATTCGGTCTGCCTGCAGAACTCAGCGGTACCTGTTTTTCCAGCTGATACATATCCATCAATCCGTGCATCAATCGATGTTCCATATTGGGTGTTGACAGCCTCCCACATCCCTTGACGCACAATCTCCAAATAGGAGGGCGCTATGGTCAGGTTCTCCGTAAAGCGTTCTGTATCCGTGCATGGCTGAGTAATATCACAGGCAATACGCGGTTCAAACGTTCGTTGCACCGTGCCGTCTACATCGGTAATTCTATCAACTAGTTGCGGTTTTAGCACCTTTCCATCATTGATAACTGCCGCTGTCGCCACAAGCACCTGCAATGGCGTGACCCCAACAAATCCCTGACCGATAGACATATTGTAACTATCACCCGTGGTCCAGTTTTGCGCGTACCATCGGCGTTTCCAAGAGCCAGTCGGGATCAGCCCACCAGTTTCCCCTGGTATATCAATACCCGTTGGCTCTCCATATCCAAATTGCCGAGTCCACTGAACCATGCGCTCCTCCCCTAGCCCGACAAATTTTTCTGCAAACTGATTTTCGGGATACCCCCCACCAATCAGATAAAAATAGATGTCGTTTGACCAAGCAAGTGCACGCGTCATCTGAAGCGGTCCATGGTTTACGTTAACAGATGGGTTATGATTCCAACTTACAAATTTCTGCGCAAGCGACAAATCATCAGGATAAAACCGATTGGGCAGATAGATCGGGCCATTGTCGTTAATTATAGTTGTAGCAGAGACGACACCCTCTTGCAATGCGCCAGCACCAACGACCATTTTGAATACAGAGCCAGGTGGATACAGGCTGCTAATTGCATAGTTTAAAAGCGGATTACGTTCATCTTTAATAATATCGAAGTATCTATCGTCAATCTCACCGTTAAAGATTCCATTATCAAATGATGGCAAACTAACCATGCCTAGAATTGCGCCAGTCATCGGATCCATAGCAATGGTGACGCCCCAATCAGACTCTTTTTCAGTTAGCATCGCTTGAAGCTCAGCGTGCATCATGCGCTGTAAATCAAGATCAACGGTTAGATAAACGTGCTGGCCCGGAATCGACTCTTGAAGATCTCCGATAACGCTTACCGCTCGCCCGAAAATATCAACCTCTATCTGTCGCTTGCCCGGAATGCCGCGCAATTCTTTTTGATATGAGTATTCGATACCGCTAATGCCGATTCGCTCGCTCATATTCGTGTATCCTTTGGCTTGATATTCACCGACACTGGAAGCCGGAATCGCACCCAAGAATCCAAGAATGTGGCTAAGCTCTTCCCCAAAAATGTAGCGGCGAATCGGTGTTTCCTGTACCACTACGCTGGGCAGCTGAAAACTTGCTTCCATTACATCAAACGCAACGGTATAATCGACTATCAGCAGCGGAATCGGCTCGGACGCTCGACCTAAACGTTGAATCGAGACAGCTCGTTGCACCAGCGCCTCTAACCCAGCCAACGGCAGCGGACTATCCGTATCGGGAATTTTAACAAAGAGACTTTCTTCCTCACCGCCAACTGCCTCGGCCAGCGCAGCCTCTGCATTAACCGTTTCCGTATCACCGTCGCATAATACATCCTGAGACGAACTACCGGCAGGCGCAGGAACGCGGAGCATACGTGGCGTAATGCCCACTTTCTCAACCGCACGTACATAGTCACACCGCCCCAGCCGACGCAACATTGCCTCGGCAATACGAACTGAAATTTTCTCGTTCGTCTTCGCGTTGAGCGTTTCGAGCACAGCGCGTATTGCTTCTCGCTCTTCGTCAATATCTTCTGTCAGGTCATCATCAAAGACAACACCTTCGGGCACAATGGCCACCTCAAACCGAGCATTATTCTTTGTCAGAATTGAACCGTTCACATCGTAGATAACGCCACGTGGGGGTAGCGTCTCGACAATTCTTGTTCGATTGCTTTCCGCCTGACCAAAATATTTATCGCTTTCGGTCACTTGCAGCACGTATAGTCGAACAACAATTGCCCCGAAGGCAACCAATACAGCAACTCGAAATAGTATGGGGGCAATAGATGATGTGTCTCGGCGGACATAAAAATCATTCATTAATTGAAAGTTATAATCGTTCCTAGCGACCGTATGCGTTCTTAGCGGCCGTATGCGTTCCTAGCGACCATATGCATTGGTGCTTCACTGTCATTTCCAAAGGCGTTTGTGGCGCTGTGCGCTCACTTCGTGAAGTGTAGAGCCCCGAGAGACATCAAAACATGCTGATTTGCTGTCATCCGCTGCCTACGCAGTAGAGTAGGGTTGCCCCTTTTTCTGTTACTCTCAAACTTATGGGCTAAAGTCAGGTGCAGTTGGGCATGACAAAGTCGCAAATTCTTCTTCTATCTACAAACTATAAGATATCGGGTAATTGTTTTAAAGTACCTATTCACCTTGCCTGATTATCTGTCCAGTGAGCATGCCCTCGTGCGGCTGTACTCCCGATAATTCTAATTACGAACCCGCCGAGAGCGTGCTCACCTTGA
>Ga0209303_1001921_pt1 | contig 11695 bp, 7 predicted proteins | sample SidtaG_3_FD_187449 | JGI IMG/M metagenome (GOLD analysis project Ga0209303, IMG submission 187449) | Marine algal microbial communities from Sidmouth, United Kingdom - Sidmouth_Asex1 metaG (SPAdes) (version 2) | ecosystem: Host-associated > Algae > Red algae > Unclassified | place: Sidmouth... | reverse complement strand
CCTGTGAACGACGAAGGAACGACGAAGGAACGACGAGAGCACGCGGTCGCGATCGGTGGCGACGATAGCGCGATACCGTCCGGGCCTCATCTCGACCCTCATCCGGGACCACACCCGCGACGCCCTCGCACACACCCGACAAGACCTGACGGTTCGACGACCACCGTTTCTCGACGGTGATCGCCGAATGCTGTCAGAGTTCGTGGCGCTCCAGTCCGAGCGCCGCGACGTCGGCCTGGTTGGCGGAAGTCTCGCTGGTCAGCACACCGGTGCTGGCCACCGACGGATCGGCCAGCCAGGTGGTACCGACACGCCGCAGATCCTCCAGCGTGACCGACAGGATGCGTTCACGGAAGCGCCTGCGGCGCTCGGCGGTACGTCCGAACAGCTCGGCCTGCCAACTGCTGCGGGCCTCGCCGGCCGGTGAGCCCGGCTTGTCGATGCTGCTGATCACGTTCAGCACGGCCTCGTCCAGGTCGCTGCCGGTGTGTCGGTTGTCCAGCAACCAGGCGATCGAGGCATCGAAATCGTCCAGCGTGTCGACCAGGCGCGGATCCCGATACGAGAAGAACCGGAACGAGGCCGTATCGGCATCCTGCGACGCGCCGCCACCGTAGGCACCACCGGTCTCCCGGATCGCCCGATGCAGGAAGCCGTTGCGCAGGAACGGCCCGAGCACCGTGAGCGCCGCACCGTCCTCGTGCGATGACGGCACCGTCGGATACGCCCGTGCACAGAAGTTCACTTCGGTATTGGTGGTCCAGAGCTGCCCGGTGCGCTCGCGCACCGGCGCAAGGCTCATCGAGGCCGAGGTGGACTCGCCCGAACGGTCGAAGTGCTTCTCCAGCGTGGCCGACAACGTGTCCAGGTGTTCTTCCTCGGCCACCAGCATGAAACGGCGCGGGGCGGTGCGCAATCGTTCGTGCAGTGCCGCGAGCCGCTCGCCCAGGGCCGCGATGTTGGCATCCGCCCGATCGCCGTCGAGGGAATCGTCGAGGGCCTTGAGCGCCTTGATTCCCTCCAGCCCGTTGGCGCGGTGGGACAGGCGGGCGGTCGGGCTCATGCCGCTGGCCGCCGCCATCATCGCCAGCGCATGACCGTGCCCGGTCACGCTCTGCTCGCGCCCGGCGCGCGACTGCGCGATCAGTTCTCGCAATCGTCGATGCTCGTCGAACCGCACCGTTTCCAGCGTCTCGTGCATCAGTTCGGTGAGCGCGTCGGCGTTCCTGAGCAGGGCCTTGCCGCGCAGCACATGGCGGCTGGTGACATCCTGGATGTCGTCCACGCTACCTCGTTGCAGCGTGTACGCACCCAGCCCACCGGTGACCGCCGCCTGCCGTTCCTGCGTCGACGCATAGTCCCGCCCGCCTGAGCCGAGTTCGGTGAGAAAACCGGTGTGCAGCGGCAGCACGGCGAGCAGTTCGTCGTCCAGCTCGGGCACATCGGTGGCCACGTGGGCGTAGACCAGGCCATTGGTGCCCTGTGCGTACAGCACCGCCGGTGCACCGCCGATCGTGCGCGGTGTGCCGGTGGGAATGGCCAGCTCCGCCGGCACGTCCTCGCGGGTGACCTTTGGCAGGATATCCGGATCGTCCTGCTGCGCCTGGCGTTCGGCCAGTTCACCGGCCTGGCGCACGATGCGCTGGCTCTGGGTCTCGTCCAGCAAGGCCTTCATCGATGCCAGGCGGGCCGTCTCGGCCGCCGAGCGCCGCTGGCTGATGTCGGCATCGGGGCGCAGCGTCAAGGTGACCCGATGCGGGTTGTCCAGCAGCAGCTCGCGCACCAGCCGTTGCACGAAGTCCGGATCGTCGGCCGCGACCCGAAGTCGCTCCAGTGCCGGGTCCAGATCGATCGCGGCCAGCGTGTCACCGCGTTGCATGGCGGTCGACAGGCCGCTGAGCACCAGCTGCAGGCCGAACGGCATGCCGTCACCTCGGATCTCGCGCTGGCTGAGTTCGAGCTGGTGCAGCACCGAGTCGATCCGGCTGCGTTCGATGCCCTCCTCGGCAACCTTCTGGAGCACCTCCAGCACCAATGCCTCGACCGCGTCCGCGTGCTCCGGCTCGCTGCCCTCCAGGCCACAGGCGAACACCATTTCCAGGTTGCTGTCCTCGAGTCCGCACAGCGGCGACGGCGAGCTGCCCAGATCCGACTGTTCGAGCGCCTGCATCAGCGGCGATGCGCTGTTGTCCAGCAGCACGCTGGACAGCAGATGCGCACGCAGCCGGTCGTCCAGATCGATGCTGCGTCCGAGCAGCCAGCCGACCGTGATGTGGGTGCGCTCCTCGAGCTTGTCGTCCTGGACCGCGTAGGCCTCCTGCACCCGCATGGGCGAGTGGATCCGGCGCGCCGGTGCCACCGCGATCCGGCGCTCGAGCGGCTCGAAACGCGACAGCACCTGCTCGTGAAAGCGTGCCTGCAACTCGGCCGGCTCCAGGTTGCCGTAGGTCATGAAGACCGCGTTCGAGGGGTGGTAGTGGGTGCGGTAGAAGTCGACCAGCTGCTGGTAGCTCAGGTCGGGAATCGCCTCCGGATCGCCGCCGCTGTTGTGGTGGTAGGTGTTGTTGGGAAACAGGTGCTTGCTGAGCGTCTGCCACAGCAGGCTGACCGGCGAGCTCATCGCCCCCTTCATCTCGTTGAACACCACACCCTTGAACACCAGGTCGGTGGCGGGGTCATCGGGCTTTTCGAACTCGACCCGATGGCCCTCCTGCATGAAATCCAGCTCGTGCAGGCGCGAAAAGAACACCGCGTCCAGGTACACGTCGAGCAGGTTGTAGAAGTCCTTGCGATTCTGGGTGGCGAACGGGTACGCGGTCCAGTCGCTCGAGGTGAACGCGTTCATGAAGGTGTTCAGCGAACGGCGGATCATCATGAAGAACGGATCGCGAACCGGGAATCGTTCGCTGCCGCACAGCACCGTGTGTTCGAGGATATGCGCCACGCCGGAGGAGTCCTGGGGCACGGTGCGCAGGCCGACCAGGAACACGTTCTCGGTGTTGTCGGCCGCCAGGTGCACGTGCGGGGCGCCCGTGCCCAGGTGCCGGAACTCGTGGGCCAGGATGTCCAGGGAGCCGATGTGCTCCGAGCGGACGTACTCGAACGCGTCGTGGCTGACGGGTTTGTTCATTCGGTTCGGGGTCTCCTGGGAGTCGATGGTCCGCCGGCCCGCGCGATGCGATGCGGCGTCGGAACACGGGATAGTGGGGCCTGTTCCCCGATTATACGAGTCGGCCCGGCCCGCTCGATCGCCCGACATCGGCGCCGCGGCCCCCGCGGCGTGCCGGCGCCCCCTCCTGCCGCTTCGTCCGGGTCCGGTCAATCCAGCATCAGCGTGCCCATGAAGGAGGGGTTCACGAAGGTGAAGTCGACGTCGGTATCCGCCCTGGGCGGGTGTGCCCAGCCCCATTTGCTGTCGCGCGGCCCGCCATCGTCATCGTCGTTGACCTGCAGCTCGAACCCGAACGGCTGCCCGGGTTCGACCCCGATGCTGTCGAGCGCGATGCGCAGTTCGTACACGTCCCGCTCGAAGCGCGGTCGGCGCAGGCCGTCGGGCCCCACGCCCGGTCCCGTCACGAAATCCAGCTCGATGCCCTGTCCGCTGCTGAACGGTCCTTCCAGCCAGCCGGCGACATCGTTCGCGTTGGGTCGCTTCTTCTCGCCCGCGGTGCCCGGTTCCAGCAGCGGCACGATCAGGTGGTAGTCATCATCGTCACCGTACGTCGACTGCCTGCCGTGATCGCCGTCCAGGAAGAGCTCGATGCCATCGTCCTGCCAGAACAGCGGCGAATCGCCCTGTCGCTGGCCGTTGTCCTCGACGATCACCACGACGTACAGGTACTCGCCATCGTGCACGGCACCCCAGCTGCGCCAGGGTGTGCCGGAGGGCGCCTCGGCGCCCCGGTCGATCATGAGCGCGTCGATGCCCAGCGGCCGACCGCCGCTGTCGACCTGGACCGCACCCGTCCACTCGCCTGTCAGCAGGCCATCGGCATCCAGCGTGACGCGACGTCCGTCGATCCGGGGCGAGCGCGTGGCGGCGATGCGTGGCACGAAGACATCGACATCGACAGGCGTGACGTCGCCCGACTCATCGCCCGTCTCGTCGCCCGTCTCGTCGCCCGTCTCGTCGCCCGTTCCGTCCCCATCGGGGGTGGGGGTTGTCGTATCGGACGGGTCGATAGCCGGTCGATCCGGCGTCGGATCGATCGGGTCCGGATCCTGTGTCCCGGTCGTGGGCGGCATGGGCAGGCCGGTATCCGGCGGTGGCGCGTTTGGATTCGAGGCATCGGGGTCCGGTGTCGGCACATCCGGCCCGCCGCCGGTGGCCGGTGGCTCGGGGAAGGGGTCGCTGCCCGCTTCCAGCTCGTCCAGGTTGAGCACGCCGTCACCGTCGGAGTCGATCGCGTAGTCGTACTGCGCCTCGCTCACCTCCAGCGCAGCGCCGTCCGGGCCGATCGGCACGCTGCGGCTGAGCCGCGCCAGCGGCAGGTCGCCGCGCGGCTGCTCGCTGACCCATACCACCTCCACCCCCAGCTGGATACCCGGATCCACCCGCACCGTGCCCGACCAGGTCGTGTCGTCGATACGCCGCATGCTCACGCGCTGGCCGGTCGACAGGATCACGTCCGGACGCAGCCGCATGCGGTCCACGGCACGACTTTGCAGCAGTCGCTTCGGAACCGCCATGCCCATGTCCGCACCCGCATCCGCAGCACGCCCCTGCGGCGCGGAGGACGGCTCCGCCTGGCAGGCTGCGAGCGACACGGCAAGGGCCACGGCGCTCAGCGGCCGTACGAGGAAGGCAGGCTGGCGATTCATCGTGGCTCTCCGAGCGTGAGGGTGAACGGGACATCGCCGTCATCGGCGCCGCTACCCGAGCCGCCCCCTCCGGCCAGCGCTGCCAGCGCGCCGACCGCGACCACGCCGAGCGCCACCTTCCACCAGGCCACCCCGCCGATGGCGATCGGCGCTGAGGTCTCGCCCGGTCCGGTCACGGCGGGGGGTGAGAGCCCGCCCGCCGGTGCCGAGGCGACGATCTCCCGCATCCACGGATCGAACGCGAAGCCGCTGACGGTACGGTTGCCGCCGGTGTCGCGGGCCTGCAGGTAGTACTCGATCCGCCTCGAATCCCGAGGATCGGTCGGGATGCTGGCGCTGAAGAAGGCCGAATCGGCCAGCGCGTTCATCGGGCTTGCCCGGTAGGGCAGTTCGCCGTCGCGGCGATGGTACAGCGTCACATCGCGCAGGACCCGATCATCGACCACCTGGGCGGTGAACACCTGCCGACTCGCCGCCGCGGCCCGCTCCGGCCCTTCATGCTCGATGACCGGGGGCGTGGCATCGGGAACCCCCTGCGCGTACGCCCCCGTCAGGGTCAGCTCCGCGAACATCAGCAGGCCGGTCAGCAGCAGGCAAAGGGTCTTTCGCGTGCGGTTCAGATTTCTCATCGGCCTTAGTATAAGAAGCGCGCCGAACGCGGACGTGATGCGGATAGCGTATCGGCGCTACAGTCGCCCCATGACGGGAATCGAACCGACGGGGTGCCGGATCATGATCGTTCGAAGGTGAACGTGAGACCCGGTTCACGCGCGCGCGGGCTGATCAGGCTGGCCGATCGAGCCCATCACGCGCTCAAGGCGGTCTGCATGACGCTTCTCGCCGCTCTGCTGTCGATCGAACTGTGCGTGGTCCTGCTGCGCTACGGTCTGAATACCGGCAGCCTGTGGCTTCAGGACCTGGCCCTCTACCTGTTCGCCATGCTGGTCCTGCTGGGTCTGCCGGTCGCGCTGGCGGACGATCGTCACGTACGGGTCGACGTGCTGCGCGAGCGGCAGTCGGTGCGGACGCGGCGGGTGATCGATACGGCCGGTCTGGCGCTGTTCCTGGTGCCCGCGCTGCTGCTGACGCTCTATCATGTCGCGCCGGACGTGCTGTATTCCTGGTCGATCCGCGAGGGTTCGCGCGAGACCGGCGGGCTGGGCGGCGTCTACCTGGTCAAGACCGTGCTGCCGCTGAGCTGCCTGCTGATGCTGTTGCAAGGGGGCGCACGAGTCCTTGCCTGCTGGTCCGACGACGAGCGGCGGTCCGATGAGGAGAAACGGATATAATGCAGGTCTGGTTCGTTCTGCTGCTGATCGGATCGGTCCTCGCCGGCATCGTGTCCGGTCTGCCGGTGTTCGCGGTCCTGCTGGGCGTGCCGCTGGCCGTGGCAGGGTTGGCCAGCCTAGTGGGCGCATTCGATCCGGGCTACCTGGCCGCCTTCCCGCAGCGCGTCTACGGACTGGCCAGCAACTCCCTGCTGGTGGCGGTTCCGCTGTTCGTGTTGATGGGGCTGCTGCTGGAGCGCTCGCGCACCGCCGAGCGCATGTTGATGGTGATGGCGCGGATGCTGGGTGGCTCGCGCCGCGGTCTGGTGCTCGCGGTGCTGGGGGTCAGCGCCCTGATCGCGGCCTCCACCGGCATCATCGGGGCGACGATCGTCATGCTGGGACTGATCAGCCTGCCGGCCATGGACGCGGCCGGCGTGCCGCGACGACTGGCCTGCGGACTGGTCTGCGCCTCGGGCACGCTGGGCCAGATCATCCCGCCGTCGATCGTGCTGATCCTGCTGGGCGACCAGATCTCCACCACCTACCTGGAAGCGCAGCACGGTGCCGGCAATTTCGCGCCCGAGCCGGTATCGGTCGCCGACCTGTTCGCCGGGGCGTTGCTGCCCGGGCTGTTGCTGGTCGCGCTGTACGCGGTGTACGCGCTGTGGCGGTTGCGCCATGGCGAAGCCGGGCAGGGCACCATCGAGCCGGTAGCGCCGACGAAAACGGCGCCGGCGCCGGTGTCGGTTCCGGGCGCATCGTCCGGCGGTCCGCCCGATGCCGATGCCGATGTCGTTGCCGCTGCGGGGTCCGTCACGTCGGCCCTGTCCGTGTTCCTGCCACCCATGCTGCTGATCGCTTCGGTGCTGGGTTCGATCCTGCTGGGCGTCGCCACGCCGACCGAGGCGGCCGCGATCGGCGCGGGTGGCGCGCTGCTGCTGGCCGCGGCAAGGACCGGTGACGGTGGGAGCCGGGTCGTGTCGCGTGCGGCGGCACTGGTGGCGTTCGCCGCGCTGCTGCTGGTGGCGCTGCGCAACCTGTCCAGTGGTGGCGAACGCTCGTTGCTAGCCCGTCCGTTGTTCGATCAGTGGCTGCCCGGCGCGCTGCTGGGGCTGGTCGCGATCGGCCTGCTGATGTGCGCAGGGTCGCTGCTGCGTCGGCGACTGCTGTCACCGGTGTTGCTGGACTCGGTACGGATCACCGGCATGATCTTCGGCATCGTGATCGGCGCCTCGATGCTGTCGCTGGTGTTCCGGGGGTTCGGTGGCGACGAGATGGTGGCCTCGCTGCTGGCGTCGCTGCCCGGGGGCGATCACACGCTGCTGCTGGCGGTGCTGCTGCTGATCTTCGTGCTCGGTTTCCTGCTCGAGTTCGTCGAGATCATCTTCATCGTCGTGCCGTTGATCGGGCCGACCCTTTTCGCCAGCGACTTCGACCCGGTGTGGATCGGCATCCTCATCGCGCTGAACCTGCAGACCTCCTTCCTGACGCCTCCGTTCGGCTTCGCACTGTTCTACTTCCGCTCGGTCGCACCCCCCGGATTCTCCACGCTGGACCTGTACCGCGCCGTGCTGCCGTTCGTGGGGCTGCAGGCGCTTGCGCTATGCTGCGTCTACGCTTTTTCTCCGCTGGCCACCTGGTTGCCCGGCCTCATCGATTGAAGGGAGTGTGTAGGTGAAACGACGTGATCTGCTCAAGAGCGGCGCCACCGGTGCGCTCGCCTCCGGCGCCGCCCTGCTGGGCGCACCGGCGATCGCCCAGTCGGATGCGTCGCGGCGCTTCGAGTGGAAGCTGCCGACCAGCTTCCCGGCCAAGGCGCCGGGCGTGGGAACCAACGTCACCAGCTTCGCCGAGCGGGTGGCGCGGATGAGCGACGGGCGCCTGAGCTTCAAGGTGTTCTCCAGCGGCGAGCTGGTGCCCCCGTTCGCGGTCGAGGACGCGGTGCAGAACGGCACCGCCGAGATCGGTCATTCCACCCCCTACTACGCGGCCGGCAAGAATCCGGCCTTGCATTTCTTCAGCACCGTGCCGTTCGGCCTGTCGGCCACCGAGCACGCGGCCTGGTTGCGCTTCGGTGGCGGTCAGGCGTTGTGGGACGAGATCTACGCCACGCGGGGACTGGTACCGATCTACTCGGGCAATTCGGGTGTGCAGAGCGGTGGCTGGTTCAAGCAGCCGATCGAGTCGCTGGAAGATCTGAAGGGGCTGAACATGCGCATCGCCGGACTGGGGGGCGAGGCCATGCGCGAGCTGGGCGTGAACGCGGTGCTGCTGCCGCCACCGGAGATCTTCACCGCGTTCAAGTCCGGCGCCATCGATGCGGCCGAATGGGTGGGGCCGTTGCTGGACCAGGCGTTCGGCCTGTACAAGGTGGCCTCGTATTGCCACGTGCCGGCGTTCCACGAGCCGGGTGCCGCGCTGGCGATCGTGGTCAATGCCGATGCCTGGGCGGAACTGCCCGAGGACCTGCAGCAGATCGTGCGCAACGCCGCCGAAGCCACCTCGGTGGAGACGCTGGCCCAATTCGACTACTTCAACGTGCAGGCGCTCGGGCAATTGCGGGACGAGGGCGTCACCTTCGCCCCGTTCCCGGACGAGGTGATCGCCGCGCTGCGCGAGGCGACCGGCTCGATCATGCAGAAGCTGGCCGCGGACAACGAGGATTTCGCTCGCGTGCAGCAGAGCTACGATGCGTTCCTGGCGCCGGCGCGAGAATACGCCAGCCTGTTCCAGGGAGCCATGTTCGAGCAGCGCAACGGCTGAGGGAGGCGTTGCGCCCGGCATCGGCGGGCGTTGGCGGGAGGTCGGTGTGAAGGCGACTCGCCCCGCGCGGCCGAGGAACAGGCGACCAGGGTGGCGACGACTGCGCAGAGGGGTAGCTCTTGCTTTTCTGGTCGGCTGCCTGCTCGGCTCGGGCTGGCTGTGGTGGGGCGCGCGACCGGCCGCCCCGCTGTTGTTCGTCAACGCGCGCGTGCTCACCTTCGATGCGCAGGACCGGATCGCCGACTCGGTGCTGGTGATCGACGGGCGCATCGTGGCGGTCGGTCGCGCCGGCATGCCGATCGATCCGGTGCGCGCCGCCGAGGCGCGCCGCATCGACCTGGCGGGGGCGACCCTGATGCCCGGATTCGTCGATGCGCACAGTCACTTTCCCGCGGTCGAGCTGGCCCGGTTCGGCGTCGACCTGACGCCGCCCCCGGACGGCGGGATCGCCGATCTGACCAGCCTGTTCGAGCGTCTGCGAGGCGCTTCGCTCGACCTGCCGCCGGGGCGCTGGCTGATCGGCTTCGACTACGACGAGTCGTCGCTGAGCGAAGGTCGACACCCCACGCGCAGGGAACTGGACGACCTGTCCATGACGCGGCCGATCTGGCTGCGCCATCGCAGCGGACACATGGGGGTGGGCAACAGCGCGGCGCTTGCCGCACTGGGCATGGACGAGCGCTCCGCGGTGCCGCATGGCGGGCGTGCTCGCCGTGACGAAGAGGGCTTGCTGAACGGTCTGCTGCAGGAGCGCGCGGCCCCATCGCTCGCCAGGCTGCTGCAGGAGGTTCCCTGGGCCCGACGGTTCGATGCGCTGCCCCACGCGCGGGATGCCTACCTGACGGCCGGTGTGACGACCGTGCAGAACGGGCACGCCAGCGTGGCGGTCATCGCCCTGCTGGGCATCGCGCAGCGGCTGGGCGTGCTACCGCAGCACGTCGTGGTGTGGCCGGCCGGCGATGGCTCGCACCGCCCGGGCGTCGGGGAACGCCTGCTCGGCATGGTCGCGCGCTGGCTGAGCGATGAGCGACGCCTGCGAGTCGGTGCGATCAAGCTGATCGCCGACGGCAGTCCGCAGGGCATGACGGCCTGGCTGAGTCAGCCCTATCCGCTGAGCAGCGGGCAGGCGCCGCAGTACCGAGGCGTCTCGACGCTGCTGCCCGGCGAACTGGAAGCGCAGGTGTTCATGTATCACGACGCGGGCCACCGACTGGCGATCCACGCCAACGGGGACGCCGCGATCGATGCGGCGCTGGACGCGATCGAGGTGGCCCTGCAGGCAAGCCCGCGCGCGGACCATCGTCATCTGATCGTGCACGCGCAGACCGTGCGCACCGATCAGCTGCGACGCATGGCCACGCTCGGGGTCGGGGCCAGCTTCTTTCCCTCGCACGTGCGCTACTGGGGCGGCTGGCACCGTGACCGCTCGCTCGGCCCCGCGCGCGCCGCGCGCATCAGTCCGCTGGCCGAGGCGGACGCGGCCGGTGTGCGCTATTCGCTGCACACCGACTCGCCGGTGACCCCGATGCGTCCGTTCGACGTGGTCAGCGTCGCCGCCGAACGTCGCATGCCATCGGGCGAGGTGCTCGGACCCGAGCAACGGGTATCGCGTACGCGGGCGCTGCGCGCCCTGACCATCGACGCCGCCTGGCAGGCGGGGCTCGAACACGATCGGGGTTCCATCGAACCGGGCAAGCGGGCCGACCTGATCACCCTCGTCCACGATCCGCGGGAGCCTGCCAACGCCGCCGTCCTCGCAGTGCAGCGGGTGTGGATCGACGGGCGCGAGCATCCGCTCCGGTGAGCGTCGCGCGGCAGTCCCCGACACATCGGCAGCCGATACGGCATCGGCTGCCCACCCTGCTGGTGGTGGTGGCGATCCTGTCGTTCGCCTGTCTGGCCCTGCGGGCGGTGTACGAGCTGGAACGCTGGCGCCTGGGCCAGGAGCTGGCGCGGCAGGCGACCGTGCAGGCGGTCGAGCTGGATCGGCAGCTGGAACAGCTGGGCCTGGTGCCGCGGCTGCTGGCCGGCGACCCTCGCTTGATGGCGGCCCTGCAGGGCACGGCGGGCATCGAGCGCGCGAATCGCCTGCTGGCCGATGTCCAGCAGCGCAGCGGGCTGTCCTTCGTGTTCCTGATGCAGGCATCGGGACGGACGGTGGCGGCCAGCAACCACGCCGGGCCGCTGAGCTTCGTCGGCGTGAACTACGGATTCCGACCGTACTTCCAGGCGGCGATGCAGGGCGAGGAGGCCAGTCATTTCGCGGTCGGCGCCACCACCGGCCGGCCGGGCTACTTCGTGGCGGTGCCGATGGGCAACGAACGGACGGGGCCACGGGGCGTGGTGGTCGCCAAGATCGAACTGGACGAGCTGGTCGAGGCCTGGAGAGCTCGACCGCACGATGCCTTCGTGCTGGATGCCGACGGCGTCGTCGTATTGTCCAGCGATGCCGACCTGCTGTACGTGCCACGCGTCCGGACGCACGGATCGGCACGAACGGCGTGGCCGGACGGGCGTCCCTACCGCGTCGACACCGAACGGCGGCTGCTCGGTTCCGGGAGCGGCGCCTGGCGGATGGCCGCCGTGGGGAACGGGGGAAACGGCACGGCCGGTAGCGAGGGGCCGTGGATCGGCAGCGAGGCCGGCCTGCGAACAGAAGCCTGGACGCTGGTGGCCATCCGTTCACGCCAGGAGGCGCTCGAACGGGCGCTCGTCGGCGTGGCGGCGCTGGGCGCGGCGCTGACGATCGGGGCGCTGGGCTGGCGGGTACGGATGCAGCGTCGCCGCATCACCCGCGATGCCGAACGTTCCGCCGCTCAGCTGGAGCGGCTGGTCGACGA
>Ga0209303_1001919_pt1 | contig 11702 bp, 8 predicted proteins | sample SidtaG_3_FD_187449 | JGI IMG/M metagenome (GOLD analysis project Ga0209303, IMG submission 187449) | Marine algal microbial communities from Sidmouth, United Kingdom - Sidmouth_Asex1 metaG (SPAdes) (version 2) | ecosystem: Host-associated > Algae > Red algae > Unclassified | place: Sidmouth... | reverse complement strand
GTACCTGTTTGAAATTTATACGTCGTTATCGTATGTTCGAGTAGCTAGCTACACTTCACATACTCTGCCTTGTCTAAATATCAAACACCTTGCTGTAAAAATAACCTCGAAAGATCAACAGACCCTAAGCTCATTTACCCAAATTGCTACAGGTTTATTTAAGCATATACTCGTTGCCATTCAAAGTGCTCTGAAACATGCATCTTGAATGGTAACGGGTATATACAGTCTATTTACTACAAATAACCTCATGCATTTAAACCTAGATTTTAAGATAAACAAGCATTTCAAAACTTTTCATGATCTTGGGTTCAAGAGTACTTAAAAAGGCTATTAATGTGCTTTTTCTTGCGCCAATTCATGTAAGCGAAGTTCGTTACCAATTGCTGGAACTTTAGGAATTAATAGCGCTAAAACAAACGAACAAAAGGCAAAGCCTGCTCCAATGTAAAATACCCAAGCAGAATTAATAATCCACACCATGCCAAGCAATGCAGGGATCACAACGGCGGCAATATGATTAATTGAAAAGCTTACACCAGCCGTAGAGGCAATATCTTCAGGTGAAGCTATTTTTTGAAAATAAGTTTTAATAGCGATAGCAAAGGCAAATAACAAATGATCAATAACATACAAGCCAGCAGCAATATACTCGTTAGACACACTAGCATAAGCACAAAATAAAAGTATCAAGCCAATATATTCAAACTTTAAAACAAATCGTTCACCAAATTTACCAATGAATTGTCCTATTTTGGCTGCAAATAACCAATTAAAAATATAATTTATAATAAATAATATACTAATGTCAGCAACGCTATAGCCAAACTTTTCTACCATTAAAAAACCTGCAAATACCACAAAAATTTGCCGACGAGCACCACCAAAAAAAGTTAATGCGTAAAATAGCCAATAACGCTTTTTAATCACCAATTTTTTGTTTTGCTCAGTTTTAGGAGTAAATTGCTTGAAAGATAAAGCAATACACACTGTAAGCACTAAGCCAATACCACCAAACAAAGCATAGGTTGCTTGGTATGACCAACTAAAATAATCCATTATTAACCAAATAGTACTAAAGGCGAGTAAAGATGCTATGGCTTTCATTGATAATAATCGCCCCATAAAGTGGGCTGTTTTGTCTTTATCTATTAATTGTAAGGTTAACGATTGATTAACCGTTTCAAAATAATGAAACCCCACTGACATAATTACCGTTGTGATATATAAACCATAAACACTAGGGAAATATCCGGTAATTGCTACGCCTACAGCTGTAATACCTAACGATAAAATAGCTAAGCGTTGCTCCTTAATAAACAGCAAAACATAAATAACAGTAAAAGCTAAAAATCCAGGTATTTCGCGTAAACTTTGTAAAATGCCAATTTCTACGCCAGTAAAACTCGCTTTTTCAATAACAAAATTATTGAGCAATACCATCCACACTGAAAAAATTAACGGCATTACAAAAGCCATAGCGAGTAGTAGGTTTTCTGGTTTTTGAACAATATGATTGAATTTCATTAGGAGCCTAAAAGTCGCTTTAAGTAGGTATTATAGCCATCACACCTCAAGCTCCAAACCTGCATCTTGATGAGTGATGGGTATATATTAATAAAGAGTATACGGTGATTTACATCAACGTAAAACCATTGAATTTGATCAAATAAACGAGTTTAATAAACATTGGGTTATTTACGCTCAATATTGCAAATTAACAATCAGCTAGGGGAGCACGTATGATTTATCAAGGCACTAGCCTTTCGGTACAGTTATTAGAAGGTGGAATTATCGAACTTAAATTTGATGCGCAAGGCTCCGTAAATAAATTTGATAAAGAAACCTTTATTGAATTAGAAATGGCGCTAAAGGCTATTAATGAATCAACCGAGGCGAAAGGCGTTTTAATCACTTCTGCTAAGTCAACCTATATTGTAGGGGCTGATATAAAGGAATTTTTAAATACCTTTAAAAAGCCTCACAAAGAATTAATGTTTTGGGTTAAGCAATCTACCGATATGTTTAACCGAATAGAAGATCTTCAGCTACCCACTATTGCCGTAATAAACGGTATTGCTTTAGGTGGCGGTTGCGAATTATCACTTGCGTGTGATTACAGACTTGCTGATACCAATGTAAGCATCGGCTTACCCGAAGTTAAATTAGGCATAATGCCCGGCTTTGGTGGCACTGTTCGACTCCCTCGTATCATTGGCGCTGACAATGCCATTGAGTGGATGTCCACCGGCAAGGCTCATAATGCAGATTCTGCTTTAGCCGTTGGTGTTTTAGATGCAGTAGTTGCCCCTGAAAATCTAATGACAGCCGCTATAAATATGCTTAAAGACGCTATTGCTGGAAAACTTGATTGGCGCGCTAAACGTCAGCCTAAACTTGAAGCACTGGCTTTGAGTGCCACAGAAAGTTTAATGACCTTTAGTACTTGCAGAGGCATGATTGCAGCAAAAGCAGGTAAGCATTATCCAGCGCCTATGATCATGCTTGATACCCTTGAAGCTTCGGCTAATTTAGATCGCGATGGTGCGCTAGCACTTGAAAACAAAGCCTTTGTTAAATTATCTCAAACTGATTCTGCCACTGCACAAATAGGACTGTTTTTGGCCGATCAAGTGGTTAAAGGAAAAGCTAAAAAAGCCGCCAAACAAGCTAAAACTATAAACAAAGCGGCGGTGCTTGGTGCGGGTATTATGGGCGGTGGCATTGCTTATCAATCCGCCTATAAAGGTACACCAATTATCATGAAAGACATTAATGATAGCGCCCTTGATTTAGGCTTAAATACCGCTGCTGAATTATTAACTACGCAAGTAGAACGTGGTCGAATGGACATCAAAACAATGGCGACCACCTTAAATAATATTACTCCATCGTTAACCTATAAAAGTGTAGGGGGAGTCGATATTGTGGTTGAAGCTGTGGTCGAGAACCCTAAAATTAAAGGCATGGTTTTAGCTGAGGTTGAAAACTCGGTAAGCGAAAACACTATTTTAACGTCTAATACTTCTACTATTTCAATTAATTTATTAGCAAACAGCATAAAACGCCCTGAACATTTTTGTGGCATGCACTTTTTTAATCCCGTTAATAAAATGCCTTTAGTTGAAGTGATCAGAGGGAGTAAAACCTCTGATGAAACAGTAGCAACAGTGGTTGCTTATGCTGCCAAAATGGGTAAGTCGCCTATTGTAGTTAATGATTGTCCAGGTTTTTATGTTAACCGTGTTTTATTTCCTTATCTTGCTGCGCTTAGTCATTTAGTGCTTGAAGGAGGCGACTTCGCTGAAATAGACAAGGTAATGGAAAAAGAATTTGGTTGGCCAATGGGACCGGCTTATTTGTTAGATGTGGTTGGTATAGATACCGCCGAGCATTGCACTGGAGTCATGTCAGATGGTTTTCCTACTCGCATGAAAAAGCTCGATAATGATCCCATAAAATTACTGTATAAAAATGATCGTTTAGGTCAAAAAAACGCGAAGGGCTTTTATGATCACAGTAAAGATAAACGTGGCCGACCTAATAAAGTCGCGTCAAACATTACCTATGAATTATTAGCGCCTATTTGTACAAAATCGACAACCTTTTCAAACGACGATATTATTGCGCGTTTGATGATCCCAATGATCAACGAAGTGGTTAGGTGTTTAGAGGAAGGCATAATTGATACCGCAGCCGAAGCTGATATGGGCTTAGTTTATGGTTTGGGCTTTCCGCCATTTAGAGGAGGTGCAATCCGATATTTGGAAACTATAGGTTTGCATGAATATATTGCCATGGCTGATAAATTTGCTTATCTAGGTGAACTTTACCAAGTAACCGATGGTATGCGCGAAATGGCTAAATTGGATCAATCTTATTTTACCACATCTGTTAAAACAGCCTAACTCGAGGAGAATACAATGAAAGAAGTTGTAATTATTGATTGCATACGAACTCCGATGGGGCGTTCAAAAGCAGGTGTATTTCGTCATGTACGTGCTGAAACATTATCAGCACATTTAATGGAACAAATATTATTGCGAAACCCAGCACTTGATCCTAATGAAATTGAAGATGTTATTTGGGGTTGTGTAAAACAAACGAAAGAACAAGGGTTTAATATTGCGCGTAATGCTTTGTTATTAGCAGGTCTACCAAAATCAATTGGTGGCGTAACTGTTAATCGTTTATGTGGTTCGTCAATGCAAGCATTACATGACGCGGCAACCAGTATTATTGCTGGGCAAGGAGATGTTTTTTTAATTGGTGGTGTTGAACATATGGGACATGTGCCAATGATGTATGACGTTGATTTTGCGCCATCATTAAGCAAACACATTGCCAGAGCTTCCGGAAATATGGGTTTAACCGCCGAGTTATTAGGTAAACAACATAGTATAAGCCGAGAAATGCAAGACGCTTTTGGCGCTCGCTCGCACCAACGTGCTCATCAAGCCATGTTAGAAGGTCGTTGGAATAACGAAATTGTTCCCACCTTGGGGCATGATCAGCAAGGGGCGCTAAAACTTATTGAGCACGACGAGGTTATTCGACCTGAAACAACGGTTGAAGCACTATCAAAACTTCGCCCGGTATTTGACCCTGCAAATGGCACGGTAACAGCAGGAACTTCATCAGCATTGTCTGACGGAGCATCAGCAATGTTAGTCATGTCTGCAGACAAAGCAAAAGCACTAGGATTAACATCTCGTGTTAAATTAAGAGGAATGGCAATTGCCGGTTGTGATCCTGCTACTATGGGTTACGGTCCAGTACCGGCGACTCAAAAGGCGTTAAAACGAGCAGGTTTAACCATTAACGATATTGAGTTGGCTGAGTTTAACGAAGCATTTGCAGCGCAAGCATTATCGTGTATTAAAGCACTAGGTTTAGAAGATAAAGCCGACGATATGGTGAACTTAAACGGTGGTGCTATTGCTTTAGGGCATCCATTAGGTTGTTCGGGTAGTAGGATCTCAGGCACTTTAATTAATTTGATGGAAAATCAAGATGTAAATATTGGCTTAGCTACTATGTGTGTAGGTTTAGGGCAGGGGATTGCAACAATATTTGAACGTACTTAGCTGCTTTATTTGATTATCGTAGTTAAGTATTAATAGACTTAATTGGTATAAACCATACTTACATAAAAAACCCCTAAAATTAAAAGTTTCAGGGGCTTTTTTTAATACAGGCAGTTCAATAAAAAAGTTTAGCTATATCTAGGGTCTGTTGATCTTTCAGGGTTAAATTTTATTCAATTTAAACCGAATTTAATCGCGATGTGAGCTTTGTCTAATAGTTATTCTATTAAAGAAGCGAACAGCAATGAGTAAATTCGTTTTAAATAAACCCAGAGGACAGTACCTGTTTGAAATTTATACGTCGTTATCGTATGTTCGAGTAGCTAGCTACAGTTCACATACTCTGCCTTGTCTAAATATCAAACACCTTGCTGTAAAAATAACCTCGAAAGATCAACAGACCCTAGCTTAGCTTAAGCTAAAGAGTCTTGTAGTGGTGGAACCACTTGCTTTTTACGACTCATAATACCATCAATCCATACTTTGCCATTAATCGCTGTTTTTCCGTAAGCTTTCTCGGTTAAGTCGTCGTTGTCACTAATGACTAATACCTCAGAGCCTTCTTTCATAATATCGGTGAGTAGTAACAATACGCTATGGCGTCCGCCTTCTTCTTTTAAAAGCGCCATATCCGCTAAAAATAAATCTTTCATCTCATCAAATACCGCAAGATCAATAACTTCTAATTGTCCAATGCCTATTTTTTTACCGTGCATATTAAAGTCTTTAAAATCACGCATTAATAAATCACGAATAGGTGTACCTTCGACTGCTGATTTAACTTTAAACATTTCCATGCCTAATGCTTTGTAGTCTTCAATACCGGCAATTTTAGCAAGTGCTTCAACACACTTTATATCTGCGGTGGTACACGTTGGCGATTTAAAAATTACAGTATCAGATAAAATAGCGCACATCATCGCGCCAGCAATATCTTTAGGTATAGCTACGCTATGAAAATCGTACATCATTTTAATAATAGTATTGGTACAACCTACAGGACGGATCCAGCATTCAAGCGGAGTTGAGGTAGTAATGTCGCCAAGTTTATGGTGATCGATAATGCCCAGTATAGTGGTATCGTCAATATCGTCAGGCCCTTGAATACGGTCTGAATGATCAACTACATAAATACCATCGGTATCAGCAAACGACAGTTTTAATTCTGGTTGCTCAAAATCAAATTTATCAAGAATAAAAAGTGTTTCAGGAGATAATTCTCCTAAACGGGCAGGTTTTACGTTTTCACCGGTAGCATTTTTTAAATAAGATAATGCGATAGCTGAACAAATTGAATCTGAATCGGGAACTTTGTGTCCCACGGTGTAAGCTGACATATGAATTCTCTGTTAAGGTAATGAACATTATTAGCTGCAAAAAATACCTGAAAGATCCACAGCTCCTAGTTTTAATAACAACATTCTAACAAAAACTAATGCGGTTCGACTAGTCAGCTTAAGCAAAGGGTTAACATTATTTAAGGTGATCTTTTATATCCCCCTCTTTTTTCATAAAAAAGTAATTATCTCGGTATTCAGGAGGATATTCATCTCTTAAAATTTTAAGTGCTTTTGAATGAAAATCGCGATGATAAAGTAAGCCCGTTACCCATATGGTTGCCGCTATAAATAACCACGGATGAATAAACCAACTAAGTGAAGCAATGCCGTAGTAATAAGATCGAATACCTCGATTAAATTCATTACCGGCTTGTGAATTAATGCGCGCCATACGTTTGGAAATTTTTAACCAGTGCTCTTTGTTAGGCATATTTTTTTCATATACTGTGCCACCAATTAAAATACATAAAAAATTAAACTGTCGTAACGACCAAGTAAATTTAAAATAGGCCGTTATAAATATAAAAATAAGTAACAGGAGCTTTAACTGAATTAACTCTCTTGAAACCCGATCGGTTAAATGCATATCTACGGTTAATACTTCTAGTTGATCGATGGTGCCAAATAACGCAAACAAACCAGCTATAATATAAATAGTGGTTGAGGCATAAAAAGAAACACTATTCATTAAATTTCCGGTTAATGAGCCACAGGCTACCGGTATTTCTCGTGCGGTTGATTCCATTGCCCATTGCAACCGATACTCATGAGTAATGCCTACTAAACCTTCTCTGCCACGTTTACCTAATTCAGCAAAGTAACGATAGCCAACCCAACAGCTAAAAAAAACAATCAAAGCAACAATATCAATTAATGTAATAGCCTCTTTAAGTTCGTTCACAATTCATCCCAAGTAGTGGTATTTTATTCGTGTAATTTGAAAATATAGTGTTCAATTAACAGAAACACTAAAGCCTAACGTAAACTTAGCAGTTTTATAATTTAACACCAGTGAATTGAATACAATTATGCTATTAAAACAATTGGGTAGTAAAATAGAGTTTAGTTAACTTAGCATTCACTCTATTGTGTTTATTAAAATATCTATGGGTATAAATACGAATGAAAATGTTACAAAGGCACTTTTTCAGCATTTAATACCTGAGCTTTGGATATTTGAGTAGGGGATGTTAATACATTAACGGATTTTGTGTTTATCGCTTCTCTTTTCTTCTTTAATAATACAATTATATTACCCAACACAATACAACCTAAGCCAATTACTGTGAAACTGCTCCATTGAAAATCTTCAACAAAAGAAGAAATAACCACTGCAATGGCAGGAAACATAATGTTGGCATAAGACGTTTTTTGAGGACCAATATTATTCAATAATGTTAAATAACAACCAAAAGCAATCACCGATCCAAACACTGATAAATAAAGTAATGATCCAATATAGGCCAAGTTCGTCGGTAATATAAAGGCCTCACCTTTAACAAACGCCCACAACCCTAAACTTGCTGCACCATAAGCCATTCCCCATGCATTTGCAGCGTGTATTGGTGCCTTTTTTTGTTGGTTTTTAATTGAGATCATATTACCGCAAGAACCTAAAAAAGCACCAACTAAACAAAGCCCAAGCCCAATTAATGTTTGCTGACCTATGGTTACATTATTAATTTGAGGCCAAAAGAGCGTAGTAATGCCTATAATTCCCAACAAACCACCTAAATAAAATTGTTGAGTAATTTTTACTTTGTACCAAAGTCGTGCATTGATCATATTAAAGAGCATAATCATTGAAAAACCTATACAGGTAAGTGCTGAATTAATATGCACTTGAGCGCTATAAAGAAAAAAATAATTAAAGCCGAACAGAGCTAACCCAAAAGCTAGAAACTGTAAGTGCATTGACGAGGAAAATCGCAGCGTTATTTTTTGCTGCTTACAAAACATAAATAAAATAGCCGCTGCTAACGCAAAGCGATAGCTAAGGGACACGGCCGGGGAAACCTCACCTAATTGATAATTAATAGCAATCCAAGTAGAGCCCCAAATTAAAACAGTTAATAAATACAACAATGTATTATTCATCAGTAAGCCTATATGTAAGAAACTTATTACAGAATTTGAATTTTATTAAAGAAGTAATGACAGTTTACCCAAACTTTGATTTAATAACATATACAAAATTTTAAAAATGATACCTATACAGTTATGCAGCTACTTGATAAATGCTCTTCAGGATTTTTATACCAGCAAGTAATTGAATATGTTGAAAAACAAGCTGAAATTGGTATTTTTAGGGCGGGTGATAAACTCCCCAGCTTACGCAAGTTAAGTAAACAACTCGCTATAAGTGTACCTACGGTTAAGCAAGCGTATGTTGAACTGGAAAGACAAGGAGCCATTTGTGCTCGCCCTCAATCAGGTTATTATTTAAAAGCAAAACAAGTACGTACTTTGCTACCGATGCGAGACAAATGGGCTCATGCTTTACCAGCAAAAATTGATTGTAGGAACTTAATTGAACAAGTTTATTCTGCTATTCATCTACCTAATACTGTAGCGCTTGGGCTTTCAAACCCTGTAAATACCCATCCACCAGACAAAACATTATCTCGTTTAATGAAAGGGGTATTAAGTCGTGTGTCTGAAAAATCGGTAAGTTATGGCCCTGTTAATGGTGATCCAAACCTGCGCTTAAGCATTGCTTTACGGTATCAAGAGCAGGGTGTTGATGTTGATTATGACGATATTATCATTACTAATGGCGCCCAAGAAGCGCTGTCAATTGCGTTGCAATGTGTTGCGTCAAAAGGGGATATTATTGCGATTGAGTCACCTTCTTACTTTGGTCAATTAGAATTAATTGAAAGTTTAGGCATGAAAGTCGTTGAAGTGTATACCTGTACAGAGTTTGGTGTTTGCACCAAAGAATTAGAAGAGGTATTAAAAAAACATAACGTTAAGGCATGTTTATTTACAACAACAGTAAATAACCCGTTAGGCTCAATGATGACGAACAAAGAGCGGAAAAAGTTAGTGGAGTTACTTGAAAAATATAATACTCCACTGATTGAAGATGAGGTGTACAGCGAACTTTATTTTACTGAAGAGAAACCGCTGCCAGCTGAATTATATTCAAAAAAAGGGTTAGTGATCACCTGTTCATCGTTCTCAAAAACAGCTGCGCCCGGTTATAGGATTGGCTGGTTATTGGCAGGTAAATTTGAAGAAAAATCGACAGGTATTAAAAGAGCCCAATCTTGCTCAACTTCAATGCTGCCCCAATGGACTTTACATGATTACATGACCAGTGGTGAATACGATAAATCCTTAAAAGTACTGCGTAAAAAATTGCAATATAATTGCGAACGTATGAGAGCATTAATTACTGAGCATTTTCCTAAAGAAGTGTGTATTTCTGAGCCTAAAGGCGGCGGGGTTTTGTGGGTAAGATGTCGCTCTCATGTAGATACAGGATTGTTTTTTCATGAAGCGATTGAAGCGGGCGTAAGTTTTGCTCCGGGTATTATTTTTTCAGCCTCGGGTAATTATAGTAATTTTATGAGGATCAGCTACGGGGTGCAATGGAGCGATGCCGTGGTTGAAGCGATTAAAAAGTTAGGGGAAATTGTCGAAAAACATTCACTGATCACTAGTAAATAATTCAAAGAACTTAAAAACTCAAATAAGTATTTGTTTTAATAGCTAATTACCTTAATAAATAGTTAACTTGGCGGCAATAAAAAACCCTGCATTGGCAGGGCTATTAAGCCAAACTGTGGCTATTTAATCGAATAAATAGCTATTTCTTGTGATTAGCCATGGTTAAATAAGGGCTGTAGCTATATTTATAGTAAATCGTACGAGGAGCACATATAAAACAAGTGCTTAAGCTTATTTCTATAGCTCTTTAATATGATGTGTTGCTTTGCCTGTTCAGTTACTCTATTCTTTGATGCGATATAATCGGAACATACCTTTCTGGAGAGTTGTTCCTTTATGAATAGAGTACATGTAGCCTTCAAGGACAGAATTATTTTTATGAATTAATAATTTATTTGCAAAAGTCGCATGGTCAGTTTTTATATCTATACTATCTCCTACTTTTGTGACGTTAGCTGGAGTGAAGGATGTTTTATTAGTAAAACTATGGCCATTAACAAATCGAACAAAGTGTGAAGTATTATCAGGGTACGCTTCAAAACTTAGTAGTTCCGGTTTTCCATCGATATTTAATACACCTATCCAAAATCCATAAAACTCATTATGACTAATTGACTTCAGTGACTCCATTCGATCCTTATACATGCGAACAAATTCACGCACAGTAGATTGATTTTTCTGCTTATCAAGTTGGTATGTTGCAGTGTATATCGGCTGGCCGTCACGATTCGTACTAATTTCAATTACTTTAAAATAATCATCTAAGAATGGTGTAATGATAAGGCGTGTATTCTCATTGGGGTTATGCTGGTTCGCTATATTGATAATACATTCTGAGATGTCACAATTTATATCATTATCAGTAAACGGCCTGAATTTCACTTTTTTAAAAGCACTAGTGATATTTAAGGTAAACATTCTATGTTTACCATTAGAATTGAACTCGATAAGTTTATACGAAAAATCAGGCTCGCTAATCCCTTCCAATAAGCCTGCCTTCAATTGCAGTGACTCTATCTGCTGTGCAAAGGTGCTAATAGAGATTACACCCAGAATAAATATGCTAACTTTTAAAATGCCAAGCATAGTAACTAGTAACTCCAGTCTTTTTAAGAAACGCATCTATATTGACATAATGATATACATTTATAAAGATAAGTAACTGGATTCAATATTATTTATTATAAAGTACAAGATATTCACGATTAAAACTAAAGCTTAAAATATCATGTGCTGTATATATCCTATTTACTATACCAACACGTTGTGCAGAACTAGTAGGCTCGTCACAACTTCTTTTAAAGACTTTTCGTTGGTACGACAAAATTGTTATAAACACGCATTATTTCAATAAGCTTTCACATCCACGTAGGGTTATATAGCTAAATAAAAATAATATGGCATAATACACAGATGGGATATAGTTTAGATTTTCGCCAACGCGTTTTGGCGTACAAAGAAGAAAACGAGTTCACTTTCGAAAAAACAAGTGAGCATTTTAATGTGAGCCTTAGAACGTTGTTTCGCTGGGCTAATAACATTACACCTTGTACTCAGCGTCAAAAACCTGCAACAAAAGTAGATATGAAAGCGCTAGAGA
>Ga0209303_1001918_pt1 | contig 11702 bp, 8 predicted proteins | sample SidtaG_3_FD_187449 | JGI IMG/M metagenome (GOLD analysis project Ga0209303, IMG submission 187449) | Marine algal microbial communities from Sidmouth, United Kingdom - Sidmouth_Asex1 metaG (SPAdes) (version 2) | ecosystem: Host-associated > Algae > Red algae > Unclassified | place: Sidmouth... | reverse complement strand
GTCGAATGATGTATTTATCTATATTAAACTCAAAAAACTCCCAATTTCCATCAAACCCTTCTCCGGATATAGTGAGGCTCAATTCAAAAGAAACTTCCTCTCCATCAAAGCAAATATCTCTAAAACCACTATGGTTTATGGCATCAGGCAGGTAGAGTCCTTGCCCTCCACATCCATTATTATTTCCTTCAAAGCTATATTCACCACTATACCCATCGCCAAAAAATAATGCTCCCTCTCGATAACCTTCATGTCGTACACCATAATAATTTCCAATCGGTGAGGCGTCTGTAAAGTAAGCTGTTGAGAAAGCCTTTGAACTGTCAGCATTGAATGTCAATTCATCTATATCTAAATCAACCTTGGCAGGAATAGTGTCTGTGCCTGATATTGTCAGGTAATCAGGGGCTTGAACTTCTACGGTATATATGCCACCCGCTTGTGGCAAAAAATCACTTGGCGAGCGATATATCTCACCGTCATCTGTTATTAATTCTTCTATGAAATTATCGTTTTCATACAGAAAAACAGTCGCATTCGTTACCTTATCATCTGCCGGAATATCGTGTATGGGCGGTACAGTTTTATTGACTTGTACGCTGATAGGTTCGCTAGGTGTAATGAACCCATATAAGACCAAACTCCTATCGGTAAAAGGTACTTCAAATTCTATGGTTTTTTCTTGTTCGCAACTTATCAGTAAAAGAATAAGTGAAACCGTCAGCAGGATTATACAAAAGGATTTAATGTGCATGAAAGCAATTTTTTGTGTTGAAAATAAGAACGGAACAATAACGGAAGCCGGAAATTTTATATTGTATTTCCGGCTTGCGATGACTGAAGGGAGTAGCCTTATTTTTTATTGTGATGGAGGTTGTTTTTTTGTGTTAAAATATTTTTTAGAAAAGGTCGCGCAGGTTTGTGCGACTTTTTCTATTCTATAGAAATGGTATCTACAACAGTATGATAAGCGGCAAAAATACCAAGCCCGCCATTTATATTTTCATAAACGTTGGTAGGTGTACTGAAAGGGTCGTTGGAAGCATATATCTGCTCGCAATTGCTTGGGATTTCTATCGGGACGGTGCTGTAAGCTAAAGTCGTTAAGTACTATTTCATACGACCAACAACAACCGCTCAAGCGAAATATTGGTGTGACGGGGAGGGTAGGTATCTCAAAAGTAAAAAAAAGACGTTCGATTTTTATTTAAAAATTATAGCATAACTATTTGATAATAAGATGTTTATATTCAAAAAATAAAACAAAAACGGGTCACATTCATTAATGCTTTCAGCATCAAATCATTAATCAAATCTACATTAAATAATAATTAAAAAAATACTCAAACATTTATTAATGAGTGACTTATAATTTTATTTCTTTTTATGAGAAATATTTTACTTTAAATAGTGTCTGACCGAAAACTCTGAACCTACTGGTTATCATTAAGTTACAAGGTTTTTTCGAATGCGAATAATTTCAGTCTAATTTCAATGATTTTGCTTAAATCGTGGTTATAACCACCTTTACGTATCGTAAAAGATATTATGGTGCGATTATTTATAAATGTTCAAAAATTATTCGCAGTCAAAAAACGCCACAAATAACTGATTGTCAGTTAGTAATGAGTTTTCGGTCAGACACTAAATAAAGCGTGTAAATTTCTCATTATCAATTAATTAACTTTTGAGATACCTACGGGGAGGGATTGACTAGTCTCCAAAACGTAATGATCTATTTTTTAGGAATAGTATTAGCATTTTCATCGTAAAGCTTTCCTCTTGGTGACTCTCTCCACTCTTTTTCTTCTATTTTGCTGACTTTCATCACCTTAGTAATGTATAAGCTAAACTCGGATTCATCTATTGTTGCTTTCAAAGGCTTAATCACATTACTTTCTTCGGTATCTTTGATAAGTTGAATAAAATCGGCTGTTGCAGGATTTTGTTTATCTAATTTGTATGCTACGGGACTTATTCCTATAATTACATAGTAGTGAGGAATAGAATCAGCAGTTTCAAGAAGTCGGATATAGTCAATAAATTCTTTAAGCATTATGTTTTGTTCTAAAGTTGGATTTTCTATAGTCTCTGATGTTTGTACTTGTTTACAAGAACCAAGTATCATCACAACTGAAAAGCAGAGAAAAGCAGCATTTAATTTTAATCTTTTCATCATAACAAATTTAAAAGAGTTGTAAGATATATTCTCCGTTTTTAAAGGGCAACGCATGAAGTCTTACTAAGTCAAATGAGGATGTAACAAAATGAGGGAAGTTTAATATGTGCATTTGAATTTCCCACTACAAATAGTGTGGCTGTGTATAGCTTAACAATTAGAAAACGTAGTATTTTCAAGTACTAAATATATGTGTTCCCCTATTTTGTTACACACTCAAGTCAAATATTAAGTATCCGCCGGTGTTCAATATGTTCGCCAAATGAAAAATTGGTAATTGAGAGTTGATAATTATTTTATTTAAATATTCGTAAAAACATCATTTTGTTTATGTTATAAATAATAACTTTAAATTAATTATCAATTATTCATTCTCAATTCTCAATTTGGCGAAGACATTGGGTGTTGGTAATGTATTTTTAATATTTTTTGATGTTTTGTATTGAGGATGCAAGACACCAAGTCAGGCTATTCCCTACTTACGTCTATGTGAACCTATACCAACAAAATGTCAAATACTACAAGTACAAACCATGATTATTTCTTTCGGATTCCAATACAAAGCCGTCAGGTAGATAAAAAAACTACCCAACGACTTCTATCGTTTGTAATACGGTTTTTATGTTATTTTGTAGTACAGGGGAAACGAAAAGTCGTTTTAATAATGTGTAAAACGTTGGTTATTAGAACTAATTTAAAAAGCGAGGCTACCCGTCTAACGTTGGACACTTTGACAATCAGTGAGTTGTAAAGATATTGAAATTCAAGCGATTATAACAACTGCGGACTGCCGACTGTCCAACTGCGGACTGATAGCCAAAAGCGATTTCTTGCCTTTTTTTATTAAAAAGGGCTAAACACCTTTAAAATAAAGGGCTTCATCATATTACAAAAATGACTTTTCGTTCACCCTGCTTTGTAGTATATGTTTTGAGCAAAGTGCCTATCAACACCCTGATAAAAATGCATAAGTTCCAAGTACATTATAAGTATCAACGTAGTTAGGGTCTATCGCAAATGCACCTGCACCACAATTATAGGAAGCAAACATATGGGGTGCATATATACTACCGTCCGTTATGACTTCACCACAACCATTATTTATTCCCATTGATGCCATCCAAGTATTTGCAGTTACTGGCTGATTAAATATAGAAGGGTCAATAACATACCCTATACCGGATGCTTCGACGTAAGGAGCTACATGATACAGCCAACTAATATTAGGGCATCCGGGAACATCCAGTAAATTACCGCTGGAAAAATCACCGAAAATAAATAGCTTGTTACATGTTTTGTTATAGTTTGATTCAATGAGTTGTTTCATTCTGTGCGCTCTGGCATAGCATCCATCTCGTTTGTAATCAAATGGAATACATCCTACTAAGTTAAGACCACTGCTATTACACCTGTAAGAGTTCATTAATTGAAAGACGTTATTGACCTCATTAAAGTTATTGAAATTTATAGGTCCTAGACGTCCAAGCTCTATTGCCTCGTCATATACAATGCGATCTTCATTATTCCAAATTTTTCCTTTTCTTGACCTTCTCCACCCTCTTTCTTCTATTTCGCTGACTTTTGCTACTTTGGTGAAATTTCCAGACTCGTCTATTGTTACTTTCAAAGGTTCAATACCTTCTTTAGCATCTTTAATAAGTTGGATAAAATCTGCGGTCGCAGGATTTTGTTTATCCAATTTGTACGCTATAGGGCTTATCCCTAAAGCCACATAGTAGTGAGGGACAAAATCATAGGTTTCAAAAAATAAAATGTGGTCAACAAATTCTCCAGACATTGTATTGTCTCTCAAGGTCAGATTTTCTAATTCGGTTGGATTTTTCTTAAATTCTAATACCTGTTCCTGTTCCTTATCACAGCTATTAAAAAATCCAACTGTAAGAACTAATATACTAAAAATTAATTTTTTTGAAAAAGATTTACTTAAATTTGTCATAATTTTTGTTTTATAACATTAATTAATTGAGTGAATGCAGTCCTTTCAGCCGACTGCGACTGCTTTTACCGCCGTGTCGTTCTCGTTCCATGAGAAGGCACGGTGTTTTTTTTATGAGCATTGGTGCGTATGTGTTGCGTGAGGTCGTGCAAGGCATACAGATTTCTTTCCATAAACGATATGGTTTTATACGTTAAAAAATAAATATACAAATCCTATTAGCATGACGCATTACGTGTCATACTTTTAGCGATTGTGGCATCGAAATGTTGTTGGACTGTAGTAGTAGTTCCCTTCCCGTTGTCCGCAGCCGTCTTTTATCCTAACCGAGATAGAACGGATTAGAACGGATTAGAACGGATTAGAACGGATTAGAACGGATTAGAACGGATTAGAACGGATTAGAACGGATTAGAACGGATTAGAACGGATTAGAACGGATTATTAATTAGTGTTTTATTTATATGGAACAAATATAAACGTTTTATTTTGATATAAAAATGTTTTTGACTTTTTTCCGTATTATTTTTTTCGGATAAATTAAAAAGGTCGTACAAAAGAGTTCGACCTTTTTTTCAAAAGCTCAAATCATAACTAATAGAAGGTACTATCCCAAAAATAGAGGTCTGATACGCCTTAGTTTCCCGACTGACGACATCAAACATATTTTCTCCGAATGTAACATATTCATCTATGTGCAAATAATAAGGATTCTTTCGAGCATAAGCATTGTAGATGCTTGCGCTGAATTTGTGTTCTACATTGCTTCTTTTTTTGCCTTTGGTCGTGCGACTAATATTCATGTCAAGTCGATGATAGTTCGGCATTCTGCCATTATTTCTATCCCCATAAACGAGTATAGGTCCGTAGTAACTCACAGGATTGGCAATACTTCCGGTGGGCAAAGTCACCGCATGTCCTGTCGTGTAAACCCATGTACCCGACACATCCCATTTAGGCGAAATCCGATAGCTGACAGCCGTAGAAAAATCATGTCGTCTATCATATTTAAATGAAAATGCTCTGCCTTCATTGATATTTTCAAATTGCCTGTAATTCCACGATAGCGTATATCCCAACATCCCCGTAAATTTCCCTTCTTGCGATGACTGAAGAGAGTAGCCTTATTTTTTATTGTGATGGAGGTTGTTTTTTTGTGTTAAAATATTTTTGGAAAAGGTCGTGCGTGAGTGCGACCTTTTTTTATTCTAAAAAAATGGTATCTGCAACACTATGATAAGCCGTGAAGATATCAAGTCCACTTTCTACATTTTAATAAACGTTGCTTTATTTTTTTGTGCATTTTACTCGTGCGCTTTTATCAAAACTGTTGCCGTAGGTGAATGCCAGTTCATCGTCCGAGCGTTCATGAATTGTCCATTCTGTATCTGTAAAAGATAAGGGTCTTTGAATATTAGGTATAGTGGCATTTGATGGATAATCAGAATTATTCATGACATTGATACTGAAGAGTCCTTGGTCAAGATATTCATCTACGCGATAGGAAATTCCATAGAATTCACCATCCGCAAAAGTGATAGTACCGCTGCAGTTCTCACCTTTATTAAAATTACAAAACTCGAAGTTGATTTCGCCAATAGGCTCTCTGAATATGGTGTCAAGGGTAGTAATTGCAGAGTCGTGGTTATAGTGTGTAATGCTATTGATAGTCCATGTACCGTCGAGACTTTTGGCTATTTTTATTTCTTCTGATTGACAAGTAAAAAACAAGCAGAAAAGTAATAGGAGGGATGGAATGATTATTTGTTTTTGCATAATTTATTGTATTTGTGAATACCTCTGCTTGAAGTGATTCGAGCAGGATGAATTGATAATATTTTTAATATTATATTTTTTATTTAAAAATAAACTGGGATCGGCTGATATCTTCTAAGTAACAGATTTACGGTATTACATCATTATAAATTTCCCTGCTTTTTCCCCGATTTTAATCCAATACATCCCTGAAATTAATACAGGAAGATTAAGTTTCATTTCGTTTCTTATAATTCCTTTGTATTCGTAAACTAATTGCCCGACTGAGTTGTAGATTTCCAAATTTCCCGTTTCAGCGACTGAAGTTGTAAAGTCTATTGTCAATACTTCCTTTACAGGATTAGGATAAATCAAGAAGTCACTATCCATTTCGCTTTCAGTATGTTTAATGCACGCAATTTGTGTATCCAAAAATTCGGAACGAAAAATTTCTATGGTTGCTATCATTCTCTCCATTTGCCCTTGCGTAAACATTACCATGCAATCATCGTTTACGTAGTCCATGAAGTTCATAAACATATCACTGCTTCCACAAGAGACTTGAGGATGTCCTGGACAGCCCTCATATGCGTGCTGTTGTACAGGAGTATCTGCTACCCCATCATCGGTATCACATCCGGTATTACCATCCCATGCGTGGGTTAAACCGAGATAATGTCCGACCTCATGCACAGCAACCCTGCCGAGATTATATCTTTGAGAGTTATTTTCTCCGAAATACTTTGGATGAATAACGACTCCTTGCTTTTCTGTTTCCACCTGCCCGGGAAATGTGCCAAATCCTGTTATAAATTCTCCTGTATTGGCAACCCAAATATTCAGATACTTATTTGTATCCCAAGCACTGCTACCGCCTAAATCTGAAAAAAACAAATTTTCTTTTGTACCAATTGTCTCTACATCTGTTTTTATTCGTACAATTCCCGAAGTTGGTAAATCCTGTGAGTCCTCTGCGGCAAGGCAAAATCGGATGCCTTCGGCAGCAATGAATGGCTGAAACTCGTCCGGTACATCATATAAGTCAGTATTCTCATTGTTAAAATCACGATTTAGAGCATCAATTTGTGTGAGGATTGTTTGGTCACTGACATTTTCTTCGGGAGTTTTCCAAACCACATGAAAGACAACAGGGATAATGATATTATCTCGAAAGGAGATATTTGTTTCTATTCCTGAGGTAGCTTCATTAAGCGTCTCATTTACCTCAAATAGCCTTTGATGAATATAAGCATCCGAATCCGCTTGTTTGTCCAACATCCGAGAAAATCCACAAACAGCTTTTTGAGCAAAAAGATGTTGAGTGGTAATTAGTATATAAAAAATACACATTAGAAATGCATGCCATTTTTTCATTGAATGTTAATTTAATTTCCGCAGATAGTCATTTTAAAATTGTTATATCTCCTTTCTCAAGTTTTCTCTTTGATGTGCCGTTACGAATCACATCGTATTCCAAAAACCATACATATACACCGTTACGTAAAGGTTTTTCGCGAAAGTTGCCATCCCACCGCACATTTGTGCCATCTGTCACAGAATATATATGTCCACCCCATCGGTCGAATATACTGAATTTTCTCAAATGATATTCAAAATCGCAGCCGAAGTGAACTTCCAAAAAGTCGTTAACACCATCTCCATTCGGAGAAAAAACATTGGGAATATAGACATTGCACATACAGTCTTCAGCTTCTACGTTGGTCGAAAAAACAAACTCGCCACATTGGTTGGTGATAGAAAGGGCGTAATTGCCTGTAGAAGAAATAAAGATTTCACTTTCTCGCGAACCTTCTGACCATTGATAGACACCCGGCAGAGGTGCGGATAGATGCAGTGGTTCATCTTCGCATATAATGGTATCAGAAGGAAAATGTAGCCTTTCTGTCGTATTCAATACGACCACCGTATCCCGAAGAGTACAGTTTGGCATGAAGGCTTCAACGCTGTACTCTCCCGAATCAAAAGCGGTAATGACGGCATCTGTTTGTCCTGTATTCCACAGATAGGTAGCATCCAAAAATTGAGCATTCAACTCTTCTGAGATACCTTCACACAACAATAATGTATCAGGCAGAGGGTCGAAGGGCATGATGAGAACGTCCTCAATATAAAAAAAGTTAACAAATGGATAGGTAGGGTCATCAAATTCAAGTAGCGTCTCATCTGTTGTTCTGAAATTGCCGATAATAGTATATGCCTCTCCGCCCTTTGCGGTGTGACAACCGGCAATTCTTGTCCAGCCTATAGTATCTGTGATTAACGTTCCCCGGTTTTCGATAACAGGATTTAGAGATAAAGCCTCCATAGCTGTAAGTGTTTCAAAGTAAAAAGTATCAGAAAGTGCCATACCAATAGCATCGGTATAGCCGGCATAAAAATCAGGAGACACATAAAACTCCAGATAATATTGCTGCCCCTTTTGCATAGGCTCTAATAGTTGAGCCTCAATATACTCACTGTTGCCAGTACTTTCTGCAATAAAATTGAGATTATTGTACACGCCAAGCTGAACATATCCCGCTCCACTTTTTGGTACTTGATAGCTATGGAGATATCTACCTGCATTTGGAACATTCATAAGTAGTTCGTCTGAACATTCATTGTATAAATCGGGCGTAGCATTACTTGCACTTACCCAAGATTCGGCAAACGTTATTTGACTTCTATCATAAGGGCAATCTATTAAAATATCGAACCCCGGATTTGGTACAAGGTTCTGTGCATATAGCCCGTATATGGAAAATACTATTATTAGTGCGGTCAGTGCGTTTTTCATAATAAAGATTCCTTCTGCCCCACAGAGGGCAGAAGGAAAGCAAATAATCTATTGGTTAACAATAAGTTTAGAATTGAATACAGACTCGCCCTCTCGCAGAATATTTACGACAAACATACCACTTTGAAGGTCAGAGATACTTATCCTATCGCTTGTTAAAGGCATGTTTTTCACCAATCTGCCTGTTATGTCCGTAACCGTTAAAATATAGTCACGGTCAAGGTCCGGATTAAAATTCTGTAGCCAAATCATTCCGTTAGCAGGATTGGGGCTGATAACGATTTCTCTTTGATCAATTCCAAATCTACAGCCTGATCCAGCAGGACATATAAAGAAGCTGCGGTCAAGATTGTTCCAGCCATTCGGATTTGGATTTTCTATGCCGTTTCGACACTTAGAGTTTTCTGTAACAAACTGTACCGTATAGCTATGGAAAGTCTCAAATCTCCTGCCATCATTCCCTTCCCAGAACGGTGTCAAATTGAATTCATCATTAGGAACAGTTCCGGTTTGCCAACCATTAGATCTGTAACGAGAGAAAGTTTGACCCTCCTCAAAAATAGCTACCCACCACAAGTCGTAATTTTTAGAATCTGAAACATCCATTATGACAGTTTCTCCAAAGTCATAGGCACCCTCTGAGCCTGTTTCCGGTAAATCAATGAAGGTGTAGGAAATATCACTTTCTGTTGTAGCTCCAACGATGACAGTATTGGAGTAAGTCGGTTGAGTCGTAGAATATGGCGTGTTATCTCACGTTCCCCAGTATCCGATAAACTGACCAGATGTGTTAAATAAGCATACTCGTGATTTATTGAAGTTCCCATTAGCGTTTGTACAAATATTCTCGGCGATAGTCGGAACTTGGCATTTTACTCGATAAGTACCTTTTTCTACGTTATTGAAGTTTTTATCAAATTGAGGTCCTTCGACTTCCAACCAAGAGCCGTTACTTTGCAACTGTTCCAACCAAAAACGGGGTGTAGTCGGAGTACCAGATGTAATAATTCGGCAACATGCCGGGCGTCCATTTTCATCGCACCCTGCATAGTAACCGCCATTATCTCTGCAATTTTTGTAGCCTACGAAGGCAAAATAGACAGAGGGATAAGATGGAGTATTTGTTACTTCGACACTCGTGCAGCCACCTTTGGCGGTCTGTGCCATTGCCAAATTAGAGAGTAAAAGCATAATTAACGTGGCTAATAAGGCGATGTTTTTTATAAATTGCTTGTTTGTGATTAGCATAATTTTTGCTAATTTTGTCATAATTATAACTTTATTATGGTAAAGTAATTGCAGTTCGCATTTGTGCAAACTGCGTTATTTTATTTCGCCGTGTCATTCTCCTTGCCGAGAAAGGCACGGTATTTTTTTGATTAGGTGTTTGTTTGTCTATTCGAGGCGGCTCACGGGCATAGGAATTTTTCTCCATTATTAATATGGTTTATAGTTAAAAAATAAATATACAAATCCTATTAGCATGACGCATTACGTGTCATACTTTTAGCGATTGTGGCATCGAAATGTTGTTGGACTGTAGTAGTAGTTCCCTTCCCGTTGTCCGTAGCCGTCTTTTATCCTAACCGAGATAGAACGGATTAGAACGGATTAGAACGGATTAGAACGGATTAGAACGGATTAGAACGGATTAGAACGGATTAGAACGGATTAGAACGGATTAGAACGGATTATTAATTAGTGTTTTATTTATATGGAACAAATATAAACGTTTTATTTTGATATAAAAATGTTTTTGACTTTTTTCCGTATTATTTTTTTCGGATAAATTAAAAAGGTCGTACAAAAGAGTTCGACCTTTTTTTCAAAAGCTCAAATCATAACTAATAGAAGGTACTATCCCAAAAATAGAGGTCTGATACGCCTTAGTTTCCCGACTGACGACATCAAACATATTTTCTCCGAATGTAACATATTCATCTATGTGCAAATAATAAGGATTCTTTCGAGCATAAGCATTGTAGATGCTTGCGCTGAATTTGTGTTCTACATTGCTTCTTTTTTTGCCTTTGGTCGTGCGACTAATATTCATGTCAAGTCGATGATAGTTCGGCATTCTGCCATTATTTCTATCCCCATAAACGAGTATAGGTCCGTAGTAACTCACAGGATTGGCAATACTTCCGGTGGGCAAAGTCACCGCATGTCCTGTCGTATAGACCCATGTACCCGACACATCCCATTTAGGCGAAATCCGATAGCTGACAGCCGTAGAAAAATCATGTCGTCTATCATATTTAAATGAAAAGGCTCTGCCTTCATTGATATTTTCAAATTGCCTGTAATTCCACGATAGCGTATATCCCAACATCCCCGTAAATTTCCCTTCTTGTTTTCGCATAAAATACTCTAAACCGTATGCCGTACCTTTTCCGTCGCGCTCTATCGTATTTTCCCAATCCGAACTCAGTCCTATCTGTGTAAAGCCATTGGTTTTATAATCAATCAGGCGACTCATTTTTTTGTAATACGCCTCTATACTGATGTCAGTTTTCCATTTTTCAATATAACTTTCTACTCCCAAAGCCCATTGATGAGCAACAGCCGGAGGTGTTCTATCGGTTGCCGAAACCCAGATGTCATTGGGAAATCCCAAGCCACTATTTGACAACAGGTGTACGTATTGCTGCATACGAGTATAAGAAGCCTTTAATGAGTAATCGTCTGAAAACAAATAGCTAAGGGAGATTCTTGGCTCAATACTGTGATAAAAATTTTCATCCGTCTGAAAACCTGCCCATCGAATCCCTGCATTGATAGAAAGGTTTTTATGGAGTTTTATTTCATCTTCAATGTATGCGGCAAATTCATCGCCGCGTGCAAACGAATTCCAACCTATCGTATCCGTACTTGTAGAATCGGAATGTGAGGAGAGATTCAAACCCGGCTCGTATTCGTGTCGGGTGATTTCTGCACCGAAGCGGATAAGGTGATTGCTCGAAGGCGCGTAATCAAAATGCGTCTTAAACCCAATGTCTTCCACTCCCGAACGG
>Ga0209303_1001914_pt1 | contig 11715 bp, 10 predicted proteins | sample SidtaG_3_FD_187449 | JGI IMG/M metagenome (GOLD analysis project Ga0209303, IMG submission 187449) | Marine algal microbial communities from Sidmouth, United Kingdom - Sidmouth_Asex1 metaG (SPAdes) (version 2) | ecosystem: Host-associated > Algae > Red algae > Unclassified | place: Sidmouth... | reverse complement strand
TTACGCCACAGCCCATAGGTGTAGTGCATTTATACCCCGGCATTAGTACTGAAATAGTAAAAAACATGATCCAGCAACCAGTTAAAGCACTTATTATTAGAAGTTACGGCGTAGGCAATGCCCCACAAGATAAAGGGCTGCTTGAGGTTTTAAAACAAGCCAACAGCAACGGGATTATTATTGTAAATTGCAGCCAATGTATAAAAGGCACAGTGAATATGGGCGGATACGCTACAGGTAACGCCTTAAGCCAATGTGGTGTTGTGGGGGGTGTAGATATGACGCTTGAAGCTACCTTAACTAAACTACATTACCAACTAAGTAAAAATTTAGCGCCAGCAAAAATTCGCAAACTTATGCAAAGTAACTTACGTGGTGAGCTCACAAAGCAATCAACATAAAAAAAGCAGGCAATACCTTACGCTTAAAAGATATTGTTGATACGTCTATTAAATTCATACTAAAAACTGAGTAATTAAAACTATGGCGAATTTTCTTGTAATTATCACCTTATTAACAGGCTCTATTGGGCTAATGTTATTTGTGATCGGATCGGTTTTTAGTTTAGTGGTTGCCTTTGGTAACCAGCAACGACTATACGGATTTTCTATTTTATTGTTTTTTCCCATCTCATTAATATATTGCGCTAAACACTGGAACATAGCAGCCTATTCGGGACGAATGGTTTTTTCTGGTACAATTTTGTTAGCTATTACCGCTATTATTTTAAAAGTTGCAGGGTTATATTAGAGCTTATACTAGGGTCTGTTGATCTTTCGAGGTTATTTTTACAGCAAGGTGTTTGATATTTAGACAAGGCAGAGTATGTGAAGTGTAGCTAGCTACTCGAACATACGATAATGACGTATAAATGTCAAACAGGTACTGCCCTCTGGGTTCATTTAAAACGAATTTACTCATTGCTGTTCGCTTCTTTAATAGAATAACTATTAGACAAAGCTCACATCGCGATTAAATTCGTTTTAAATTGAATAAAATTTAACCCTGAAAGATCAACAGACCCTAGGACCTATATTCGTGGTGATATCAATTTTAAAATTATATAACAAACACCACAATTGCCGTTGTAACGCCCATTACTGCATAGTGTGGTGCGCCATTTGGTACTTTATCTAAAAACCAATAACATAAAAAAGCTAATGCAAATAATATTGCACTCCCTATAAATACGCCCATTGGCGGATTACCCATTATTAAACCGGCTATGGCTAGAGGAATACTAAAAAGTAGCGCTGAAAAATAAGCTTCTTTTTTTACTAAATACAATTTATAAGAAAGCGCTAACATAAGAATTTTTAAAATAAGAAATATCATAAATTTACCGTAATTATTTAACATTTATTCTATAAAGGTGAAACGCCTGATACTTCAAGCACGGTTTTAGCATTAGCTCGTTCAATAATTTTAACTAAAGCAGATTGAATAACTTCGCTTTCTCGTGCATCGTCTTTACTGGTGAATTGTTCTTCTTGGGCCTGAGCACCTTCTTCTAAAGTAAATTTAACAACCACTAAGGTTGCACAATTAATATTTTCACCAAAGTATTCTATCGATATTTGTGGGTAACCTTTAAAACCTGCTTTGACTAATTTGGCTATACGTTTTTTGGCTTTGTCTACGTGCATAGAATTTCCTGTATTTACAAACATTGTGAAATACCCCTTTTTATAAAGGACTATTAAAATGACTAAGGCTGTTAACCTCTCGAGTGTGATTTTATTTAATTAAAAATCATTGTTATCATGTATTAAAGGTTAAGTCTTAGTATTATTTTAAACAGCTAAACGCTAATTTTACCCTCTAAGTATTGAATAGTTTTTCCTGAAATATAAACCTTATCCCCATCAACACTACATATTAGTTTACCACCTCGCTTTGATGCTTGATAAGCAATCAGTTTGGTTTTCTTAAGTTTTCCAGCCCAGTAAGGAGCTAAACCGGTATGAATAGATCCTGTAACAGGATCTTCATCACCACCATTTGCAGGCCAAAAATAACGAGAAATAAAATCGTATTTATCCGAACGTGATGTTATAACAACATCATAAGGTGCCAGTTTTTTTAATAATTGATTATCTTGTTTAAGCGCTAATATATCACTCTCTTTTTCATAAACAGCAAAATACGCTTGATCGTTCAACAATACCTCTACTGGCTTAATAGATAGCCCTGCTAATAAATGCTCAGGTATATTGTTAATGACTTTTGGGTGTCTATTTGGAAAACACATTTGAATATAACCGTTATCCATTTTAGTAACAGATAAATTACCTACGGCCTCAGCAAAAAAGTTTATAGCTGCTAAATCATCGTTCCCAGAAAAAATAACAAATGCTGACGCTAAAGTGGCATGCCCACAAAAATCAATTTCAGTAATAGGTGAAAACCAGCGTATTTCATAATTTAGTTCATTAATTTTTTTAATAAATGCAGTTTCTGAAAGATTATTCTCAAATGCAATAGATTGCATAAGGTCTACTGAAAGCCAATTTTCAGTCATAATAACGGCAGCTGGATTACCTTTAAAGGTTGTATCAGTAAATGCATCAACAACATTAATTTTTAGTTCCATTTGAAAATAAACTCCTTCGTTTAACGCTATTTTACAAGTACATTATATAGGTACATTATAAGTGCTTATTATAAGTACCTTGGTATGCATCAATTTATCTGAATCGCATTAAAGATCAAAATAATAAAATAGACTGAAAAGATCAACAGCCCTAATCTTTTGAGCTTGGTATTACTTAAGATTATGACCAAACAATACCACTTCATGATTGTCTAACCACAATGGGTATTTTGCCATAACTTTTGTAAACATTGGGCTTTGTAAATAGCTATTCAGCCATTGTCTTAGCTTAGGATATGGAGATTGTATGTACCATTGGCGTTCTATACGGGCGAATTGTCGAATAAATGGCAGTAACGCAATATCCGCTAGGCTTTCTTTTGGTCCCATTAAAAAAACACCGTCCGTTAAGCGCTGTTCTAGTGTTTGAATAAAAACTTCACAGGCTTGTCGGCATTCTAGTACGTTATCTTCTTTATAACGTTTGGCGCATTTGTAAGCCTCTATCGCTGTTTTAAATTGATGATCAAAGGTATGAATTAATGCTAGCATTTCGGTTAATGCTGACTCACGTTCGCTTAATAATAAATTATCAGGATCTGTTTCATTTAACGCCCACAACATTACCTCTAAGCTTTCTTCAATGACACGATTATTTTCGTTAGGTAAAACTATAACCGGCACAGTTCCTTTAGGAGATACAGCTATCATTTCTGGCGGTTTGTTACTTAATACCAAATCTCGTAATAATACTGTTTGCTTAGCTTTAAAAATGGCAATACGAGCGCGCATAGCATAAGGACAATTTCTTAGTGAATATAAAATAGGAAGATCGGAATAATTATTGGTCATAGGTTTTTTGATTTATATCTAGAAATAACATTGAAAGTCCTATTAACAGCCATGTTAAAAGTATATACCCGTTACCATTCAAGATACATGTTTCAGAGCACTTTGAATGGTAACGGCTATAGTTTTCATTCAAATGGATAGAGTTTAACTATTTTAACGGTATTCATTCGTTAAATATATGCGTAAAATCCCACTTTTAAAATTTAACCGCCTTACTATTGGCTAAAGTTGATAAATGAGTCCTAAAATAGAATTGTTAGCGCCAGGTGGCGACATAGATGCAATAAAAGCAGCAATAATTGCGGGTGCAGATGCAGTTTATTGTGGATTAGACACCTTTAATGCGCGAAACCGTGCAGCTAATATTTCTTTTGATGAGCTTGTAGGTTGTATTCGACTTGCACACCAATACGACTGCCAAATATTTTTAACATTAAATATTATTATCCTAGAGCGTGAGTTTGAGTCGTTAGCCAAGCTATTAAGCAAACTGGCAAATACCACGTTAGATGGTGTTATTATTCAAGACTTAGGTTTGTTGTACATTTTAAATAAGCATTTTCCTACCTTAGATATCCATGCGTCTACGCAGTTAACTACTCATAATATTGGTCAAATCCCTTTTCTTAAAAAACTAGGTGCCTCTCGTGTTAATTTATCAAGAGAATTAAATTTAAAAGAAATTACTGCAATTACCCAAGTTAGCCAAGATGAAGACGTGCTTACTGAAGTATTTGTACACGGTTCTTTATGTGTCGCTTTTTCAGGCTTGTGTTATTCAACATCGGCAAGTGTAGGTAACTCAGGCAACCGAGGTCGATGTAGTCAAGCGTGTCGCGAAGAATACAAACCGACTGAATCGGGTAATAAATTTCCGTTAAACATTAAAGATAATTCTGCCTTCTTTGACTTACCCGCATTAATTGATGCAGGCGTTCATTCATTTAAAGTTGAAGGTCGCATTAAAGGTGCAAGTTACGTACATACGGTTATTGATAGTTTTCGTAAGCAAATAGATGGTTTTGTAGAAACAGGTGAATTATTAGAGGACGGTGAACGACTCTATAAAGTATTCAACCGAGATTTTTCCAATGCTTTTTTACGTGGCGACTTAAACCAATCGATGTTTATTGAAAACCCACGCGATAACTCTAAGTATCATGCAGTAGGTAAAAGCAATGCCATTTCAGTTGTACAAATTCATGAAGTAGAAGAAAAACTTAGTGCCGAGAAAGAAGAAATTAACGCCTCAGTATTCGACAAAATTAAACACCTCAGTATTGATAAACGTCCTTTATCTCTTAAGTTTTCTGGTAATGCAGGTAAGCCATTAACCTTAACAGTAAAAACCGAAGGCTATGGTGAAGGTAAAGCCCTTACTGAAGGACAAACTTTTGTTTTACATTCAACTAATTTGTTAGTTGCTAACGATAAAAACTGTATTGATGCCGCTGCAATAGAAAAGCGTTTTAAAGGTTTTAATAACGCTCAGTTCAACTTAGTTGAGTTAAACTGTAATGATGTTGAAGAGCATTTAAGTATTGCGTTTAACAATCTTACCGCACTTAAAAACGAGCTCGCATTATTATTAAATGATAGTGCTCCGGTTTATCCTGAAGTTATTTTACCTAAATTAGCACGCCATGCTAAAACGCCTAATGATAAGCACAAGGCTAAGCTGTCGATTTTAATTTGTGATGATACCGATTTAAATTTAGCCAACGTAACCGATGCAGACATTTACTTTAAATTGCCCGACGCTTACAAACGTGGCTGTACTAAATATGTAAGCTTTTTTAATGAAAACCCTCGCTTGATCCCATGGTTTCCATCAGTACTAATTGGTAAAGATTACGACGTAGCACTCAATATTTTAGAACAAGTAAAACCCAAGCTTATTGTTACTAATAACACCGGCATTGCAAACCGAGCGTTTGAGCTAGGTATTAAATGGATAGCTGGACCATTTTTAAATACCACTAACTCTTACGCACTATTAGCGATGAAAGAAACGTTTAATTGTGAAGGCGCATTTATTTCAAACGAAATAAATTACCAACAAATGAAAACCATTGCTCGCCCTGAAAACTTTAAGCTGTTTTACAGCATTTACCACCCTATTTTGTTAATGACTAGCCGCCAGTGTTTTTTCCAACAAAGTGTCGGTTGTGAAAAACCACGTATTGATAACGGTTGTATGCTTTCTTGTGATAAATCTACCAGCATAACTAATCTTAAAGGTGTTTCGTTTGCTATTGATAAACAAAAGGCAGGCTATCCAAGCATTTATAATAATGACCAATTTTTAAACATGGAAATTATTAACGACCTTGCTGATTTATTTGACGGCTTTATGGTTGATTTAACTAATATAGGCTCAGGCTATAAAGAAACACCAGACAAAGCTCAGTTAATTAAACAGTTTGAAGCTTTGCTTAAAAAAGGTAATAACGAAAGTACTCACTCTGATAAACAAGTACATATTTATGAGGCTTTAAATAAGTTAGTGCCTGAATCAACTAACGCACAATACCATAATGGGCTTTAAGCATTAGTTGGGAAATTAAGTTAGATGATTGAGTTAATTTGCGTGACCTAAGGGCTAGGTAAAGAAAATCTGTTACAAAGTGAAAAAGCTTAGCAATTAGATTTACTCCATTTTCTTTAATTCGTTTTTCTTAAAAGCCCCTTTTTTTAGAGGCTTTTTGTTGAATAAACTTTTGTTTAACATCATCTCACACATTGCCGGTATTCCTCCTGTAACCGTGCAAGTATAGCCAGGTTCGCAATAACCATTCACATTTTTATATTTACAATTTTTTTTAATTTCACAGCTTTTTACTTGTTCGTAATTAATTTTTTCGTAGTTAGTTAAAGTAGGATCATTTTGAATGGTGCTTTTTTTAGCGAATAACGTCCATTGAGTGAAGTCTTGCTCACAACTATTTTTAGCTAGGTCGCAGCTATATTTGTTATTGCTAATATAATTTAACGTGCATGAAGGACTTGTTAAGCAATTAGCCTCAGTTAACAAAGCACATTTACTCTCCTTAGCCATTACCGTTAAAGTAAACGTTAATATGGCGAGGCTGAGCAACATGGCTAAAAACAGTTGTAGCTTATTGATCATTGTAAATAAGTCCTAATTTAAAACAGGTATTAACTCATACGATCTTACATAATCGTAAAGCGATGTATTTATACTTATATCGTCAAGTTCAATGTCTGTTGGATAGGGTTGCTGGTCTCCCGGTATTTCTTTTATTAACTTTTCTTGCCAGGTGTAAGTTTCTGACACCATCCTCAACGACATTTCACTGTTAAAGGGCTCGACATCCACAGGATTATCTAATTCAACTTTTCCTACCAGCTTGTTATCAAAATAAAAATTAACTAAATTTGGAGTTACCCACCAAGCGGCATAAATATGAAAATCGTTAGACAAATTAACTTTAGCATCATGATTAACACCTTGGGAGATATATTTTATACCTTGGCATTTTCCATCAATTAACTGTCTGCCCTTGTAATGAGTATTAGCATGCATAACATCGGTCCAATATCTATCAGGCCAGCCACCAATTGCTTCTAATATATCTATTTCGGTAGCATGTGCAGTGTTGCAAGCTGTTCCTGTATTGTCTTGTTTGTCTGAATGTAACCAAAATGTAGTAGACATTTTAGTTTTAGAGGCTTTTACACGTGCTTCAAAATATCCATAAGTAGCACTGTGTTTTCCAGAAACCGCAGCGCCGCCCATAGTGTAACCATCGCTATCTTCAGCGTAGGTTGATGTATTTAGGGCAAGGTTGCCATCAACTACATTGACGTTCTTTGTTAAAAATCGAGCAGGATGTCTTCCCTTCCATGTAGAAATAGAGTCATTCCATTTGTTTTTATCAAGGGTTGTTCCTGTAAATTCATCAGTCATATTAGGTATAACTTGCCATTTGTATCCTATAGGTGCTTTAGGTAAATGGTTTGTGTTATAAGCATTTATGAATTTTTTATTTTCATCTGTTTCAATGCTTAATTGGTCAGAACTTAATTGGTCAAAAAATGGTGTATCAGCACTCTGGCAACCCGATAATAATAAAACTGATAATAATAAAACTGATAATAATACAGGTAAAACCGGTAATGTTAGTGCATTAACAACAAGCACTTCATCATTAGCTTTGTTATTCACTTGATCAATCACAGCTTGTAAATTTTTCATATAATCCTTGGAAAAACATAAATATTATTTAATAGAGCTCATTACTCTCTTGAAATTATTTAAAACATCAATCTAAAGTAAAATCAAAAACTTAAAACAACTCTTTTACTTTTTTCAGATCGTAAATCAAATCCATTTTCACCCATTTCTCACCGGCTTTAGCCCATTTTAATGGCTGCTGGTATTTCCACATTAATGTTTCCCATTCTTGTGATTTAAGCTGACCTTGTTCGGTTTTAGGTTCAGCATTTGGATCAAAATTTGCGGTAGTTTCCATGATCATAAATAATCGGTCACCTAAGAGATATATTTCCATATCTACAATTCCCATTTCGTCCATATTTTTTGTTATTTGTGGCCAAGCATTTTCAGGTTTATGGTAATCAATATATTCAGCAATAAGGGTTGGGTCATTTTTTAAATCTAAAGCTAAACAATAACGGTTATTTTTACTCATTTTTTATCCTATAGTTTTTCGTTACAGCAACTTAATTAGCTAATAGCGGAGTTTTAGCATTAATCGTTGTCGTTAAATATTAATTGTTATAAAGTTATCACATATAAAAATACAATTTAATATTTAAATTTTATTTCACATTAAGTTTTCAGCCAATTATAAAAACCTATTTTACAAATTTGAGATCACATCAAAATGAAATTAAAAACCATCCTTTGTTATAAATCGTTATCAAAAAATGTTGCTAGTTTACTACTTTGTATAACAATTTCTCCTGTTGTTGCCTCAAACGATTGGGAAAATCCAGAAGTTATACATATTAACAAGCTACCAGCACGAGCAACTTCTTATTCATTTGACACCGTTGAGCAAGCACTTAAAAGAGATAGAACCGAATCAAGCATAAAAATGCTTAGCGGTGATTGGCAGTTTAATTTTGTAGAAAAAGCAGAAGACCGTCCTAAGGATTTTTATAAATCAAACTTTAATAGCAAGCAATGGAAATCCATTCCTGTACCTTCTAATTGGGAAATGGAGGGATACGGAACCCCTATCTATGTAAACTCTCAGTACCCTATGTTTAAAAATGGCGCTACTGATGAAAATAGCATAGTGCCACCATACATTACACGTGATAATCCTGTAGGGTCTTATCTTAAGGATTTTACCCTTCCTGAATCTTGGAAAGGCCAACAAATATTAATTCATTTGGGGGGTGTTAGCTCAGCCTATTACTTGTGGGTAAATGGTAAAAAAGTTGGTTATTCACAAGGTAGCCGTTTACCGTCTGAATTTGATATTACCGATCATATAAAATCTGGCACTAATACACTAGCTGTTGAGGTTTACCGATGGAGTGATGGCAGTTACCTAGAGGGCCAAGATCATTGGCGTTTAAGCGGCATTCATCGTGAAGTCATGCTAATGGCTCAACCTAACATTGCGATTAACGATTTTCATGTAAAAACTAAACTGAATGACACTTACACACAAGGCACATTACAAATAAGACCTGAATTAAGTTTTCCAAATCGAAAAGACGTTAACGGTTGGTATATTGAAGGTCAACTCTACAATGATTTGGGTAAAGCTGTGTTACCAACCCCAATGAATGTTTCAGCTAACATTGTTTCAAGAACAATCTACCCTCAACGTGATAATTTTAAATTTGACCTGATGAGTGCAACACTGGAAAAGCCAAAACTGTGGACCTCTGAAACCCCTTATTTATATACTTTAGTGTTATCATTAAAAAATACCCAAGGCAAAATCGTTGAAACCCGAAGCACAAGAGTCGGCTTTAGAGACGTAAAAATTAACGACAAAGCAGAACTATTAATTAACGGTAAAGCTATTAAATTAATTGGTGTTAACAGACACGACCACGACGCTAAAAAAGGTAAAGCTTTAAGCCGTGCCGATTTATTAGAAGATGTTTTATTAATGAAACGTTACAACTTTAATGCTGTAAGAACGGCTCATTACCCTAACGACCCGTACTTTTACGAATTATGTGATGAATACGGTATTTATGTCATGGACGAAGCAAACATTGAAAGCCACGGTGTAGGTGGCTTGTTAGCAAACCTGCCTGAATGGAATAACGCCATGATGCAGCGTGTTTTACGCATGGTTGAACGTGATAAAAACCACCCTTCAATAATTTCATGGTCTTTTGGAAACGAATCAGGCACAGGACCTAACTTTGCTGCAATGTCTGGTTGGGTTAAAGACTTAGACAGTACACGTTTCATTCACTATGAAGGTTCACAAGGTGATCCTACCCACCCTGACTATATTGGTTTATCTGAACGTTATTCTACCAAAGCTGAAAAAGCGCAATTTTTTACACCTTACGCTAATCCAACAGATCCGGCATTTGTTGATGTAATTAGCAGAATGTACCCGTCTTTAGAAGAACTTAAAGGCTTAGCAGACAGTCCTTATGTTAAACGCCCTATTCTAATGTGTGAATACGCACATGCGATGGGAAATTCATTAGGTAACCTGACAGAATATTGGGACATGGTACGTAGCCACGACAATATTATTGGGGGATATATATGGGATTGGATTGATCAAGGAATAGAAACTCAAAATGACAAAGGCGAAACTTATCTAGCCTACGGCGGTGACTTTGGAGACAAACCAAACTCATCAAATTTTTGTTTAAATGGTGTATTAGATTCTTACCGTAAAGCTACCCCTAAACTTTGGGAAGCAAAATATGTTTTTCAACCCGCACAATTTGACGCCACTGATATAGCAACAGGAAAAATTGAAATAACCAACCGATTCTTTTTTAATAATTTGAAACAGTATTTATTGGTGTGGACGTTATCTGAAGATAACAAGGTGATTCAGCAAGGTTCATTTAACGGTTTAGATATTGCAGCACAACAATCTGAAACTATTGTAATCCCTTTTAACAAACCCTTATTAAAAGCTGGTGCCCGTTACTTTTTACAATTGAGCTTACGTACCATTAATAACACGAGTTGGGCAGAAGCAGGTCACGAATTGGCTAAGCAGCAATTTGAACTACCTTTTAAGAAAAAAGCCATTAAAGTGGTTTCAAATATACCAGTAAATACTGATGATAAACAAAACACGGTAACCGTATCAAACAACAATTTTAAAGCTGTATTTAACAAAAAATCGGGTTATTTAACATCTTACCAAGTAAACGGACAAACCGTTATTACCGATGCGTTAAAACACAATTTTTGGAGACCTTCTACAGATAACGATATTGGCGGATTTCAAGACTGGACGTCGCCAACCGACAACGTTTCTGATAATACTAAACCACTAACTGGTCGAGTTGTTTGGCGTAAAGCAAGTGAAAACATGACACTTGATACTGTTGATATTGACTCATCAACAACTAAAGTTACCGTGACCACTACGCATTCGTTTAATAAACAACTTATCGTGACAACCCAATATGTGATAACGGGCGATGCCGCTATTGAAGTGAATATGTCGCTAGAGGCAGATACAAACCTTGCTAGTATTCCTCGCTTAGGTATGACAACAAACGTAAGTCAGCAATTATCAAACATGAGTGTTTACGGGCGTGGACCTTACGAAAACTATATTGATCGTAACAACAGTGCCGACATCAGTATTTATTCAGGTAAAGTTGGAGATTTTATATACCACTACGCTCGCCCTCAAGAAAACGGAAACCGTACCAACGTTGATTGGTTAAAATTAGCCTCAGACAATGGTTTAACATTAACCATAAACGGAAAAGAAGATTTAAGTGTTTCAGTTTGGCCATGGGGTGCAGAAAACTTAAACGCTGCACAACATACTTACGATTTAGTAAAACAAGGTAAGTTCACTGTTAATATTGATTTAATTCAATCTGGTGTTGGTGGTAATGATTCATGGAGCGCTAAAGCTGCACCAATCAAAAAATACCAAATACCCGCTGGTAAATATCAATATACTTACACTATATTGGCAAACTAGGGTCTGTTGATATTTCAGGGTTAAATTTTATTCAATTTAAAACGAATTTAATCGCGATGTGAGCTTTGTCTAATCGTTATTCTATTAAAGAAGCGAACAGCAATGAGTAAATTC
>Ga0209303_1001906_pt1 | contig 11754 bp, 4 predicted proteins | sample SidtaG_3_FD_187449 | JGI IMG/M metagenome (GOLD analysis project Ga0209303, IMG submission 187449) | Marine algal microbial communities from Sidmouth, United Kingdom - Sidmouth_Asex1 metaG (SPAdes) (version 2) | ecosystem: Host-associated > Algae > Red algae > Unclassified | place: Sidmouth... | reverse complement strand
CGAGCCGGCGATAGACTTGTTGTTTTAAAAGGGGAGCGGCGAGAATTGTGATTCTCGCACCTCCCCTTTTTTGTTGTGTGGTTTGAAAGTTGAATGGCAGATTTTAAATTTGAAAGTAATAATATCTGGTCAGACCTGCTACTGACAAACTCATGCCCAAGATAATTAAGGCACTCATAAGTGTAAACTTAAGCCGTTCAGCGAGCACACTTCGGGACACAGCTGCAAGAGGCGCGCTCACTGGACTTAAACTACAGTGTCTAATTTGTAATGAAAGGCAAAAATGAATAGATAGGCGGGTTTCTAAAAGTAAAACTGTCATCCCTGCAATCATTAGGTTCCCAGCAAATCGTTGTATTGACTCTAATAACTTCCCGACCCTGAACGGTTTGTATGGTAGACAATACATCTGCTGATGTGACGACGCGAGTAACGAGTGAACTAGTATTCGTTGTAACGAACCCATTAGGCTTACACTCATCGCCTCCATCAGTTTCACAAACGCTAAAGTTGTCAAAAATAAATGCTTTGGTCGCATTCTTAACGGCAACCTGAAATGTGATGCTTTGGGAAGCACCGGGTTCAATATCCGTATTCAAGACCGATGTGAAATGCCCCGTAGCTGGCCTTAAGGACACCTCATCGAAGTACCGATATTGCGCATCGTGTATATTGTCGAATCGAATGCCCGATATCTGAGACGATGAGTTGTTGGTTATTGTTGCGGTATAGGTTGGCCTTGTTGCAGTCGCCTCGGTAGTTACATAAGTAGGGCCAGAGAGTGAAAGTTGCAGACCACCGGTATATTCTACTGTATAGATAGCCTGATCAATCTCACCTTGCGCAATACTATTGAGATCCCATATTATTTCATTTGTATTAATCGGTGCTTCAGCCAGATTAGACAGGCTGGTATCAGAATATGATTCTATATGTTGGCCTTGAATGAAGGTAACCGCGGATGGCAACTGGGTGGTGAACGTACCGTTGTCTGCTGCTAGAGAACCGTTTCGTGCAACGGTTGTATATTCGATATGATCCCCACGTGTCAATGATCCATTGGCTTTGCCAACAATTCGCCCTTTTATTCGGATGCTTCTTGTCACTTTTTCAATTTCAATGGTGATCTGTGCGCTTGCTTCGTCAAACCCATCAGACACTGTGTATGTATAATTGAATTCTTCGTCTGCTCCACTTTGCAACATATACTCACAACTATCTCCCGCAACGCCTAGTTGACCTCCTATTCCACAGTCAATTATCTCCAGTAAATCATCGTCGGGATCTCTATCATTATTAAGTACAGAAATGTAAATTGGGGCAGATGGACCGAAAGTCTGCTGATAGGTACGTTCATCCGCGATAGCAATGGGAGGCTGGTTTTCTTGATTGCGATAAAATGTGTTTCGATAGACTATATCCCCCGAGTCCGTTGGGCTTAGCCCACCAATTAATGCAAGTGATTTCACGACTGGTTTTGCAGTTGGCGTGCATTCTTGGAATGTACTTGTTAAATATGCAAATCCAAAACGATAGCGTGCTTCGGGTAAATTCGAGTGCTCTTTATATTCATCAGATTTAGGTATACAACTATCATCTAGTGTGATGCTATAAACTTCTTTTGATGGTATCAGACTATTGTCCTCACCTACTTTCATTCGACCACCAATCACGAAAAGCTGGTTGCCAGATCCAAATATAGCATGATAGTCCGCTGGATGCTTTAACCTTTTGGCAGATTGATTCCATCCTAACGGATAGTTTGGATTATCGGGAGCGTAAAAGTAAATTTCGTCTCGTAGGCGACTGCCATCATAACCACCTGCAACATAGATTACATTACCATGTACGGTCGCTGCATGTCTACGTAGCCCTGTCCCCAATCCTGGGATGTCTCGCCAGACTAACTCTCCTGCTGCGACATCGCTAACTTTTACACTAGAGGTATTCTCAAGCCCACCATTGCGCTCTCCACCAATGACATAGATCTTTGAATCAACTACGACAGCATCATGTAACGCAACACCAAATGGGTACCCTCCAGCACTCTCCCAGGCTTCAAGACCACCACTAGGTCCAATCTTGCTACGCCATACTTCGCTACGACGAGTCTCTCCGTCCCATCCACCAATGACAAAAATATATCCGTCACTCTCAACCAGTATCGATATGGCGGCATGAGCATACAGCGGAACAGGTAAGGGGAGCAACGTTGCGACCCCAATATTTTCAGTATCTTCGAGATCTAACAGATAAACAAGCTCTGAGGGTGTACCATCGGCTTTCTTGCCCCCAATGATATATAGATAGTGCCCGTTCCTTATTGCTTCACTACCTGCTAGCGCAACGGGCAGCGATATATTACTTGTCTGCCATTCACCTACTTGCATAGTGTTTTGTGCCTTCACATATGCAACTAATCCTACAAGCAAAAGCAGGGCGATCGAAAACGATAATAAGCATGTCATTTGATGTGGTCTTACGTTAATCTTTATTCGCATGAGAGACAGCCAAAGAGTGCATCTGTGAATGTCGCAGAGCTAGAACCGCTGAACGAAATTGGTATGAATAAAGTTTGCAGGACACACAACAGACCAGAAGAGCTCATGATATTGTCACCGCCCGGAAAGCGTGCCCAAGAAACACATGCATTATCATTGCGAATCAGACTTGATGAGTTGACAGGCAGTGCCTCAAGTGATTCAACAATTTGGACAGTTATTGGGTCGGTGGATGACTGAACGAAAAGCTCTGTTCCATTGAGATCTGTAGCAACTGCGCTAAAAGAATTGCTAACAATCTTGACTCCAACTTGTGTTTCAAGATAAGCAAGAAAGCTGACCGTAAGTGATTCATTCGGGGCTAACACTCTGGAACCTAGAGACCATTGCGTTTCGAGAACAGGGTTATCTGTTGGTGGCATTACAACCGTTCCAATTTCGGTTCCACCAGCAAAGATGAGCCCGGTTGTTAGCGGGTTTGTAATGATAATATTGGTCGCTGTAATCGGACTATAGTTTGTTAGCGTAAACGCGTATGTAATTATTTCTCGAGGTTCTGCATAACTAGGTGCGCTGCCAGTCAAAAAGAGCTCAGTCGGCGTTGGCGTCGGTTCGGGCGTTGGATAGACAGCCTGATAACTGAACAGCCTTGTTTCGTTTGGTGTTAAGCCATTGTTCAATTGCCACGTTACTGTTACTACGTTGCTAGACTCTGCTCCCATATTGACTGCCCCGTTTGGAGAAAGCGTGTCTGCTTGTACTTCTAGCTTGTCGGGTACAATATTGAATACACTTATCTTCGAAAGAAATGATTCGCCATTGGTGATCTGAACGGTATAGGTGATGGTATCACCTATAGACGGAACACCAAATGGAAAACTCTTGACTGCTATTGACTTTATACCCGGTGTGGGTTCTGGTGTAGACGTTGGAGGTGGCAATGATGTTGCCATACCAACTGGTGTAGATGTAGGCGTTGGTGTGTGTGTTGATGTAGGTGTATGGGCAACTGTGGGCGTATCCGTTGGTCCAACAGACAACTCATAGGACAATTTTGGCCTGAAATTTGTACAATTTTGGCTACAATCTTTTGACTCAAATGCCACATACTTATTCGGTGGATTCTCATTTCTGCTGGAGAGAAGAATGCTGAACGTCGGTTCTTGATTGGGATCGTCCACCCAGTCTTGCAGCAGATCCTTGACCTCAAATTCCCATATATCAGCATTTGCCTCATCATCTGAGACCTGCCCCATTGCCTCTACTGCAGAAACATCCAGCTCATCTGATGATAATTTTTTCCATGTAATAGTTGAATCCCAGTTGCCAATGAGTCTCTGAGCAAGCACATCAAGTGTTTGTTCATCATCAGATGAAGTGCGCTCAGCCAGCGTTAAAGTTGCACTTGTGATTGTAGCATTAGCTGGCACAGCTACAGGAAAGTCAAATTTTAGCATCGAACGCCGGATGTTTCGATCAAAGCTATCCCAGTAGCCGACGGACAGGCTATTCAGATTAGAAAAAGCTTCGTCTTCTCTGCCAGACGCAACATATGTGTCGTCCAGTAACGTTGCCTCTGATTGAATTTGTGCTTCAATTGGAAAATAACATAAAAAAATGAACAGAACGCTCCCAATTATTCCACATCCACTAAATATCAGAGATGAGAAGTATGGCTTTTGGAGGAATACTAATTTTTGTAACCTATCAATCTTAATCATCTTTAGTAGATCCCCCACTTGAGCTTTGTGAATTGGTGTTCACTATCAGAGTTCTTGAATCCTTACATTCTTCAACGACTTCTACTCTCCCATTTTCAACCTCTCGCACTATGAAAACACACACTTCAACCTCAGCGGAATTGCCACGAGGGAATTGGGATATCCTGTGTCTGAAAACATTGTTAGTTGGTTTTCGATCAATAAAACTTATATCCTCTATTCCTTGCCATCCTTCATTATGCAAACGTCTGATGTCAAAGTAGAGATCAAACTCTTCCAAATCGCCCTCCCACCTCCATTCAAACTCTACGGGACTACCTGCTTCAAGAGTCAAACCATTTTGGGGCTTTAATAGCTTTGGTCCAGAAATATTTTGGAGAATAGACCGAAGCTGTTCTAACGTTGGTGTTTCAGCTTGAGGCACTGGCGTAAAGGTTAATGTTGGTGGCAATAGTGTAGGCGTTGGTGGTATAGGTGCTGGTACTGGCGGTTGAAACGTTGGCACTTCTACTTGTTCAAGTGTATTCTGAGTTGCAAGCAAAGCAGCTTGTGCTACCACGGCTTCTTGGGTTGATATAGCGGCTTGTGCTGTCGCGACAGCTTGTGCTGCCACGGCTTCTTGGATTGCTACAGCAGCTTGTGCTGCCACGGCTTCTTGAGTTGCTACAGCAGCTTGTGCTGTTGCGATAATCTGTGCTGCCACGGCTTCTTGAGTTGCTACAGCAGCTTGTGCTGTTGCGACAGTCTGTGCTGCCATAGCCTCTTGAGTTGCGCTAGCGATTGCTTGTACTGTCGCAGTTTCTTGAGTTGCACTGGCTGTCACAGGCGCAGCCTCAGTTGTTTGGGTTGCTGGCAAATTGATAGATGATGGAAGAATGGGCGCAATAAAATAGAGTATTGAACCCAATCCAACCAACAACAGCAACCCCAACAGAGCTGGCACCACACGACTCAAATCAAGCGCGCCAGTATTCTGTTTCCCTGATCCCCCAAGCACGCCCACATCCACCAAGCTAAACGTACTACTCTTCTGAATTTCGACCGCTTTACGCTGCTTCTCTGGGTTTGAACGCGAAGCATTGGTCATCAAGTGTCCACCACTAACCTGATTGAGTCGCTCATACTTTTCATATTCGGGGGCGACTTGAAAATTACTGCCAATATAGGCTTGATTACCAGTTCTATTGAAGAGCGTGCGCGGTCCCTGTTCTATGGAATCGAAATTGAGTTGGACCTGCCCCTCACCACAGCGTGCGACATGCAGATTGTATTCTTCGGCAACACAAAGCATGAGGCTAAACTTAGTCCCCTGTGCATCAAGATTGCTCAATAAGTAATTGTAGACTTCGGTATTAGCTTCATTTGCTGCTCGCCGTAGCCGCGTTTCAATTGGCTTACTTGATGGTTTTCCTAAAGATGCGTTGATCTTGTCAACAATGGCAGGCTGTAGCCCTATCGAATGGTGCGGGCCATCCTCTTGAGTTAGTGCAATAGCAACCGGCAGCGACTGATTTTTCGGCAGTGCTAATTTAGATGTTGCAGCCAGAGTTGTTTTACTATTTTTCTCATCTTTTGAGTCAATTAGCGGCTTAAATCGAACTTTGCTGCTCATGTTTTTGTCCGTTTGGGTCTGCCTCTATATTTATCATCTTCATCATTTGGTCGGTCGTTAACAGCTCCTTCATCCTCATTTTCGTCAGGTAAAAATGCAACCATACGGATTTGGGTAGTCATATCATCTTCTTCGCGCAGGCCATTTGGAATCGCTTCTTCTGATTCTTTTTCACCCGATCTGATTACTGATTGTTTGGATGGCTGTACGATGGATTTAGACTGTTCAATCCCCCTGAATTCTGTCCTATCTATTGATGAAAATGGTAAACGCTCCGAAGTCATCTGTTTAGCTGAGCTTTCACGCTTAGTACGTTCACTGTTTCTATCTGGTGGACTTACTAAAGACGTTTCTTGTGTTGATCTTGTAGCTTTAAGATTGGTTTCTCGATTGCCATCATCTTTTTTTTGGTCATCTATCTTGCTTTCTTGGGCAGTCTCCCTAATTGGCTGCCGCATACTTTCTTGATCCCCAAGAGTTGATTTGAGCGGCTCCTCTTTTAAAAGATCGGATGGCTGGGCCGCGGCGGACTGATGCGATGTAGAGCTCGTCTTTGTGGGGCGGTTTGGGTAGGCCGACGGCGTACTTTGCTGTGCTGAGTCATCCGATCCGATGCCTGCCTGAAAAGCCTGTGGCTGACTACGATCTGCTGCTGGTTCGTACGCTGGTGGTGGCACCTCGGATTTTAGGGTTGACCGTTCTGACTTATCAAGTCGGGCGACTGCTTGAGAATGATGTTGAGCATTGTCCTCTTCTATGTGTGATGCATCTTGATCTGCAACAAAATGATCTGTTTGCTGTACTGTCGAATCAAAAGATCCATTACTTTGCGTTTGTTCTTGAATAGCATCAGCGACCCGTGAAAATGTCTGTTGCTCACGAGTAGCCTGTGCTAGATCTCCCCAAAGTCTCGCCCAGAATCCTGTCTGCTTTTTACCTTGAGATGATTGTCGAGATTTCATCTGGCGATTGCGCAACCGCCAATCGTAGATGTATGGCTCTGGATTGACAGTACGTTGATTTCCCAAAGGTGTTTGGGAAGCTGTTGCATCTGCTAGTAGTTCCGTCTGCTGCATTTTATGTGATGTTTTGGGTTGTGCGTCAGATGACCGCTCATAGAGATCATTATGAGAGGCGGGTAGAGCAGAATCTTCCGTATCTGCTTCATTTTCAAATGCTCGTTGTTGCGGTAAACGCGATAATGGATTGCCGTTTATTCGGCGCTTACGTCTATCTTGATAGGAGGACACACGCCTACCGCCAGCATACCGTTCATTTAGCACAACTCTATATTTGATGTGATCCCCCACGCGGATAATATCGCCAGAAGATAGATGTATCGGAAAATCGACCACCTTGTTATGATTTGCAACTTTTTGATCGTTGAGATAGGTATCAAAGTTTATATTGCTATTATTTTCAGTTGCGCGGTTCTCTTGATCTGGCATTGTTAAAGAAACTTCTGAACCGGATGTGCCTAGATCGCGGATCTCAAGCCGATTATCTGGTATGGGTCGAATGTAAAATTGCATATCATGCATGGAGCCATACTGCGATAAGCAAATATCCCGACCCGCGGTTGCACTTCCATTACCAGAACGCAGATGCCGAACCTTCGGATTTGCGCCAAAGTTCATCACCTCGTTTGAAAGCTGTACGATGGGCGCAGCATTCATGCCATAGACAAGCAGCAGCCGCCCAATCATAGGCTTTCCATGATCTTCGGCTGATGCGCCGAGAAGGGCGCCTTCTCCAACTGTCGAAACAGGAATATAACCAGTTGTGTCTTCATCGATCAGTTCGTATCGCGGGCGCTGCATCCACTGCAATAGTTGTTGTAGTGCCCAAAGCATCAGCAACAATCCTAAACCAGCAAGAACCAAGATCAGTGGCAAAGGCCATTGGCGCGGCGGCACAACCTCAAACTTTGCAGTATTCGGCAGAAGTTGTTGAGCGGCTTCGCTTTTACTAGTGAGTTGTAATTCATAATTCCCGGCGGGAAGTGATGAAAGCTGTACCTCAATTTGATTATCGTTTATTATCACATTCCCTTCATTAAACACATCTGATGAAGTAATTTCACCCGTCACGGCCTTAGAGAATAATTGATATTGAATAGTTTGCTCAGCTAGCGTAGGCAACGGTGGCGAGTTCCAATCTATTTGATTTGAACGAAATAATACGGTTGAGGTAATGATGTCTGTCGGAATTCTTGTCCATGTGATTTGATTAGTTGGAATAAATTGCTCTAGTTCAAGTCTGGTTTCATTCAAAAGTGTCCGCTCTTGATCCAACATTCGTATAGTGGGATTCAATGAGCTGAATTGCTCAGCCTCAAATGTGACTGCTGCTGTTCGTGGAACCGTTGCCACTATCTGTCGTAGAGCCTCGCTTAACTCACTTTTATATCTTGTATCTGTATCCAAGTCTTGAAAAACATAAATTAGTTCATTGTCAAACGCGTCAGAGAGCTTATCTAAATATCGTTTCCCATGATAGTTTTTGTTCTTAATGGGTGAAAAATAGATAGGCTGAATTGTGATGTTGCTTTCTTGGTATTCGTTTACCAGATTTTGTATAGCCTCTGATTCCGCATCTTTGGCTTCTTGTTCGTAAGCATAATTTTTTTTAAAAATGTTATTGCCAATCCATTTGTTATGCAGCTTAAAATCATGACCGTTAGATATTAGAATGACCAATCGTTGCGTTGCATTAGAATTTACTAACCCAATCTCGTCACTAAGAAATTTTTTGCTTAACAGATCGGAAAGGTGTGCATGATTATACTCCGAACGCATATCGTTTAATGTCAATTCATTTAACTTTCGCGTAATGTCTGCAAGATCGCCTTGCCAAGTGGTGTATAAATTGAATAAAGATGGAACTCCCGATTCAACAGAATCTTGAGGAAGTCCCATTCGATCCATTTGGGTTGTGAATATTGCTATCGAATCATTTGCTGTATTCCAATGGGGAGCCAATTCTTCTAAAATACTACTGGCTAGCGGCTGAATTGTGGCAGCCAAATGCTCATTGTTGTGTGGGTGTCTTTTATCGTCCGCATCGATGGTGCGCCACAGATCAATATAGAGAGCAATCTGAAGACCACCCTGTTCCGTAATTCTAGGCTCCGAAAATTTGCTGCCTTCTATCATCAGTTGTTCAAAATCAATGTCTGACTCGCCAGAATAGCGAAATATCCAAGTAATAGACTCAGGCAGGTTTGAATCATCAATCTGAATATCAAGAGCACTTTGAGCGTACATGGATACACTCCCTAACTCAAGCCATGCTGAAATTGCTAAAAAGGCTAAGCTGATCAATATACAATTCTGAATTGACGCAGACTTATCTCTCATCACTCACCCAACACGCTTGAACTGTCCACCTGCACAGTACGTTTTTCATTCCACGTGATCGCTTCGCCATTTGTATCGATGTACTCAATCCGCCACTTATACTCTGTCGTCTCACCAATACAAAATTCACGAGTGAATCCCACATTATCAGCACTTGGCTCATCTGCCTCGCCCTTGCCATTATTGAAATAAACCTTTTTCACATTTTGAATCGTCCACGAGACTAACACGCATTCACCCGGTTCAACTTTTCGATCGCTCACCGAGATCTCAATGTTTGGTGGCGATAATGCTGTTTGTGTTGATGTGGGCATCAAAGTCGGTGTCGGTGTCTCTGTCGGCGTTGGTGTGAAAGTCGGTGATGGTGTTATCGTTGGCGTTGGCGTTGCTGTAGGTTCCGGCGTTAAAGTCGGCGCGAAAACCTCTGGTACGACAACAGGCAGCGACGACGCTGCACCATTTTCTTCGGTTATGGGACTGCCTGATGTAGATTCTTGAGGCGGTTCTGGTGTTCCATTCATCTGTGCGAGATCACCATTTTGCGCATTTGTCGACTGACCTGTGCTAGCCGAACTAATCGAAGAAACTCCCCCATCCGAGCCTACATCACTATCTTCATCAGTGGGCGCTTCATTATTATTTATAGATCTACTTGCTGCACTGTCCGCACTCATTTGACCACACAACATTGAATCGGAGATAGAATCACAGCGAATTGTCGATCTTGTCACACCATTTGGCTCAAAGGTACAGGTAGCAGCCCAGCCCACTTCGCCACTCCCTGCAATCGAGATATTTGCCCAAACATGTGGATCGTCATTTTGTTGATAGTTGGCGGGTGCCGATAACAGAACAACCTCGCTTCCCGCGACCAAATAGTCATTTCCTAATTTAGGATAATTTATACCCGGAGATGTACGCAGAAATATGCCTTCTATGACCTGACAGGACTCTTTCTGAATCTCTACCTTAACCGTCTTTGTTACGACCTCGGCCCCATTGAGCGACATAATTGACATTTTGTAGGTTGTATTTCTTGTCGGCGCAGCAACTTTACCGACGGTTGCCGACTCGTCACGCTCAATTTCAGGGCTAAAATGCAGGACGTGTTCGGAACTCAGGTTTTCAACCTCCCATCGAAAATCGAGTGTATCGGTTTCGCCTTGATAGATAATTAGAGGCTCCTTTTCTCGATACTGTAGTAATCCTTGTTTGTCCTGTTTTGAAATAACGCTCTGCTTACCAAATGTAGATGATGGCAGGATGAACGCAATCGACTCGCTCAAATTACAGTTAGCAAGTTCGTCATTATTGCCACCGCGAGCAACGCAAAAATCAGTAATTTTTGGCTTAGGCAAGACCAGCTCTGTCACGGCAATGCGTTCTTTTGGTGCCAGAAACGGTAGCCATCTAGTCACGCCATTATTTGCCTCAAGTGCCACTTCGTAGACATCTTGATTGGGATCTTTAACGGGAACAACGAGACAATCTGATCTTGCTTCTTTCGTATTAATATTCTGATTAACAGGATCTGTAAACGTAATGGTATCCGCTCGTACTGTGTAGCTAATGCCTATCGAGGGGCTGCTAATCTCGTCTTCGGGGACACATGGCACCGCGCTCACAACACGATCAATACGCGGACGATTTAACAAAATGATGAGCAAAAACAGTGCCACAATCGATAAGAGAGCCGTAATCAGTGACCAAGTGGGAATCAGGCTGCGGCTGATGACCTTTAGTGATTTATCATCATGCTGAATCTTTGTGCGTTCTCCTCTGGCATTTACCTGTTCGATGCTGTATTCATGTTCGCGTGGCCGACCAAACCAGTGTGGGCGACGCAGCTTTGGTTGAAAAGTGATCGTTTCGGCTGCACCTGGTTTCAGCACCACGCGTACACGGTTGATGGGGCGATCCTCTACCGAGAAGCTCAAATCTGCCTTCTGATCTTGCCACGTATAAGTTAAGTTTTCGACTACGTTTCCGCTATTTGTGACGCGCAGCCGCTTTTTGCGACCAGCAAGTGTTGCGATCTCGGAGACGGTGGCGCTTGTCTCGTATACAGGGTTAATGTCAACAAACATATTTTTTTCAATTGTTTGTTGCGTATTTCGATTTTGAGCGCAAACAATTAATTTATATTTTCCGGCTAACCAGACCGCGCCTTTGGGTGGCGGTGTAAAAGTGATGCTATGTGAAATAACTTCTCTCTGATTCGGACTAAGTTGACCATCCATAGGATCAATATGAACCCACTTAGCTTGCTCCAACTTTCCAACGATCAAGAGACTATAAGGACTAATTCGTTTCCCTTTCAACTTGATATTGAAGGTCTCGACAACACTTTGAGTGCTGCCCGGTGTCAGGATGACATGCTGTTTAGGCCAGTTCTCAAATACGATATCGCGGTGTTCGTCTTCAACAGGCTGAGGTGAATTGGGCTGACTTGACGACTCTTCAGATGGTGTAGGCGAATCGCTACCAGTAATGGGCGTGATCCGGTCTTTAATGGTTCGCATCGTTGCGCAAATGTTTGATAACGAATAATAGAGAGCATC